>LWDU01040816.1_pt1 | contig 124642 bp, 95 predicted proteins | sample 727161 | NCBI WGS metagenome assembly LWDU01 (sample SAMN04566230, study PRJNA314399) | hydrothermal vent metagenome | isolation source: deep sea hydrothermal plume seawater | place: Mexico: Gulf of California, Guaymas Basin | collected 2004-07-11
AAAACCCTGCCGAAAGCATAAGAGCCAACCCACCACACATCTGAATGGCGAGCAGGCCCAGACCCCCCCCCGCGAGCATGCCGGGAATGCCCAGGAGTGCAACAACCGCACCGCCACATAAGTTGAGTATTCGTAGAGTACGGAACCTATTCAACTTGACGGACAGGGTGATGGGATCGGCGGCACACGAGATGAGTACGTCGTCTTTCCAGAAGTTCTTCATGCTCGTCATGGTAGGAGCGGCACCACGAACTCCTCAAGAACTGCTTGGAGTCCCTACCTAGTTCCCACCCAGCTCAACGAGATGCACAGGTTTGGACCAAGGCCTCGGGAATTAGTCGCCACCTTGGGCTGCGCTTAGGGCTTCTACCTCTTCCCGCAGGCCTCGCTCTGCCTTTCGCTGATGTTGGATCAAGAGAAGTTGTTGGATCCAACAACCCATGATTTCACATCTAAGCACTAAAACGAGCCCAAAACTTAACAGGGCTGGAGCCTCGGAGAAGATTGCGACGAGACAGCCAAGAAGCCCAGCCACCGCCGTTATTGTCCGGTCTTTGCGAAGCTTTTTCAGTTTGACAGGCAAGATACCGGGATTATCAGCACACGCGATGAGATCGACAGGATCTTTCCAGAAGTTCTTCATGCCCGTCATGGTAGGAGCAGCACCACGAACTCCTCAAGAACTGCTTGGAGTCCCTTCATCTAGCTACAACCAGCTCTGAAGATCCTCGAACTAGGAAGCGACGGCTTCTGGTTTTTTGGTCTATTCCTGGCGCGCCCCGGATTCTGGAGTAAGCGCCTTCACAAAGACGAGGCATGGGTTCCACTTTTGCCACAGGTCCGGATGTACCTCCAACCGGGAGAAGCCCATGGCCTCATAGAACTTCCGCGTCAGCGCATAGCTCTCGGAGTTGGCAGCTTCTGCGAGGGTCTTCACTTGAAGGTACCTGCAGCCATCGGCCCGGAGCCATTTCTCCGCGGCGCCCTGCATCAGTCTCCCGATGCCGCGGCGGTGGTGTGAGGGCAAGAGTCCGATGCAAGCGACCTCGGCGGACTCGGGGAAATGGCGTTTGATCATCAGAAAGCCCAGGACATTCTCTCCCTCCATCGCCAGCAGGGTGGGCGTGGACTTCGCAGCCTCGACGTATTCCATGAGTGAGTCCTCAAGTCCGAACCACTCTGGCAGCTCTCGCAGGACCTGCTCGCAGGCGTCGCAGTGTCCGACCTCGGGTGGCGTAATGAGCAGTTCTCCATTCGTCATGACTTGCTCCTTGAGATTCACGGGGGCGCCTACTCCACACTTCTGTGATGCCAGCCCATCTTATCCTGAAGCAGTCCCATCAACGCGAAGTTCTCCGCTGAGGTTGGAGGTTGGTAGGATTTGGGAACAATGACATGAAGAAAGACCTGCACAAGGATCCGTTCGTTGTTGCCATTGGGTTGACCGTGTTGGCGTTCATGTTCCTGCCCCATAGGAACTACATTCATCAGTTTGACTACAGGTTCGTAACCAACGCCGTTAGGGAGTACCTGCACTGGCCGACCTTGGTATTGGAAATGGTTGCAATCTGGTGTGGCTTCTTCCTCTACAAGCACATCTCCAAACCAGAAGAGGGCGCCTGAAGTAGACCAAGCGGATTAGAGATCTCAGGCGCGGGCGCCTAGGTCAGGTCCCCGAGAGCGACCTTGATGGCCTGGCCGCTGATGCCGCTGGCTTCATCCGAGGCGAGGAATGCGATCAGGTGGGCGACCTCGTCGGCGGTGGGCACGCGACCGGGTGGGTAGAGCGCCGCGCGCTCCTGCCAGATCTCGTCCACGGAGAGACCGCGCTCGTCCGCTTCAGCCCGGGCGGAAAGATCCGCCATGGCCGTACGTACCCAACCGGGCAGGACGGCGTTCGAGGTAACGTTGTAGGGGCCGCCATCCACCGCAACCGAGCGCATCAAGCCCAACAGTCCGTGCTTGGAGCTGGTGTAGGCACTGCCGGCTGCTTCGGCTATCTGTCCCGCCGTCGAGCTCGTGAAGACCAGGCGCCCACCGCGGCGCTCCACCATGCCGGGGAGCACCAGGCGCGACAGATGAAACGGTCCGTCGAGATTCACGCGCATGGTCTGGGCCCACACATCCGGGTCCTGCTCCCAGACAACCTGTTCGTGTGCGGAGCCGATGCCGTGGTTGCAGACGAGAATGTCGATGGGACCCAGCCGCTCCACGGTTTCATTCACGGCGAGGGTGCAGCCCTCAAGAGTGCTGAGATCTGCTGCGACGTGCTCCAGGCCCAAGGAAGCCAGCTCCTCTTCGCTGCGGGAAACGGCCATCACGCGAGCACCGCGTGCCGCCAGTATCTTCGCCGTGGCGCGACCGATCCCACGTCCGGCCCCGGTAACCAGTGCGATCTTGTCTTTGACTCCAACCATGGCCTGATCCTATCAGGCGGGAATCGCAGGAGGTGAAGCCGGTTCGTTCGCGGGAGCTTGCTACGCTTTGGAAATGAAGACGCCCCAAGAGGTTCCCGCGCGGACAACGCTTCACCTCCTATTCACCCTCTTGGTACTGACCAGTTGTCAGGAGCCGGGCCGGAATCTCAGGCGTCAGTCGGATACCCGGCCTGCGTTCGAGCCCCTTGTGGCGCTGGAGGCCGGGCCCGTCTATCACCTGCTCGACGGATATGACCCCATCTGGCTGGAGCGCGTAAGGGACGGTATCGAGACAGCTCGCGCCTACTGGGGCAGCTATGGGCCAACGCACGTCTGGATAACAGGTAGCTACGAGGGAGCCGAGATCGATCCCGCAGCCAAGCGGGCCTTCGTGGAGGAGTACTGCGGCTCCCGCACCTTCCCCGATGGAATGCGGCTTGAAGACTGCGCAGACTATGTGGAGTCACGCTTCCTGGATGTTGCGGAGCGGGACGAATCGGAGGCCTATCTCTCCTACCTGCAAGACACGACTCCACCGCGAGCGGATCTCGTGTTCATCAACATCCACAAGTGGTTTTTTGAAACGGATCCTGTTCCCGATCCGACCCTCAGGGGGATCCATGAATACACGCACGTCTTTCAGAGTTCCTTTGGCTCGACGCCGACCTGGATGATGGAAGGGGGGGCCGTATTCGCCGAGGCCTGGTTGCCCGCGCAGCAAGGTTGGCGGGATCTTCACGGAGTCATGGAAAGGTGTATGGAGAGCGCGTGCCGTGTCGAAGACCCTGCGCTGTCGATTGCGGACATGGAGGACGTCGACTCTGCCCCGGGGAAGACCATCGAGTACCACCGCGAGCTTGCCTACGACAGGGGAGCCTGGGCCGTTGCGTTCATGATCCACGAGTCTTCCACGCGACGGGTCTCAGCTCTGCGCGATAAGTTCTACCCCTCCGTCACGGAGCTCGGCTGGGAGGCCGCACTGTCCAGGTTCGTCGGCATGCAAGACAAGCAGGAGTTCTATGCCGCCTTCAGCTCATTCATGGACGGGTCCATTGAGGATCAGATCGCCATGCTTGACAAGCTCAAGGACTAGCCGACTCCGAAGTCCTGCCCGGGCCCCCGCCCATGACCTTTGTTACAAGCGCGATGGTCTTGTATAGCTCTTTGCATGGAGAGAACCAGCAGAGACCGCGTGGGCTGCAAATTCTTGCTGGGCGGGCTCGTTCCAGCGCTTGCTGGCCTGATCTCGCGCTACCTGGAATTGCGCCAGGCCAACATCCTGTTTACCAGCTCGAACGGAAGGGTTGCTCCGGAGGAGCTAGCCAACGCGCTCTCCGTTGCTGACCGGAGCCTCTTGATCGGACTGGCCGTCAGCGCAGGGGTGTTCTTGGCCTTCTTTGTTGTAGCGATGAGGACGCGTGAGAGGCGCAGCACCGACAGGGTTATTGGTGCGACGATTGTCCTGGCCTTCGGCTTCATGGCCTGGGGCACGTGGTCCTTCATGAACCTGAACAGCCGGATGGCTCACGACCTCGCGGGTGCCATAGCGGATACGACGCAGCTGACCGAGGCTGAGATCGCTGGCGTGTACGAGGGAGCGAACGCTCGCCATGCGGCGATCTATGCCGATGACCGGCCCGTCCACGCATCGACCCAGCTCGCTGGGATCTCAGAGTCATTGCAGCCGGGTTTCGCCAATGCCCAACGGGCGCGGCATGCAGGTGCCTGGCTTGGCCTCTTCTCGCTACTTGCGGCCCTGGCCGCACTTCGTGGTGGGAGCGCTGGGAGCGCTGGGAGCGCTGGGGGTGCACCTCCCACTCCCGTTGAGTCCCAGAGTCTCGATACCGCTCGCCAGCGGAGTCAAGGCAAGGCCCCAAGGCTCAGGAGTTGAAGAGATTGGATTCGGAGCCATCCCCAGGGTGTGCATCAGAATTGCCTCAGAGTGCAATCGCGGCCTTGGCCGATTCTCTCCGAGGCAGAATGGCTGCTAGGATGCTCCCATGGAATCGGACTCCACTCTCACGCCCCATCGGAACACGCGGGCGAGGATCGCCCTGACCATCGGGGATCCGGCGGGCATCGGGCCGGAACTGGTCCAAGCACTATTGAAGGACGATGCACTGGCTCGCGACGTGCAACTCGTTGTGGTGGGGCCGGAGGATCTGAAACCCGAAGGCCTCGCGTTCTGGCAGGGGCCGGACTCCCCTGATTCGACCACCCACCTGTGGTGCGCGACCCCGGGTAGCGGGCGCGTGACCATGGGCAGCGCCCAGGCCGACTGCGGCCGCACGGCTCTGGCCGCCTTGCGCTGCGGGGCGGATATGGCCCAGGCGGGGGACGTTGCAGCCCTTGTCACGGCGCCGGTGTGCAAGGAGGCCCTGCACCTGGCGGGGGAAGTGGTCGAGGGTCAGACCGAGCTCCTCGGCCGGTGGGCCGGGGCCAAGCAGTGCGAGATGGTGGCCTTCGCGGGGAACCTGCGCGTGATGCTCCTCTCCCGCCATCTGCCCCTGGCGGCCGCCCTGAAAGAGGTGCGGCGCACGACGATCGTGGAGCGGCTGCGCCTGTTCGACTCCACCCTGCGGGCCGAGGGCATCCCCGCCCCGCGCCTGGCCGTGGCGGGACTGAACCCCCACGCGGGAGAGGGTGGACTGTTCGGCTCCGAGGAGACCGACGAGATCGCACCCGCTGTGGCCGAGGCCCGAGCCCGGGGGATGTCGGTCCACGGACCGATCTCACCCGACAGCGTTTTTCTTGAAGGGGCGAACGGACAGTGGGACGGGGTCCTGGCCCTCTATCACGACCAGGGGTTCATTCCGGTGAAGCTCCTGTCGGAGGGCAGGGGTGTGACCCTGCTCGCCGGACTGCCCTACCGTCGTCTCAGTCCGGTGCACGGGACGGCGTTCGACATCGCCGGTTCGGGCCGAGCGGACCCCCGCAATCTGCGCATCGCCGTGCAGATGGCGGCCCGCGGGGCGTTCGGTTTCCATCCGGCTCAGGAAGAAGGTCCTTCCGACGCGCTGGAGGGGGTAGACTGCGATAGTCTCTCCTCCACGTGAGGGTTACGCACCGAAGACCGGGGACCCCGCCATGATCCAACGTAAGAACAGAATTGTCCTCTACCAGCCCAAGCAGGTGAACGTGAGTCACGGGCGGGAGTCCAGCAAGGACATGCTGCCCCTGGAGATGCTGACCATCGCCGCCTACCCCTTGGCCGACGGCTACGAGGTCGAGATCCTGGATGGCAGCCTCTACACCGGCGACGAGGGTCACAAGAAGCTGATCGACATGTGCGAGGGCGCGATGATGGTGGGCACCACCGGCATCCTGGGCTACATGGTCAACGATGGCTATCAGGCCATGACCAAGGTCAAGGCCAAGCACCCGGACCTACCCGCGGTGATCGGCGGTTGGTTCGCCTCCGTGCGCCCCGATCTGATGCTGGAGACCGGTCTCTACGACGCCGTGGTTCTGGGCCAGGGCGAGCTGACCTTCCGCGACCTGGTGCGTGCCATCGACGCGGGCTCGAACCTCGAAGAGGTTCCCGGGCTGGCCCTCTGGCGCGATGGGGTGGTCCACAATACCGAGCGGCGTGCGGTGGTGGGCTGGGACGAGATCCTGCCCATGCCCTGGCACATGCTCGACATCGAGCCCTACCGTTTGGCCCAGATGCGGCCCGAGTCGGTGCGCGATGTGATCCGGCTCAACTCCCCGCCCTGGATCGGTTACGACAAGCCGTACTTCGGCATCACCTACTTCGGCAGCTACGGCTGTCCCGAGCCCTGTGGGTTCTGCTGCTCGCCCGCCGTCACGGACCGGCGCTGGAAGCCCGTACCCGCCGAGCGCATGCTCGACGATTTGGAAGAGCTGCACGATCGCTGGGGTTTTGACGCGGTGCGCTTCCATGACGCCAACTGGGGTGTGAACGAAAAGCGTGCGCGCGGTTTCGCCGAGGGCATGCTGAATCGCGACCTCAAGTTCGGCTGGAACTGCTTCATCGAGACGCACTCGATTCTGCAGTACAAGTCCGACACCCTCGACATGATGGCGGACTCGGGTATGTACGTGCACGAGATGGGCGCTGAGGCAGGCGAGGACGAGATGATGAAGATCATCGGCAAGCCCATCCATGGCGAAGACAACGTGCAGGCCGCCGTGGAGATGGACCGGCGCGGAATCCAGGGCTCGATCACCTACATCGTGGGCTACCCGGGCGAGTCCGAGGAGTCGATGATGTCCACCCTCGACCAGTGTCTGCGGGTCCACAACGCCGCGCCCCTCTCGCGGCCCAACGCTTGGCCCTACAGACCCATCCCGGGCACGCCCATGTGGGACCAGGCCGTGGAGCTGGGCTACAAGGGGCCGACGAGCCTGCCCGAGTGGGGCTCCATCGGCGAGTACCACCTCGAAGAGACCTGGCCCGGCAACATCCCCGAGAGCGTGTCCGAGGTGCGGCGCAAGTACCAGCACTACGTGACCCTGTCCTACGGTCTGGCCCGCGGGCGCATCGGTTGGTGGGAGAAGCGTGCCCAAGAGCACCTGGAGAACGGCAGCTACAAGCGCAGGGCCTGGGAGGCCAAGGCCTTCGGTCTGCATGAGCGCGTGCGGCGCACGTTCTCGAGTGCCTCGACTCTTCCGCCTACCTGGGTCGACTCGGGTGACAGGCGGACGATTTACGGTTCCACGGACTGATCCCACGGGATTGGTAGCGCGGCCCGAGTGTGCCGGCCGGATCGCTGTGCCAAGTGTGAAACCACGTCGCGGGAGGAGCGTCCTCTCCATGGAGGTATTCCATGGAAACGAGGGCAAGCGGGATGGGCGCGTGGTTATGCAGGCTTTGGCTTTGGCTTTGGATCGTGAGTTCTTTGGGAGGGGCGGGCTGGGCTGCCTCTTGCCCGGACGGGGAGAAACCGGATCGAGAGAAGATCAAGGAAATCCAGATGCGCCTGGACCATCTGCGCCCCGAGACCCGGCGCTACGGTGTCAGCCTTGCAGCGGAACTGAACTGGCCGCAAGCCTGGGGTTGGGTGCTCGAAGCCCTGGAGGATGAGGAGTCGGAAGTAGCGGACGTGGCTCAACTGAGGCTTGCCGGCGTGTCCTGCCCAAAGGGGCTGGACCTTCTCTTGGGTCGGCCCGGTTTGGGCCATCGGGAGAGCACGGTTCGGCTGCGCGTGGCCGAGGCTCTGGGGCGCGTGGAGGTTCCTGTGAACGGAGAACAGCTGGTGCGCGCGATGAAGCGCTCGGACCCGGAGCTCTGCCGGCGATTGCTCTGGTCCCTCGAACGCCTGGAGCGCCGTGGGCTCCTGGTGGGGGACCGGGATCGAATCGGTCGCCGGATCGAAGACGCACTGGGACGGGGCCATGCGGAACGCGTGCGGGCTGATGCCCTGGCGGCCCTCATGCGCGTTCAGCCCTCGCGGGCCCTGCGTCACTTACGTGCTGCCTTGCGGGACAAGAAGCGGACCCTGTTGCGGACCGCTGCCGTGATCCTGTTGGCCGAGCAGCGGCGCGGCGATGACGGCTTGGAGGATTTCGACCCCGTTCCCGCCACCGAGATCCTGGCGGGCCTGGAAGCGGCCAGCTCAGACGCGCAGCCCTGCGTGCGCCGTGCGGCCTACCGAGCTCTGGGCATGGAGCCCGGAGCCTCGTCCCTTGCGATCCTCATCCGGCGTCTGGAGGAAGAGGATCAACGACACCTACGTACCCTGCTCGTGGGCATCTTGCGCGGGATCAGCGGCTTGAAACACTCGGACGACCCCCGTCCCTGGCGCGATTGGCTGGGCCGGCTGGGCCGGCTGGGCCGGCTGGGCGAGGGTGGGGTCCCCCCGCGCGCGGTGTCCCCCGGTCGTGACACCTATCAGACCCGGGTGGCGACGACCCTTGCCCAACTTCGACCCAGTACGGACCGCAGCGTGATCCTGGTGGACCTCTCGGGTTCGGTCTGGATGGACCTCAAGGGTGGAGTCAGCCGCAAGCAGCTCTTGGACCGCGAGCTGCGCGCGTTGCTGGAGGGGCTTCCGCGCACGGTGTCGTTCAACCTGATTCCCTATGCCACCCGGCCGGACCCCTGGGAGAAGCGCATGGTGACCGCGACCCCGAAAGCCGTGCGCCGTGCCTGGGGAGAGTTCGAATCGTCTCGCCTACGCGGCCGCGGGGACGTGTGGTCGGCGGTGCAGGTGGCCCTACAGGATCCGGATCTTGGCAGCCTGCTCATCATCACCGATGGCGCACCCACGGGGGGGGAGCACTCCAACATGGAGCTGCTCGTGCCCCTGCTCGAGTGGGAATGCCGCTGGCGCGGGATCGCCGTGGACTCGGTTCTGATCGATTCGGCGAAGCGCTTGCAGATCTTCTGGTCTGATCTGGCCCGGCGCACGGGAGGCACCATGACACCCGTGCATTTCGAGAGCGAGGCGCTACGGTAGGCGAGTCTGCGATCCACCTACCGTCCATGTCCGACCCTGCCCAACCCGCCAGCCCCGATCCGCCAGTCGACTGGGCCCAGCACTACGCCGATGGGGACACCCCCTGGGACCACGGCGCTGAGCACCCCGAGCTGGCGGTGCGTCTGGGTGCGGGAGAGCTGGCCGTACCCACTCCCGGCGCTCGCGCCCTGGTTCCTGGTTGTGGCCGTGGCCACGATGCCCTCGCCCTGGCACGGATCGGCTGGGTGGTGACGGCCCTCGACCAGGTGCCCGCCCTTGAAGGGCTCGTCAACTCAGGTCTCCAGCCCCTTGGAGGTGAGTACCTGTTGGGTGACGCCTTGGGCTGGGCTCCCGCATCCGGTGAGCCCGATGTGGATCTGGTCTTTGATCACACGTTCCTGTGCGCGATCGACCTGGCACAACGACCGCAGTTCGTAGACCTGGTCCTGCGCGCCCTGCGCCCCGGCGGCCAGTTCGTTTGCCTGCTCTTCCCCGTGGGTAAACCCCGTGAGGCCGGCGGACCACCCCACAGTCTGGACGTGACGCAGGTCGAGGCCTTGTTCGGAGATTCTCTCAAGCTGTTGGAGCACGCGCCGGTGGCCCACTCCATCGAAAAGCGAGAGCACGGCGAGCACTGGTCGCGGTTCGTGCGACGCTGAGCTAGCGCGTCAGCTCCATGAACTGAAAACGGCCCCAGGTACTCTGCACACCCGGGATGGACTCAATGCCTAGGCAGGCTTTGCCCACGGTGCGCGCGATGGTCTGGGTCAGGGGACGGAAGTTCCGGGTGCGGAAGTCCAGCTCCTCGGGTTGGGGCAGAGCCTGCAGACCGAGGCGATGCTTGACGCTCAAGCCGGCGGCTCGTACGAGGTCATGCACCGCGCGCGGCGCCAGGGCCTGGAAAGGGCCGATGCTGGGATCGGGAGAGAGGACGTACTCCACGCCGCCGGGACCACTCCCCCGTCTGCGCACCGATTCCACGCTGCCATGGAAGGAATGTGAGCTCACGAAGCCCAGGAGCAGGCGTCCGCCTGGCTTGAGCCAGCGGGCCATGGCGCTCAGTAACTGGCCCTGCTCGGTGGGGGGCATGCCCTCCAACCGGAACAGGCACGTGATCTGATCGAAGCTCCCCTCGGCGGGACCCTCGCCCTCTGCGCCGGGCCACAGGTGGGTGGGGACGTCGCCCGGCAGTCGTCCTGCGACGAACCGCGCCACCTCGGTCGTGCGTTCGAGCACTTCGAAGGCGTAGCCGGAGCGCTCGCGCCCCATGCGTGCCGTGAGAATTCCCGTGCAGGGCAAGACGTCCAGCCACCTCGACGTGCCACTCGGGTCAGCCGGAGGCACGAAGCGCTCCAGCGCTCGCAAGAGGGCGCGCTCTTCCCAGGCCCGGGGCTTGTTGTGACGTAGCCCATTCAGCACCCGCGCACGCTGGTAGATGGCCAGCAGGTCGGGCTCCCAGTCGCGCGGGTCGGGGGATGAGGGAATCGGCCGGCCACCGTAGTGGTTGAAGTGGGCCACGTCCGAGAGAGGGCGTCGACGCGGTCCCTTGCCCGGAGTGGAGCGTGGCCAACCCACGGCTAGGACTGCGATCACCATGCGATCTGGTGGCAGGCCCACAACCTCGCGGACCTTGTCCGCTCCGCCCGTCTGCGTGATCCAAAAAGTACCCAAGCCCAGGACGCCGGCGGCCAAGCTCATGTTCTGGATCAGGGCGCTGGCGGACTGGATACCCGCGTCGTTCTCTCGGGAGAAATCTCGACCGTACGCCACGACGATGTTGACCGGCGCGTTGGCGAGCTGGGTGGAGAGGGCGCCGAGTTGAGCGTTGACCTCGGTGTCGTCCACGGCAACCAGATCCCACATCTGATAGTTGCATGAGCTGGGGGCCCAGGTGCCTGCGTGCATAATCTGCTGCAACAGCTCGCGCGGGACGGGCTTGTCCTCGAAGCGGCGCACGGAGCGACGGCTGTACAGGGCCTCCCAAAAATCCTGCCCGGGCAGGGGGCTCAGGGGAGGGACGCGGCCTTCTGCGGTGTCCCGATCGGAGGGAGCGGTGTCCTCGGGCAGGTCCACCTCGCGGGCCGGGGGAATGCCGTCCGGGACCTCCTCCAGGGAGTCGCCGCTGTTGTCGCTGGGAATGGAGGCCATGGCAGAACCCTCCCCGATGCCCGGGGGGGGTGCGTACATCATCGGCCCCTCAGGGGGCTCGCATGCACCCCTTGCGCAGGAAAAGGCCAGCCCTCACCTTGGGGCCTCTCCCATTCCGCCTCTCAGTCTCCCAAGTCACCCATGCGATCCATCCTGCGGCTCCTGTCCGTCCTCTTCCTGGTCCCTGCGTTCCCTGCCACGAGTGCATCCTGTGGCGTCCCCCAAGGGGGCGGTGGCGTCCTTTCACCGGATGAATTCCTCGAGGGCCGGGACCTAGGGGCGGATTTCACCCTGGCCGATTGGGACGAGGTCTCGGGTTACTTCCGCCACTTGGCGGAGGTCAGTCCCCGTGTCCAACTGCAGCGCCTGGGGGCAACCCGCGGGGGCCGCGACTTCCTGATGGCCACCCTCTCCTCCGAGGAGAACCTGGCGCGCCTGCCCGAGATCCGTCGCATGGGGCACCGGCTCTCCGATCCGCGCGGCCACAGCGAAGAGGATCTCGAGCAGGCGGTGAACGAGGGCAAGGTGGTCTTGTTCATTTCCCCGGGCATGCACTCCACGGAGACCTCACCGCCCCAGTTCGGAATGCAGTTCGCCTATGAGTTCGCCACTTCCGATGAGGAGCCCTGGGTGAGTGCGCGTCGCGAGACGGTGGTCAACCTGTTCCCGTGCACCAACCCCGACGGGTTGGACGGTGTGGTCTCCTGGTACCGCAAGTTCGTTGGAACGCCCTACGAGTCCACAGGCCTCTCCGACCTCTATCAGCACTACGCGGGTCACGACAACAACCGCGACTGGTTCATGCTCTCCCTGGCGGAGACGCGACTCGTGACGGAGCAGCTCTATAAGGTCTGGCGACCCCAGGTTTATTGGGACGTTCATGAGCAGGGCAGCAGCCGCGAACGCTTCTTTGTTCCGCCCTTCCGCGATCCTCTCAACCCAAACATCGATCCGGCGGTGATCACCGGCATCGACCTCCTGGGAACCCGGGCCCTCTTGGACATGAACCGCGAGGGGCTGTCAGGGATCTCCACGGGCGTCTCCTACGACATGTGGTGGACGGGCGGCAACCGCAACGTGCCCACCCGGCACAACATCATCGGGCTCCTGACCGAGGCCGCCTCCATTCGCCTCGGGACGCCCCTCTTCCTGCGGCCGGGTGACCTGAGTGCTCCCCGGGGACTGGGCCATTACGGCCCCTCCAACCGCTTTCCCAACCCCTGGCCCGGGGGTTGGTGGCGACTCAAGGACGTGATCGACTATGAGATGGCCTTCGGGCGTTCCCTGTTGGGCAGCCTGTCGCGAGAGGGATCCCTCTGGCGCGCGAACTCCTTGGAGTTGGCTCGCCGAGCTCTGGAGCGCGGCGGCGAAGAGGGCCCGCGGGCCTGGCTGATTCCCCCCGACAATCGCGACCTCTCCGCCGTGCGCCGACTGTGTCAGGCGCTGATCTCCACCGGTGTCGAGTTGCACGTGGCCCAGGCCGAGTTCGAGGCCGATGGAAGGCCTTGGCCTGTGGGGACGATCGTCATTCGGCGTGACCAGCCCTACGGCGGGCACGTCAAAGACCTCTTTGAGATCCAACGCTACCCCGAGGGCGACTCTCCCTACGACGTGGCGGGCTGGACGCTTCCCGTATTGATGGGAGTGCGGCGGGTGGAGGTTATGGCACCTCTCGAGGTGGAGTCATTCCTTGCGGCGAGCACAAGGGAGGCCATGGCGGCATTCGGCGGTGATGAGCGTTTGGCCGTGATGCCACACCGTGGCTGGCTCGACGCCTCCAACCTGGACAGTTGGACGACCGTGTTGCGCGGTGTGGCTGATGGAAATCGATTCACGTTTGTGGGTAGTGGTCCAAAAGAGGGCCTCTTCATTCCCGGCGAGGGTGCCTACCCGGCTGAAGATCCCGTGGCCTTTGAGGGGCTGCCCCGCATCGGCTTGTATGCACCCTGGTCCGGACACATGCCCGAGGGTTGGATGCGTTGGGTGTTCGACAACTTCCGCGTTCCCTACGAGACCGTGCGCAACGAATCCCTGCGTGCCGGGGGTCTGGCGGATTGGCTCGACGTGCTGGTGCTGCCGGGCGTGAGTGGCAGTCAACTGGACGGCGGCCGGAGTCCGGGAAGCGTGCCAGCGCAAATGGCCCGCGGCCTCGACCCCGAAGGGGCCGTGGCCATCGAGGAGTTCGTGCGGGCCGGCGGCAAGCTCGTGGCCGTGGGGCGTTCGAGCTCCTGGGCCGCGGATCTCTTTCGCCTGCCCCTGGTGGACGTGACGCGCGGGGAAGAGGCGCAGGGATTCAGCTGCCCGGGCAGCGTGGTGCGCTGCATCCCCGAGGCGCCGGGAACCGTGACCACCGCGGGCCTGCCCGCCTCCGTGCCCGTGTTCTTCTCTTCCTCATCGGCCTGGAAGAGGCTCGAAGAAGAGGCCGCGCGGGAAGCGAACCTCGATCCCGATGCGGACCTGACGGTCCTTGCTCGCTACGCTCCCCGGCGCGCCCTACTTTCCGGCTGGGCCGCTGAACCCGAGCGTATCGAGGGCCAGATCGCCTGGCTCTCTGCTCGCCACGGCGAAGGCAGCGTGCACCTGATGGGCTTCCGACCTCAGTATCGCTCCTGGTCCCAAGGGGCGTTCCACCTCCTGCTACGCGCCCTGTTCCTGCCCTAGGTCGGGTCTCAGTACGCGGTCCGATCAGGACGGGCCAGCCAGGCTTCAAACGCCGGCTGGGCTGCGGTACGCAGGAACTCCTCGGCTGGCATCTGTCGTTCGGCGGGGGGCAGCGCCAGCTGTGTATGGAAATGGTCGTCGTCGAATCCGGCGCGGGCGGCATCGGCGCGTGTTCCCGCGTACCAGATGCGGGTGATGCGCGCCCACTGGGCCGCGGCCAGACACATGGGGCAGGGCTCGCAACTTGTGTATAGCTCGGCACCGGTCAGATGAAAGCTCTCTAGGTGGCGACTGGCTGCGCGGATAGCGTCCACTTCAGCGTGCGCCGTGGGGTCCTTTCGAGAGAGCACCTCATTGTGGGCCTCGCCGATGATCTCCCCGGCCAAGACGACCACGGCTCCGAACGGGCCACCCGCGTCCTTGCGTACGCCCTCACGGGCCAGTTCGATGGCGCGTTCCATGAAGCGCGGCTCAGGCTCGGAGTCCATGCTCGTTGAATCGGCCCGCACGCGGCTCTTGCCCCCCTTGATCGGGAGAATGTAGGCCGTGCTTCTAGGCCCGCTGCGCCAATCGGTGGCGCAGGATGAGGCCCAGACCGGCGCGCTTCTGCTCTGGAGCGCTCCAGCCCCTACGCAGGAGTCCTGTGCGGATGCGCCGCAGTCGACGGTGCTCCGTTTCTTGACGGCGCAGGTGACGGGTTCGCGAGCGTGGCATGTGACGCGTGCCCACCAGCCCCAACCTGGGGCCCGAGGCCAGGCCCCCCTCGGCGAAGACATCCGCGATGCGTTGGCGCTCGTCGGTCAGCGAAGCCAACTGGGTGATACGCAGCGTTCGGGGTGAGGGCGTGATGCTGGGGAAGCCCGCGCGCTCCACTCCCACGCCCCAGGGGGCGAGGCGTTGCGCCAGGTTGGCCGCAAGGCGCTGATCCAGGTCCGCGGTCTCGCGCAGCTCATCGCGCGAGGCCTGACGCAGGACCTCCTGGATCCCCATGCCCAGCATCTGGATCATGCCCTTCTCTAGGTGGTCGACCTCCACCAGGGCCTTGCGCACGTCGGTCACCCGGTAGACCAGGTTGGCATCCACGTGATAGACGAGGCCCTCAAGGGTGACCACCCGTTGGGCGGGCATGTCCAAGGTGCGCGAGCGCGTGGGGAGGCGTCGCACGCGCTGCAGGAACGGAATCAAGGGGTGGAAGCCTGGCGCCAAGGTGCGTCGCGCCCTCCCAAAGCTGAACAGGAGCCCCGTTTGTCCCGACTCAATGGTCACACCCATCGCGCGCACCAGACCGGCACCGGTGGCGAAGAGGATCACCAGGAGGTCGTCGGCGATCTTGTCCCAGATGGACGACAGGACGCTGCGCCATTGGCTCGGGGGATCCTCGTCGGGGCCGTCGCCGGGGATCTTGCCGCGCCGTGGGCGCAGGCGCTCGTGCAGACCCTCTTCTCTCAAGGGCCCGGCTCGTTGGGATCCAAAGGATTCTGGTCGGGGTCGGCCAAGGGGTCGGACTCGGTGGACCTCTGGCCCTTGGCACTGCGCCCCTCTTCGAGCTCGTCGTGCAAGAGTCCCATGGCCGCAGCGTCCTGGGCTCTGCTGCGTCGGCGGGAGGGATCGTTGTCCTCGGGGTGCACCGAGACCACGGCGCCCGAGATAAGGGCTACCGATGCCTCCTCGCTCAGCCCTTCATTCCGCAGCCGCGAGTAGAGGTTGAGCTTCTCCTCGGCGAGCAGCTCGAGCTGGGTGATCTCCAAGGTCGTGGGGGAGGGAGAGATGTTCGAGAAGCCGAACTGCAGGATGCGTACCCCCCACTGGTCCTCCACGCCGCGCAGCTCTTCGCGAATCTCCTCACACAGACCGTCCACGTCAAGGACCGTGTGCCGGTCCTTGCGGGAGACAATCTGTTGGACAGCGATCACCACGCGGTTCTGGAGGCCGGTGACCAGATCGTCCACCTCGATCATGGCCTTGCGCAGGTTGACGATCTGGTAGACGACCTTGCAGTCCACCTCGTAGACGAGGTTGTCGTTCAGTTGGATGACCTGGGGTTCCAGGTCGAGGGTCGTGTGCTTGGTCTCCTCCACCTTGAAGGTCTGGAAGAGCGGTACCTTGAAGTGGATGCCTGGGCCGACGATGGAGCGGGCCCGGCCGAGGGTGAAGCGCAGGGCGTGCTGGCCGTCATAGACGATGACGAAGATGCCCGTCAGGGCGCCGAAGATGTCGAGGGACATGACCTTGGAGTGATGTGAGGGGTGCTCTTGGAGGGGATCCCGGGTGGGCCGCCTGCTAAAAGAACACAACGGGCCAGCGCTGGAAAGCCCCCGGGCGGGGTCCTGACTTCCACCCTATGGAGGGACCGGGTGCGATGCTGCCCCAGTCCGCCGATTCGGCCTTGAACACGGGGGGGTAGGGCACGACCCTGCCCTCATGTCCGATTCCAGTTCGTCCGAATCCAAGTCCCTGCCACCCATTCCACGTGATGCCGAGGACGACCATGCACCCGAGGCTGTGGAGGGTCGGCTCTCCCTGTGCGAGCAGGTCGCCGGCCGGGCCCTTCCTCATCTCTCTGGCCAGGTAGTGGATCCGACCGAGGCGCGAGGGAACATCGAGAATCTGATCGGGTTTGCGCAGGTGCCCATTGGGATTGCAGGGCCGCTGCACGTTTGCGGCGAGTCGGGGCCGCGCGAGGTGTACGTTCCCATGGCTACGACCGAGGGAGCCCTCGTGGCTTCCTATTCGCGCGGGATGGGATGGATCGCGGCGAGCGGTGGGGCGCGGGCCTGGGTGGACGAGCCGGGGCTCTCGCAGCACCCCATTCTGGAATACGCCGATGGAGAGCAAGCACGTCGCGCCGCGTCCCAAGCCCTCGCCGATCACACGAGTTATGCGGAAATCGTCGAGGGACTGACCTCCCACGGCAGCCTGCAATCGGTGACTTCGAAGGTTATCGGCCGACGGGTGATCCTGCGGTTGGTGTTCCATACCGGCGATGCCATCGGCATCAACATGGCCGCGCGCGCATCACAACTGATCGCCAACCGCCTAGGGCAGGACAGCGGAGCACTGCGCGTGCATGTCCACGGACAGGACGTGGAGAAGCGCGCCAACTCTCGCGCCTTGGTTGAGGGCCGAGGCCGCAGCGCGCAGGCGGAGGTTGTGATTTCACGCGAGCTACTCAAGGAGAAGGCGCGCACTTCTCCCGAAGACCTAGTGGCCATCGCGCGTGCCTATGCCCTGGGTTTTGCCCACATGGGAACCCACAACTGGATGGTTCAAGCGGCCAATGGCCTGGCTGCCGTGCTCCTAGCCTGCGGGCAGGACGTGGCCTACCTGACCGAGTGCGCCACGGGATTCCTGGATCTGGATCTGACCTCTGAAGGGGACCTGTACGCGTCCGTGACCCTGCCCTCATTACTGATCGGAACGGTGGGGGGAGGATCGGGCCAGGGCACGGCAGCTGAGTGTCTGGCCCTCTTGGGCTGTTCGGGTGATGGGGGCGTGGGCGCCTTCGGGGAGATCCTGGCGGCGACGGTTTTGGCAGGCGACCTGTCCTTGATGGCCGCCTTCACGGCGGGGGAGTTTGTGGCCGCCCACGAGGCGTTGGGCCGGAATAGGCCCACCTGATGGGTGTTGGCTCCCAATAATGGGACGCAAGGGCCGATGGGGGCCCTGATCGGGTTGACGCGCACCCTCGGGTCGCTACCCTGTTTGCCTTCCAAACCCGACCGAGAACCGTCTTCTAGAGGGAATCGGGCTGGCGCTGAGGGGAAGTTGTACCCCCTAACGCACCCCTCTCACCCTCCTCCTCACGTCCATCCGGGGCCAAGGCTGCCCCCACCCGGCTGCGCCGGACCAACCCTCACCCGTCATCATGACAGCCGTCCTCAAGAGCGACTCCCCCAGAACCCAGAAGGTCCAATCGGGCAATCCCCAGTTCCGCCGTAACATCGGGATCATGGCCCACATCGACGCGGGCAAGACCACCGTGACCGAGCGGATTCTGTATCTAGCACAGAAGCTGCACCGCATGGGTGAGGTGCACGACGGTGCTGCGACGATGGACTTCCTTGAGGAAGAGCAAAAGCGCGGGATCACCATCCAATCAGCGGCAACCACCGCTGAATGGAACGGTCACGAGATCAACATCATCGACACCCCAGGCCACGTGGACTTCACGGCCGAGGTGGAGCGCTCTCTGCGCGTCCTTGACGGGGCCGTGGCCGTGTTTGATGCCAAGAACGGCGTCGAGGCCCAGTCCGAAACCGTCTGGCGTCAGGCCGATCGCTACAAGGTGCCGCGCATCTGCTTCATCAACAAGATGGACAAGATCGGCGCGGACTTCGACCGGGCTGTGTCCTCCATCCGCGAGCGCCTCGGCGCCAATCCCATTCCGCTGCAGATGCCCGTGGGCACGGAGAAGGACTACGTGGGTTTTGTGGATCTCATCCGCATGAAGTACATCAGCTGGGTCGACGAGGGTGACGGCCGGGACTATTACGAGCAGGAGATTCCCGCCGAGCATCTGGATGCGGCCGAGGCCTATCGCCACGAGATGCTCGAGGCTGCGGCGGAAAACGACGAAGAGCTGCTGGACCTGTTTGTCGACGATGCCGAGATCCCCGAGGACATGCTGCTGCGAGCCCTACGCAAGGCCACTTTTGAGCTGGCTTGCACTCCGGTCTTCGCGGGTTCGGCCCTCAAGAACAAGGGCGTACGTTTCGTTCTGGACGCGGTCCTCGACCTTCTACCTTCCCCCGCCGACATCGCGGATATCGAGGGCGTGCATCCCGACACCGATGAGCCTGTAGTCCTCAAGCCGAGCACGGAGAGCCCCGTCAGCGCGATGGCCTTCAAGACCGTGGCCGAGCCCACGGGAGACCTGACCTTTGTGCGCGTCTACTCGGGCGTGCTTGAGAAGGGCACCAAGCTGCTCAACCCGCGTACGGGCAAAACCGAGCGCATCGGGCGCCTGGTGCGCATGCACGCCGACAAGCGCGAAGCTTGCGACTCAGTGCCGGCCGGTGATATTGCCGCTGTGATCGGCCTCAAGAACACGGTTACCGGCGACACTCTGTGCGACGAGAATCACCCCATCAGCCTGGTCAAGATGACCTTCCCGGACTCGGTCATCTCCATGGCCGTGGAGCCCAAGGAGAACAAGGACCGCGACAAGCTCTCCGAGATCATCGGCCGCATGATGCGTGAGGATCCGACCTTTCGGGCTCAGACCAACGAAGATACCGGCCAGCTGGTGATCTCCGGCATGGGCGAGTTGCACCTCGAGGTCATAGTCAACCGCATTGAGCGCGACTACAAGTGCGGCGTGCAGACCGGCCGCCCCAAGGTGGCTTTCAAGCAGCGGCTCTCCAGGGACGTCGAGACCGATGCGCGCTACATCCGCCAGTCGGGTGGCTCGGGCCAGTACGCAGTGGTCAAGGTCAAGTTCGAGACCAAGGCGGGTGTCGAGGACTCCGGCTTCGAGTTCGTGGACAAGATCAAGGGCGGCAACGTCCCGCGCGAGTATATTTCCAGCGTGGGGGCGGGCCTGACCGAGTTCTTCAAGTCTGGTGGGCGCGAGGGGATTCCCTTCGTGGACTGCCGAGCCACGCTGGTGGACGGCAAGTCCCACGACGTGGACTCCAGCGAGATGGCCTTCAAGGCCGCGGGTGTCCTTGCCTTCCGCCAGGCGGCCGAGGGCAACACAACCCTCCTTGAGCCCTTCATGAAGGTAGAGGTCACCGTTCCCGAGGACTACTTGGGGGCCGTCGTGGGTGATTTGAACTCGCGCCGTGGTGAAGTCAGTGAGGTGGACTCCCAAGGGGATCTGCGCATCGTGCGCTCCATGGTTCCCATCGCTGAGATGTTTGCTTACTCCTCCGCCCTACGCGGTGCGACCCAAGGCCGCGGCCAGTACTCGATGGAGCTCGCCGAATACCGCGACGTTCCGCGCGGAATTGCCGAGAAGATGAGGGAAGAGAAGAGCTAACTCCGTCCTCTCTCAGCATGTCAGTCAAGCTGACCCGCGGCCTTCGAGAGGCGCGGGTCAGCTTTGTTTTTTGGGTGAGTGTTTGGACCGCGGACGTCCCTATGGAGGGTACGATGGTCTCATGACCAGCACTGCACGAAGGCGATGGAGCCGCGAACTCGACACTGAAGTGAGTGGCATCGCTTTCGGCCCTGAAGGGTCGGTGCTCGTCCATGGCTTCGACCCCCCTGCGGGCGGGAAATGGCTGGACGACATGATCCCTGGGAAGTTGGCGGCGCTGGATCGCAACAGTGGCGAGCTTGAGTGGATTGCACCTTGCGAGATCGGCTACGGGCGCGGGTTTGCCGCGGGGTTCGGGGCTCTAGGCCAGGCACTCGTTCTGGGGCCGAGCGCCCATGGCCACCGCATGGTGCGCATGTCGCTGGAGAACGGCGAGCTCCTCGAGGGCAGCGACATTCCCTCCTTTGATGAGTCCATCGTGGCCCGCGACGCGTGCCACTGCGCATCGGCTCAGCGTGTGTTTGCCCTCGATTCTCTGACGTTGAGCGAGACCTGGGAGTACGCCCGCGAGGGTGAGCGCTATCACGGGTTGGCCCGCAGCGGGGAGCGCGTCTTCGTGAGTGTCACACAAGTCAGTGGGGGGGCCGGGGTCGACGATCCCCAAGGCGTGCTCATTCTGGACGCGAGGACGGGTGAGTTCGTCGGCCACCTTCTGCGACCATGCCTCCCGACCATCCATGGCATCTGTGCCACGGGCGGCTTGGTCATCGTCTTTACCGAGCAGATCGAGGCTGTGATCGGGGCGGACCGCATGGGCGAGTACGCAGTGGCTCTCGGCAGCCACCCCGGAGGCGGCAATCGCGACACGCTCTCTATGTTGGCCCTCCGCGAGGACGGATCGTCCCATGGTTCGCCGCAGTGGTTCCGAATCCTGGAGACGGCACCCGTCGGGGACATCCCCGAGGTGAGCGTCTCCTCGGACAATGGCAAGCTGTACGTGGAGCGCGGAGCCTTCCTGGAGGCCCTGGATGCGCTGTCTGGAAGACCCTTAGGGGATTGGACGGTCCCAGGTCTGGACATGAAGATCTCCTGGACGGTCGCGGCCGGGGCAGGCCTTCTTGCCGAGGAGACCAGGGTTTCCATGTTCGAATTGCCCGCTTGATCGCGGCTCTGACCTATTTGGGTTAGACGAACGGGGTGCGTGCGCTTGACGGATGGGCGCTAAACCGGACAATTCGAACCATCATGGCAGACGAAAACAGCGAGCCGGAGATGGACGAGGATGGTCTGGTCATTCAGCGTCACCAGAGCCGGGTGTTGGTTGTCCTCCCCAGTGAGGGAGCGGGCGACCAGATCCTGCGCTATGCGCGCTCGTCTCTGCATGCGGTTCACGTAGGAACCACGACCGTTGCTCCCAGTGCAATCATCACGGGTCGTCTGCAGGACGAGTTCACGGTGGACGGCACCTTGGCTGATGCGAGCGTTGACGAGTACGCTGGCATCTTGGTGGCAGGCTGCGAGGGTGAGCACCCCTTGGCTAAGGACGAGGATGCGCTACGACTTGTGCGTCACGCGGCCGGGGAGGGCAAGCTGATTGCTGCCTGGGGCAACGGGCTGAGCGTGCTTGCTGAAGCGGGAGTCTTGAAGGGGCTCAAGGTCACAGGGGACGGGGCACAAGACGTTGCGCGTGCGGCGGGCGCCAAGTACACGGGCCGTCAAGTGGAGATAGGCCGCAGAAACACGGTAACCGCCTTGGACGAGAGCGCTGGGATGCGTTTCGGTCAGGCTCTGGCCAACGCCGTGGGAATCTAGGAAAGCCCAGCTAGTCCTATTACTTCATTCCCTCGTCCCCCTCTCCCCTGAATGGCCATCTCCCGTGTACGCTACTTCCGCGCAATGCTCCCTACCGCGGAGCTTCCAACCGCGATTGCTTCCCAACGACGTTGAGCGACTGATCCAGTGACAGACACTCTTATTCTGAAGACCCTGGGCAAGGAGTTCTCCATCGAGGCTCCCCTAGTTCAGGCCACCCTTGAAATGGTCGACGCTGGCCTTGCGGCTCCGTTTATCGGCCGGTTCCGAAGGGCGTCGACCGGTGGGTTGACGGCCTTCGACGTTAGCAAGCTCGTGCGCCGTCGCGATGAGCTCGATGAACTCGGCCGAAGGCGCGGGACCATCGAACGGGGTGTTGAGCAGGCGGGTGTCACGGACAAGAAGGTGCTCGAGTCGATCCAATCGTGTGTCGAGCGATTCGAGTTGGAGGACCTCTTTGTTCCGCACCGACGGCCCGAACCCGAGGTCCAGCTGGCAATGGATCGTGGCCTCAGCCCCTTGGCGGAACGACTGGTCGCCCCAGTCCCCAAGGATCAGCGTGAAACGGTCGAGGAGGATGCAGGTTCGGCTGATCCAAAGGAGGAGACTTCTTCCGCGCCTGAACAGTCCGAGGCTTCGTCGGATGCTGGCGATGCTGCAGAGCCTGCAGCGCCTTCAGCGCCTTCAGCGCCTGCGGAGCCTGAAGCGGCTGCGGAGCCGGAAGCGGCTGCGGAGCCGGAAGCGGCTGCGGAGCCGGACGAGCCCGCCGCTGAGCCTGCTCCTAAAGCTGATGCTTCGAATGAGAACCCGGCTCCTTCAGAGCCGGGCCCCAGCGCGCCCACGGCACATTTGGCAGGCCTAGAAGGGGACGTGGTCATCACCCCCGAGTTGGTGAACGCCTGTGCCCCTTTCGTTAACCCCGACCGTGGTGTGCACACCGAACAGGAGGCCATCGCTGGTGCCATCCGCATCCTTTCGGATCGCTTGGGTCGCAATGCGCAGCTACGGACGGCCATCCGCCGCATGCTCCGTAAGCAGGGGGTCCTGAGCGTCAAGTTGCTCGTGGATCCCTCCAAAGTCGGCCGACACAAGTCTCTGATCAATCTGTCCCAGCCCATCTCTCAGTTGCAGGGTGGGCGGCTCTTGGCTCTCCGGCAGGCTCAGAAGGAACGTGTGCTCACAACGGTCCTGGATCTGGACCCCAAGATCGCCATTCCGAAGATGCGCCGCGCGCTCGGACGTTACACCCACCCCGCGCTTTCTCCCTTGCTGGACGCGGTCTGTGTGCAGGCGCTGAGAATGCGCCTCTTGCCGGCCGTGGAAGAGGATGTGCGCCTTGAGTTGAAGGAGCGCGCCGATGGCGAGTCTCTGCGCTTCCTGAGCAACCATCTGCGTCAGGTTCTCCTGACCCCCATGCTTGGAGCCCGCCCCGTTTGCGGCATGGACGTCAGCGCCAAGGGCGATTGGAACCTGGCCTTCGTCGATGCCAGTGGATTACCTCTGGCACAGGCTGTTATTGAGGTGGGGGAGAAAGACGCGGCCACGCTCGGTGCGGAACTGGCACCACTGCTTGCCGAGCACGGCAGCGCTGCGGTGGCCGTGGCCAACGGCAAGGGCCCGCGCGCCAGCCTCTTGCGAGTACGTGCAGCCTTGCTGGCAGCAGGGTCGGACATGATCGTGACCCTAGTCAATGAGGGCGGCCTCTCAAGCTACGCCAGCTCAAGCCTGGCCCGCGAAGAGCTCGCCGACTACAAGGTTCCCCATCGGGCAGCCGTTAGCTTGGCCCGCCGCCTTCAAGACCCGATGGCCGAGCTGCTCAAGGTTGATGCGCGCCACTTGGGACTTGGGTATGAGCTGGGGCTTGTCAGCAAGGCCAACGCGCGCCGGGTGCTCGACGAGACCATTGCAGCAGCGGTGGCGTACGTGGGCTGCGACGTGAATGCCGCCTCGAAGACCGTGTTGGCTCGGGTTCCGGGAATGGACAAGGCTTCGGCTGAGAAGCTCATCGCGCGCCGAACAGTGGCGCCCTTTGAGTCCCGGGAAGCCCTGCGCGAACCCGACCTCTTGACGGAGGCTCAATGGACAAACGCAGTGGCATTCCTTCGGATTGCCGGTGCTGCCGATCTTCGGGACCGCACGGGTCTGCACCCCGAGCAGTACCCACTCGTGGACAAGATGCTTGAGAGCGGTGGGGGCGAGTCCCTCGGAAAGCCCGGAGTCACCAAGGGGCTACGTCGTTCAGCATTTGAGGTGGACGAGGAGACTTGGCGAGATCTCATGCGGGAGTTGACCTACCCGGGACGGGATCCACGCCGCCAGCTGTCCAAGCCCGAGTTGCTCTCGCCCGACACCGACATCCTGCGCTTGACCCAAGGCCGGGTCGTGGATGGGATCGTCACCAGCGTCACGGGCTTCGCCGCTTTCGTGGACTTGGGTTTGGCTCAAGAAGCCATCATCCACGTTTCGGACATGTCTGATCGCTACGTGCGTGATGCACGCGAGTTGATCAGCATCGGCCAGGTGGTGCGGGCCAAGATCAAGGATGCGAGTGGCAAGAAGCTCTCTCTAACCCTGAAGGGTGTCCCCGCTCGGAGTGCCAAGCCGAAGGCCGGAGGTCGCTCAGGAGGCAGCCCCCGCCGTGAGGGTGAGGGTGAGGGTTCCCGTGGGCGGGGTCGCGGTGGGCGAGACAAGCCCTCGGGTCCCCCGAAACGCGGTGAGTTGCTTGGTGGGGGTCGCGGTCGCCGTCCCGGAGGACCCGGAGGACCCGGTGGTCCGGGGGGACGAGGGGATCGCAAGGGCCGCCCCGAGCGTTTGACCCGGGAGGATCGCGCAGACCTCGATCGCTTGAACAAGTCTTCCTCTGAGGGCGCTTCTTACAACCCCTTCGCCTCGTTCTTCGGCAACGACGCAGGTGAGTCGGGTGAGGCTCAGGCCGATCCGTCCGCCCAGAAGAAGACCGGCAAGAAGACCGGCAAGAAAGCCAGCAAGAAGGCCAGCAAGAAGACCAGCAAGAAGACCAGCAAGAAGACCAGCAAGAAGACCGGCAAGAAGGCTGGCGAGAAGGCTGGCGAGAAGGCTGGCGAGGAGGCTGCTGGAACGGCTGGCAAGGATGCCCAGCCTCAGTCTGCTTCTGAGCAGGACTCGTAGGCGGCGCAGGGACGGTCGGAGCTCAGGGCCGAGGGAGGCTAGCCCGCATCGCGAGTGTCGGGCCACTCCCACGGGTCGGCGTCTTCATCCTTGCCGTAGTCTTCGCCAAGGCTGTCCTCTTCTCCGTTCTCGTCTTCGTCATCTTCGAGATCCACCCAGATCACGAGCTCATCCTCATCCTCGTCCTCGTCCTCGCCATCGGAACCGACCGATTCGTGAGGCTCGGCCGGAACGGGCTGCAGCTCGAAGTCCCAGCTCTTGCCGGTGTTTCCGGAGGTGGATGGGTCGTCCTTCTCTGAAGGGTCCTCACTCTCTTGAACGGAGCGTGCCTCTGCCCAGAGAGTGCGCAGGACTGCTCCCACACACGCGAGCACACTGAGGGCAAGCCCAGCGGACAAAAGGGAGGTGTTCCAGGAGACCGCCGAGGCGAGCATGAACACTCCGGCGAATCCGACAGAGAGCCACACTGCAGGCACCTGCGCAGGATGCGCCCCGGTATGTTGACGGGGAATGGAGCAGGGGCTTCTTAGTTCTTGCCAGGCCATGGAGGCCGGCTCAAGTTGAGCGTCGTGGGAGAGCATGATGGGGTGGGGGCCACTGGGCCGCTCCCTGCTTGTTCGGATGCAATTGCCTGTCCCTTGAGAGCATTCCTGAGGGGCCTCTCCTTTTCATGGGACATCATTGGGTGCAGGATAGGGGCAGGGCCCCTGGCGCCCTCTTAAGCATGTCCATTATCAAGGGAACCGCAGTGGCTCCGGGGATTGCCCTGGGCCCCATCCACATCGTGCGTGCCCATCCGGGGGGGGTCCCGATCTGGAGCATTCCGCCCGAAGATGTGGACGGCGAGATCGCCCGGTTGCAGGGAGCCCTGTCGCTGACTCAGGAACAGTTGAATCGCCAACGCCAGCGGGTGCTTGAGGATTCTGGTGAGAGAGATGCCGGTATCTTCGCCGTGCACGCGATGATTCTTCAGGACCCTGCGGCACTGGAGTCCATCACGACCACCATTCGGGAGCAGTGCATCAACGTGGAGGGAGCTGTTCAGGCTCTGATCGACCGTCTGAAAAAGCGCCTGGAGGGCATGCAAGGGGAGAGCGTTCGGCAGTACGCCGCAGACCTGAGCGAACCCTGGCGCATCGTGCTCAACCTTTTGCTGCGCCGGGAACAAGACGCCTTGGGCGCAACCGATCATAGTGTCGTCTTGGCGGCGAGCGAGCTGACTCCAGAGGTGGTCACTCTTCTGCCTCGCACCCGCGTCCTGGGGATCGTGACGGAGACGGGTGGCCGCTATTCCCACGGTGCTGTGCTTGCGCGTTCGCTGGGATTGCCCTGCGTGGTGGGGCTCACCAACCTGATCGCACGTCTGGAGAAGAACCTCCAGGTTATTGTGGACGGCAAGCTGGGGACGGTTCACCTGCGGCCCGATGGGCCGGCCGTCGATGCCTTCTTGGGTCAACGCCAACGCCGGGAGGCCCGTGAGCTGGAACTCAAGTCTCATGCTCACGAGCCTGCGATCACACCCGACGGTCATTCCGTTCGGGTAGAGGTCAACCTGGAGAGTATCCTCGACTTAGAGGGGTTTCAGGTCGAGAGCTGTGACGGCGTGGGATTGCTGCGCACGGAGTTCCTCTACATGGAGCGCTCCCAATTCCCTTCCGAAGAGGAGCAGTTCCGGCTCTACCGCCGGGTGGTGAAAGCACTCGACGGACGCCCTGTCACCTTGCGTACTTTGGACATTGGGGGGGACAAGCAGCTGCCCTATTTCGAGACACCAGCAGAGCCCAATCCTGCTCTAGGTTGGCGCGGACTGCGCTTGACCCTGGAGTGGCGCGACCTGCTGCAAGTGCAGTTGCGAGCCGTGATGCGGGCCAGCGCCTATGGCCCGGTGCGCTTGTTGCTACCCATGGTGTCTTCCCTGGACGAAGTGCGTACGGTGCACCAGATCTTTGATCGGATTCGGGGCCAGCTTGTGGACCAGGGCTATGAGGTGAGTGATCGAATTGAGGTGGGAGTCATGATCGAGGTGCCCTCAAGCGTGTGGATCATGGACCAGCTTGTGGAAGAGGTGGACTTTGTCAGTGTCGGAACCAACGACCTGACCCAGTACATGCTGGCTGTGGACCGGGACAACCCGCGGGTCTCCTCTCTGTACGAGCCTTACCACCCAGCCGTCTTGCGGGCCTTGGACCACGTGGCCCGCACTGCAAAAGAGGGGCGCATTTCCTGCGCCGTCTGCGGCGACATGGCCGGGGACTACGCCATGGCGGTGGCCCTGATGGGGATGGGGTACGACGCCCTGAGCGCCTCGCGGACCTTCCTGCCCGAATTGCGGTTTGCTCTGCGGCAGACGACCCTGGCGGACGCCAAGGTTCTTGCCGAGCGAATAATAAAGGCCAAGGGGCCGGCGGAAGTGCGCGCAGCGTTGGATCGCGTACGAGCCCAACTACATGCCGGATTGGGCGAGGAGTCGCCCTCAGCGCGCCTGAGGGAAGGAGACTGAGGCTCTCCCTCATGCCAGATTCACGACCTCAACAAGGATTGTGCATTGCGTAACCTGATTCCAGGTCAGGTTGCCCCCCCGATAAGCACTCTCCTACGCTACACTTCCACTGCGGGAAGGCTCGCAGAGGAGACCTAGATTGCAACGACCTAGATGGGCTGGTGAGAAACCCACGTCCCCGCGCCGCGGGCGTTGGTCTGCCGAGGAGGCGGCCAGATTCAAGGACCTGTTCGGTCTGAAGGATGAGGCTGTAGTTGCTCGCGAGTTGTGTCGGTCGGTCGCCAGTGTGCGCAAGATGGCTCAGACCATTTACGGTCGCCCTCACCGAGTGGGCCCGTGGAGTGCTGCTGAAATCCAGGAGCTCAAACGCTACTTGGGCGCCACGGACGTTGACACCGTTGCTCTTGTCCTTGCCCGCCCTCGCGAAGAGGTCCAGTCCCAGATCGTCGAATTGGCCCGGGTCAAGACCTCCGGTGCTTGGGGGCGTGAGGATATCGCTGAATTCAAGCGCGTCTATGGGACTCGAAGCGACGAAGATCTGACTCTGATTTTTGGCCGCTCTCTCGTGGAGGTGGATGCCTTTGCGAAGAAACTGCACCTGGCCAAGGACAAGGCGTTTTTGCGCATGCGTCAGGTCGAGCGTGGGGTCACCAAGATGCCTCGCTGGAAGCCCAGCGAATTGGAAGTCTTGCGTGAGCTCTATCCCGTGCGGCCCAACCTGGAGATTGCTGAGCACCTCAACCGCTCAGTGAAGAGTGTGGTTTCCAAGGCCCACAACCTGGGGTTGCGCAAGAACCCGGATCGCCTGCGCGAGATGGGTCGGCAGAACGTCGGGCTGCGCTACCGTCCGACTTCGCAAGATTCCTGAGCGTTCTTACCAGAACCGTTCGGCTTGCAGGGTGTAAGCACCCAGGTGGTCTTCGACCACGCCCGTGACGCACAGCACACCCTGTTCGCTGAGCCGATGAGAGTCGCGCCGGTGGACTTCGGGGAAGAGCACGACCTCGGCCAGACCGCTTTCGTCTTCGAGAGTGAGGAATTGCATCAGCTGTCCTGTTTGGGTCCGCAGCGAGCGTGTGGCAGCGGGCCATCCGCGCAGGGTGACGCGGCCTCTGTTCCATTGGTTCAGTTGGGCGCAGGCCACGGGATTGACGGGGCGCGGGCCCCGGTGCCCGTGACGGACGTGGGTGCGCAGGCGTTCGTCGGCGGGGCATGGGAAGATGCGTACCGGGTGGGCTTGGGGGGAGAGGCCGAGCAGGTCGAACTCCGTGCGGGCTCGGGCGAGGGCGGGTTCGTCGGGCAGGCCGGGCAGGACGAGGGCCTGCGCCGGAGGGGTGGGGAACAGCAGGGCGCTCTGCCCACGAGGTAGGGCCGAGTGTTCCACTCCCAGGCCGCGGCCAGACCAACCCGACGACTGTGTCCGAGCGGCATCGAGCGCTTCGCGGGGGTGATCTGCGGGGGTGCGTTGGCAGGCTTGTAGTTGCTGTAGGTCGAGCCCGCTCTTGGGGTTTGTGCGCCGTTGGGGGGTGTGCAGCAGGTGCATTCGCCAGAGGAGTTCGGGGCGCGTGCGGTCAAATGCATCGAGAGCGCCGCATTGAATGAGTGCGTCCACCTCATGGCGATGGGCTCCACTGCGTTCAAGGAGGTCGGGCAGGGAGAGGAAGGGGCCTCGTTGTCGGCGGTTCTCCAAGAGGCTGTCGAGCGTATGCGTAGAGAGTCCGTGCACCTGGGCGAGGCCTACGCGCAGGGCCAAGGGGGCCACAGCGGGATCCTGTCCCACGAGGCGCTCGGCGCTGAAGGTGGATGCGCTGCGGTTGACGTCCGGGCCGAGGATGGGCACGCCCAGTCGTCGCGCCTCCTCCACGTAGACCCGTTGGGGGTAGTAGCCGGTTTCGCTGGCCAGGAAGGCGATCAGGAAGGCCGCCGGATGGTGGGCTTTGAGCCAAGCCGTGCGGTAGGCGATGCGACCGTAGGTCACTGCGTGGGATTTGCAGAAGGCGAAAGAGGCAAAGCCCGCGATCTGCTCCCACACGCGGATGGCGTCAGCGGAGTGGACTCTCTGCTCAGAACAGCCCTGCAGGAACTGTTTCCGCAAACTGGCGATATCCGCGCTGCGGTGCTTTTGCAGGGCGCGACGGAGTTGATCGGCCTGGGCCAGCTCCATTCCGGCCATGTGTGCGGCGGCTTGCATCACGTCCTCCTGGTAGAGCATGACGCCGTGGGTGTCCTGCAGGACCTCGGCCAGGCTGGGGTGCAACGGCGTGGCGGGTTCGAGCCCACGCGCACGCCGCACGTAACAATCCTTCATGCCTGACCCTGCCGGTCCGGGACGAATCAGAGCGATGGCCCGGATGACGTCGTCCATGCAATGGGCCTGCATCTGCTGCAGGAGATTACGCATCCCCGGGGATTCGATCTGAAAACATCCCACGGTGTGGCCCGTGCGTAATAGTTCAGCGGTCAGCGCGTCGTCTTCGTCCAACGTTTCGAGATCGACCTGGATGCCCTGCTGTTCCAGGATCTCCAGACAGTCGGTCAGGGTGGTCAAGGCGCGGTTGCCCAGCAGATCCATCTTGACGAGCCCCACGGCCTCGACGGCATCCTTGTCCAGCTGGGTCACGATCACATGCCCGCGGGTCGGGTGCGGCTTGGCTGCCCGCCGACAGGCCGTCCACTGGGCCAGGGGCCCGGGAGAGACCACGACGCCCCCAGGGTGCAGCCCAAAGTGGCGTGGGGAATCGAGCAATTCGGCGGCATCCTCGAGGGCGCGCCGGAAACGCTCATCTTGGAAGGGGAAGGCCTCGCCCGGGCTCGGGGTGGGGAGCTCGTGCAGGGCTCGGGCGAGGGGGTTGTCGGTCAGGCCGGGGGGGCATCCACCACCGCCCCCACCCTCAATGGGTGGGCACCCACCAGACGCAGCGCTCGGCTCGTGGTGACGGGTGGGCGTTTCTTTTTTCTCACTCCCCGCGTCGCCGGGATCCGCCTCCTTTGCCCCGCGGACAAAAGCGTGTGGCAGCCTCTTCGCCCAGGGTTGGATCTGTGCAGGGGGGATGCCGTGGGCCAGGGCGGCCTCGCGCAGGGCAGAGCGGGGCCCGAAGCGGTTGAGGGTACAGATCATGGCCGTGCGCTCGGCCCCGAAGAGGTCATACACGTGCTCAAGCACCTCGTCCCGCCGGCGCCAACAAAAGTCCAGGTCGACATCCGGCCGGTCCCGCCTCTGGGGATTTAGGAAGCGTTCAAAGGGCAGGCCGTAGCGGATGGGATCCGCCTCGGTCAGCCCCAGGCAGTAGGCGACCAAGCTGCTGGCGGCCGAACCGCGCCCCACGCACGGGATGTGCTGATCGCGTGCGTACTCGGCGATGCGTTGCACCAAGAGGAAGTAGGGCGCGTAGCCCAGCTGGTCGATGGTCGAGAGTTCGACGTCCAAGCGGCGTAGGACCTCGGGCCGCAGGGGGCGGTAGCGCTTTCGGGCCCCCTCCAGGCTCCACTCGCAGAGCTTGGAGTAAGGCGTCTCCTCGGCATCCAACTTCACGGAGGGGAAGACCACCCGGTCTAGGGCAGGGGTGAAGCGACAGCGTTCGGCTACCCAGAGGGTGCGCGCCACGGCACCGGGGATTGTAGAGGGCGCGGTGGCGGGGTCGGCCTCCGCAGGGGGTATCCAAGGTCCGGGGACCTCGGGCAGGTCCGCATACAAGGCACACATTTCGGCATGGGTCGGGAGGTGCGCGGGCTCGGGAGCGAGCCAGGCGGGGTCGAGGTCGTCGACCAGGGCGTTGTGTTTGACGGCGACACGGATGCGATGGGTGCGTGCGCCACCGGGTAGACCGTAGTAGACGTCTGGAACGGCCAGGGTGGCCACACCCACGGCCCGGGCGGCGTCCACGAGGCTGGACGCGGGCAGGGGGTGGGCTGGCGCGGGGCACTTGGCGGGCGGGTCGGATGGGATGGATGCGCCGGGGCCATCGCCCATATCCGAACCCGAGGGGGAACGCTGAATATCGCGACCGAGCTCGCCGCTGACGTCGCGCGGGGCATGGGCTTCTGCGCGCGGTACAAGGGGCGGGCGGCGTGGGCTTCCATCCAAACGCAGGGAGGCGGGGGAGATGGCCGCAAACAACTGCTCGGCCGGAACGTGGCCGAAGAGGCCCAGCAGCAGGCGTGGATGGTCAGCCAGGAAGATCAGACCCTGCTGCATGTCGATGGCCGACTCGATCAGATCGAACTCGGAGTCCTGGTCGCCCGGTTCTTCGGCTTCAGGCTCGGCTTCAGGCTCGGCTTCAGGCTCGATCAAGCTGTGGTGACGGGCACTCACCAGACGGTTCAGGTTGGTGTAGCCCTGCTCGCTTTGGACCAGGATCACCAGCCGGCCCGGCCGACCCCCGTCGTCGGAGAGCTCAGCCCCCAGGATGGGTCTGCAGGTGGTGGGGGCTGCGGAAGCTGCCTGTGCGGCCCGTAGGAAGTCCACCAGACCCGTCACGCCGTCCACGTCGGTCAGGGCGAGAGCCCCGAGATTCAACTCCCTGGCCCGCGACAGAAGCTGTGCGGGGGAGTCTGTGCCCGTGAGCAGTGAGTGGTGACCGTGGACGCGGAGGGGGATGTACATGTAAAGGACAGTGAAAGGGCGAACCCTAACAAAACCCTAATACATACGCCAGCCCGACTTTCGGGCAGGAGTTACTCCGCGGGCGTCGGCTTGGCGGCCAGATACTGCACGGGCCAGACCTGATCGTCCTGGCCGAACTCCACCGCCGCCTCCAGGCTCAGGTGGGGATGGACGAGGTGCGGCCGGGCCAGGGCGCACAGGTCCGCGCGGCCGGCGGCCAGCACCGTGTTGGCGTGGTCCCAGCCCTGGATTGCGCCGACGGCCATCACGGCCACGTCGACCTCGTGCCGGATGCGCTCGGCGAAGGGCACTTGGTACATGCGACCATAGCCGGGTTCGGAGCGCGGCACGTTGCCCGCCGAAGACACGTCGATGAGGTCACAACCGGCTTCACTCAACTGCCGGGCCAGATGCACCGAATCCTCGGCCGTCTGTCCACCGTCAGCAAGCCAGTCCGTGGCGGAGATACGTACGGCCAGGGGCATGTGCGCGGGCCACACCGCGCGCACCGCTCGGCAGACTTCCAAGGGGAAGCGCATGCGACCCTCGAGGTCGCCGCCGTACTCGTCCGTGCGCAGGTTGGAGGCGGGGGAGAGGAAGCTGGAGAGCAGGTAGCCGTGGGCCATGTGCAACTCCACGAGATCAAACCCCGCTTCCAGGGCGCGCTCGGCGGCTTGGACGAACTGCTTCGTTACCGCGTCCATGTCGGCGCGCTCCATCGCGCGCGGGACGGGCCAGTGGGCATCGAAGGCATCGGCAGATGGGCCGATCGTGGGCCACGCGGTCTCTCCGTCAAGGGGCCTGTCCCCTTCCCATGGAAGAGAGCAAGAGGCCTTGCGTCCAGCGTGGCACAGCTGGATCCCAATGGGGGTGGCGCTGTGCGCATGCACAAAATCCGTGATGCGGCGCCAAGCCTGTACGTGCTCCGGACCATACAGGCCAGTGCAGCCGTGGGTGATGCGGCCCTCGGCACAGATGGCCGTGGACTCTGTGATCAGAAGCCCCGCACCGCCCACGGCGCGCGCTCCTAGGTGCATCAGGTGCCAGTCGCCGGGAGTGCCCTCCTCGGCCGAGTACTGGCACATAGGGGAGACCACCATGCGGTTGGGCAGGGTCAGCTCGCGCAGGGTGAAAGGCGCGAAAATAGGGGCTTTGGCCTCAGGAGCGCCCTGCTCGGTGCACCACCAAGCCCGCACCCGCTCAACCAATTCAGGGTCGCGCTCGGCCAGATTGCCGTAGGTGATGCGCTTGGAGCGTGTCATCAGGTTGAAGGTCAGCTGAAGAGGATGCTGATCCATGTAGCGCGCTGAGTTTTCGAACCACTCGAGACTGGTCTGGGCCGCTTTCTGGAGCTTGATGCAATCCACCTCCCGCGCCTCTTCGTAGACCTCCAGGGCGGCGGGCACGTCTCCCGCGCCGTCCGCGCTCAAGACCTGACCCAGGGCCTCGTCGAGAGCGATAGCGTCCTCCATGGCCAGCTTGGTTCCCGAGCCGATGGAGAAGTGTGCCGTGTGGACCGCATCTCCCAGGAGAGCAAGGTTACCCCGCACCCACTTCTGGCAGCGCACCGTCGGGAAGGTGCGCCAGATGGATCGGTTGGTGTAGAGCTCGTAACCCTCAAGGTGCTCGGCGAATAGATTGCGAATGAACTCCACAGTTTGCTCTTCGCTCACGTCTTCTAGTCCGGCGCGTTTCCAGACGTCCTCGTGGCATTCGACAATCCAGGTGGAGAGGGCCTGCTCGCCGACCTCGAAAGGATAAGCGTGCACCTGGAAGAGGCCAAACTCGCTCTCCACGAAGACGAAGGTGAAGGCCTTGAGCGGCTTGTTCGTCCCCAACCAAGTGAACTTGCAGCGCCGCCAGTCGATACTGGGCATGAAGTGGGCGGCGTATTTTTCGCGCACCACGCTGTTGATGCCGTCGGCAGCGATGACGACGTCGGCGTCCTTCAGGTCCGCGTCGTCGGCGATCTCCGTTTCAAAACGCAGCTCCACATCCAGGTCACGGCAGCGTTCCTGGAAGATGTTGAGCAGTCTCTTGCGGGAGAGACCGCAGAAGCCGTGCCCCGTGGAGTGCGTGATCTCGCCCCCGTAGTGGGTGTCGATGTCGTCCCAATAGGCGAAGCTGGCCTCGATGGCGGCGAAGCTCTCGGGGTCGGCCGCCTGGAATCCCGAGAGAGTCTCGTTGGAGAACACCACGCCCCAGCCAAAGGTGTCGTCCGGTCCGTTGCGTTCGTAGACCGTGACATCGGCCGCTGGGAAGCGCTTTTTCAGGAGCAGGCAGGCGTACAGGCCGCCGGGTCCACCACCGATGCAGGCGATCTTCATGATGGCAGCAGGATAACGGCCTCCCCGGCCCGTTCAGGGGGGGTGATGACAAAAACATGACCGATTGCGTGGGGTTCCAGGCAGAGCAGGACGGGTAGAGTGGCTACCATGCTCGCCGGGCACACAAGCCTTGCGTCCCTTTCAGCATCCGGTACCTTCTTTGCCATGAGACAACTCCTTGTAGCTTCAGTTCTCTTCTGCGGCACCTCGCTGGTGGCCTGCCAGGGTCCCGACAAGGACGCCGCCTATCAGGTCGAGGAGTCGGCTACGGTCTCGCTGGCCATCTCCGGAATGACGTGAGCCGTGGGGTGTCCCCCCCGGGTGCGGTCTGCACTCAAGAAGGTGGATGGTGTCCAGTCCGTGGACGTGGACTACCTCTCCGCCACGGCGACGGTCAAGGTCGATGCCTCGTGTTCGAACAAGTCCCTATTGGAGGCCCTCGACGGTGTGGGCTTTGAGGGCAAGATCAAGTAGTGGCCGCATCGGAGCCCCGCCCACTGCCGGCTCAGCCGACCCGGGCTCCATCACTCTCAACACAACAAACCATGAAGCAGATTATTTTACCCGTCTTGGCGGGGCTGGCCCTTGCGTCTTGTATGGCCAGGGTCGATGTCGACGACGACCCGGTAACACCCCAGGAAACTCCTGACGAAACCCCGAAGGCCAAGACCGTGGCCTTCAAGATTGACGGTATGTCATGAGGCGTCAACTGCCCCCCCAAAGTGCGGTCTGCACTTGCTAAAGGCCTTGGCGTTTCCGAAGACTGTATTGAAGTGAATTTTGAAACGAAGTCTGCCAGTGTGGCACTGGGTGACGTTGCGCCTGATATGGACGCCGTCGCCAAGGTCATGGGTGACACCAAATTCACCGCAGCCTTGGCCGACTGAGGTTTCCTCGGCGGTTTCTCGGGATCCCTTCGGGTTCTCTGATGGGGCGCGGTGTGTTCGACACGCCGCGCCTTCATTTTTTTTGCGCCGGGCCACTCGCACCTTTACTGATTGAGCGACGGGGTGCGCAGGCGCAGTCCGTCGGGGCCCGTGGGGAAGGTGTCGCCCAGCAGGAGGCTGGAGCCCCTTAGGATGCCCCCGAATCCGTGGCGCGCCCGCAGTTGATCGAGAGCGCTCTCCAGGCGGTTGTCCCTGTCGTCGGAGCCGAACAGCTCGCCCTGGATCTCCCTCTCGGGGCTGAGGGTCAGGAGGCTGACGCCCACGCGCTTGACCAGGGCGCGCCGCCTGGGGAGGTCCGCCAGCAGGGTCAGGGCGTGCTGGCCCAGGGCCTCGCTGCCCGATCCTGCTCGGGGCAGACGCTTGCGCTTGTGCAGCCAGGAGTGGGGGGGCTCGGTGCCCGTTGACGCCGCCCGCGCGCGCACGTGGGGCGGGCGGGTGTCCACGTAGCTCAGCCGGACTTCCATGGAGCCGGCTTTCAGGCGGTGTTCCCGGAGGCGTGCGCTGGCCCGTTCGACCAGATACAGGAGCATGGCCTCGACCCGTTCGCGGCGTCCCTCCTCGGGCTCGAAGGTGCTGTCGCGCCGAATGGAGCGGGGAGGGCGTGCCACCAACTCACCCGCGGCGTCCAGGTGGTGGGAGGTCTGCACGGGATCGTCGTCCCGGCCGTGGGCGCGATCGTGCAAGGTCAAACCGATGGGGCCGAAGCTGGCGAAGAGCACCTCGCGCGAGACCAACGCCAGCTCGCCCACGGTGCGAATCGAAAAACGCTCCAGGGCGTGCCCGACCTTGTGGCCCACCCCGGGTAGGTGGCGCACGGGCAGGCGTGCGAGGAAGGCGCGTTCGTGGCTCGGCAGGATCTCCGCCACCCCGCCCGGCTTGCCGAGCTTGCCCGCCAGCCGCGCCAGGATGGGGCCCGTTCCCACACCGACGGTCACGGGCATGTGAGTTTCGGTCCAGATCCGGGCGCGCAGGCGCTCGGCCACGGTGAACGCGCAGCCGAGCAGGCGCGTGCTGCCCGTCAGGTCCACGAGGAAGTCATCGATGGAGGTCACCTGGATGCGCGGCGAGATCTCCAGCAGCAGACGCACGATCTCCTCGCGCTTTTGATTGGCGGCTTTGGAGTCGCCGGGCACGAACACGGCCTCGGGACACTGGCGTGCCGCCTGGGAGGCGAACATACCGGGGCGCACCCCGCGCCGACGGGCGGCGTAGGAGCAGGACATGACCAGGTTGCGACTGGTGGGGGAGCCGCCCACCACCACCGGCCGGCCGCGCAGCTCGGGGTGCAGGGCCTGTTCCACCGAAGCCAGGAAGGCGTCCACGTCCAGGTGCAGAATGCGCCGGGTGCGTGGGGGCAGGCGTTCGTCCCGGTGGGCAATCATGACGCGAACCCTAACAAAACACGAACGGATACGGGAGGCCGTGCACCGCAGGTACGCCGGGTGGGTGGGCGGGTAGGATCGGCAGCCATGGACATCGTCCTCGTGTATCCCCAGATTCCCCACAACTCCGGCTGTGCGGGGCGGTTGAGCGCGGCTCTGGGTCTGCCCCTGCACCTGGTGGAGCCTCTCGGGTTCTCCCTGGAGGACCGCTATCTCAAGCGAGCGGGGTTGGACTACTGGCCCATGGTGGACCTGCGCGTGCACGCCGATCTGGACGCCTGCTGGTCGGCCCTCGAAGTTGCCGGGTCGCGCCCCCTGGCCGAGCGCGCGCGCCTGTTCTCCGCACGCGGGGGGACCTCCCTGTTCGAAGCGTCCTTCGAGCCCGACGACGTGCTGTTCTTCGGCAGCGAAACCAAGGGCCTGCCCGCCGAGCTGCTGGAGCGACTCGAGCTGCAGCGCGTCTACGTGCCCATCCGCCCGGGTGTACGCAGCCTCAACCTGGCCAACACGGTGGCTCTCGGTGTGTACACGGCCATGCACCGGGCGGGTGCGCCCATGCCCGACAACGATGGCGCCTACGTTCCACACCCCGAGCGCGAACGGGACGTGTGGCCCGCCGACGTCTTGCGCACGGAGTAGTCCCGCGCACCCGTTCTCCGCACGGGTTTCTTTGACTAGTACCAGAAGACCGATGCCGCCGCCAAACGGCTTAGGAAAATGCAACTACCGAGCGCGACACGGACGGGCTTCGCAACGCGATGCTGTGCTTACACTTGGGCTATACCTTGCCGGTGAAGTGCGCTAGCTACTCATGACTCAATCTTCATCACACTCCATATGGCGTTCGCTGTCGAAGCCGATTCGCAAGTGGAAGGAAAGACGCCGCTTTAGGCGTGCTTCGCGCACAGACGTCTTCCGCTTCATTTATGAGACCAACAAGTGGGAGGACCAAGAGTCCCGTTCGGGCAAGGGCTCGAATATGACCGAAACCTCGGAAATCAGGAAACGCCTGCCAGAAACCTTGGCTCAGTTGTCCATCGAATCGATCCTCGACCTGCCGTGCGGGGACATGAATTGGATGGCGACATTGGATCTGTCACGTTACCGCTACATCGGTGCCGATATTGTGCCCAGCCTCATCGAGCGCAATCGACAGGAACATCCCGAACTCACGTTCGACGTGCTCGACATCTGCGAGGGGGGCCTGCCTGAGGTTGACTTCATGCTTAGTCGCGACCTTTTTGTGCACCTGTCTTTTCGTGACATTGGGCTCGCGATCGAGAACATCCGCAATTCACGGATACGCTACCTGGCGTGCACCACGTTTCCGGGAATCACCGTCAATCAAGACAAGCTGACGGGGAATCACCGCAAGCTGAACATGAGCATTGCCCCCTTCAATTTTGGCGAACCTTCGATTGCGCTCGCCGACGGCACGCAACTCGACGAATCCGGTAGCCCACAAAAATGCTTGGGCATCTGGGAAGTTGCCAGCCTGATTTAGCGCCGGAGCATCTAGTTTGTGCTGGCGGTCCAGGGATGCATCAGACGTCTCGCTCCGGGTCTGGATCCATTGCGCTGCCATGTCTGTCCGGGCCTCCACGGCGGTGCCACTGATGGTGGTGGGCACCCCGCCCACGCCGAGCTTGGATTTGACCCGTGGCCCGTCGGCGTCTTGTGTACGGGCTAGTCCCGCGCACGCAGGAGCACGAGCAGGCTGCCCTTGGGAATCCCGGGCTCGGTTTCCAGGCGGTGCACTTCGACGAAGGCCCTCCCCTTCAGAGGGGCTTCGGCTGGATCCCCGAACACGCGCTGCTCAATCATGCCGTTGGCCAAGGCTACGGCGCGCTGATAGGTCTCCGAGCCTTCAGGTCCCACCGGGCCCTCGAAGATGACCGCATGGAAGAGGGTGGGGTGGCGATCGAGGAACCACGCGCGTGGCACCTGCTTGTCGTGGCCCGCAGTCTTGGATTCGCTGGTTCCGCCGCGCATGGCCACCTCGCGATCCACCAGACCGTTGCGGTCGTGGATGTGCAGACGCGATTCATAGCCCACGGCGCCAATGGCTCCGAAGGTCAGCGTGTCCGACGGATCCGCCACTTGGTGCAGTCCACGGCCGAGCATCTTGAACATGGCAAGGTTGGCCACTCCGGTCTCCCAGCGCTCCCACTCGCTCTCGTACCCGACCTTGAAGGTCCTGAAGTAGAGCGGTTCCAGCAGGGCGCCCGGGGCGAGGCTCTGGCCGAAGAGGGGCGGCAGGGAGACGCCGATCAGGAGCAACCCGATTGGCAGGGCCTTTTGTCCAAGGGTATTCAGGAGCAGGCCCAGCAGCACCGCGATGAAGGGCGAGGCGGGCGCGAGGAAACGGAAGAAGGGCATCCAGTCCCCGCCGACCAGGGTGTTGTAGACCAAGAACCCTGCGAGCAGGGTCAGGGCGCCCGCAGCCCACGCCCGGTGCTCCGCTCGGCGCAGGCGTGGGAAGGCCGCCAGGGCCACAAGGGTCGAAGGAAACAGGATCAGGAAGGTGGCGCTGGTCTTGAGCCCGCGCCCGACGCTCGCCAGGGAGAATCCTCCCTTCGCATGGACGGTGTTGGCCATCCACTCGCCGAAGGTGGCGTGACGCCAAAGCAGGAACAGTCCATAGCCTGCGACGGTGAGTGCCAGGTAGGGCCAGACCGGCCGCGCCGACTCGCCCTTGGCTTTCCCTGCGACCGAGGCCGCCACGGCGATGCCCAAGGCCCACAGCGGCCCCTCTACCCTGGAGAGGCACACGGCGAGGCCCAGGACCCCCGCGAGCCAGGCCCCATCGCCCCCGTTCCCAAAGGCCCGGGTGAGGGTGAGGTAGGTGGCGAAGACGAAGAACCCGAAGCTCGCCGTCTCCAAGCCGCCGGTGGCCCAGACGGCGAAAGGGGGGAAGGCGGCCAAACTGATCGTGGCCAGGAATCTCGACCAGGGCGAGAGGGTCAGCCGTCCGAGGTGCACATGCACCAGGGCCAAGGTGCCCGCGGCGAAGAGGCACGAGAGGACGCGGGCGCTGGTCTCCAGGTTGAGGGACAGGCCCGCACAGGCGCGCAGCAGTAGGACCCAAAGGGCGTTGCTGTAGCCCTCCACGGGTGGCGTGGTACCGGGGTTGTAGGTGGGCAGGCCCAGCTCGGCCCAATTGCGTGCGTACCGGAAGGAGATGTACGCATCGTCGATCAGGAAGTTCGTACGTGCGACGAGCGCTGCCAGAACCCCCAGGGCCAGCACGAGCCCGGCCCAGGATGGGAGAGCTGGGGAGCCGTCGCCGGGGGGCGAGATCGGCTGACTTGCGGCGGTGGGGGACGCGGGCATGGCAGGGGTACGGTAGGGTACCGCCCCTGATGGGCGAGAACTCAACACAAATCGACGGCCGCGGCCCGCGACCGGTGCGAGGCAGCCAGGTGGAGGTGCGCGTGGAGGCTATCGACGACCTGGGCCGTGGACGTGGCGAAGTGGATGGGCATCCGGTGGCCGTACGCGGGGCCGTGCCCGGTTCCTTGGTGCGCGCGGAGATCCGGCGTCGCCACCGGGGGGCCATCGGGGCGCAACTCGAAGAGGTCCTCGAGCCCGGTCCGTTCCAGCGCGAGGCCCGTTGTCCGCACGTGGGCACCTGCGGCGGCTGCTCATTCCAGACCTATGACTACGCCGGGCAGCTGGAGGCCCTGCGGGGCCACCTGTTGGAGCGCTTGGAGGAGGCTGAGCTCCTTGGAGAGGTCGAAGTGGAGCCCGTGCTCGGCATGGAGGAGCCCTTCGGCTATCGCAACAAGATGGACTTCACCTTCGGCAATCGACGCTGGATCGAAGTCGGTGAGCCGGAGGGGGTCCAATCCGACTTCGCCCTCGGCCTCCACGTGCCCGGCGTGTACTCCAAGGTCCTGGACATCCAGTCCTGCGCCATTCACTTCGAGGGAGCGGACGAGATCCTCACCGCCGCGCGCGAACTGGCGCGGGAGCATGGCCTCGAGGCCTGGGACACCAGACGCCACGTGGGACTCCTGCGGCATCTGGTCCTGCGCAAGGGCGTGAACACGGGCGAGATCCTCGTCTATCTGGTGACTTCCGTGGAAGACGCCGAGCGTGTGGACCCCTGGGCTGCCGCGCTTGTGCGGCGCTGTCCCCAGATCACCACCCTGGTCCAAGGGATCCACGACCGCGCCGCCGCGGTGGCCATCGGGGAAGAGGAGCGGATCCTGCACGGCCCTGGTGTGATTCACGAAATCCTGGCGGGCCTGACCTTCACCCTCTCGCCCACGTCGTTTTTTCAGACCAACACGACGCAGGCTGAACGGTTGCTCGAGTGCATCCACAGTGAGATTCCAGCCTCCGGAGGGCGCGTGTTCGACTTGTATTGTGGAGCCGGCACCATCGGCCTGAGCCTTGCGGCGAAAGTTAGCGAGGTCGTGGGGCTTGAGTCCTCTCCCTCCGCCATCCGCGACGCACGGGCCAATGCCGAGGCGGCGGGGATCCACAACACATCGTTCCTAGAAGGTGACGTGTTGGAGAATTTGGAGCAGTGCACTCGGGGGTCGCAGGGGGATCTCTGCATCGTCGATCCGCCCCGGGCCGGGCTGCATCCGAAGGTGATTCCCATCCTGCTTGCGGCGGCCCCCGCTCGCATGATCTACGTGTCTTGCAATCCCGTCACCGCCGTGCGCGATCTCGAGCACCTGGCGCGCGGCGGCTATCGGCTTGCCCGTGTGCAGCCCGTAGACCTGTTTCCCCACACTCCGCATCTGGAGTGCGTGTTCACGCTGGTTCCACGCTGAGTGGGGGCACTTCAGAGCCCAAGGGGCTACCCTCATAGCATGGCCTCGTTGATTGAACCCGGCTCCTTGTTGATCTCCATGCCCAGCATGCTGGACCCGAACTTCATGCACACGGTGATCCTGCTCGTGGACCACACCCCCATGGGGGCCTACGGCCTAGTCGTGAACCGTCAGCTCGGGGCGGACCTGGGGGGGCTGATGCCGGATCGGGTGAGCAGCTCCTTTCCTGTCCACTGCGGTGGTCCGGTGGAGGCGCAGACGCTGCAGTTCGTGCACCGACTTCCCCAGCTCATCACCGGCGGCACCCGCCTGGGACCGGATCTGTACCTGGGCGGCTCGATCGAGGCCATGCTGCTGGTGGTCGAGGAAGAGGGTGTGGGGGAGGACTTGCGAGTTCTTCTCGGCAGCTCGGGCTGGGGTGCTGGGCAGCTGGAGAACGAACTGCAGACGGGCTCGTGGCGCCAGGCCCCGCCCGATGCGGACAGCGTCTTCAAGGCTGGCAGTGCCGAGAGCATCTGGCGCGCAATCCTGGGCGGACTGGATGCCGAAGGGGAGCAACTCTCCCACCTTCCACCAGACGTGCGCTGGAACTGATCCGGGAGAACTACCCCAACAGGCGAGGTTACCCTCGGCTGACAAAGGACTAGGCTGAAGGCTCACGCTAGGACCCGTCCGCATGGACTCGCCCCAATCCACCCAGCCCGTTTCCCAGCCTCCCCCTTCCACTCCAGAGGGTGTAGAAGCGGAAGTGTCCGTGAAAGAGGCAGAGTCCCGCTCGTGCGTTGGCTGCCTGTTCACGGGCGGCCTAGGGTGTCTGGGGTTCGGGTTCGGCGCCGTCCTGGGGGCGATCATCCTTGCCCCTGCATTACTCAGCGGGTTAGGCACGCGCATGGCCGAGGGGTTTGCCAATGCGGCCTTGTCCGGCTCCGGCTCCTTTGACTTTGAGGAGATCGGTCTTGCATGGACCCGCCCTCAGGACGTGAGTCAGATACGAATCTTGGACGCGGAGGGGAATGAGGTCCTGGTCGGTGAGGGCACCATGCCGTCCCTGCTCACCATGCTCGGATTTGGTGACGAGGAATGGCGCTACGAGTTCAGGGTGACGAGCGGTTCCATCGATTTTGACCTGGAGGGGGTCTCAAATCTGACCAAGGCCCTGGAACTGCAAAACGGGGAGCACCTTGGTCTCGATTTTTCGATCCTGGCCCAGGTGCCCTCAGCAGGCGTTCTCAGCTTGCGGGTTGAAAACGTCACCCTGACTCGGGAAGGGGAGAAGTTGGGCGCGGTGCAGTCTGCGGAGTTTCGTTACGTACACGATCCTGACGAGACCGATCAGTACTTCGCGCGCTTCGCCTTCGGAAGTCCCGAAGCTGTACTCGGTCCGGATCAGGACGTCTCCGTGCACTTGGCGCCCGGCGTGTTCGTTGCTCAGGGAACCTGTGCGCAGGATGATCAGGACCTTCACTTTCACTTTCTGGCTCAGGAGGTGCCCTTCACCCTTCTTGATGCGTTTCCTGGAGGAGCAGGCCTGCGGGGAGCTCTCGGGGAGAGAGGCGACGTGGACGTCACGCTGGATGGTAAGTGGAAGGGGTCAAGGATCTGGCAAGGGGGCGTGGAAGGCGAGAAGGGCGATCTGAACGGCCGGGTGCGCCTCGATGCAGAGGGGCCGGATCTGCAACGGGTGGTCGCCGAAGTGGACCTGCCCACGGCGATCGTCGACCTCTTGGTGGCACTACCCTGGTCCCTGGAGGGGGCGTTGGGGTCGCGGGTCTCCTTGCGGCTCCTGGGCGACGTCGTGACCTCCGATCAGCGTCGACGTCTGGAGCGCGCGCACATCTCGTTTCTCTCTCCGCTTCAAGAGCGTTCGGTACAGGTGTTGTGGGAGGGGGATGCCGTCCGTTCCGTCGTGGGCGCCACAAGTCACCTGGAACTCGGATTGGACGATCCGCTCTGCGAAGACGTGCTCTCGTTCCTCCTGCCCTGGCTGGAGGTCGTCGAGAAAGTGGAAGGCAGCGACCCCGTCCGATTGGCTGTGGGCGAGTTCATCCTGCCCGTGAGCGGATCAGAGCTGCCCGCAAGCGCTGAGATCACCATCGATCTGGGGCAGGTCAGCTATCGTCTGCACCCCCTGCTCAGCGAGGGCATCCTGCGAGCAGGCGTGGGGCGCGGCGTCTACGAAGACGACCTGGAACCCTTCAAACTCTCGGTCCATTTGGGGCGTGTGGTCTACGAGGAAATTCTGCTCTTGCTGGACGAGGAGGAGTGTGTCTTACGCGGGGCCATGGACCTCGACACGCAGGAACTCTCCTTGGACGTGGAGCTTCCAGCATCGTTCCTTCCTCTTGAGGGATCGGAGGCCGTGGGTGAAATGGCCATGACTGCCGTTGTCCGCGGTCGCTGGTCGAAGCCGCAGTTGAGCTACACCAGTGAGGTGTTTGAGGTATGGCGCGCTCAACTCGACCTGCTCCGCGGAGTGTTTGACGAGGATCGGGCGCCCTAGCTCTCATTTCGGCCCTGAACCTAGAACTCGACCTGTCGCCCGAGCTTGGCTCCAACGGCCTCGGCGATACTCTCCACGAGATTTTCGCCGCCCTTCGTGGAGTGCCAAGACCCATCCGCCTCCTGCTCATAGTGCCAGGCGCGGGCTCCCGCGGCGAACCACACCTGCTGCGCCGCGGATTGACGGTTCAGGACGAACGTGACTCCGTCGGGGAACTCGATCTTCAACACTCCGTCTGAAGCCGTGTAGTCCACCTCATCGGGATCGAAGTCCTCCAGCCAGTTGGAGACTTGCTCGAGGCATGCGTCTGCCGCCAGGGCAAATTCTGCAGGGTCTTGGTCCGTGGACATGTATTGCCTTGGGATTGAGGGTTGGCGGTTCAGCGGCTCGGTCCGGATTCTGCCATGATCCGCCGCTGAGTGGCAGCCCAGGAGCAGATGGGGCAACGACGGAGGTCGTGCCCCCGTGCCGGGCAGTACTGGCGTCCGAAGTAGATGATCTGCAGGTGCAGCTGGTTCCAGGCTGCCTTGGGGAAGACCTTCTTGAGGTCCGCCTCCGTGCGCTCCACTGTGGTTCCCGAGCTCAGCCCCCAACGCCCGGCCAGGCGGTGAATGTGCGTATCCACAGGGAAGGCCGGAACGCCGAAGGACTGGGCCATGACCACCGAGGCCGTCTTGTGACCGACTCCGGGTAGGGCCTCCAGTTCCTTGAAGCTCTCGGGTACGCCGCCTCCGTGCTCGTCCAGGAGCTGCTGTGCGAGGCGTCTTACGTTGCGTGCTTTCGTAGGTGCGAGGCCGATGCGCCGGATGTATCCCAGGATCTCGTCCTCCCCGAGCCGGGCCATGCGCGCAGGTGTTCCACCGGCGCGGAAAAGGTCAGGCGTCACTTCGTTCACTCGCGCGTCGGTGGTCTGGGCCGAGAGCAGGACGGCGACCAAGAGCGTGAACGGATCCTTGTGCAGCAATGGGATCGGCGTCTCAGGGATCAGCTCGTCGAGGATCTCCTGGATACGCGTGGCCTTTTCAGCGCGTCGCATGCGGCTACTTCCAGGTGAACCCGGGTTCCAGGCCGTTACCCCTCCCGAGGGTGACGTCCACAACCAGGGGCAGCTCGGCGATGGGTTGGGCCTTGACGAGGTGTGGTGCGCGTACCCCTGGAACCTGCACGATCAAGGTCGTCCGGGCGTCGGGCTGCAATCGAAAGGTCCCGGTGGACTCGTAGCGATCCCGCGGACGGGTGATGGCCAGGCGCATATCCAGGTCCGTCGGTAGGGCGCCAAAGTCGCAACGACCTTCGGGGGTGACGACGGCCTTGCGGAACTCCTGCCATTGGATCTCCTCGCCTCCAGCGGAACCGGGTTTCCGACCGTCCGGCCGGCTGTCGCTGCTGGTCAGGGCCCTGTCCGGCCCGAGCAGGCCCTTGGGCTTGGTTGGCCTGGTCCCGCCCTCTGCCGCGGCATCCTCTCCATCGTTCGCCTGCTGCCCGCGGTTGCGCAGGTGCTTCTCGCCCGTCTCGACCTGTGGCCTCGTCAGGTACCCGGGTCGCTTGCGCTTTTGGCGACCCGCGTTCAGGTCACGGCTGCGCACCATCAAGGCCGCGCCCAGCTGAATGCCGCCCTCGGCGACGCGCAGGGGCACCGGGTCAAGGATCACGTCCAGGTCTGTGCCGCCACCCATGATGATGGTCAACTCAGAGAGTCCACCCGGATGCAAGGTCACAGCTTCCTTCGTGGCCATGACCACTTCACCGATGGGTCCGATGGAGACGTGGTAGGAGCCCGACTTGGGGACATCCACCTGGAATGCCCCAGCAGAGTTGATGACGGCGCCAGCGAGTTTCATGGTCCCCTGCCTCTGGGCCGGGTGGGTCTCGCCCTCGGCCAAGAACCAGATCGGGAACGTGCCCGGCGGCTCCCCAAACACGTTGCTCGCCGTGCCGGTGATACGAATCACTCGAGCCATGCGTACGACCACCTGCTCGGTCGTGCCTTCAGCCAGGTGGATCTCCTGGCGGTGATTGATCACTCCCTTCTGACGTACGAGCAAACTCCAATCACCGCTGAGGCAGTTGCGGAGGTCGGCGCCTCCTACGCTGTTGAAAAGTTCGTCGGCCGGGTCTGTCAGGATGACCTCCGCCTCCTGCAGCCAGCGACCATCTTCCGACATGATCCGGACGATCAGGTTCGTGGCCTTGGCCACGGCCTCGCTGGAGGAGGGCTCCAGCCGCGTCTCAACCAGGTCCGCTTCGGACGTGGCCTCCACCCGGGTGGCGGCCACTTTCGGACCCGGCAGGGGGCTGTCCTCCGATGAGGTCAGCTTCCAGGCCAGCCCTGCAATGCCCAGCAGTAGTCCGACGCCAAGCAGGGTCAGGGGTATGCGGGAGGACGCTTGCATGCTGGGGGTACGGAGGGCTTGGCGTGGGGTGAGCGTGGACGTGCAGGATTGGGGCTCAGGGACAGGTTTCGACCCTAGAGGGGCTCAAACTCAAGCAGGGGGTCCCCCTCTCGCACCTCGGCCCCATCCGCGGCCACCCAGGCCAGCATGCGGACCCGGTCCGGGAGCCCTTTCCCGGGGTGGTAGGACACGTGAGCGAAGGTCTTCATGACCTCAATCAGTCCCAGGGTTGTCCCCTCCTGCAGTTCGTCCCCCGGATTGAGAAAGGGAGGGTTGTCCGGGCCCGGACGATGGTAGAAGCGACCGCTCTGGGGAGCGGGGACGAAGAGGATTTCGAGCTCGGAGTCGGAAGCGATCGGGGCATCCTCGCCCTGCCCTTCGCCCAAGACCAGTTCGTAGAGAATCGTTCCAAAACCCACGGGCTCGAGGACCCTCTCGGGGGGGGGCGATGCGATCTGGGCGCGGGTGCGTCCGGGTCCCGCGAAACCCGTGGGCGCCCGGAGCGAGGTCGTGCGGCCCAGGCGCGACAGCCTGCCGACGATCTGATCCTCGTCGACCCACGCCCCCTGCTCCAAGGCCCCTGTGAACAAGCCCACGTCGGGCGATCCGAGGCACAAGGACTCACCCTCTCGCAAGGGGATGACAAACAACTCCTCGAGGGTACTCACGCGCGTGCTTCCGTCAGGGCGGCCAGGTCGTGCAACGACCAGATACGCGGGTTCTTGGTGCGGCGCACGCCACAGGCGGCATAGCTCGTCTCAGCGAACAGTTCCACCCACGAGCGAAGCTCGCTGACACCGATGATCTCATCCGTGTCCATCTGTGCCGCGGACTTGTACGGGTCCATGTCCCCCTCGATGCGTTCTTCCGTTGCGCGCATGCCCTCCTCGATCTGCGCACGCTCCTCGGGGTCCTCGACGGCGATCTCAAAATTATCATCGAGCTTGGTGTTGAAGGCGGCGATGGCAAGCGTGCGCCCCTCCATCACGGACTGGCGGGTGATGGGCGTGGAGACCTGCAGCACCGGCTCATAGGGCAGGCCGGCCATGGCGTAGTAGCCCGCGCCCGAGGCTTTTCGGAGGAGCACGGTGAACATGGGGACCTGGTTGGTGCTGTTGGTGTAGATCAGACTCGAGCCGTAGCCCAAGAGGCCCAGCCGCTCGGCCTCGACTCCGATATCGAAACCCGAGACGTCCTGCAGCCATACCAGTGGGATCCCGTCGTCATTGCAGGCTCGGCTGAAGGCGGCCAGCTTGGCGATGCCCTCCTTGTAGAGGATGCCGCCAGGTTTCTTGGCACCGTGCTGCTCGGGGTCGTCGATCAGGCCCTGACGATTGATGGCGAAGCCCATGTACAGGCCTTGCACGCGGCCTACGCCCACCATCAACTCCCGGCCCCGATCCGGCAGGATCTCCCAGAACAGGCTGCGATCCACCAGACGAGCGAGAACCTCGGCCGCGTCATAGGTCATGCGATGGTCGCTGGGAAAGAGGCCCGTCAGGTCACTGGCGGGGAAGTGTGGGTCCGCTGCATCCGCCCCATGGCGGTAGAAGCCCGAGGCACTGCTGGGCAGGGCAGCCAGCTCCTCCCGGATAGCCTCGATGGCTGCGGGGTCATCGGGTACACGCACATCCGCACAGCCCGATTGGTGCACGTGCACCTCGGGTCCACCGATGTCCAGGCTCGAGAGGTGTTGGCTCTTGGCGCCCTTGATGAGAGCCGCGCCGGCAATGACCATGTAGGCCTGCTCGGTCATGTAGACCCGGTCGGAGATGATGGGCATGTAGCCGCCCCCGGCGATGCAGTCCCCAAAGACCCCCGCGATCTGGGGTATACCGGCGGCAGCCAACTCCGAGTTCTTCTTGAAGATATGGCCTGCACCCGTGCGGCCCGGGAAGGAGCGAGATTGCTCAGGCAGAAACAGACCCGAGCAATCCACCAGGTAGACCACAGGGAGGCTCAAGCGCCTCGCCATCTCCTGGGCCCGTTGGATCTTCTCGGGAGTGAGTGGCCACCAGGATCCCGAGGCCACCGTGTTGTCGTTCGCTATGACCATCGTCCAGCGTCCATGCACCTCGCAGAAGGCGGTGACCACCCCAGCCCCCGGAGCGTGCAACTTGCCAAATGCACGACCGTGATTCACAAAGGTGCCCACTTCGAAGAGACGCGAGTCGGGGTCGCGCAGGAGTTCGATGCGCTCACGCGCGGTGAGCTTGCCCTTGGCGTGAACGCGCTCGCGGTACTTGGTGCCCCAGCCTTCGGCCACCTTGGTGCGGAGTCCTGCGAGGTCGTCCTCGCGGCCCTGCAACGTCTGCTGGTTGGCCGCGAAGGCCCGTGTGTCGAGGGCCTTGTCGCGCTCGCTTCCGATCTCTTGTAGGGGGACGTGGGCCATGGTTGATCAGTCGTTGCCAGAAGAGGCGGATGCCTCAAGGCTGGCCGGGTCAAAGGGCAGAGAGCTCGTGTTGTATTCGCCGCGGGTGAACTCCGGGCTGGAGAGGACAGCCAGATGCAGAGGGATCGTGGTGGATACCCCCTCCACTCGCGCGCTGGAGAGGGCACGCTGCATGGTTTCAATGGCCAGGGTGCGGGTTTCGGCGTGCACGATCACCTTCGCCAGCAGGGAATCGTACTGGGGCGGGACCTCGTCGCCCGCCCGCAGGTGCGTGTCCACCCGCACCTGACCAGGTCCCCCGTCGGTGGGCAAGTCGAATACCCGCACCGTGCCGGGCGTGGGTTGGAAGTTGCGCTGCACGTCCTCGGCGTTGATGCGGCACTCGATGGAGTGCCCCTGCAGTTGAACCTGGTCCTGGGTCAGCCCCAGGGCTTGGTTGGCAGCCAGCCGCAGCTGGGCTTGGACGATGTCGACCCCTGAGACGAACTCTGTGACGGGATGCTCCACCTGCAGGCGCGTGTTCATTTCCATGAAGCAGAGTTGTCCGGTGGTGGGCAGCCGCAGGAACTCGATCGTCCCGGCGCCGCAATACCCCACCTGCGCGGACGCGGTTGCGGCGGCGAGACCGATGTCGGCCCGCTCAGTGGGGGAGAGTACCGGGCTCGGGCTCTCCTCGATCAGCTTCTGGTGGTTGCGTTGAATGGAGCACTCACGCTCGCCGAGGTGGATGGCCGCCCCACCCGCATCCGCAAGCACCTGGACCTCCACATGTCTGCCACCTGACACGTAGGTCTCCAGGTACAGATCGCCGTTGCCAAAGGCCGCGCGCGATTCGGTCTGTGCCTCGACAAAAGCTGTGCGCAGGGTGGGCTCATCCTCGCAGAGGCGCATGCCGCGCCCGCCGCCACCCGCGTCAGCCTTGAGCAGCACGGGATAGCCAACCTCACCTGCCACCCGGGCTGCCTGATCCGCATCCGCGAGAATCCCGTCTGAGCCGGGAATTCCCATCAGGCCGACTGCGGCCATGGCGCGCTTGGCGGGCCACTTGAGGCCCATGCGATCCATCACTGCGGGCCGCGGGCCCACGAAGGTCAGACCGTGCTGGCCGCACAGGGCCGCGAAGCGTGCGTTCTCGGCTAGGAACCCCCAGCCCGGATGAACGGCGCTGCAACCGGTTTGCAGTGCGGCCTGCACCAGTGCGGGGGCCCGCAAGTAGCTCTTCTCGGGCGGGCCCAACCCGATGCAGACCGACTCTTCGAAAGCCTCCAGCCACGATGCCCGGGCATCCGCCTCAGAATGGACCCCGATGGGAATCACCCCCAGTTCGCGAGCCGCGCGAGCGATGCGGACAGCGACTTCGCCGCGGTTGGCTATGAGGAGGCGGCGGAACATGGCCCCCAGCGTACCGTCTCGACCACGGGGTTTCCCCGGGTCGTGCTCTCCCATGGTGCAGATCGAGTGGGGCGCGAAGCGTGGCCGGGAACTCGGGGGGGGGAGAGACCCTGCGCAGCGTAGGATAACCCCGTGCTCAGCTTCCGCTTCCCCATCATCGTGCGCCGACTCTCGGTCCAGCTCCTTGGGCCTTGTCTGGTGCTCGTCTGGCTCCTGGCCCCAGCGGCAGGGGCCCAAGGGAGCGATGACGTGGAGGGTCCGCTGGCGAGCCTGACCTCCGACCGGGCGGCCGAGCGCTGGCGTGCGGAGCGCTGGCTTGCCACAAACCTCACCCCCGCGCACCTGCCCGACCTCGCACGGGCGGCCCTCGCAGGGGGAAGCGAGGTGCAAGGCCGCCTGATTCGTGCGCTCTCCGCCGACGGGCGACACATGGGGTTGTGCGTCCTGCTCCTGACTGACCCACGCAAGGAGATCAAAGAACTGGGGCAGCGCGCCCTCGAAGAACTCCTGACGGTTTGGAGTGCCTCCGCCATGGACGAGTCGCTCAAGGAGGGCACCTGGCCTCCAGGCTTGGACGCGGGCCGGAGCGGCTACCTACTAGAACCGGCGCGGGGGGGGCTGCACTCCGCCACGGACCGCCTGGGGCGTTGGGGGCAGGGACCCTTGCCCCTGATTCTCGACCCAAGCCTGGATCCCGGCGTGGCGGGAGACCTGTCCCCCCAAGACACTCGTACACCCTCGCGGCGGATCCCCATTACCGGTCCCATCGAGGGCACCTGGGTTCAGGGCCTGCGTGCGACGATGGACAACTATGCCGTGAGCGGGAGCGTCCTCGGCTGGCGCGGAGCCGAGGAGGTCAGCGCGGCTGGCACCCAACCGTTTCTGCTCATTCACAAGAAGCGCCGTCCATCTGCCACGGCGGCGGACCACGTTCTGGGTTGGTGCCGGGGAGTCCTCCGGCCCCACGATGTGGCTTGGAACGTGGCCTCGGCTCGGGCCCTGGGAGCTCTTGGTTGGCCGGCGGCCCTGGGCTGGTTGGAGGAACGCTGGCTGGGCGGAGATGATTCCGCAGTGGAAGGACTCCTGGCCGCTGCGCGCGGGAGACGGTTCGCACCGAGCCTGCTGGACGGCGGGCGACTCTCCCGTCTGGTCCGTGGAGTGGGGGAGGACCTAGACCACAAGCAGCCGACAACGAGGCGCTACCTCGAAGATCTGGCGCGCACCCTGGCGGAGTTGCCCCTGGCCGCGCGCCACAAGGCGCTCCTTACCGCTGCACTCTTGGAAGAGCCCCATGCCATGGGCCCGGCCTCGCGCTGGGTGCGGCTTGTGATCTGGGAGGGGCAGCGGCCCAGCGGTCAGGCCGTGCGCGCTCGTTGCAGAGAGTGGCTTGGGGAATCGAAGTCGGCTCCGATGCAGTGGCAGGCCCTGAGAACCCTCGGGGCTCTGGGCTCCACGGTCTCCGAGCTTCCGCCTTCAGTCAGTATATCCCGCAGCCTTGAGTGGGCCGACCAACAAGGCACTCTGGACCTGTACGTGCGGGATCTGATCGCAGTACGCGCTGAACCTCGGTCTTCCGGGAAGGCCTTTCAAGGGACGCTGGCGCACCGGCTGGCCTTCTTGCGCTGGTGCGTGGGCTTGTCGGACCACGAGCGTGGGGCGGAGGCTTTCGCGGGCCTACTGGCGGAGCTGGGACCAACGGAGTTGGCCCTGCGTTGCAAGGCATGGCATGGGAGCGGGTTGGCCGGGGGACTCGAAGTGCTGGTGAAGGGGTCCGCCCCGACCTCCGTGCTTGGCCCTGGCCAGGAGCTCTCCCCCGATCGGATCCGGTTCTCGTTGCACTCGGGCCTGGCCGATCCAGGCGAACGCGCCGCGGCCTGGAAGCGCTGGGAGGACTTCAATCAGGGGCAAGCGAAGCCGGGCCGCGCCGAGCTTGAGGACCTGGCCACCCTCGTGGCGGACGCCCCGCCGCGAGGAGGGCGTGCCATGGCGGCCCTGCTCAAGGCGGCCGAGATTGCTGCCCCAGAAGACGTAGGAGCCGCCACGCTCGTGGCTGGCCGCGTTCTGGTGTGGGCCGGGTGGGCGCCGGAGGCGGAGCGTCTGCGCCAAGAGATCCACCGCTCGGTCGCCCGTTCGGGGGCCGACCTGACGGGGATTCTGTACACCACCGACTGGCCCAGAGGGGCTGCACCTCGCCTCCGTCTGCTATGGGGCCGGGACCGTCATCTGGAGATTCAGGCCCCCTGAGGGCCTCCGGAATCTCAGATCCTGGCCAGACCGCAGGGATTTGAGCCGATTGATCTGGGGTCTTCCCCTCCGGGGGCCGATGATGGGGAGCACCGGGGCTTCCTGCCCGCCAAACCGCAAACCGACCTTATGGCACACCCATTCTCCAAGAAGGACACCGCCCTCAAGCCCGCTGAGCCCAGCGAGGCGGTGAACAGCCCGATCTCGCGTGAGGAGATCGTCTTATCCAATCAGCCGCGCGAGCAGATCTCCGAGCAGTTCCGCTCTCTGCGCAACTCGATCCACGCCCTCAATACCGATGGCGCATCGCACACGCTGGTGTTGGCCAGTGCCTTGCGCGGGGAGGGTAAGACCGTCGCGACGGCCAATCTCGCCGCTGCCATGGCTGAGCTTCCGGGGAATGAAGTCCTCATAGTGGATGCGGATCTGCACAACCCCGCACTGGAGTCCCTCCTGGGCCTACCGCGTCGCCAGGGCCTGACCGAAGTGTTGTCCGGGGTGCTGACCCTCGATCAGGCGATTCGCCAGACTTCCATGGGGGGCGTCTCCGTGATGGGGGCGGGCTGCTTGCCCTCCAACCCCTCCGAACTTCTGGGCTCTGATCGTATGCGCTCCCTGCTCAACCAGGTTCGTCAGCGCTACTCCTATGTGTTGATCGATACGCCGGCCACCATGACCTACTCCGATGCCAGTCTGCTGGGCGCCATCGCCGATGGAATCCTGCTCGTCGTGCGGTTAGGCCAGACGCCTCGGCACTACGTGGAAGAGGCGCACAACGGGCTTGAGGCACTGGGCGGAAACGTGCTCGGGATGTGCCTCACGGGCGCGGACCAGGAAGATACGGCGAAAGAGTACGGCGGGTAGAGCAACAGAACTCACCGGTCGCCTTGGCGGCCTATCAGACCCCGAAGGCCACGGCCTCTCTTGGCTCGGAAGGCGGTGCCCCGGCGAGCGCTCCGGATGAGGCCCGGTAGCTGCAGTGTTTCCCAATCGCAAGCGCGTCCGTAGTCCGGATGGGCGGCTTCTTCAGCCCGGAATTGCGCCCCGTGGTGAATCCAGCGCCGACCACGCCCGCGCTTGGGGGGCCACTTGGCGTGGAGGAGCTCGTGGGCCAGCACGAAGCACACAAACCAGCGTGGGACCTCCGGCTGGTCGAGGACGGGGTGGAGGCGTACCACGTGGGTGGTCGGGTCGTAGCTCCCCAGGCGCAGGGAGTGCCGGCTGCGGCTGCGGGCGCGGCGGCCCCAGGTCAGGCCGGGTAGGGGGCACTCCTCCCCAAAATGACCTTCGAAGCGCTGAGCTAGGACCTCCTGTGCCAGGGCGCCCAGATCGTAGGTCGTTCCCTCGGGGCGCAGGGTAGGAGCGGAGCGGGGAGGGCCAGATTCATGCTGCATGCGCTGGTCGATCCAATCGTCGAGCAACTTGCAGGCCTTCCGGGCGCGGCGGCCCACGAGCAGCCAGCGCGCGAGGGAGTCACAGACATCCATCGGGGCTTCGGCGAAGGCCTCGTGGAGGCGCACGCAGAAGACGGGCGGTTGGCCCCTCTCCTGGGCTCGAACGGGAGCGGTGCGCGAAGTTCCGAAACTCACCTGCACCGGACGGCGTAGAGTCTCGATCAGTAACTCCTCCCAGTCAGCAGTCGTTGGGCAGGCGCCTGGCTCCTCGAAAAGTTGCAGGGGGAGCGAGGCAGCCATGGAGGACAGAATGCTTGGGCAGTGCCCGGAGGGCAAGCCCCAGCCATCCGGCCGTTCTCCCCGGGTCAGTTGCTGATGTTGAATTCCTGCACGTAGGAGTCGCCCTCGTTCACGGAGATGCGCTTCTTCGTTTTCTGCAGATCCAGGCTGCCCTGGAAGGGGTTGTCACTTCCACGGCGTTGGGCGTGGATGTGGTAGGAGCCGGAGGGCACGTGGCTGAAGGTGTAGCGACCTTGCGCGTCCGTTCGAGTGGTCAGGTTGACCTGGAAGTCTTGGGCGCCGCCCTCCAACTGCAATTGCACCATGGCACCAGAGAGTCCGGCCCCGCTGGGGCCGTGCACTGTGCCGCTGATGGTCGCACCTGCGGCCAGTTGAATCTCCGGCAGTTCCACCATGTCCCCGTCCACGATGACGACGCCGGTCTTGATAGTCTGAGCGAACTTCGCATGGCGCACGTCAACCTGGTAAGTGGCAGCTGATAGACCCGTAATCTCAAAGTCACCACTTGCGTTGGTGCGCACTTCCTTTTCCGTGGCCTCGGATGGGAATGCGGGCAGGCTGCGCCAGAAGGGATCGTCGGAGTACTCGGTGTCGTGGGTCTTGATCCGGGCACCTCGAATGCCCTCACCCTTGGCGTCCACCACCCGGCCACGCAGGATCCCGCCCTCGCTCAATTGAACGACCACACCCGTGAGTTCCTGTCCGTAGACGATCTCGAAAGGCTCAGAGAAGGAGGGTGCGTGCTTGTCGTCCTTGGCTTCCACCACGAAGGTTCCGTGGTTGGGGCAGGAGAGGGCGAAGGCGCCGTCCTTGGAGTTCTTCACATTCTTGGCCGTGTCAGGCATGGCCATCGTTGTCTCGGTGCCCTGCACGGGATTGCGCAAGAGCACGGTGAAATTGGCAACAGGCTCTCCCAGTCCGTCCACGACGCGACCCCGGATCTGGGGCAAGGGGGTCATGGTCTTGTTCAGCCCCATTTCCCCAGTCTCCACACGCGGTTCACGCTCGTTCTTGAAGCCTTCGGCGATGAACATCAGGGTGTAGACGCCTTCGCTTACGTCAGAAAAGAGGAACTCACCGGCGGCGTTGGTTTCAACGGCGGATCGTGTCGTCTCCGCCCTATTGGTCATGGAGAAGGCTTGCACCGTCGCCTTGGCGAGCGGGCGCCCGTCTTCAGACAGGACCGTGCCTCCGATCATGTACGCAACGTCCAAGATGACGTCGCGCTGCACGGCTGCCTGACCGGTGACGTTCATCTGTTGAATGGTCACGCGCCCGAATCCCTCCGCCTGCACGGTCATGGAGTAGTTGCCATTGCCCACACTGGCGAACTCATAGGAGCCGTCCGGTGTGGAGGTGGTCGAGAGAGTGTCGGGGCTTCCATCGTCCGAGATGGAGCCCAGGTTGGCCATGCCCAACAGCAAGCTTGCCCCGGAAATTGGATTGCCCGAGGTGTCATTGACGCGGCCGTGAAGTCGGACGCCATCGCCCAGGGTGATGACGAGACCCTCGCGCGCCTCGCCCTCCGCGATCTGGAGGTTGCCCTCTTCTTTGCGGCCCAGTTCGGGGTGCTTGGCAATCAGCGAGAGTTCGGTGTAGGTCTCCACGTTCCGAAAGACGAACTCGCCGTTCTTGTCGGTTTCCTTGACTCTGTCCTCTTCCCGCTGGTTGCCAGAGACAGGGCCAAAGAGGCTCGCCATGCGCCCGAACTTCGTCAGGGTGACAGTCGCTCCCTTGACTCCCTTGCCGCCTGCAACCACCCGTCCGCTGATGGAGTTGGCCAGAATGGCGTGGGGGGTCTCGACGGTCAGGCGATCAACGGCGGCGGGCACTTCGGCCAGGCCTCCACTGTTGCTGGGCTTCTGCAGTTCTGTCGGGGGCTCGTCCTGGACCGTTGATACCCCCGAACCCTCGGAGGTTGTGAGCTGGGGGCCGACAGGACCGGGTTGGGTGCTGTCTTCTCCTGAGAAGAAGGCCAGATAGAAAACACCGAGGGCGGCAACGACGAGGACAAGTACGGGAAGCTGGCGCATGATGGCTGGTGGCTGGTGGCTGGTGGGTGGTGGCTGGCGGGTGAGGGGCACGAGGCAAGGCTATCGGGCGGTGCTCTCGTTGGATTACGACGAGCCTCCGGGGAGGCTCTTCCTTGTGTTCAGAGAATGTGTTTGAGAAACGCGCCTAGGGCGCTGGAGCGGGTCTCAGCCCCCCTGCGGGGCTCTAGGTCCGGCTCGCTGCGGACGCTCGAGCCGGGCTGGGGATGGCGCGGTCGAGCCAGGAAGGGAAGAAAGATTCTTTGGATGTGAGGGAGCCGAGGAAGTAGCAGAACAGGAGCAACTCCGGGTCCATCTTGCGCTGCAATTCAATGCGTGCAGCACGGCCCAGGAGCCCCAGGCGGATGGTGGCGACTTCCCCTGTTCGGCTAGCGATCACTCGCCAGCCCCTTCCGAGACCTGTACGGGGTACGACCCGAAAGGGTTTGCTCCCGGTCCAAAGATCGATCTGACGTCGGCCCACGTGCCAGCGCAGGGACGATCCCAGCCACTCCCCATCCTCAGTCCACAGGGAAAACTGGGCCCTCAGGATCCCCGGGTCCCGGCGGAATTCCAGCACTTCGCCTTCCTCGGGTCGGTACTGGGCTCCCACTACCAAGCCCCAGCGGTTGCGCCGCACCTTCAGGAGACCCACGACGCTGCCATCGGCCTCAGAAATGGTGTGCACGGGGTTCCAGAGTCCGCGGACCTTGGTGGTAAGGGTTCGGAGGGGGTCGGCCATGGGCGAATCGGGCAAGGGCGGGGCGGGGGGGTAGGGCCCGGGGATGTTATCGGATTGGGGACCGGGAGAGGTGTAGCCCTAATGCCGCCTCTCAGCACGCCCAGGGCGGTTTGGGAGAACCTCAGGATGAGCGTATCTCTCGTTGGGCGGCTGGATGCTGTTCTGAAGGAAGTTGTATTTACGTCACCGGGGTCCGGCAGTGGGGGCCTCGCCGGGGCCGCGGGGGTGTCAGCGGGTTGGGGGCAAGGGCCGGTGACCTCTCGAGCGAATTCATAGTCGGTCCAGATCTGCACCTCAGCGATGCTCCCGAGGGGGCCTGCTATGATCCCCTCTCCTACGGCCATTACCCCCAGAATCCCTCAGAGACGATCCCTACGACATGAAGACCATCCTAGCCCTGAGTACCCTGATCGCGTCCATCACCCTCGTCAACAGCTCTCCCTCGGTGGGGACCGCGACGGCTCCCACAGAACTCACGGGGCCTCCCCTTCACTGCCAGGTTCCCTGCGGAATCTATGGCGACAAGATGCGCATCGACATGCTGATGGAGGACTGCGCCACCATCGAGAAGGCGATGACCACTCTGCAGGCCATGGATGCGGAAAAGAGCCCGAGCAAGAACCAGATGGTTCGCTGGGTCATGACCAAGGAGCAGCACGCTCAAAACATCCAGGACACCGTGGCGGCGTACTGGTTGGCTCAGCGGGTGAAGGCACCCAAGGGTAGCAATAACCCCGAAGTGGACAAGCTTGGCGGCAGCCTCACAAATTTCCCGTACCACCTCCAGCTCAAGTACATGCACCGCATCACGGTCGCCGCGATGAAGTGCAAGCAGACGACAGACAAGTCACACGTGGAAGCGCTGCGCAAGACGGCCCTCGAGTTCAGCGCCACCTACTTCAGCGCCGAGGACCTCAAGCACCTCAGTGAGCACGAGCACTCCGAGCACAAGTAGTCCCTGCTGAGCGAGAGATGCGGCGGACGCCTTCTCACTCCATGCGTGTCGCAGGGCCTCGTGCCGAGCCGGATGCCATTGAGGCTCTTAGAGCGACCTGAGAGCTTGCGCGGCGGCGATAACTACATCGCCCGCCCGCTCGATCTCCTGGGCCGTGGTGTGGGCAGAGAGCGAGAGCCGCAGGCTTCCGGACGCTTGCGCCTCGTCGCGTCCCATGGCCAGCAATACAGGTGAGGGTGCGGTGCTCGTGGCATTGCAGGCCGACCCCGCCGAAGCGTCCACCCCCTCCTGACCCACTACGGCCAGGACATAGGCCGCCTCTAGCCCGCCCAGGTAGACGTTCGAGGTGTTGGGAACCCTGGGGCTCCCGGCGCCATTGGCTCTGGAGTCGGGCAGAGAAGCCAGCAGGCGTTGTTCCAGGGTGTTCCGCAGGTTCTCCATTGCTGCCAGGCTTTCCGTATCGAGGCTGCCGGCCTGGGCCAACTGGGCGGCGACTCCCAGGCCCACGATGGCTGCCACATTCTCGGTCCCGGCGCGGCGCTCGTCTTCCTGTGGCCCTCCGACTATCAATGGCCGGAAGGTCTGGCCCGAGCGCACGAAGAGTACTCCCACCCCTGCGGGGCCATGGAACTTGTGGGCAGAGAGGGAGAGGAAATCGCAGCCCAAGCTGCCAACGTCCAACACCATTTTTCCCGGGGCCTGCACTGCATCCACGTGCAAGCTCGCGCCGACCGCGCTGCAGGCCTCGCCCACTCCCTGAAGGTCGCTGAGTACTCCGGTCTCGTTGTTGGCGAGGATCAAGGAGACAAGGGCGCAGGAGGAGTCGATTTCACAGAGCAGTCGCTCACGGTCCAGTTGTCCTTCTTCATCCACGCCGATGACGACCAGATCCCACCCTTCATCCTTGGCTCGCTTGGCGTTGTACTTCACCGCGCTGTGCTCGGTGCTGGAGACGATCAGCTTGCGGCGCTCAGCTGGCGCGGTGGCTTGGACCGACGCGAAGGCCGTAGCGATGCTCTCGCTGGCGCCGGACGTGAAACAGATTTCTGAAGGGCGGCAACCCAGGAGTGAGGCCACCTGGCCACGGGCTGCTCGGATGGCGTCAGCGCTCGCCTCGCCATCGGGGTGGGGGCTGGAGGGATTTGCATGGCGCTCACCCATCCACGGGCCCATGGCTTCGACCACTTCAGGCGCCGGCCGGGTCGTGGAGTTGTTGTCCAGGTAGATGCGTTGCATGGGGCTCAGCCTATGCATGATTGCGAGCTCGGCAGAACCCGCGCCCGGGGCATGCCTAGAAGAGTGCGCTCAGCAGCTTGGGCAGAGGGTTGCCCGAACTCTGGCAGGGTTCGCAGAAATTATTGCTGGGCTGCGGATGGTGCTCACAGGTCTTGCACGTATCCAGGTGGCTCAAGGATTCTTCGACTAGGTTGCGTTGAGATTCCAGGGCATCGATGCGCTTGCAAAGCAGATCATCTTGTTGCGTTAGAATGCCCTGCAGTCGCATCAGCCACTCTTCGCGCTGGCTGGCGTCTGGGATCCCGCGGAGGGAGTTCCCGATCTCCTCCAGTTGTAGGCCCAATTCCTGCAGGAATTGGATCATCTCGACGCGTGCGAGATCCGTGGGACGGTAGTAGCGAAAGCCACCCTTGCTCCGGCGAGAGGGCGTGACCAGTCCCAACTCCTCGTAGTATCGGAGCGTGCGCAGATTGGTCTTCGCGAGCTTGGCGAACTTGCCGATCTTGAGTAGATCGGGGGGATCAGGCTGGACGGTCATGTGGGGGAGGGGTATGGAGGAGTCGGGAGGGAAGGCCCGTACCACACTCTGTCCCTTACGGTAGCGGAAGACCGCTGGGGGGCATAGGCTCAATCGGGACGAGGCTGCCATGGTCCCATCAGCCCTTCCCTCATGGGGTTCAGGAACGTAGGGGTTCTCCTTGGTGGACCTCGCAGTCCAACGGCGTATCGTGGCGCACTAATCCCTGCCCTTACTGATCATGTACTTGTTCGATCCCTGGTATTTCCTAATCGTCGGCCCGTGCATGCTCATTGCCATGGTCGCCAGCGCCCGGGTGAAGTCCACGTTTCAGCGTTTCTCTCGTGTAGGTGTTCGCTCAGGGATGACCGGTGCGGAAGCCGCGGCGGCCGTGGCCCGCTCGGCAGGGATTGCCGTTCGCATCGAACAGTCCAGCGGTTTCCTTTCGGATCACTACGACCCCAGAGGGAAGGTCCTGCGCCTCTCGCCGGACGTCTACGGAGGGCGCTCAATCTCTGCCGTCGCCGTGGCTGCACACGAAGCTGGGCATGCGATCCAGGATGCGCGGGCCTATGCTCCCCTGCAGTTGCGGTCGTTCATGGTCCCCATCACCCAGTTCGGGTCGAAGGGTTGGCTGTGGATTTTCTTTGCCGGCATGATCCTCAGCATCAAGCCTCTGGTCACGGTGGGTATCATCGTCTTCGGTGTCACCGTGGTGTTTCAATTGGTCACCCTGCCCGTCGAGTTCGACGCCTCGCGCCGGGCCAAGCTCGTTCTGGCTGAGACCGGGATCGTGATCAACGCGGAAGAGGAACAGGGCGTCGCCAAGGTTCTCAACGCAGCGGCCATGACCTACGTGGCTTCAGCCTTGACCTCGATCGCGACATTGCTCTATCTCATCATGCGTTCCCGCGACTAGGGAACGTGACCTGCCCACACCTCTCCAACGGGTCTTAGGATCCGCGCGACAATGGACCGCATTCAACTGGACTACACCCACATCCTGGCCGATTCGATCGGTGCGCCCCACGGACTGGATGAGCAGAGCCTGATGGCATTGGCCGCGCCATCCATGGCTGCACTGGCCGCCGTGCAGGCGCGCCGCACCACGGACCTGCGCTGGCTCGATCTGCCACACCAGGACGAGATGCTGGACGAGATCGTGGCCTACGCAGCCTCTGTGCGCGGGCAGTTCGAGAATGTGGTCGTGCTCGGGATCGGAGGCTCCGCACTGGGGCCACGTGCCCTGCACACGGCTCTGAATAGCCCCTACCACGATTTGCAGCCCCCCGCGGACCTTCCGCGACTGCACGTCCTGGACAACGTGGATCCCGACTGGATCGGCGAGTTTCTTGCCCACGTGGATCTGCGCAAGTGCCTCTTCAACGTGATCTCCAAGTCCGGCTCCACCGCGGAGACCATGAGTCAGTTCCTGATCTTTCAAAAGGCGCTGATCGAGGCTCTGGGTCAAGAGGGACACAAGCAGCACGTGGTGGTGACCACCGATGGGAGCCAGGGCGTGCTGCGCCCCATTGTCGAGGAAGAAGGCTACGCGTCTTTCGTGGTACCCGAAGGTGTGGGGGGCCGCTTCAGCGTGCTCTCTCCGGTGGGATTGCTGTCCGCAGCGCTCGTGGGTATCGACATCCGCGGGCTGGCGGCGGGTGCCGCCGACATGGATGTGCGCTGCAGGCAGGCGCCCTTTGAGGAGAACCCGGCCCTGATCTACGCGGCCATCCAGTGGCTGATGCAGTCGGAAGGCAACAAGAACATCGCGGTGACCTTTGCCTACAGCCAGCGCCTGCGCGACTTGGCGGATTGGTATGCACAGCTCCTCGCGGAGTCCATCGGCAAGCGGCTCTCAAGGGATGGGCAGGAGGTGTTCGTCGGGCCGACGCCCGTGCGCGCCGTGGGCGTGACGGATCAACACTCCCAGGTGCAGCTCTACGCCGAAGGCCCGGCGGACAAGTGGTTCACCTTCCTGTCTGTGGAGAACTCCGACCACACAATCACCATCCCCAAGGCCTACTCCGATCGGGATGCGCTGGCCTACCTGGGCGGACGGACCCTCAACGATCTCTTTGAGGCCGAACGCGAGGGCACGCGTATCGCCCTCACCGAAGCGGGCCGCCCTTCCGTGGACGTGATCTTCCCCAAGGTGAATGCGGCCACCGTGGGGCAGTACCTGTACATGATGGAGCTCGCCGTGGCGGTCATGGGCGAGCACTACGGCGTGGATGCGTTTGACCAGCCCGGCGTGGAGGCTGGCAAGATCGCAGCCTATGCCCTGATGGGGCGCTCGGGCTTTGAAGAGCGGCGCCAGGAGATCGAGGCGTCCAGCGGCACGACGGCCAGACGCATCTAGGACCCTTGCCCCATGCGAGAACTGCAAACGATCCTGGTTGGTCTGCAGGTCGCCTTCCCTGAGGGGGCGCTCACCCTGGGTAGCGATCGCGCCTTGGATCAAGCCCTCTGGGTGGCCCAAACGGCGGGTGCGGAGTTGCATCTCGTGCACTCGACCCACGGTCAAGCAGAGTCCGATGCCGCCTCGGCTTCCGCTCTCGGGGCAGGGGATGCACCGGGATTGGTGGAGGCGGTGGAGCGTTGCAGCGCCCATGGGCTGAAGGTGACATCCGAGGTGACCGACCTCCGTCCGTGGCGCGCCCTGGTCCTGCTGGCCGTTCAGGGCCGCGGGCAGATGGTCGTGCTGGGCAAGCGCGATTCGCCCACCGCGGAGGGACGCCGGCTGGGCGCCGTGGCCGTCAAGGTCTTGCGCAAGTGTCCGGTCCCCGTCTGGGCCGTGCGGCCCGAGCACGATCAGAACCACAAGCTGGTTCTTGCCGCGACCGACCTCTCCGAGGTGGGGGGGCAGGCGTTGGACCTGGCAGCCTGGGTTGCCGAGCACCAGGGTGCGCGCTTGCACGTGGTGCACGCGCTCTCCAACCCAGAAGGCTATGGGGCGTCTGAAGGGGAAGAGCGCGAAGCCCTCTTGGACAAGCAAAAGGCGTGCGCCGGGGCCCTCGTGGACGAGAGGATTTCCAGTGGACCTTTCGACGGGGAGTCCGCCGTTCACCTGAGCCGGCGCCAGCCTTACCTGGCGATCCGTGAGGCGGGCGAGCACTTGCACCCCGACCTGCTGGTCATGGGGAGCCTCACCACGGAGGGTGAGCCGGGGTTGTTGGTGGGCGGCACGGCCGAGCGCCTGCTGGGCCGTACCAACTGCTCACTCCTCATGCTGAAGCCGCAGGGGTACGTGTGTCCCGTGACCCCGTAGGCTAGTCGCAGAAGGTGGCCTGCAGTCCGTCCGAGAGGTTGTTACCCGAGCCTCCACCCTGACGGTCGCGATACCAGAGCTGGAAGTGCAGGGTGTCGCCGGTGTTGATCGGGCCTCCGGGCAGGCTGGTCGTATTCAGGAGCAGGCTGCTCGTGCCACCCACGCTCGCACGGACCACGCCCAGAATGCCGAAGGGCTGGGCCACACACAGGGTGCCGTTGCCTGCGGGCTGGTTGTCCTGGGTCGGCCCGTAGAGGTAGACCCCAAAGGTGCTGGCCGGCAGGCCGGAGGTGGTCAGGGTCAGGTCGTTGGCGGCCAGGGAGGCGCTGCCCGTGAAGCCCATCACCGCGCCCACGCCCGCTGAGTTGGAGCTTGTGCTGCAGTAGTTGATGGGGTCGGCGCAGGAGCTCGTCGTGACTCCCGACACCACCAGGGCAAAGTCCACGTCCACGGCGGCGGTCTCCAGGTGGGCATCCTGGTTGACCTCGTCCGCGAAAATCTTGACCGTCCAGTTGCCCGCCTCCGGGTTGGCGAGCCAGACATTTTCGACGGTGTCCAGCTTGTTGGAACTACCGCCCGAGGAAGTGAACATCCCCGTCTTCATGCCCTGGTTGCCCCAGTACTTCACGCCGCTGGGTGAGGTTAGACGCATGGAGACGTCGTTGATGCGGTGCTGGCTGGCCGAGGTCGTCCCGGCCGGGTCTAGGTAGACCAGGGTGGCGCGCAACTCGGGAGTGCCCGCGGCCACGCTGACCTGGTAGACGATGGTGTCCAGGTTCTGGAGCACGTCGGTCTCATCCACGATGAAGAACTCATCGCGCAGGTCGTGCAGCCGCTGCACGCTGGGCCGGCCCCAACCCTGTCGCACTCGCCGCAGGTCGCTGCCCTGGGTGAAGGAGTATTGGTTGGCCGTGTTGATCATCATGGCCTTGGCCGTGGTGGCCTTAGGCGCGCTATCAAAAACCGTCGTGCCCCCAGAACTTGTTCCAAACAGATCCTGGTGCCACATCTGATATAGCAGGCCGACGTGTCCGGCGGTCTCCGGTGTGGCGGCACTGGTTCCGCCGAAGCTGTTGGTGTAGCCACCGCTATCGGAGGTCGTCCGGATCGAGTCGTACCAGTAGCACAGATCCGGCTTGATGCGTCCATCCGGGGCCGGGCCATGGCTCCCACCAGCGCCATTGTGGAAGTCATCGCTCAGGGTCTGGGTATTGAGGTGGTTGATGCCGCCCACCGACAGGACGTTTTTTGCCCAGGAGAGCTGTTCGGACTGGGCGGTGCCGCTGTTGCCCTGAGCCTGACAGATGACCAGGTCGTTCTTGAAGGCCACGTCATCCAGGGTCGTGGTCTGATTGGTGTAGCTGTTGCTGTAGCCCCAACCCCATGAGTTGGTCTGGAAGACACACTCGTAGGGGGGCTGGAGCAACTGGGCCGTGTGTGTGTAGCGGTTGTTGAGGTTGTAGAAGGTCGCGAACACGTGGTCGCCGTCGGGCAGCATGCCGCGCGCCGTGGCGCTGCCCTGGCCATCGCCGAAGACAATGCCCGCCACGGATGTTCCGTGCCAGTCGTCGGCGTTGTTGCCGTTGTGCATCAAGGGTGCGTTGGATTGGAAGTCCTGGTGGGAGGTCAGGAGGCCCGAGTCGCAGACTTCGCCCGCCACCCCTTGGCCCGTGAAGCCCGTGAGCGACTCCAGGTAATCCGCCCCTCCATCCACGCGCACTTTTTCCATGTAGGTGCGAGCCGGCTGCCAGCGATCCACGTACAGCACCGTATCCCAGGCCAGGACTTCGCGTAGCAGCACCTCATCCAGGGTCGCGTTCAGCATCCAGCCCTGATCGGCGCTCGCATGCATCCGGGCACCCGCCTCAACGAGGCGCGCCGCGGTGGCCTTGCGCGTTGCGGAGCCGCGCTCGGTGAGTTGGATCAGATAGCGTCCAGTCCCGAGGGCCTGGCCGGAGTGCATGCGCTCGAGGAGGGCAGGCTCCACCCGCATGCGCGGGTCGTAGGCACCCACCCAGCGCACGAAGGGCATGGCCCGCAGCTGTTCCCAGGACGAGCGCGGCAGGTGCGCAATGTGCCCGTGGCCGGGCAGAAAGCGTAGGACCTTGCCACCGGCGGCTTCCACCCTGTGCCGGTAGGAGTCCAGGGGCTGGGTCTCGTACTGAATGATAGCCAGCGCGCCGGACTCACCCAGGGGGGAAGGTAGGTCTTGGGGCGATTGTGTCAGGGGGTCGAAGAGCGCCCACAGCGTATGCAACCGCTCGTCCGCTACCCGTGCTCTTGCCCAGCGACCGTCCGCAAGCTGCACCCGGTAGTGGGGCTTCTTGCGACCCTTGGGGCTGACCTCGTTCCACAGCAGGACTCCATGCTCATGGGCTTGGGAGGCGCCCGAGAAAACGGGGCGCAGGTCCACGTGACGAGCATTCGCGAGGGTGCGCGCGCTGGAGTGCAGCGCCTGGCCGTCGAGCAGGATGCGGTGGCGCTTGCCAGCCTGAATGACCTGGACGTGGGCCGGCTCTTGGGTGGGGGAGAGGGAGCAGAGTGCTAGGAGCGCGGCGAGTTGGATCATTGATGACAACCTATGTGGGGCACGGCGCAGGCAATACCCGCTTAAGTGATACCCGGCTACGGGAACCTTGGATAGACGGTTGCAGGGGAGGCCACTCATGTGGGCCCATCGGGAATCCTTTTCCAGGTAAGAACCCGGCTTGATTCCCGGCCGTCGCCTTCGATGGCCGGGCCCTAGGGCCAGCCAAGGCCCACGGACCTTTCTACAACCCGCACTGATTCTCGAGGGTGTTGAGGTTGGTGAACCCCAGCTCCCGGCGCGTATCCAGAAGTCGCTTGACGTCTTCGGGAGGCAGGGGCTCAAGCCCACCGCGGACCGTGTGAGCCAGCCACAGGATGTGCGCCGTGTGCTCGAGCATGTCGAGCTTCTTGTAGGCGTCGATCAGGTTTGCGCCCAGGGTCACCGAGCCGTGGTTCTTCATGACCATGGTGTCCGAGCAGCGCACGATTTCTCGAATGGTCTCACCAAGATCTGGAGTGCCGGGGATGCCGAAGGGGGCCGTGGGGATGCCGCCGATGGAGACGACGGCCTCAGGGATGATGGGCATCTGCATGTCGATGCCGGCAATGGTCATGGCCACGGCGTGCGGCGGATGCGCGTGGCAGACGGCGCGTACGTCGGATCGTTCCTCGTAGGCCACGAAGTGGATGCCTACCTCGCTTGAAGGGCTCGGGCCGCCGTCGACCACTCGGCCCTGCATGTCTACGTGTGCGATGTGATGGGGCTCAAGAAACCCCTTCATCAAGGCGGTTGGGGTGATCAGGAGGGTGCCATCGGTGAGCCTGGCGCTGACGTTGCCCTCGGAGCCGGAGGTGAAGCCGCGCTCGTAGGCCAGCGCCGAGATGCGGCAGATGGCCTTGCGCAGGCGCGTCTGCTCGTCGCCCCCGTCCTGGGGCAGGGAGGTTGCCGCTTCACTCATGGTGCCGATTGTAGCCTAGGGACTGGCGTGGTCGAAGACGATCTCGCCCGCCATTTCGACTTCGTCGACAAAGCCGACGATCACCGTCTTGACGGCGCCTTGGGGCTCTTCGAGTACTTGTCGGGAGGAGTTGCCCTCCTGAATGACGAGCACGCGGTCGCCCATGCCGGCGCCGATCGTGTCGATCCCGATGCGCGCCTGGCCCGCGGGAGCGCCGCTGGGTGACACGGGCTTCAGGAGCAGGAGCTTGCGCCCATCCAGGACGGGAATCTGGACAGGCGACACCACCGTGCCGATCACGTCGGCGAGGATCACGATGGCGACTCCGCGAAGTGCGTGCTGCCCGCGCGCTGGACCTGCTCCACGTAGCCGATGATCGTCGCGTCCACGGGCACGTAGGTCTCCTCGAGGGCCAGCGCCGCCTCGCGGCCGTCCACGAAGTGCACCAGGTCTCCGGGCCCACTGCTGATGGCGGCGCAGGCCACGAGCTGCGGGCCATGGGCCTTACCGTCCTCGTCCAGGGGCTGGATCCACTGCAGGGGAACTCCGTCGAGTCCTTCGTAGGAGATCGTCGCCACCAACCGTCCGGTTACCCGTGCCAGGAACATCTCAGACGTCCTTCCATTTTTCGTAGACGTTCTCGCCACCCAGGTCCCAGGAGTCGACGATGGCCATGGTCACCGCGTCGCAGGGGCGACCGTCGGTGAGGGTCGTCTGGCGCGCGCTGGAGCCCGTGGCATAGAGCACCATGTCCCCCAGACCTGCGCCGACGGAATCCACGGCCACCACGTAGGAGCCGGCGGCCTCTCCGTTCTGGTCGTGGACCTCAAGCACCAACAGCTTGAGGTCTTCGAGCTTCTCGTCTTTCTGGGTCGCAACAACGCTGCCGACCACTTTGGAGATCATCATGGGGGTGGGCGTGCTATCCGCAGGGGGTCATTGGTTGAGCCAGGTCACTACCGAGTCCGGCGGCAGCAACTCTACAAGGAATCGCCGCCTGAGTTCACCTTGAACCTTGGTGGCCATCTCTTCCCAGGTGGGCGCGGGCCGGCGCTGGCCCAGGGCCAGCAGGAGGGTTCCACCACCAAAGCGCAGCGGGCCCAGGATGGTCCCCGAGACGTCATCCACGCCCGCGGAGCGGGCCGCGTCGAGGGCCGCGAAGATCGACTTGCGCACGCTCTCAGGAACCCCCTTGGTGTCCCGGGTGACGATGCCCAGGCTGCCCCCACGCTCGCGGCTGACCGGATCCTCGGAGTGCTCGGCGGTCAGGCGCTTGAAGTCCGCAATGGAACCGATCTTAGATCTCAGCTCCACGAGCTCCACCTCAGCGTCCTCAAAGCTGCGCGGCACGAGGTCGTTGGGGAGCTTGGCCGCCTTGAGCACTAGGGCGAGACTCTCCACGCCCTCCCCGTAGGCCCCGTCGAACAACGCGCGCTCTGCGGCGTAGATCTCGCGCAGGGATGCGTCATCGTGAGCGCGGTCGATCCAGAAGCGCGAGAGTACGGCGATGGCGAGAGCGGGATCCCGCCGCACCGCCTCGATGGAGAGGCCCTGAGCCTCGAGAAGTCGCTCGTAGCTCACCCCCTGGTAGCGCGGGTCGTCTTCCGTTGAGGCCCGCCGACGCTCGATTCCTTCTTCTACCAGACGCCCCATGGCTTCTGCGGAGAGGTCGGGCATGCGCGCCAGGAGCCGTCGCTGCAGGATCAACTGGTGACAGGCCGCCGTGAGGTCATCGGGCGGCAGCATCTTGCGCAGGTGCTCGGCGAAAACGCCACGGGTGATCTCCACCTCCGCGCTGCGAACGACGATGCCGTCCGGCCAGGGATGCACCTGATGTTCCACCCCGCGTGCGGCCAGTACGGACTCCAGCCACGTGCTCTGCTGGTCCCCGGTGATCGGCTCGCCAGGCTGCAGGCCGAGGGCCGCGCGGGTCAGGGCCTCGTGCACCAGGGCCAGTCGCAGGTACTCCAAGAACGTCTCACGGGTGATACCGCTCTGGGCCAGATAGGCGGGGAGGTCTTCGGCCACACCCGAGGCCTTGATGTCCGCTTCCAACTCAGACCAACGGCGCGAGAGGTCGGACGAGGAGATTTCGATCTTGGCGTCGGTAGCCAGGGCTTCCAGTACGTGCAGCTCAATCAGCTGCTTCAGTGCGGCCTGGCCATCGGGGGACCGTCCATAGCGCCACAAGAGCAACTCGTCCAACTCCTCAAAGGAGAGGCTTGTGTCATCCGACCGAGCAGCCAGATCCGTGCCGAGGCGGGGCGACGCTTTGGCGGAATCTTGGGGCGTGGGCGGTTCCTCGACCTGACCCATGCCCAGGGTACAGATGAGGACCCAGGTCAGGGCCCGTAGGGCAGCTGAGCCGAGAGCCGTCGATAGCGGGGTCGAGGTCGCGGGGCGGGTCATGTCCAGCAGCCTACTTTCGACCGGCGTATTGTGCCCTGCCGCGCAGCGGATTCTGCGGCGGCTAGCGCCGGGTCAGGTCCGGCTGCCCTTGGATGCGGGGGTGGCTGCCCTGGCCGGACGAGTCCAGAGACCAGGGTCCCACAAGACCGTCGAACTGCAGGAGCAATCGAGAGGTGTCGTCCGCCTCGGGGCGGGCGATGGGGTCGAAGGCGCCCGCGTAGCGCGCCCCGCTCGAGAGATGGACGGCGTCGAGGCTGCCGTGGAAGGGCGAGGTGGTGTCTCCCTTGGAGTCCACGTCGGCACCGATGATCAGGGGCAGGGCGTTGCGCGTGCGCTTGCCCGTGCCGGGCGCAGTCGCCACTAACTGACCGTCCAGGTACAGCCGAACCTCCTTGCCATCGAAGACGCCTGCGAGGTGGTGCCAGCGGCCGACTTCAAGAACCGGTGTGTCCACGACGGCGGACACGTAGGCCCCATTCAGGTGCACGATGAAGCTGGGCTTTCCCCCGTTGACGAACATCCCGAATTCGGAGCCCTCGGTCTTGCAGATGAGTCCCGTGCGTTCACCGAAGCTCTTGGCGTTCAGCCAGGCTTCCAAGGTGAAGGGGCCGTCGGGCAATTCGAGGTAGTCGCTCGCGAGGAGCAGAGCATCCGTGGTTCCGTTGAAGTCCATCGAGAGGTCCCAGCCCGGCGGCAGAGGGGGGAGATCCTCGGGGGTGGCCTCGAGGCGTGGGGCGATCTCGATGGAGCGCGCCGGAAGGGAGATGCGTACGTTCTCTCCCAGGTAGTCGGCCTGCAGTTGGGCCACGGGGAAACGCAGGCTCTCATCGATTCCTGCTCTGGGGTGCAGGGCCAGCGCGCGGAACTGGGTCTTCTGCCCCTCCTCCAAGCGCTCGTGGTGGTGGCCGCGCATGAAGAGCCAGCGCGAGTCGGCACTCTCCAGGCCTATCTGCACCTCGATCGGGGTGGATTGGGGGTTTGTGACCTCCACGACGATCTCTCCATCCACTGCGCCCTGGGCGTCAATCTTCGGCGAGGAGATAACCTTGAGTTGCAAGCCGCTGCTTAGGGCGCGCACCTGATTGCTGACCTCTTCCGTGATCTGACGCGGATCGATGGCCGCGCCCACCGGGAATGTGGAGACCGCGATGTGGCCCTCGCGGACCGTGACCAAGTTCCAATGATGCAGGTAGCCCGCTTCCGGGGAAATGCCTGACTGGCCGCCACCCACCGTGGCCAGGGTCATGTACTCGATTCCATCGCGCACGCCGCTGTGCACCATGCGGTGGATGTGCCCACCGAAGACGGCCGTCACGTTGCCCGCTGCCACGAGCCGCTGATGGACCTTCTCCCAATCGTCCCCGTAGTTGCCTCCAAGCCAACGCGGGTGATGCAGGAAGACAAACACGTGCCGCGCATCCGAGGCGCGCTTCAGGGTCTGGTCAAGGAAGGCCATCTGCTCGGGGCTCATGCGCTGGCATTCGGGTTTGCTGAAGTTGCGTTCACCTGTCTTGGGATTGGCCTCGTCGGTGTACAGGCTCAGAAACCAGCAGTCCTTGTGGCGCAGCGCGTACCAAAGGGGACCGAAGTGCGTCTCGTAATCCGCCTCGTGCTCGCGCTCGGGGCGGCCCGCACCGCGCCAGTACACGTCATGGTTGCCCGCCACCGGATACCAGGGGCACAGCAAGCGGTCCATGATGCCTGTGAACTCGGTCATCTGCACCATCCACTCGGGCCGGGTGTTGTAGCCGTTGACCAGGTCGCCCACGGTCATCACCAGGTCGGGCTGCACCAGGTTAACGTCTGCCACGGCCTGGGCCAGGATCTTGACACCGTCCGCGGGGCCGCCGGTGCGGTCCCCGAACACTGCAAAAGTGAAGGCCTCGTCCTCGGCGGGTAGATCGAGAAGCTCTCGACCGGGCCGGTCCGTTTGGAGTCGATCCGGATCTTGAGCGCTGACCTGGGCAGAGCCGAGAGTCCACATGCACGCGAGTAGCGCAAATCTTCTGGAGCGGTATGCGGACATGCTGGCTACGGTAGCATGCACAGGGAGCGCTACACTCTTGCTTCCTTGACCTCGGACGATTCTCTCTGCGAATGAGCCCCCAACACGACGCCCGCTTCTTAGCCCTTCTCGTTCATCGCGGGTATCTCACCCGCGATGTGGCTGAACCCATGCTCGAGCCACTCAAACAGGGGGAGCCGCTCGACGACCTGTTGGAGGCCCGGCTGGGTTGGGAGGCTGAGCGGATCCAGATGCTGCGGCGGACACGTGCCGGTGAGCACCCGGAGGTCCCGGGGCTGGAGATTCTCGGCCTCCTCGGGTCCGGTGGGACGGCCGACGTGTTCCGCGTCCAGGAGCGCAAGGGCGGGCGAGTGATCGCGATGAAGGTGCTCAATCGGCGCTGCACCGAGGACAAGGTCCAACTGGCCTCGTTCGTGAAGGAGGCGCGGCTGCTAGAGAAGCTGGACCATCCCGGTCTGGTCCGCGGCTACGGGGTCAATCGCAGCGGCGAGACTTACCTCTGCCGGCAGGAGCTTGTCGAGGGCAAGACCCTGCTCGAGCTCCTCGATGAGGGTATGGCCTTCTCGGAAGCGCCGGCTCTCAAGATCATCCTCTCGGTGGCAGAGGTTCTGGAGTACATGGCCAGCAAGGATCTGGTTCATCGGGACGTCAAGCCGGGGAACATCATGCTCTCGGCGGGAGCTGAGGTGAAGCTCATCGACTTGGGCTTCTGTGCCAGTTGTGATGAGCGCAATCCGGAGGACTCGGCCGTGGGTACCGTGGCCTACCTGGATCCCAATCAGGCTGAAGGAGGTGCTGGCGCCGACATTCGCAGCGACATCTACAGCCTTGGAGTGACACTCTTTCAGTTGGTCGTGGGCCGCCTACCCTTTGAAGGCGACGGAGACGAGGACACCCTGCGCATGGCCGTGATGGACAACCTCAAGAGCCCCGAGTTGAAGAGCAAGGCCTTCTCCCCACACCTGCATTTCATTATCGAGAAGATGATGGCCAAGGATGCCGGCGTGCGCTTTCAGTCCTGGGAGGAGTTTCTCGGCGAGGTGCGCGGCCAACTCAAGGGCTACCAGGACCTCGACTTCACGGCGTCTGATTCGAGCAAGAGCAAGACCCGTAGCGGGATCCGTCGCCGCCGGCCCCCGGGGCGTTAGGCCCAGATGGACAAGCCCGAAGTAGAACCAGCCAGCGCGCAGGGTGCTCCAGATCCGGGCCTAGAGGGCGTTGTACCCTTCCGCTTTGGTTGCCAGCGGTCCGGCCGCTGCTGCACTTTTGGTGAGGGGCACGTCTGGCTCGAAGACGGGGAGATCGAGGCCCTGGCCACCACCTTGGCCATGGAGCCTGCGGCCTTTGCCACCCGCCACGTGCGCCAGGTGCCCGACCCCAAGAGCGGGCATTTGCGCACGTCTCTGCGGGACGATCAGGGACGCTGTGTTCTGCTGGAGGGCACGCGCGAGTGCACCGTCTACGAGCAGCGTCCGGTCCACTGTCGGACGTTTCCCTACTGGCCCAGCGTACTGGGTGACGCGAGCGGCTTCGAGAATGCGCGCGCGGTGTGCCCGGGAATCGCAGTGGTCGTTCCCGGGGATTTACGCGAGCGCGCATTCGCCGAACTCGAGGCCCTCTACGCAGAACTGGAAGTCGAGTTGAACGACCTCTCTCCCCGGTGCGAGATGAGTGGCCTGTGCTGCCGCTTCGAAGAGGCCGACCACGAGCTCTACGCCACAGGGCTGGAAACCGACTTCACCGCCGACCGCCATCCTCACGCCCCTGAACCCGAGGCCGAGGGCCGCTGCCCCTATCACGTGGCCGGCCGCTGTCAGGCCCGCGAAGGTCGCCCGCTCGGCTGTCGTACCTATTATTGTGACGACTCCAAACGTGATGAGCTGGAGGCGTTGCACGAGTCCTACTTGGCACGGGTGCGGAAACTGGAATCTGGCTTGGGGTATCCTGCGAGCTACGGCCTCTTCCCAGCCATGGCCGGTGCCCGAGGAATAGGGCGAGAGGGGGGCGGAGCATGAAGTTTAAATTCACCTTGGTCGCCGCTCTGGTGGCATTGTTCGTGCTCCTGATGGGGCATCGGTTCTTGGAGGGCTTTCGCGCCCCATCGGGGCCCGCCCGTACCCAGACCCCTGAAGGCCTCGGGGACGCGGGCCCGACCTTCGCCCCTGAGCCCGCGCCTACTGAGCAGACCGCCGTACCTTCCCTCACGCGTTCTCCCTGGACGGCGCGTAACAAGGCGGGCATCGGGGCCCTGGAGAGGGACGCTTTCGAAGAAGCCGCTGAGAACTTCGCCGCTTGTCTGGCCGCACGCCCGAATGAAGCCGTCTACGCCCATAACCTGGCCGAGACCTACGCGCGCTGGGCGATGTCCCTGCACGCCGGAGATTCCTGGGACCGCACGCGCTCGATTGAACTCCTACAGCAGGCCGTGGACCTGCATCCCGAGCGCCTTGATCTGTCCGACCTCCTGGATCGATACCGTCGCAGTGAGGAGGTCGAGGAGGGCTTCTTCACCCGACACACTCTGCACTTCGAGGTGGCCTTCGACCTGAATCGAACGGAGGTACGCGCCGACGTCCAGACCCTGGTGCTGGCGTTGGAAAATGCCTATCTGGAATATGGGGAGCGATTCGGCACGCGGCCCGCCGATCGCGGCCAGCCCATTCGCGTGGTGATCTACACTCAGGAGGGCTTCAGTGAGGTGACGCGGGTGGGGGCCTGGGCTGGGGGCGTGTACGACGGCACGATTCGCGTTCCCGTGGCAGACCTCTCGCGTGAACTGGTGCGCGTGGTGAGTGTCCTGCGCCACGAGCTGCTGCACGCTTTCGTTCACGGGGCCGGTGGAACCTCGGTTCCCGGTTGGCTCAACGAGGGCTTGGCCCAATGGCTGGAGCGAGGGCGCCAGGGCCCGGCGGCCGGTGACCTGGAGCGCGCGCGGAAGGCGATGGGCTCAGAGCGGCCCTTCCCTCTGGATCAACTGAAAGGCTCCCTCGCCAAGTGGGAGGACCCGAAGGCTATCGAGCGCGCCTACGCACAGTCGCTTCTGCTGGTGGCCCACATCGAGAGCCACTTCGGCGCCCACCTGCTGCAGGAGATGATCGAGGGTGATCCGAAGGGCGTCTCTCCAGGGGCCGTCTTTAAGGCGCGTGTGGGCTTGGAGCTGGATTCCCTGCTCGAGGACGTGTTTCCACCCCGCTGAGAGCACCCGGGGGTCGGGACAAAAGAGAGCAGCCGCCTTGAGCTTGTGCTCTAAGCGCGGCCGCTCGTCAGCCTCTCCCGTCCAATGTGGGGGAGGCCCCCCCTTCGACCCTTTGGCCTATCCCGTAGGGATGGGCTTGAGGGGCCGCGCATTCCCGCTTCGCTCCAAATTGCGCCAGTAGTAGGCGAAAATCAGGGATTCCACCAACCAGACCCCCAAGAGGGCCGCGCCTAGGATTGTTGCAAGAATGCTCACGTTTCCTCCTTCGCTTCGTTCGCGGGCCAGAAGGCCCGGCAGGAATCCACTTCGGCCAGGGAGCCTGGGTTGATTCCCACAATCCAAAAGCAAAATTTGAACCTTCCCATTTGCGGGAATTGGAGTTCGCCAGGACACCGCCCCGGCGGGCAAGCGTCATTCAAGGTGTGATAGTCTCCCCCGATCCGCAGCCCGAGGCACTTCTGTCCAGGCTCATCGGGGGCAGGGCCAGCGAGGGGGAACCGGCCAGAGAGTTGCTCGCCATGTACGGCCTCCACGGCTTGTCGCGGCTCTGCGGGGAAGAGCTCACCCAGGGTCACGCCTTGACCCCCGGCCAGGCTGGACGCCTGGAAGCGGCCTTTGCCCTCGGGCGCTGGGTCGAGCGGGAGCGGCTGGATCCGTGCCCTCACTTTAGTAGGCCGGAGGCGGTCTACCGCCTCCTGGCGCCAGAGCTGCGCGGGGAGCAACAGGAGAGCTTTCACGCACTCTTCTTGGATCCCAGGCACCGCCTGAAGGGGCGACAGATCGTCAGTCTGGGCACCCTGACCTCCTCCCTGGTCCATCCCCGGGAGGTGTTCGCGCCCGCCCTCAGGCGTGGGGCCGCAGCGCTGATCGTGGCGCACAACCACCCTTCAGGGGACCCAGAGCCCAGTTCAGAGGACAAGGCCGTGACCCGGAGGCTCCTGGAGGTGGGCCGCCTGGTGGGCGTACCCTTGCTGGATCACGTGGTCTTGGGGCATGGCCGTTGGGTCTCATTGCGGGAATCCATGGGCTTCTGAGGAGCCCCGGGGCCAGAGCCAGGGAGCCAGGGAGTAAAGGTCCCCTTTGCGGGGGCCCCGCCTCTGCGCTACCCTCGCCCCCGCCCGATGCGTTCTCATTGCCCTTTCCGTGGGCACGGGGAGGGTTACCGGGCGCACCAATGGGGATAGGCCCTGCGCCCCGTCCCGCCCCACAATCTCCCCAGCCCTCCACGGTCGGCACCCCTTTCCAGGTTGCTTGGCGGTGGGAGTCGACTCGTCCCCCCTCCGCCGTCCATGCTCCATCGGTATTCCCTACGCGTTGAGAACGGCGCACTAGAGGGTCAGTCCTTCCCCATTGAGGGGGACGGATTCACCGTGGGCCGCAAGTCGGGCTCATCCCTCCAGCTGGCTGACGCCTCCGTGTCGGGCTCGCACGCTCGCTTGAGTGTGGACGATCAAGGGATCAGCGTGCGCGATCTGGGGAGCACCAACGGCACGCGCATCGGCAGCGCCAAGATCTTGGAAGCTCGCCTTGAAGTTGGACAGAGGGTGACCTTCGGTGCGATTCACTGCACCCTCTCGCAAGTCGACGCCGAGCAGGATCATGACTCCGGTGGGATGGACGACATCGTCCTCGAGGGTGATTCGGGGGAGCTGACTCTGGAAGAGCCTGCTCGCCCTATTCCCGGTAGTGTTCCGGCGAGGGCCCCGCAGGTTCGGGCTGAGCCGACTCCCGCACTCGCCAGCGCGCCGGCTGAGAGCGAACAGCACACGATCAGCGCCGAGAACCTGGCCAGAGCCAAAAAGAAGTCACCGCTGGGTGCGCTGCTCCTTGTCCTCCTCGCCGCCGGATCGGCTGGCGCCTGGTGGGCCATGAGTCGCGGCGGCGACGAGAGTTCCGGCGGACGCCCCGTGCCGGCCCTCGTGGGCAACCTCTTGGAAGACGGCTTCTCGTTTGAGGGTCCCAATGATTGGGATGCCCTGGATGAGGGCGAGGCAGCATTCGGCAGTTCGGCCCGTGCCGCCTACTCCGGAGAGCTCGGCCTGTCCGCTTCCCTGGTTGCGGGTGAGAGCGCCGTGCATGCTTCCCAATGGGTGGACGTGCGCCACAGCCAGCAGCTCGTGGCCAGCGCCCGGGTGCGTGTCTCGGGCGCGGCGCAGCTCCGACTGGGAATCGAATTGGCCCGAGGCAGCCAAACCCAAGATCCCACCCCGTACGCGAGCTTTGGGGATGCGATCTCTCAGAGCCCCGCTTTTGCTGAGCAGACCCTCTCCTTGGCCGTCCCCCAGGGCTACGACCGCGCACGCCTCCTGCTGGCTGCCGTGGTGGAAGGGGATGGCGGCGGCGAGGATGACCCGGATGATGCGGGGCGCGTCTCCGTGGATGACGCCAGCCTTGTTTCTAGTGGGGGCGGTGAACCCCGAGCGGTACTTGACGAGTACCGTTTCTTCGAGACGGGGCGCCATCTGAACCTGTTCAAGGTTGACGCCACTCTGCTTTCAGGGATGCACCTGCGTCAGGCGGGCACCAGGGCTCGTGCCGCCATCGACCTGCAACTCACCGAAGAGGCCAACGGCGTGCGGCTCGACCCGGGCGGTGGTGCGGGGCTGCTCCTCGTTTGGACGGCCGAACCGAGCTCACTGGACGGTGGTCTGGCGACCATGGGGGAGGGTGGCTACGCTCTGCAGCAGGAGGACTTTGAGGCGCAGGGCGTGACGGACCTCGTGCTTGGCAAGGGCGTCAATCTCCTGCGCGTGGCCCTGGGCGAGCCCTCAAACGTGCGCGGCTTGAGCAAGGCCGGGGCATTCCATGTGACCGTTGAGCTCTCCAGCGGCGCTAAACCCCTGATACAGGTGCGCTTCCAGGAGGAACGCACGACTGCCATCAACCTGGCCGCAGATGCGGAAGCGGCAGAGCGGACAGGGCGTTTGGGCGAGTGCCTCACCCTTTGGCAGCAACTTCTCGATAGGTACCCCTTCGAGGATCACCTCGTGCAGCGCGCCGAATCTCAGCGTGCCATTCTCCTGCGCACGGGCTTTGAAGCCGTGCGCTCCCTGGAGGGCCAGATCGAGCGTGCGAGTTTCTTCCGCCTGGCCGGCCTGTATCGGGAGTGCCGCAACCACGCGAGGGACATCGCCGGTCGCTACGCCGGCTCGGAGGTCGAGAGCGGGGCCCAGGCCATGGTGGCTCGCGTGGATGAGGACCTGGCGGCCCTGGAAACCGACCTCGACCGTCGCGAGGTGCAGCGCTTGCAGTCCATCCTTCAGACCCTTGAGAGTCGCGACGCCAAAGGGTTGGTGGCGCGCATGCGATCCTATCTCCAAGAGGAGTATCACGTGTCCCTCGGCAGCGGAGAGAATCAGTAATGGCGCGCACCTCCACAGGTATCGACGTAGGTGCCGGTTCGGCCATTGCCCTGTGCGGACAGTACAAGGGGAACACCTTCCACGTCACGGACTTCAACGCCCGTGCCAATCCCTCCGTGAGCTCCAGTACGGGTGAAGGGGACTCCAGTTGGTTGATGAGCGGTTGGGAGGAGCTAGCTCAGGGCTTCAAGCCCGTGGCGGCACGGGTGGGGCTGACCGGGCGTGACGTCAACGTGCGCTACACCCGCGTGCCGCGGGTGCCCGACTGGCAGCTGCGCAACCTGATGCGGTTCGAGGTATCCGAGATAGGTGATCAGTCCGGTACCGAGGTGGCGAGCGACTTCAACCTCCTGCCCGAGCTCCCCGAGGTGGAAGGCGAGGACGTGGTCCTCTTGGCAATGGCACGCGAAGGCCTCCTGGACGACCACCTTGAGGGCCTGGCCCTGACGGGCGGGAACCTGGACAGCTTCAGTCCCAGCGCCATCGCCCTGCACAACGCCTGGACGCACTTCGGCGTGGTGGAAGACGAGACCGTCCTCCTAGCCAATATTGGTCACGACAACATCGACGTGGTCATCGCCCGGGGACCGGATCTCTTGTTTGCGCGCAACCTCTCAGGGGGTAGCCGGCTCTTTGACCAGGCCCTGGCCCAGCGCTTCAACGTGGGCCCGGCACAGGCCGAGAAGCTCAAGCTGAAGTACGCCAGCTTGCGTCCAGGAGCCGCCCACCCGACCCCCAACCATGAGAAAGCCAGCCGCGCCATCATGGGCGCCGCGGGTCAGGTCCTGTCATTGCTCCAGTCGGCCATCCTGTTCTGCAAGAGTCAGGTCAAGATCAGCGGCCTGAAGGTGGATCGCGTCATGCTCTGCGGCGGCGGCGCGGCCCTGGACGGCTTGCCCCAGTACATCTCGGGTGGCATGGGCGTGACTGTGGAGCTCTTCGACGCCTTCCGCATGGTGGAGACGGACAAGCTGGACGCGGCCAGCGCGGATCTGCTTGAAGAGTTCAAGCTGGAGGCGGTCGTGGCCCTAGGGCTGGCCACCATGGGCTCCGATTCAGATGCCTACAGCCTAGAGATTCTGCCAGCCAGCCTGGCCAAGAAGCGAGCCTTCTGGGGCGAGACCATCTGGCTCATCGCGGCCGCCGTGTTGGCCGTCTGCTACCTGGGTTTCAAAACGGTCCACCTCGCCGATGAACTTGACCGGGTCAATAGCGAGAACGCCGGGCTACAGTCTCGCCTCTCTCGAGCCACTCGGATCCATCGCGAGGCTGAGCAGTTGATCGAGGAGAACGAGTCCCTGCGGGTGCTCGCCTCACAGCTTCAGTGGGTCGCGGGTTTGGGTGAACAGGGCGCGCGTGCGATGAGTCAGCTCGACAACTCCCTGCCCAGCGACTTCTGGGTCTCTGAGCTGAACAGTGAGTGGACCTTTGACCCAGAGCTGGGAGTCGAGCGCAACGCCGAGCGGCCGATGCTCATGGTGCGTGGCATGATCCGGCCCGGAACCGACTCCCCCAGCCGCCAGTTCCAGGAGATGACGCGCACCATGCGCGAGGCACTCGTGGGGGATGGCAAGGGCGGCGGTCGGATGAAAGAGTCCATCGACCGGGACCAGTTCTCCTTGGACCTATGCCTGTTCGGTGTGCCACCACCCGAGGCTGACGGCGACGCGGATGATGACGGAGGGGAGGAGTACTAGCCATGGACATGAACGACTACTGGCAAGAGAACAAGCGCTTCCTTGTCACCCTTGGCAGCGGCATTCTCGTCTTCGTGATCGGTCTGCTCGTGGTGCAGAGCCTCTACGGCGAGGACTTGGGCACGGCCAAGCGCCTACGCAACCGCAATCGTGGAGACCTCAAGACCGAGCGCTACTCCACCGCCCATCGCGATGCTGCCGGTGAGGAAAATGATGCCCTGCTCGAGGCCATCCGCGTCATGTCCGGGGCTACGGCTTTCCGGCCGCGTCCCGGCTTCGTTGTCGAGGCGGGTGCCGGCTCAGCGAGCGGGATCTACTTCACGCGCGTGGAGGAGGTGCGTGAGGACCTCGACCTCCTAGCCAGCCGCCGTCGCATGAACTACCCCGATGGATGGGGCATTGAGATGCTGGAGACCAACAGCCTGCCGGAGATCGAGCGTCGGCTTGAGGCCTTGGACCTCTTGGAGCGCGTGGCGCGACTCGCCGCGGACGCTGGCGTCCATCGCATCAGCCGTATCGCCGTTAAGCTCGATCCGGGCTTTGGGTCCCGCAGTGGGCTCGGAGCGGTGGAGCGTACGAGTGTCACCTTTACGCTCCTGTCCAGCGCTGAGTCGGTGACCGACATGATCGTGGCCAGCCAGGAGCCCGCGTTGGAAGACGGGAGCGGCGGGCCGTTGGCCATCGGTCAGTTCAACGTCAAGAACGAGCGCAACAAGATCGGATCGGTCAAGGCGGAGATCGAGTATCAGGTCGTGCGCATCAAGGACAACCTGGGTGACGAGGAGGCCGGGCAGTAGCCTCGGAGACAATCATCATGGAGATGAAAAAAGAAACCGGTATTTTCCTCGCGGTAGCGGGCATTCTCGGTTGGAGCGCCTACGGCTTGATCTCCGATGGGGCCGTCGACCTGCGCGGGAGAGATTCGGGTGTTGCCAAGAGCTACTCGCAGGCCGCCGTGCCCGACAGCGGCCTGGCCCTCCCGGCAGGGAGCCGTCAGGGAACCCTCGAGCGAGATCTCTTCTCGCCTCCGCGGGACACCACACCTCTGCCGTTGTTGGAGCTGATTCCGCCCCCACTTGAGCCCCTGCCTGCCTTGGCCCCTCCAAGCGCGTACGGTCCTGCGGCCAAGCACATGGGTAAGCAGCTGCGTACCCAACTCTCGGCTCGATCGGCTCCGGGCCTGTTCGAGGCCTCCTCGATGGAGCCCGCGTCCATCGGCGTCGGCGACTCGGAGGGGGTCACGACTGTGAGTGGCGCTTCGGACGCGGATCTCACCGTCGACGAGCGCCTTGCGCGCATTGAAGCGCGCAAGAAACTCTACGACTGGATTGTCGTGGCCAACCTGAAGTTCGGCCACATCGACAACACGGATCGTTTTGCTCTGAGAGGAAGCGGCGAGGCCATCTCGTTCCTTGAGATCGACCCCAGCACCGGCAGGGAGCGCTTCCCTGGTCAGCAAGCCGTGTCCTATGACGCCGAGCGCGTGCAGGAGTTCGGCTTTGCCGATACCCCGACGAACAGGGTCGAGCTGGGCCGCTTCGGCTTCGGGTCGTCTTTGCGCGCGGGGGACTTTGACGGTGCCATGCGCTTTGCCGGGGAGTGTCTGCAGCTGCGCAATGAGACTCCGCGTGCCCTGGAAGTCGCCGAGGATCTCTACCGTATGTGCGTGGGGCTACAGCCCACCGATGTGCGACCTCACCTGGGACTGGCTCGGTGCCATGAGTTGGGTTTTGACTTCCAGGCGGCCTTGGACGTCTACGCGAATCTGACCGAAGGCGACCTGCACACGGAGCCCGAACCCTGGGCCCGGCTGGGGGACCTGTACGCTCGTTTCCGCATGCGGGGCCCGGCGCAGCAGGCCTTCGACGAGGGTCTGCGCCGCTCGCGTACGGACTGGCTTGTGCGCTGGCTGTACGGACGGTTCCTTCTGGATGCCGGTCAGTATGACCAGGCCTTTGAACACTTGAACGAGGCTCAAAAGCGCGAACCCACGGGCAACGACCTGCGCGCTGAGCGTGTGGGTATCCGCACGGACTTCGGCCGCGTGCTGATGGCTCGCGGGGAAGTGCAGGCGGCGCGGGACGCATTCGAGCGCGGCGCCAGCGCCGACCCTGATGCGGACCTGGGCCCCGCGGGAGTCTTGGCGGCCTCCGTCCTGCTAGGTGAGAGCGAAGGGCTGGAGAATGAGGAAGCCCGTGACGGGCCGGACGCCAGTTTCGATCTGCTCTTCGCCCGCGGACTGGCTGCCCTGCAGGCGCAAGAGGATGGAGTTGCCGTACGCTCTCTGCTGCAGGCCGCCGCAGTCGATCCCTTCCGGGCGTGGCTCTGCTGGCGCAGCTTGAGTTGGCTGGCCGAGATCACCAGCCATCCGGAGGAGGCCTGGACCTACATCGAAATGGCCTACGCCGCCAACCCCGAAGACACTTGGACTCTCTATCAGCGCGGGCGCTTGCAGACACAGCGCGATGAGGATGACGAGGCCATGTCGAGTTTCCGCGACGCCCTCGATCAGGAACTGGACTTCCCCGATGCGCTGGTGGCCATGGGGGCCCTGGCCAGCGAAGGTGGCGATCCGGATTCGGCCGAGCGCTACTACGAGCGGGCTCTCAGCATCGAATCCGCCCGCCCCTCCGTACACGCGCGGCGCGGTTTGAACTTCTTGGTGCTGGGAGAGTTGGGTAAGGCCGAGGCCGCTTTTGGAGCCGCGTTGGCACTCAACCCCGACCTCGCGTCGGCACGCAACGGCCTGGCCTGGTGGCAGTACCTGAGCGGCGATTCGGGGCAGGCCCAGGCCAGCTTCGCGGAGCTGGTGGACATCCGCCGCGGCGAAGCCGAGGGCGATGCTCCCAGTCAATATGCCGAGGCCCAGAGCGCCCGTATCCGCGACCACGAGAGCAAAGAGTTCTGGCGCGACCGGTTCGACCGCGTGGGTCGTGTGGGTAACGGCTGGACCTACGACCAGGGCTATGGCGCGGAGGTGCGCCTGCGGGACGGAGCCGTGTGGATCGAGGGGCAGCTTACCAAGGAGAGCCGGACACGCCTGTACAGGGAGCTTCCCGCGGACCGCTTGCTCTCCCTGGAAGCCGAGCTCACCGTTCATCCCGATTCACGGGACGTGACCGTGGGCATCTTTGTAGCGCGGGAGACCGAAGGCCGCACCGGAGACATCCGCACCCATGCAGCCGTGGAGTTGGTGCGCTACTGGGACGGCGCCGTGCGCGCGACGCTGACCAAGAAGGGTGAGTTGGATGCGGCGGCGCAGGATCTGTACACCGCCCAATGGAATGTGGGGGAGCCCATGCGCGTGGGTATCGAGAAGCGCGGCGAAACCTCTTCGGACACCACGGTCACCCTGTGGGTCGACGGCGTACCGGTGATCGAGAACCTGGCTCTGCCCACCCTGGGCCGTTCCAGCCAGCCGCTGCGCTTTGGCATCTTCGTTGAGGGCCGTGCCGGTCGGCGGGCTTCGGTTTCTGTTGATCACGTAGGGGTCGTCCGGCGGCGGCTCTAGAACCCAGGCTCGACCATGCAAATCTCCAAGTCCCTTCTCTCCCTCCTGGCGCCTTCCTCGGCGTCGCGCGCCGCGGCGCGCCCCGAACGGAATGGAGCCCAGGGCGGGTTCACCCTGATCGAGCTCCTGGCGGTGCTCCTGATCCTTTCCATCCTGGTGACCTTCCTGGTGCGCTCCGTGCGCAGCGCTCAGATCAGCGTGGAGGTGGGCAACACCAAGGCCCTGATCCAGACCATCGGTGGGCTGGTGGAGGAGTACAACAACGAGTTCCAGCGCTACCCGCCCTCGACGTTCCCGGCCAGCCTCGATCCCAAGCCCAACCGCATCAACATGGGCGTGGAGATGCTCGTCATCAGCCTATGGAGCCAGGGCCGTCCATGGCAGGCTGCAGATATAGGCGAGGATGCCCTGGGCAACACGGATGGCGACAGCACCAAGACCAGCCTGACGCGCTTCAGCAGCCCGGAGGCCTTCGAATTGACCGACGTTTGGGGGAATCCCCTGGCCTACATCCACCGTCGGGACTACGAGAAGGAAATCCACTACCTCACCTATGACGAGGTGGGTCTGGACATTGAGGGCCCGGTCAAGGGGGGCGTTTCTCGCAAGACGGGAGATCCCCACCGCAAGTCCAGCTTCCAGATCATCTCCGCCGGCCCCGACGGCATTTTCGGGAACGCAGATGACATCGCCAACTTCGAGATTGAGCGGGACTAGTCCCATGCGTCCTGCCCGTTCCAATGCGGGCATGACCCTGATCGAGCTGATGCTCGTGATGGGGCTGATCGCCGTGATGATGGGCATGGGCCTGGGGGCCTTCGCCACCCTTGATCCCGGTCGGCGCGCAGCGCTGGGTCAGGTCACGAGCTTGTTGCGCACCGCGCACAACACCGCTGTGGCATTGGGTGCTCCGGCTCGCGTGACCCTCGATCGGAAGACGGGCGAGATCCTGACCGTGGGCATGCGCGTGGTGGGCACCTGGCATTTCGAGGACGAGACCCTCAGCGGTTCAGATGGCATCGACGGTGTCTTCCTGGGGAGCGGCTCCCTGCTGGACGACGATGGGTTCATGGGGCGCGGCCTCTCGTTCGACGGGGCGCCCGCCGGCGCCCGGGCGGAGTTCCCCGTGCAGGACGACCCTGCCTTCGATTTGACCGACGGGTTCAGTCTGGAGATCAGCTTCAAGCCCGAGCTCATGGTGGGGGCCAAGCTGATCGAGATCGGCGACGCCTTCCAGCTGCAGACCACCTCCGGCGGAGGCCTCTCGGCCACCCTATACCGGCGCGAGGTGGATGCGCTGGGCCAGCCCCGGCGTGGAGGAAGGGTCGGTGTGCAGACCCGTGCCACGGCTCTACGGCCGAACCAATGGAACCACGTGCGGTGCGTCTACGACCGGCGCACCCTGCGCCTTCTGGTCAACGGAGTCCCGCTGGCCTCAACCGCCTCCGACGTGCCCGTGTGGAACGTGGAGGGGCCCTTGCTCGTGGGCGGTGGAACCACCCTGCCCTCGGGAGTCCTGGACCGACTGGTCCTGGCGGTCGTGGTGGGCAGCGAGCGGGGTGTGCTGCCCCTGGGCGTGGACTTCACCCCGCAGACCCCGGCCTCCGTGGAGTTCATGGCCGGTGGCGGTTTGGATCCAACGGCTCATCTGCGGCCGGTGGAGGTGGGCCTCGACTTCGGCGAGGGTGGTGTTGAGACGATTCGAGTCAACGTATACGGGACGGTGGAATGAGAGTTCGCAAGCCGATTCTTCTACCCGACCGCGGGCGCGAGGGCTTCGCCTTGATGGCGGTGCTGCTCGTGGTCCTCTCGCTACTGGTGCTGTGTGCCCCGTTCCTGTTGGCCGCCCGCAATGCGGATCGGGCCAGCGTACACCTGGCCGATCGAGCCGAGGCGCGCCTGTTGCTGGACTCCGCTGCGCGTCACGCCCGAGGGAAGCTGGGAGCCTCCCACGCGGGCTTGCCGGACCTCTCGCCCTGGGCCGACTCCCTGGAGGAGTTGAGCGTGGACAACAACTTTGACGAGGCGTTCCTGAAGGCCAACGACCCGACGGGCGCCATGTGGGACCTGGACGTACGCGACGTGGCGGGGCTGATTGATCTGAACAGCGCGCCGCCCCAGCTGCTGGCCAGTGCCATGGGTCTTATCACCCGCACCTCGGACGTACTCGGGGGAGACGCAGATGCAATGGCCCTCAATGACGCCGGGACCTTCGGTGAGCGCGAGGGTTTCCTCATCATTCAAGGTGAGATCATCCACTACGTTCTCGATGAAGAGGGCGAGATCCAGGTTCGGGTGCGGGGAGTGAACACCCATCAGAATGATGACGGCGATTGGATGACCGATGGCCCGCGTCCCCCCTCCGATCATCCGGTGGGTGCGCACGTCATGGATCAGCGTTCCTTCGCCCCAGTGATCTGGCGCATCTCGGGCCCCAACGGTCGGCTGCGCGAGTTCGACACCATCGAGCAGCTACGAGAGTCCGATAACTTCGCCATTGTGGGGGGCGTCGGGGACGGCGCCTACAACGCACTGGGTGAGGTAGGGAGCGTGCACGCCGGAGTTTGCGCGGGCAGCGCCTGGCAGAAGTCCGTGCGCCTGATCACTCCCATCGAAGGTGGCATGACCCTCTCCATGGGCGTGGATGATTCACGCTACCTCAACGAGGGTGCAACGATTTGGATCGGTGACAAGCAGGGGGGCGAGCTGCGTTACGTGCAGTCGCGCAGCAACAACGGGCGCATCCTCTTTAACCATGTTCTGGATCGGGACTACCTAGCGTGGGAGACGGAGGTGCGCGTGCTGGCACGCCGGCCCGTGAACGTCAACACGGCGCCCGAGCTCGTCTTGCGCGCACTGTTTGAGAACCTCCAACTGCGCGGGCAGAACTCGCGCATCACCACGAGCGAGGCCAAGCTCCTTGCGGAGCTGACGGCCCAGAGCCGCCCCTTCGAGGGACTTGAGGACTGGATGCGACGCATCGTCCTGCCCGCGGCGGGGATTGAAGAGCTGCCCTCGGGTTCGCCTGCGGCCCCTGACCGCTTCGTCGGCAACGCGGGTGCGGCTATCTCCTCGGCCGATGCGCTGGCGCTCTACGTGAACAGCCTGAACGCCAATGACGCCTCCCTGGCTTTCTCGACCATGCCCCTGTGTTTCACGTCACGCGACGTGTACTCCATGCAGTTGCGCGCTTCGGTCAATGCGCCGAGTGGATTGGAACGCACCCATGCGCTGCGGGAGCGTGTCGAGTGGATTGTGCCCCAGCGCGATCTCTTCACCCTGTGGGGAACACAAGAGGCCTTCGACGAGTCCATGCGCCTGACCCGGCGCGCCACCTGGTGGGCCACGGGCCCCGAGGCCACGTCCCAGTGGGACGGAGGCACTACACCTCCCTCGCGGGTCTGGCCCCACATGGGCACCCGTGACGGCCGCGTCTACTTGCCCGGTCTCACTCCCGATGACTCCGACAGCGCGGAGCCGGGCCCCGGCGAGCACGTGTTCGCCTCGCGCGAGGACGAGGCCTGGGCGCAGCTGTGGCCCTCCCGCTTGGAGGAACAGTGGCGCTATCGCGGTCGCAGCCTGCACTTCGACCGGGAGACCCGCGATCTAGAGGGCCGCTATCTGCCGGACGAGACTCTGGGATTCGCCGTAAACGACAGGCGCGTGGCTTGGGCTGACGCGCGAGCGGGCGGCTTGATGAACCCGGTCCTTTTTGAGTTGTGGGTCAAGCCCGCTGTGCTGGGTGGGGGCTACCTGTTGGACGCAGGCATGACCAGCCGCGAGTCGGACCGCGTCAGCCTATTGATGGAGGGCGACGACCTCGTGTTGCGGGTCCTTGATGGGTTCGGGGATCACGTGGACACCCCCGGTTTCCGGGAGGCAGCCGAGGCCCGTTTCGCCCTTGCAGAGGGGGATGGGCCCGGGCTTCCCGTGGATACCTGGAGCCACATCTCCGTGGAGGTGCTTGGTACGCGTCCGGATCAGCTGGGCCTGATGGTCAACGGTTCCGCCTCGGGTGTGCGGCGTCCGGGAATGTCGAAGCTCAGTGCGGGGGCCGGCCAGGGCACGGGTTTTCTGGCTCTGGAGGACACTGAGGGCTTCCCCTCTCGAGGGGTGGTGCGCGTTGGTAACGAGCTGGTGGAGTACGTGCTCTCCTCCGGAGGGCTTGAAGCCACCCATATAGAGGTTGGCCCTGACGCCGGGCACGGCGGCCGCCTGGCGCGCACGCGCTGGAGCGTGGAGGGTCTGCCCGCCAACCTCGGGTTCATCACCACGGATCACCCGTCCGGCGCGAGCGTGTCCCTCTACGGCTACTCGGCGCCCCTGGCCTCCAATCTGCCCGCAGGCAACGCGCAACTACCTGAGGCCATTGGCCCGTTCAGGGTGGCGCGGGTGATCGGAGTGGACGCCTCGACGGGGACGGGTCCTGATCCCATCCTGGGCGGTTTCTTCGACTTCGGTGACGGGTACGAGGCCACCAACATGAGTGGCCTGATGCTGGCTTCGGGTGACGACCCCACCGGTGATGCAGGTGAGACCGACGTCATGACGGCCTTCAACCCCACCGGAGGCTACGCCGCCCTTGTTCAGCAGAGCTGGGCCTTTGACGAGACGGGTACCTCGGCCATCCCTCCCAACGCGCCCCTGGGCGGGCTGGAGATCATCCGCTACTCGGGTTACACGGGAACCGTCCTCAACGTCACGGCCCGCGGAGACGTCGTGGCCAACGAGCTGCCCAACTATGGCAACCAGGACCCCACCGGATTTGCCGGCGGTGTGCGTGTCTACGTTGTGGACTGGGAGGGCACCACCAACGCAGAAGGAGATCTGGTGCAGGGCATGATGGGCATGGGCTGCTATTGCGTTCCCATTTCCCTTCCGTGTCCGGGTGCCGACGACCTTATGTATCTGCCGGCCCTGAACAGCTCGGAGTTTGTCCAGCTCACGCGGCCGGACGCAGCCGAGTTCACCGAGTGGGTGCGCTACGACACCTTGGCCACAGCCCAGGGTCAACTCGTGCGTGACCGCAATCAGGCTCTACGCGCCGTCTATGTCACCCTGACCTCCGGCGGCGTCATGAACGACCTGCGTGGAACCATCGACGACAACGGCGGTGGTGGTGTGGGTGGTGGTGGTGGCGGAGGCGGAGGCGGTGGCGGTAACTATGCACCTGCCACCGCTCCTCCGGTGGCGTCCTCAAACCCGGCTGGGTCTGCCGGGTCCGACTGGGACCCCCTGCGCGGAGAATCCGAGTTGGATGAGTTCTACCTGTCCCGGGCGGTCTCCTCGGTCTTTCAGTTCCGCGGTGTTCTGGGAACCCACACCCACGAGCATCCCGCCGGAACCCAGGTCCTGCCGGTCTTCCATCTCTTCGACAGGGGGGTGGACGGGGGCCGACCCGGTGCTGGGGATGCGGTCTTCGTGTCGGGCGCCAATCCGGACCACCTGGGATGGCCCATGGTCGTGGAGCGGGCTCACCTGCCTGCGGCCGAACACACCGGTTACGGCTGGGACTTCGATCCGGCCGGAGACCAGACGGCCATTCCCAGCTCCCCTGAGAGTTTCGAGGTCAATCACTCGGAGTTCAACGTGCAGCACATCTACGTGGCCTTCGACAAGCCCTGCCCCGAGTCGATCGCCATGGCCACGGTCGGCACGACCACAACGGACCCCCGCCTCCTGTCGCGCATCACCAAATTTCCCTCCGGAGAGAGGCCGCGCACCGTCTCGTCGGTCAGCGTAGGCTCGACCTTCGATGCCCAGGGAGGGGAGGTGCCTTCGGCGGTCGTGGACGAGGTGGTTTTTGGCTCGCAACAATTCCTGACGGGCTTGCCCCTCACCAGCCCCCCCATGCACAGCGCGGGCGCGCAGATGATCCTGGCCTTACCCATGGATGAGAGCAGCAAGACGATGCTCCTAGAGCAGACGGGGTTCGTAATTCCGGGCGGTCGCTGGGGCGGCGCGCGTGGTGTGCTCGAGGCCTTGGACAGCGATGGAGGCCTCCTGCGCATCGGCGACGAGATCCTGGCCTACACCGAGCGCGTCGCGGAAACCGGCGAACTCGTCATCGCCCCCGACGGTCGCGGCCTCCTGGGTACGGATCCCCAGCCTCACCAACAGACCGAGCTCGTGACGTTCATGGAAGGCTGGGCAGTGAGCTCCCTGACTGGAGGGATCGGCCCCTCCGACTCTACCCTGCCTCTGGAGAGCGCCACCGGTTTCGGCACCTCCGGTACGGTCCTGATCGGGGACGAGCTGATCCACTTCACGCGTCAGCGCCGAGGTTCGCTGGAGATGCCGCGCTCCGGCTACGACGCCGACGATCCGGATTCCAGCTCCAGCAGTGACGATGGGGGCGGAGCGGGGCTGTTCCGGGGCCGCTATGGCACCGTGCCCAGCGCGCACGCAATGCGCTCCACCGTGATCTCCTTCCCGTTCCGCTATTGGGATCGTTGGGCGGAGCAGGCCGACGCCCCTGAGATGTCGTACTTCGGTTTTGAGTTGGAGCAGCCCGGTGCCTGGTGGTCCGAGTCCTTCTGGGACTCTGAGCCCGCCACCCACGGTCAGTGTCACCTGGGTGTGTTGCAACGCACGGACCCATCGGTTCCCTGGGACGCGGACCCCGAAGAGGAGAGCGGCTTGCAGCTCCTGCTGCGGGGCCGGAACGGGGACGAGGCTCTGCCGGTGGGCGTGCAGTCCCAGCGCATCGACTGGCGCGTCTTCGTGCGCTACGACCCGGGCGCCTTCGACCCCACGGCGGGCCTCTCGCACGGTTGGAAGGAAACGCCGCGCCTGAAACGCCTGGGTGTGGGCTATCAGGCACCCGGTCAGGTGCTGAGGAGTGTGGAGCAATGAGAGGCTCCCGTCTGAACTCTCAGGGCTCCCTTGCTCGACAGGGTTTCACCATGGTGGAGTTGATGGTGGCGGCGGGGCTGGCCGCCGTTCTGATGGTGGCGCTCTTCCGCCTGCTCGACACAGCGCTCGACATGTGGACCCGGGGAGAGGATCAACGTCTGATCGTCGAGCGTGGGGCCGCGACTGCTGAGCTTCTGGCTAAAGATCTACGTGCTCTGCACAGCGGAAACCAAGGGGACCTCCTCGTCGACTGGGTCAACTTCGACGTGGACCAGGATGGGCGCGTGGATCGCGTCTGGCCGCGGCTGCGCTTGGTGCGGTCGGCATCCATGGCGGACGTCGTGCGCCTGGCGGCTCGGGATGTGGACCCCGCGCTGGTGGCCCAAGCAGCAGAGTTGGGTGTCGACGTGGAGACTCTCATTCCCGAGGATCAGCGCCCCACGCCGGCCATACAGAGCGGGTTGATGGAGGTGGCCTGGGCCGTGGTGCCCGTGGGTACCGACGCCCTTTCACGCGGACAGGGCCTTCTCATGCGCGGCGAGGCCCTTCTGGCCCCGGGCTCCGTCGGGAACTTCTTCAAGTCCGACTTCTTCTCCTCATCGGGTCGCCCCAAAGTGGGGGGCCTGGAGGAGGTCTCCGGAGGGCTCCTCTGGTTGGGACTGCAGTTCGCTACCCAGACGAGCATCATCTGGGATGGTTGGAACCTTGGCGCCGGACTGGAGCACTCCTGTGCTTCCTGGGATGCCTGGAAACGATCCAGCGACGATCCTCTCTGTCCGGACTGGCAGGCGCATCCCTGGAACAAGGCGGGTGCGGGGATGCCGGCCTTGTCTGGCAGCCCGCTGCTCCCCCGCCGGGTGCGCGTCGAGCTGGAGTTCGAGCGTCCGGCGGATCTTCGGAGGCGTCCGACCCTGCTTGAACCTCTTGAAAAACAGACGACCTCATTTGAGGTGAGCGATGGCTCCGGAGTTCCCTACCGAAAAGGGCGTCACATCCTCATCGACGGCGAGTGGATGGAGGTGCAGAACCTGCGTGGCGACCGCGTGAGCGTGAAACGCGCCGCGCGCGGAACGGCCGCGATGCCCCACGAGATCGGCGCACACCTGCACTATGGACAGACGGTCACTGTGGAGGTGCCCGTGGCCATGCACAGTGACGACTGGAACCTGGGACGCCCGGCGTCCTCGGCCCGGCTGGGGAGTGGCCGATGAGCTCCACACCCACCCGCGCCCAGTCAGGGTTCACCATCCTGGAGGTTGTTCTGGCCATGGGATTGCTGGTCATGGCCATGACCTCGCTCCTGGGGCTGTTCACCTTCGGCGCAGCCCTGACTCGTACCGCCGCCCTGCGCACGGCTGCCTCCACGGCCATCGAGGCCGTGGTGGCCGACCTGGAGGAGTCCCTCTTTCCCTTGGAGGAGGACGGCAGTGTGGGGGACCCGCGGGTGATCGTCGATCGCCCGGTGCCTGGCACCACCGGCGTTATCTACTCGGCCCTGGCGCGGATCAACCCCGACAACCCGGACGAGTTCGCCGTGGATGTGAATGTCTCCTGGGAGGCCGCCGGAGTGCAACGCGCGCGCAAATTCACCACCCTGCTGCTACGTGAAGTACCCTTTGGAGAGCGACTGCGCCGACGCTTCATCCAAGCCCGCTCATTCCCCCCTCCCCCGGAGATGGCTTCGGACGAGGAGGGCCAGTCCGCTGCGTCTTCTACCCCTGACCGACCGTGATGATTGACACTCTCAAATCCCTGAGCCTTGCCCTTCTCCTGTGTGCCAGCGCCTCGGCGCTCCAGACCCCCGGGCAAGACCCCGGCGGTCTCACGCCTGAGCCGTCTTCTGAAGTGGAGATGCAGCCGGCGCTGATGCTGAGGCTGCGCAGTGGCCAGATCCGGTGGGGCCACATCCTCGACCACGACCCGGATGGTTTCCGCTTCACGCTCCTGTCCCATGGCGGAGTGGCGAGTGTGGCCTGGACCGCGCTGGATCCCAGCCAACAGCAGGAGTTGCGCGAACAGTTGGGTTACGTGGACGTGGCCACGGACGAGCTGATGGTGGACGTTGAGCGCCTGATCCTGGTGGACGGGTACGAGGTCGTGGGCGTCATCCTCTCGCGGGAAGGCACGGACTTCGTCGTTCAGGTAGACGGCAACCTGCAGTTGGTGCCCAAGCGCCGGGTGCAGAGTGTCTCCAAGGGGGGGCAGGCTCCCGCCTTGGATATCTACAGTCGCGAGGAACTGTATGCCCGTCACTCCGCCGAGCTGGTGGAGACGGACCTCCAGGGCCAGATCGAGTTGGCGCACACCTGCGAGAAGTTTCTCGATTTCCAGCATGCCCTGGAGCACTTCCAGGCTGCCGTGGCCCTCGACGAGGCCGGAGAGCATCCGGACCTCGTCAATGCCGTCGCCTTGGCCGAGGTCAAGGCCGCCCAGCAGGCCCAGATCGACTACCTGCGTAGCGTCGACGTGCTGCGCAAGAAGGGGCAGTATGAGAAGGCGCTTGAGCATCTGGCGGATTTCGCCAACGTGTTCCCGGGTAGTCCCTTGGTACTGGAGGTCAAGGCCAAGGAAATCCAGATCATGCTCGCGCGTGATGAGGCGGTGACCGATTTCGTGCGCAGGCGCTGGAGCTACTGGCTCTCGCGATTGACCCGGCAGGCGGCTGGCAGTCTCGACTACGTCGGTGCCTTGGCTTTTGCGGAAGAGGGGCTTGGCGAGGCCATCCGAGAGGCTGTGCTTGAAGACGTTCAGGGACAGTACAACTCTGAGGCGAGTGAGGATCAGATTGTGGCCCACTGGGTCTCGCGTCAGAAGCTGCGCTACAACAACGCCACCTACGGCGAGGGGACCTGGATGCTCGGGGAGGACAAGGCCCGTGCGGGTACCGAGGACACTACCGCCCAGCGCGAGACCATGACCGACAAGGACAAGGAGCGGGCCGCACTGGAGGACAAGATCCAGCGCTTCCTGAAGAACCAGCGCAATGCTCGTCGCGCCCAGGCCCAGGCCGCCCAGGAGGACCAGTTCCAGGTTTTCTGGGACGCCTTCTCCCTCAGTAAGCGCGCCAATTGGATCAAGGCCTTCTACGTGGAGTTCGCCGGGGACTACGAGCTCCGTGACCACCCCTACCTCAAGGCCTGCTCCACATGTGGAGGCCGTGGGGCATTGGAGATGATCTACGCAGGTGGGGGCGGCAGCAAGCAGGCCTCCTCCGTGCAGATCGTGCCCTGCCACGCCTGCCGGGGCGTCGCTGTGACTCGCCGCGTGTACTTCCGCTGAGCGCGAGCGTGCCCGTCGCCCACGCATCTGTCTGTCTGCTGCTCCTGGGCTTGGGCGCCTGCGCCGGTCCCCGGTCGGGCGTGTTGGTGGCCCCTCAAGAGGCCAGCGGGCCCACGGTTGAAGCCGGGGAGCCCTCCTTCGTGGCCCACATCGCGGGCCAATCTCTGACCACGGCCGAGCTCCTCCAGTCATGGCTGCACAGGGACAGTCCGGGGGTGCGCGCCCTGCTCGACGAGTTGATTCTCGAGCGCCTGATCGTGCTTGAGTCCATCCGGCTGGGTGTGAGAGTGGACCCTGGGCTGCGGAAGGCGGCTCGACGGCAGGCTCTGGACCGCCTGGATCAGGAGGTGGCGGCCAGCGGGGTCAGCGGCATGGGCAGCGACGAGTTTCTGCGGCAGAGGCTGGGCCTGAACCCGGGCCCCTACAAGGAGCGCATCCAGCGGCAGGCTGAACTGGATCTGTTGGCCGAGCGCGTGGTGCGTGCGTGGCTTCTGTGCACCCCACACGCTCAGGTGCGCGTGATCGTTCTCGAAACCCGCGAGCAGGTGAGCGAGGTTCGGGCCCTGCTCGCCGCCGGGGAGTCCTTTGACCATCTGGCTCGGACCTGGAGCGTGGACGACTCAGGTGCCGAGGGTGGTCGCGTCCCGCCGGTCGTGCGCGGTCGGGCACCCCTGGCGCTGGTGGCTTTTGAGACTCCAGTGGGTGAGGTGGGCGGCCCCGTGCGCGAAGGTGATCGCTGGCTTTTGATGCGGGTGGATGCGAGGCCGGCACCCATGTCACCGGAGCACTCCGATGAGTTGTCCCGGGCGGTGGAGGCCAGCCTCTTGCAGAGGCCCATCGAGGATCCGGAGTACTGGCAGTGGAAGGCCGCCGTGGTCTTGGAGCATGAAGTGGACATGACTCCTTTTCTTCGCCTGATGGGAGACGTGGCGCTGGACTGACCGTAGCGCCTGCCGAAATCACCATTCTCCGGTGGGGCTTGATCGAGGGGCGCCGAAAGCCGATCCTGCACCCAATGGAATCCAAACCCGACGCCGCTTTGCTTGAGCCCATGGACCTACACGACGACTCCCAGGCAGACCCTCCGGAAGACATGCCCGAGGACCGCAAGGGCGAGACCTCTGCGGAGACATCGGAATCCGAAGTCGCTGAGGATTCCGACCCCAAGCCGAAGAAGCGCTCGCGGGTGGGCCCGGGGGATAAGCTCTCCGACGCCGAGCTCGTGCGGCACCTGGCTGCGCTGCTCTTCGCCTCATCCGACCCCATCGGAGTGGATCGCTTGGTCCAACTTCTGGACCGCCCCCGGCGACCACGCGTCCTGGCGGCTCTGGAGTTGCTCACCCAGAAGCTCTCCGAGACCGGACTGCCCTTTGAGGTGCGTGGGATCCGGGGTGGGCACACGCTCATGACCAGCGCCGATCTGGGCGAGGTCGTGGGTCGTCTCGGCAAGGGGAACGCCGTCGAGCGCATCAGCCCAGCGGCCCTTGAGACCCTGGCCGTGATCGCCTATCGGCAGCCCGTGACCAAGGCGGAGGTAGAGGCCATCCGTGGCGTCCAGGCCGGGCCCATACTGCGATCCCTGGTGGACCGAGGTCTGGTGCGGGTCCTGGGCCGTGCCGATGTTCCCGGCCATCCCCTTCAATACGGTACGGACAAGGAATTCCTGGATCGCTTCGGTTTGATGGACCTGGGAGACCTTCCCAGAGACTCTGAACTGGCTCGGGACTGATCTCAGCCCCGGGTCCTGCCTAGGGTATAGACCACCCGGCTTGCACGCCTTCCGGCCTCGCCCGTATCCTCTGCGGTTCATATCCCTCCATCGGGAGCGGTTCGCCGCCCCGCAAGTCCCTAGGTCCACGGTCCAGCCGATGCCGCAAGCCGCCTCTCAATCCCACGACTCCCCCTCCCACGACTCCCCCTCGCACGACGATGATCTGATCATCGTGCCCAAGGGGCGCAGTAAGTGGCAGTTCTACGGCACCATTGGGCTCCTGCTCTTCGTGCTGCTCATCTTCACCGTGGGCGGCAGTTTTCAGAGCAGCATGGGCGGCATCATTGGAGGCGAGGAGACCAACCCGATCCATCTGAGCTGGACGGACCCCACGACCCAGGTCCGACATGAGGTGCGCTACGACGTCTTCATGCGGCGCTTCAAAGATCTGGGCACGCTGCACTCCATCGGAGCGTTCCAGCCACGCCACGTGCCCGAAGGCAAGCGGCGCCCGAGCGTCTCTCAGGAGGACGTGGGCCTGATCATGGTGCTCGACCAGATGGCCACCGATGCGGGCATCGCGGTCACCGACGCCGAGTTCGTCCAGTTCCTGCTCAGCTCTTTTCAGACGCAGGAGAACGAGCAGATGTTTGCGCGCCAGCGACACATGACGGTACCCGGTCTCGAGGATGTGCTGCGCAACCATCTACGCGTGGCCAAGCTGATGAGCTTCTTGAGCACGGGCGCTGCGGCAGGCGCCGATTCAGGTGACGTGGAAGCGCTGTGGAAGGAAGAGCATCCCCAATTCGCCTTCCAGTACGCCGAGGTTGAGGGCGTCGAGTATCTCGATCAGGCGCGCGCCGCGCTGCCAGCAGATGAGGGCCTGCTCGAGTGGTTCCACGCTCAACCCCTGTTCAAGCAGCAGGAGCACTTCACCGAAGAGAGCTTCAGTGGCCTAGTGGCCTACGCCAGCCTCGATGAGCCCTTCGACGCCACGATGCTCCTAGAGCAGTTCCCGGCTCCCGAGGGTCTGGACCCCGAGGTTCAGGCGCGCAGCTACTACAACCGCTTCAACAACGTGCGCTTCAAGAACGAGGTGCCGGTCGAGGAGGCTCCCGTTCCCGATGAGGGCGAATCTGCTCCGGTCGAGGAGGCCACCGAAGAAGCTGGTGAGGAGAACTTCCCCGCCCCCGCTCCCCAGGACGAGGAGGAAGACGCTGCGGCCGTGGAGGTGACGGAGGATGCCACCCAGGACTCGGAGTTCCTGGACTGCAATCGCAATGGCATCGAAGACATGGTCGACATTGCCAGTGGCGCCAGCGCCGACCTCAATGCGAACGGCATCCCCGACGAGTGTGAAACCGATGACGAGTCCGGCGCGGACGAGCCCCAGCAGGTTCCTCTCTACAAGCCCTACGAGGAAGTGGCCGCGCAGTGCCTGCTAGAGGCTCCGCTCCACGCCGCGCTGACTGCTTGGTTTGCGGACCTGCGCATGCGCATGAGCGCCGCGCCCGAGGACGCGCCCCTGGACTTCGCCACCGAAGCGGAGGCCGCCGGGCTCACCTTGGTGCGTATCGACGAACCCCTGACCCGGGCCCAACTGGAAGAACAAGAGGGCTGGGGCGGCAAGTTCCTCTCCAACCAATTCACCTACGCCCTCGAAGGCGACCTGCTCTCTTCAATTATCCTCGAAGAAGGCGCCATCATCGCGGGGCAGTTGACTACCAAGTTGCCCCGTCAAGAGCCGCCCATCGATCAGATCCGCGAGGCCGTGGGGGAGGAGTGGGCCCAGGAACGCGCCGTGAATCTGGCGGTGGAGACCCTTGAATCTCTCCGGGACGGTCTGGGCGAGCGTCCTGCTGCGGAGGGCACCGACGATGACGCCGCGGATGACACTGGTCTGATTGATGAGCCGACCCCGTGGCTTCCCATTGCGGACGAAGCCGCCTTCAAGGCGCTCCTGATCGCAGCTGGCTTCGAGATGGTGAATCGCCCCTGGCTGGAGCAGTTCGAGGTGCCGGACGACGACTACGATGCCATGAGCGCTGCAGACAAGACCATCCGGGTCAACCCAGACTGGTTCGAGTTGGAGTCGGGACAGGTTCCCGCCGCTCTGGCCAATTTCGAGAAGACCCACGCCATCCTGGTGCGCTACTCCGGGAAGCGGGACCGGCCCATCGAAGAGATAAAGGCCTCCGACCTCCTGAATCTGCGTCAGCAGGTGGCCATCCAGAACGCCAACCTCCTGGGTGATTCACTCTTCCGTTTTAACAGCGATTGGTTCAAGGAGCGGTTCAAGGTGGACTTTGATCCTTGGAACCGAGCGGCAGCGGATGATGGCGCCGACGCAGAACCCGCCAGCGATCCCGGGCAGTAGTCCTATCCCCTGTCTGCCGGGCTGAGGCGGGCAACTAGGGCGAGAGAGTGGCCTGTGGGTAGGTCGAAACGCTTGACCCATCTGGCCTCGAGCCCATACACCCAACCGCAGAGGCGGTTGGCCCAGCGGGGGAGTTTCCAACTGAGGTTGGTGTGCGGCTTGCGTCGGCCCAGGCCCAGCGCTTCCAGGCCCTTGAGAGTCATGACTGCCGGGGCGATCAGGGGCAGGAGAATAAAATCACTGCCGCTCAGGCGTTGCACGTCCAACCCCGACTCCTCAACCACCCGGCGCAGACGCCGCCGCGTGTAACGCCGTCGATGGCCCGAGACCTCGTCGTTCTGTGCGAACAAGATGGGGTGAGCCGGCACGTGGATCAGCACCCGGCCTCCGGGGCGCAGGACGCGCCGCACTTCCATCAGGGCCGCACCGTCGTCGTCGAGATGCTCGAGCACGTCGAACAGGCACACCAGGTCAAACGCTTTCGCTTCAAATGGCAGACGTTCAGAATCAGCTTGCACCCCACGCGCGTGGCCGCGCATGCGACAGGCCTGCAGGTGCGTGGTACTGGCATCGAGGTGGTGGAGCTGCGTGCCCACCGAACCCAGGGTGTCGAGGAAACCTCCCACGCCGGCGCCCGCATCCAGCACGCGACCTGTGGGTTGGCCATTGCGCGTGGCCTCTTCCAGGGCCATGCACAGAGCACGCCGGCCACGGAACCACCAGTGACCCGCCTCCAGATCGGCGAGTTGCTGAGACGCCAGGGCGTCCATCAGCGGTGGCTGGCCACGGCTACCAGTTCGTCCATCGGGTTGCAGTAGAAGCGTGGGTTGCCCAATCGAAGGAGCGGACGCAAGCAGCGCTCGAGCCACGGGGAGATGCGTGCGGCGCGCTCCACAAGGAAGTCCAGCCGGATCAACTTGCCAGCGTGGCGCGCTCCCATCGTCTCCACGGCGAACCCCGCTCCCTCCAAGGCCGCCCGCAGGGTGCCCCGGTGGAAATGCGCCAGGTGTTCGACGTGTTTGTAGTGCTGCCATCGACGCCCCAGGAGCCGGGCGAAGGGGCTGGCCACATTCTGGGTCAAGATCAGGATGCGACCGCCGGGGGCGAGGTGGGCGGCCGCCCGCTGTAGGGCGGCTTTGGGTAGGGGCAGGTGCTCGAGCACGTCCCAGAAGGTGATCAGGTCGAAGAGTTCGCCATCTTCCAGGCACTCCATGCCGCCAGCCCGGACGCGTTCGGCTCCCAGGCGCTCCTGTGCCACCCCGCACATGGGCTGGGAAGGCTCGAGCCCGAGGACGCGCCAACCTGCTTCCTCCATGACCTGGAGGAAGCCGCCTGCCGCGCATCCCACGTCCAACACGGACCCGGGCTCCGGCAGGTGGCGGGACAGGCCGCGGAGGCGCCGCCGGAAGGTCTCGGCGATCAGGTCGCCATCGCCAAGGTAGTCCCGATAGCCACGCAGTCGCGGCGCGGGGGAGGCCCAGTAGCTGGCGTCATAGACCTCGCGCAAGAGTGTATCGTCGGACATACGAGGGCTGACGTAGGTCAGGTCGCAGCCCGAGCACAGCCACACCCCGAAGGGGGGCTGCTGGAAACGGGACTTGCGCTGGGTTCCTCCGCACATGGGGCAGGGGGCATCCTGCAAGACTGCGGAAGGCGAATCGTCGAGCCGTCGGACGCTCATACTCTCTTCCGGGTTGTGTTCCGCAGGGTGACCTGGAAGACGGAGCCCCCGCCCTTGCGCGTGCTCACCCGAATGCGGGCGCGGATGGCATCCACGTGCATCTGCACCAGGTGCAGCCCCAGCCCCGTGCCGTGAGTCGTGCGTGTGCTCTCATCGCCCACCCGGTAAAAAGCATCGAAGATGCGGCTTCGCTCACTCGAGGGGATGCCTGGGCCACGGTCCGCCACCTCCAGCAGGACACGCCCCCGGCGGTCGAGGCTGGTGCGTACCTCTAGGGGTGCCGCGCCCTCTTCGACGGGCGCGTACTTGCGTGCATTCTCTACCAGATTGACCAGGATGCCTCGGACGGCTGCTTCTTCCAGGAGCACGGTAGGCAGGCCCTCTTGGAGATGGAACGTGATATCGGTGGCCTCGGTCCCATCGGTCATCTGGAGCTCGGGCATGGTGGCACGCACGGCGTCGTTGAGGGAGCCCGGCTCGGGTGCGGCCTCCATGTCAGCTAGGCGCCTCGACTCCAGGAGGCCGTCCACCAGGGTGTCGAGCCGATTGGTCTCCCGCACGATGCGTTGAAGATAGTCCGCCCGTTTCTGCTCATCACCCGCCCATCCGTCCCGCAGCATCTCGCTATAGAGCTTGACCGAGGCCAGGGGCGTGCGCAGCTCGTGGGTCACGGCGGCCACGAAGTTCTCCGTGCGGCGAGCGCGTTCCTGGGAGTTCTGGACGCTGGAGCGGAGTAGACGCACACCCACTACCAAAGAGATGATCATGACCGTCCCCACCCCGAGAAGGGAGGCGAGAGTGGTGCGCAGGCGCTTGCGCAGCTCGCTGCTTGGAAAGGCGACCTCTACCCAGGCTTTCTCGAGGTCCTGGTCGTCGTCCAGAGCCACGTCCAACTCCTCGAACAGATTGAAGCGGGACGTGACAAGGTCCTCCGACTGATCGTCCCACCCATCGTTAGGACCGAACATCTTGATGTTCGGCCCCAGGATGCGCAGGGCCTCCGCTTGGGGAAGTTCGTGAAGGAACCACTCAGTATCCAACTCGAAGCCCTGAACGAGCACGGTGTCTCGGCCCAGCTCCTGAAAGCAGGCGGGGATGGGAATGAGGGCGGGAAGGGGCTCGACGTAGACCTTGCGGATGGCGATCAGTCTCAATTGTCCCTGCTGATCGCGGCGCCCTTCGAGTCTCAGCGCACCCGTGTGCACTCGCAGCGTCTGCAGGTCCCCGATGCTCCGGCGCAGAAGGCCGATGTCGGCGTTGAGGCAGGCGGGGTCCCGGCGCGCCCCGAGGTTGAGGGCTAGGAGTTCGATGGGGAAAGGCTCTCCCACGCTGGTCTCCCCGAGCTGGAATTCGTCGCTGGGGGCTTCGAAGGGCTTCTGGGACTCGCGCCACATGAGCACCTCGCGCACGAAGTCCTGCTGCTCCAGCCCGCGCGTGGCCTCCGCGGACCACAGGTTCACCTCCTGCTCGCTCGTGAGCCCGTGGGGGAATTGCGGGCGGCCGCGCAGGAGCAGGGGTTCCTGTTCGCCCTCCTGAGTCTGGTTCCAGGAGAACCAGGCCAAGACTCCGGGGGGGCGCAGCTTGAGGGCCAGATTGGACGTGATCGGGGCCAGGGTTGGGCGGCCTTCGGCTCCCAGGATGGTCCCCTTCTCCCAGTAGTCCTGGTGGTAGTGATAGAACTCGCGCGCATCCTCGCGCGCCATGAGGTCCCGTAGGCGGCTCTCTATGCCCGATCGCAGGCGTGCCGCACTATCGCGTACCTCTCGGGGCAGCTGCGCCAATTGGTTGGAGTGGCTGGCCAGGAGTTGGGAGAGAAGCAGGCCCCCGAGTACCAGGGCGGGAACGAGAACCAAGACCGTATAGAGCAGGAGCGCCCGCTTGTCTGTGCGGGTGGCCCGAGTCGGATGCGGGGCAGGCGTTGCCGCTTGGCTCAGCTGTACCACCGATAGCCCTTACCCCGCACGGTCTGTATGAGCGTCGGCTCGGACGGGTTGGGTTCGACCTTGCGGCGTAGACCGACGATGTGGATATCCACCGTGCGCGTCTCCACGTTGGCGCTCTTGTAGTGCCACACGTCAAGGAGGAGATCATCGCGGGTGACGACCCGGTCGCGATTGGCGATGAGGTAGGTGAGCATGTCCCCTTCACGCGGAGTTAGAGCGAGGACCGCGCCATCGCGGTGCACTTCAAGCCGTGCCAGGTCCACACGGATGTCCCCGGGTAGATCCAGCATCTCGGGCGGCGTCGTGTCGAGTTCGACGCGGCGGAATTGCGCTTCCACCCGCGCGAGCAATTCGCGCGGCGAGAAGGGTTTTTTCATGTAGTCATCGGCGCCCAATTGGAACCCGGCCAGTAGGTCCTCCTCGGAGGCCAGGGCGGACAGGATCAGGACGCGGACCTTGTTGCCGTCAGCACGCAGGTCGCGTAGCACGTCGAGGCCGTTCTTGCCCGGCAGCATCAAGTCCAAGACCAGGAGGTCCGGGTTGTGCTCGGTGATGGCCGCCGAGGCCGAGGCACCGTCGAGGCAGAGGTGGGCGTTGTAGCCCGCATGTTCCAGGGCATCTCGCAAGCCAAGCGCTAGGGCCTGCTCATCTTCGATGACGAGTACGGTCTTGGCCGCGGCGTTCTGGTCGGAAGTGGACTCGGGGAAACCGGAGACTTGAGAGTTGGGATCAGACATGGGCATGGGCGTTCAGGAGGTGGGAATGGTAACGCGACCGCTCTCTCGAGGCAGGGGGAACCCCTGCGGGGGGCCGGCGGGGCCATTCATACGGGGTTCACCGGCCGAGGGATCACTCCGATCGCGTAAAGGTCCTGTTCCAGGAGCCAGCGCACCATAGTGGCCCGTGCGCCTGCGGCGCCAGATCTGCGCGAGGTCCAAGAGGGAGGTCAGAACGGCGTGGCCTACGCGTACCTTGCTGTCCCGCTGGTGGGCCCAGCGCACCGGGACCTCCTCTAGGCGAAGTCCTTGAGCCCGCGCACACACGGCCCACTCCACGTCGAAAGCCCAGCCATCCACATGGGTGCAGCTCAGGAGCGCTTCAGCGGTGGGGCGGTTCAGGGCCTTGAACCCGCAGGTCAGGTCCCCCAGGCCCAATCCGAGGAGGCTGTTGGTCAGGGCCGTGAATCCGCGTCCCAGCCCTTCCCGGAGGCGGGGCTGACGTTGCAGCAGTTGGGCACCCTGCGCTCGGCGGGAGCCGAAGACCAGGTCGGCCCCGTGCCCGAGGGCGTTGAGCAGGTCGTTGGCGCAGGCGGGATCCGTTGAGAGGTCCGCGTCGGTGATCAGCATCCACTCTCCGCGCGCTGCTTTCAGGCCGGCTCGCACGGCTGCGCCCTTGCCCTGGTTGCGCTTCAACTGCACCAGGCGCACTCGGGCATCACGTTCCGCCCAGCGGCGCGCGACGTCCGCGCTTCCGTCTCGTGAGCCGTCATCGACCACCAGCAACTCCGATTTCCATTCCCGCAGGGTGTCGAGAAGCCGCTCGATGGAGCGGCCCAGTACCGCCTCCTCGTCGTACACCGGAAGCACGATGCTCAGGGTGTGAGGGTCCTTCGAGGGGATTCCGGCAACAGGGGGGCCGGGAGATGTGTGTGAGGTGGTCATGAAAGTGGCAATCGGCGTCTCGGATCGGCAGCATCGTCGCTGGAGGCGCCCACCTCCAATTATATTCCTCCGATGGACTCCACGCCCCCCGTCTCCGGTCAATCCCGGCCCACACGCTGGGCCGCGCTCTTGTTGTTGGCTCTTGCCATCGCTCAAGTGGGGCCGTCGGTGTGGGATGCGGGGCAGATCCAGTTGTCCCTGCATCAACCGGCGCGCCACTTGCCTTGGAGCGCGGTCCTGGCGGAGGCGACCGGCCCCGCTCCGGCTCCAGACCTGTCCGATCAGGGCATGGTGTTCTACCCGGCTTATCGACAGGTGGCCGAGCGTTGGGCTAGGGGTGAGATGCCACTTTGGAACCCGGACATCCACGCTGGGGTGCCCTCGCTCGCCAATCCGCAATGGGGCGTGCTTGACCCTCAAGTCATGATCCTGGGTTTGCTGGAGCGTCTGGGGGGACGAAGGGCTTTCGATCACGGCCTGGCTTGGCTTGCACTGGGCCGGTTGTTCGCGGCGGGGCTGGGGGCGTGGCTTCTGGCGCGCTCCTTGGGCTTGTCCGTGAGCGGCGCCGCGCTGGTGGCCATCACCTTCCAGACCTCCGGCTTTGTGGTGGGGTGGTTGGGTCATAGCCTCGGCCACGTAGCGCCCGTGCTGCCCTGGCTCCTCTGGACCATAGAGCGCACGTCGCTCGGGGCCCGCCGCTGGGCGCCGCTGGGCATCTCGCTCACGGCACTTCTGACTTGGCTCGGCGGCCATCCGGAGACGGCCTTCTTCTGTCTTGGGGCAGCCGCGCTTTGGGCCGCGCGCCTCTACCTGACGGATCGCGTGGCGGGCCGTCGCGCGGGACTGTTCCTGGGGCTGGGCCTGATGCTGGCGGCCCCATCGATCTTTCCCTTTGTGGAATACCTGGCCCACTCCGGGGCCCGCCTTGCTCGCCAGAGTCTGGAGTCCACCGCCGGATCGGGCATCGGGCGGGGGATGCGGCTGATAGCGCTGGTTTGCCTGGGCACGGGATTGATGCGCCGTAGAGAAGGCTCGCACGTCCTGGGTGGGAGGATCCTTGGAGGGATGATCCTGGTGGCGACCCTGTGGCTCGTGACTCTCAAGAGCGGCCACGGCGGCCGCATGCTCCTCCTACTGCCGGGGGTCCACGGGCTGCCCGGGTGGGGGGGCTATGGCGGCGGAGGCGACTTCGTGGAGCAGGCCTCCGTCTGGGTGAACGCCTGTGCCGTGGCCCTGGCCTGCGTCTCCATACTCTCGCCCTCCGGCCCCTTGCGCGGCCGTGGGATGGTCGCGGTGGGGACGCTCCTCGCGCTCGGTCTCAGCCTTGAGTTGGACGGCATCCGGTCCATGTGGGGGAGCATCCCCGTGGTGGGTCAGGGAGCGGGTAGTCGCGCGGCGGTCATTTCCACCCTTGGCATGGCGCTCCTCGCGGGCGAGGGGCTGGGGTCGCGGGTTCGCGGTGCCCGCCGGGGCGCGGCAGGGGTCCTGGCCCTGGCTCTGCTCGTCATGCACCTGCCCGCACCGGGCCAGGCGCCCCTGCCCCAGGCGGCACCCGCCGACTCCCTCCACGGGCTCCTCGCTCCGCTCCCGGCCGATTCGGATGGTCGCTCTCTCGACCTGGGTGGCTGGATTCACCGCGGCGTGCCCTTCGAGAGTCTGAACCTGCGGGTGGAGAACCTCGATCCGTCAGGTCGGCCCCGGGCCGAGAGGACCCTGCGCCTGGGGTTGGCCGTGGATCGGGATCCCAGCGGCCTGGAACCCGGTGCTCCTCCGGACAGCGTGGTCTTCTCCAGCCCCGAGCTCGAAGCCGCCCGACTGTCCACGGGAGTGTGGACCTTCACGCTGGAGATCCTGGCCCGCTCCGACGGTGGCGACATGGTCACTTTGGGGGAGCGTCTGCTGGGGGCGACGCGTGTCGAGCTGCCCACGCGCAGCGGCGCCGGGCTCGCACTCTGGTCCATCGTGATCGCCGCCCTCTGGTTGGGAGCCGAGGTGCTGGGCGCCGGTGGGTGGGTTGGGCTGCTCCTGGGCCTCGCTCTGCTCCAGGGACTCTACGTGGGTCATGGCCGCAACCCAGCAACACCTGTGGAGCAGGTGTTCCCCAACAACCGAGCGGTGGAGCTGCTGCGCGCGGAGCAGGAGCGGGACGTCCTACCCGGCCGGATCCTGGGTGGCCCAGGCGTCCTGCCCTACAACACGGGGCTGGTCCACGGTCTGGTGTGCCTCGACGGGTATGACGCCCTGGACGTGGACACCTTCGACGGTTTCAAGTCCTTTGCCCAGCTTCCGGGTCGCGGCCCGCTCTTGGACTGGAACGCGCGCGGGGTGGATCTTGGCTCGCCCGCGCTGCGCCTCTTGGGTTGCCGTTATCTGGCGACGGCGGCGCCCATGTTCGGGGCGCAGGGCAGCGAGGAGTGGGAGCGGATCGCGGGCCCGGACGTTGCGGGAGAGTTCGCGGCGGAGGTGTATGTCTATCGGGCGGTCAACCCTCTTCCGCGGGCGTTCTGCGTGAACCGGTTGGTGAGCCGGGAGGAGGTCCTGGAAGATCCTGGGACGTTTGATCCGAGAAGAGAGGCCTTCTTGGAGCAGGGGCGTGGCTGGTCGATCGAACATCCGTTCGAGACCAGTTCCGTGGAGGTGACGCTCCGTGAGCCCGAGCGCATCGAGCTGCGAGCGACCCTCGATGGCGAGGGCCTCCTGGTGTTGTGCGAGCAGAACTACCCGGGCTGGACCGCGACGGTGGATGGCGAGGCGGTTGAGGTTTGGACTGTGAACAGTCTGCTGCGCGGCATTAGCCTGGAGCCGGGCGAACATGTGGTGGTGTTCGAATTCCGCCCAAGCTCATGGGCCTGGGCCTGGTGGGTGGCCCTGTTGGGCCTAATCGGGATGCTGGGGTTGGGGTTCAGGTCGGCCCCGGGGGAACCCTAGGTCCCGAGCAAGCCCGCATCGAGGAGGGCCTGGCCAGCCCACTCCGGCAGGTCGCGCAGGTCGTGCACCCCCGAAGCGCTCCACCCTTCGAGCAGGCTCTTGGCCTCCGCTTCACGGCCGAGCTTGCACAGGACACCCGCCAACTCCAGCCGCAGACGCCGACCCCGTCCGGGCAGGTCCGGGTACTTCTCCGAGCTGCGCAGAGCTTGACGGTAGAGCCTGCGAGCGCTCTCAAAGTCCCCGCGGGCAGCGTGGTCGCGGGCGAAGAGCGCGTTGCTGGCGGTCACGAAGGCCTCTCCCAAGCGAGTGTCTGCCCGGCCGGCCAGCTGACTCTGAGCCAGGAGCTCTTCGCCGTGTTGCCATGCGTCAGCCTCCAAGCTCAACAGCGCCCGGCCCACCACGATGCGCCCATTCATCAGGGCGTGTGCGGCCACTTGCTCGAACCAGCCTCGCTCCGCCTGTCCTTTGGCTAGGAGTGCATCACGCAACTTTCGAACCTCTTCGAGCCCACCCACGTCCACGGCCAGCATCAGTTCATTGCGGCGCAGTGTGGCGTTCTCGGGATCCACCGCCCTGGCGCGTGCGAAGACGGCGAGCGCCTCGGCCACGTTTCCTTCCTGGGCGGCGAGAACGCCGCGCTCCATCAGCGGACCCACGGAGTTGGGCCGGGCGGAGAGGATGCGCGACAAAGTGACGCGGCGCTCCTCGGGGGCAGCCCCCGTGGCGCGTTGCAGTTGGTGGTACTTCTCAAGGGCTACCACGGAATCGGGGACGGCCTGCAGGGCCCTTGTGATATGAGGCCCGATGGTCTCCGGGGCTTGCCGGGCCACTCCGTTCGTCTCCACCACCGGGGCCGTCACGACTAGGGCCAAGTGCGCCCCGTGCCTGTAGAAGGCGAGCGCGCTCCGCGCGTTGGCGAGCAGGATCAACAGCACCAGGCCAGGGGCGAGCATGCCAGCGCGGCGGGCGAGTCGGCTGCTGGAATCGGCCGGCTGGCAGCCGAGGCACACTCCCACGAGAGGCCAGGCCCAGGCGGGGGAGGCCACGCCGTAGAGCAGAGTGGAGTTGAAGAGAGCGTTAATCAGGACGGCGAGCGTGGCTGCGGCAAGGGCGCGTGCGCCCGGGTCGGGCCGGGCCAGGAGAGCCAGGGCTCGACGAGCGGTGATCAGGAGGAGTCCCATCCAGGCCAGACCTGCGAGCAGGCCCCACTCCACGAAAGGCTGGATCCAGTCGTTGTGGGCGTGCTCGACCTCGATCGGAGTGGGCTCGCTGCGTCCGTGGCTGGAGAGCTCCAACTCCACGGGGTCGCGATAAAGGGGGTAGACGCGCCTGAACTGACCAGGCCCGTGACCGAGCCAAGGCGCATCGCCAACCACTGCGGGCAGGCTGGCCCAGATGAGGGCGCGCACCTTGACGCCCCCCGAACTTCCAGGCGCGGTGGCCACGGTTGCGGTGGGCTCCTCACTCGCAACGGAACCCGTGCCCCGATTGATGGAGCTTGCTGCCAGCACGAGCCAGCCCCCGATTCCCACCAGGAGCAGGTTCCTGGCCCAGGGGACTTCCGGTGAGGAGGACGAACGGCCGGTGAAGAAGCACAGCAGCCCCGTTCCCAAGAGGGCGACGAGCCCCGCGATGACCGGTGTGCATCCCATGAGCAGGATCGTCCCCACTCCCATGAGCAGGGCGAGCCCTCTCCAGGCGCGCGGCAGGGTGCCCGCTCCGATCAGGGCTAGGACGGCGCCGGGCAGGACCGCCTCTGACAGGTCCCCGCTGTTTCCCAGGGGTACGTGTGCTCCACTTCCAAACCAATCCAGCAGCGTGTCGATCAACAGCATGCCGCTCGCCACGCAGAGCCCACGGATGAGATTCAGGCGCCCCGCCTCTCCAAGGCTGGCGCCTGCCAGGACAAGTCCGATGCCCGCGGTCAGGCCCACGAGCGCACGCCGAGCTTCGAATGGATCCGCTGCCGTGCGTGCTCCCACTGTGGCTACCAGCATGAGGGCCAACCAGAGCAACAGACCACGCAGTTGAATCGGTTGCCGGCGCAGGGCCAGGATTCCCAGGGCGGGCAGGCAGGAAAGAGCCAGGATGCCCGCTGCCGCCGAGGTGGTGGTGGGGACGTCCCTCAGCAGGGAGGCGCGGCCGGGCAAGGCCAGCACGAGGGCCGGGAGGGCTACCAACCAGCCCTGCAACCCATCCAGGTCCGTGGGCTTCGAAGTGGAGTGCTCGTGGGAGGCCATGGGGAGGGCGGTCGTGGGGTCGTGGGCTGATTCGCTGCAGTCAGTCGCTCGGTGTTTCCAGACCGGCAGAGACGATCGCATTCACGAAGGCCTCCGGTTCGAAGACCTCCAGCAGTTCAAGCTGTTCGCCGGTTCCGACGTAGAGCACGGGCAAGCCAAGGGCCTCCTTGATACCGAACAGCGCGCCGCCGCGCGCGGTGCCGTCGAGCTTGGCGACGATCAGGCCCGACACGTCCACGGACTCCGTGAAGTGCCGTGCCTGCTGAATGGCGTTCTGACCGTTGGTGCCATCGAGCACGAGCCAGGTGTGGTGTGGGGCTCCGGGCAGGCACTTGTCGATGACGCGCCGCACCTTATCGAGCTCATCCATCAGGTTCTTCTGCGTGTGCAGGCGTCCGGCCGTATCGATCAATACGACGTCGACCTCGCGGGCCACTCCAGCGGTTACCGCATCGAAGGCAACCGCCGCCGGGTCGGCCCGATCCGTGTGCTGTCGAACGAGCTGGGCACCATTGCGCTCGGCCCAGATCTCCAATTGGTCGGCGGCTGCGGCGCGGTAGGTGTCCGCTGCGCCCAGCAGCACGCTCTTGCCTGCCTCCTGAAAGCGGTGAGCGAGCTTGGCGATGGTCGTCGTCTTGCCCGAGCCGTTGACGCCGACCACGAGGATTACCGTCGGGGAGTGGGTGTCGAGGTCCACCTCGCCGCTGTCCTGCTCCATGCGCTCCATGAGCATGGTGTGCAGGGCCTGACGCACGTCTTCTTCCCCGTGCAGTTCACCGCGCCCATGGAGGCGCTTGAGTTCGGCGGTGACGGCCGTGGCCGTGGGCCCGAGATCAGCGGTGTAGAGCAGCCGCTCCAGCTCTCCCAGCAGCTCATCGTCGATGGGCCGGCCTCCGCGAAAGAGGGACGAGAGGCCATCGGCAAGGGCCCCACGTGTGCTAGCCAAGCGCTGGGCGAGGCGCTGGAAGAGGCTCACGGGGTCTCCGGCTCTTCAGGGCTGTCGGCTCCAGCCTCTGGAGTCACGCTCTCCAGAGGCTGGTCTCCCTGGTCCAGGCTCTTGATCTTGTCGAGGATGCCATTGATGAAGGACCCGGACTGCGCGGTGGAGAAGCGCTTGCCCAGCTCGATGGCCTCGTTGATGGCCACGTTGGGGGGGATGTCGTCACACTTCAGCAGCTCAAAGGTCGCCAGTCTCAGGACGTTCCGGTCAATCACCGCCATGCGGGAGATCTTCCAGTTCTGGGCGACGGATTGGATGGTTGCATCCAGGCTCTCGCGTGCCTCCAGCGTGCCCTCTACCAGGTGCCGGGCATAGGTGCGCGCTTCGCCCTTCTTCTCCTCCCCTTGCAGGAATCCCGTCAGATCCTCGATCTTCTCCTGCCCCAGGAGGTCTACCTGGTACAGGAACTGCAGCGCCAGTTGCCTTGCTCGTGTACGGCTCTTCAATTCTGCTCCTGTTCGCCGGATGTTGTTCCGTCCGCCACGTCCAAGGCGGCTAGGACTTGCAGGGTCGCGCGCGCCAACTCACCACCCTTATCGTGGATGCCCCCCATGGATTCAGGCAGAGCACGGGCGCGGGCCTGCTCGAGGGTGTCGCAGGTCAGGACGCCGAACAGAACCGGCGTGTCCGTATCGAGTCCAACTTTTAGTATGCCCTCGGTGGCCGCGTGGGCGACCCACTGGTCGTGGGTTGTCTCGCCCTTGAGCACTAGGCCGAGGCAGACCACGGCATCGATGTCCGCTCGCCGGGCGAAGCGGCGGGCGACAAGGGGGAGCTCGAATGCGCCGGGCACTCGCGCCACCTCCAGGTCCTTGGCGGGCAGACCCGCCGCATTCCAGACTCCCTGGGCACTCTCCAGCATGGCGAGGGTCAGCTCCGAGTGAAACTCGGACACCACCACTGCCAGCCGCGTGCCAGTCGCCAGAGGCGGACACGTGGGTTGACCGGGACTTGAGGGGTTGCGTGCCATGGGCCGGGTCGGACCGGAGGGAGAGGTGGGGGGTGGGAAGGAGCCGAACGCGAGGGACAAGTCTAGGCTGGACCCTGCATGGGCGCAGCCTCAAGGCTCCAAATGTTGCTCAGGAGCGCTTGCGGCCGCCCGGGAGATTGCTGCGCAGAGTGCCGCCCAGCGTGTGCGTCAGATCGTCCATTACCGTGTAGGCGAGAGGCACGATCCAGAGCGTGAAGAAGGTGGATATCACCAGTCCTCCCGCTACGCACGTCGCCAGGGCGCGGTAGTCGATTCCGTCGTTGCTGGCTTCGCCCAGGGCCATGGGCAGCAAGCCGAAGACCGTCGTCAGGGCGGTCATCAGGATGGGACGCACGCGCGCCGCGCTGCCTGCGAGAACAGCTTCCGTGCGATTTGCCGTCGACCCCCTGCTGCGGTGGATCTTGTCGATTAGGACGATGCCGTTGTTCACTACGACGCCTACGAGAATGATCAGACCGATGAAGCCCACCGAGTCCATGGTGGTGCCCGTTAGATAGATGGTCCACAGCGCACCCAGGATGGCGAAGGGGATCGTGGTCAGGACGGAGATGGGCAGCAGCAAGGACTCAAAGAGGATGCCCATGAGCAGAAAAATCAGCACGACCGAGAGCAGGAGGGCGTTGGTCAGTTCGTTGACCTCCTCCGCTTGGCGTGCCGCTGCGGAGTCGTCCATGCCGAGGCTGAACCCACGTGGCATCTCTAGGGCCTGGAGGGCTGCGTAGCCCGCCTTGACCAGCTCCGTCTGGCGCGAGGGATTGTCGACCCGGGCCTGGATGTCGAAGGTGATCTTTCCGTTCCAGCGGCGGATCTGCCCGGCCCCTGGCTGGAACTCAATTTCGCTGAAGGCCGAGAGGGGCACGACGCTGGTCGCGGTGAACACGCTCAAGTCCCGAATCGTGTCGAGGCCTGCCACCTCTTCTTCGTCGTATTCGATAATCAGGGGCAGCTCGCGATCGACGTCCTGGTAGCGCGGCAGGGCCGCTCCACGCAGGGCCCAGGTCAGGCTTTGGATGGCGGCGTTGGACGTGACTCCATAGGTCGTCGCCGCCTCACGATCGATCTGTAGGCGCACCTGCTCGGGCGCACTCTCAAGGGACGTGGTCACATCGGCCAACCCGGGTACGTTGCGCAGGATCTTCACGGCCTGCATGCCAAACTGCTCGAGTTGCTCAGGGTTCGTGCCCCGCAGTTGGAAGTGGACGAATTGGCGTGAGGCCACGTCCATACCGGTTTCTTTCGAGAAGATGAGTTTCTGGCCCGGTCGCGGTTGCAGTTCTTTGCGCAGCCGAGCGCGAGTGGCTTCCATCTTCTCGACTCCGGGACGGTCATCCCATTGGAGTTCAAGCTTCCCGCCACCGACCCGGAAGCGCGTCACCATGTGTGCAAAACCCAGCTCTTCGCGCATGCCTTCGAGCTGGCCTTCGTAGAGGGCGATCTCGTCGCTGACCTCAGCGAGAGTGAAGTTGTCTTCCATGTCCAACCGGATCTCGACCTGGCTGGATTCCTCCTCGCGCCCGAACGCCGCCATGCTCATCTTGCCCATGGGGATCGAGACGGATGAGAGGGCGCCCATGGCGGCGAGGCTGGCGAGCAAGCGATGCCGCATGGTCCAGGTCAACAGGGAGCGGTTGGCCTCCTGGATCCAGGCCAGGACGGAGGTGCCCTGCGGCCGCAGCCTCGAAGGGCGCTGGGGCGGAAGACCAGGACGTCTGCGCCACCGCGGTGCGACGAAGATCAGAAGCAGCGCGGCGATGATGCTCCCTGCCGCGGCGCTCGTGCCCCCGTTGACGGACAGGCTGGCCGCAAGTGAGGGAACGCCCAGGCCGTTCATCTGCTGTACCAGATCTCGCGCGGGGCCCGCGCGTCCCAGGGCCAGTGCTCCGGCTCCAAGTAGTGCGGCGGACAGAGGCCAGCGCAAGGGGACGAGCAGTCGCAGGCTCAGGCGAATCGCACGGTGGCCAGCGGCCAACCCCCAGTGGAAGGCGGCGCGGGGAACAGTGATCAGACCAGCGATGGCGCGCACTGGCACGAGCATGACACCGCCCATGATCGTGGCGATGCGCTCGGCCGTCTGAGAGCGCTCTCCGAGGATGCGCGCCGAGACGACCGGCAGGAAAATGAGGGCGACGAACAGGCTGACCAGCAAGGAGATGCACAGTGGGATGCCCATGGCTCCCAACATGACGCGCAGCATGGGGTCGCCCCCCATGAAGATCAGAGGCAGGAAGACGACCACGGTTGTCAGCGTAGCCAGGGAGATCGCGAGGCCGACGTCCCGCGCCCCGCTCACGGCCGCATCCAGGGGCCCTTTCCCCTCACTGCGTTGACGCGCAATGCTCTCCATGACAACGACGGAGTTGTCCACCAGCATGCCGATCCCCAGGGTCAGCCCGGTCATGGTCAAGACGTTGAAGGAGCCGCCGGTGAAGTGCTCCCAGGTGATGGCCAGGAGGGCCGATGCGGGGATCGAGAGGGCTACGCACAGGGTCATGCGCACGCGTCGCAGGAACATGAGCAGCACGAGGACCGACAGTCCGCCACCCCATAGGGCCGTCTGGCTGAGTTGGCCCAGGGAGACCTCGATGAACTTCGCCTGATCGAAGAACACGCTCACACCTATCTTCCCAGTCAGCTTCGGATCCGTCTCGAAGTCCTCGAACAGATCCCGCAAGGCGTGGGAGACCTCAACCATGTTGGCCGTGGACTCCTTCTGGATCATGCCGTAGTAGGCGTCGCGACCGTCGATGCGTGTCAGCTGGTCCCGAACGGTCTTGGCGCGGACGACCGAGGCGACGTCCTTCAGGCGTAACCCCTCGCGGATGGGGTAGTTCTCTATCTCGGCGAACGAACGCATGCGCATGTCCGAGCGCAGCAAGAAGCGCCTCCCGCCATCAGTCACTTCGCCCATGGGCTGCGCGAAGTTGTCGCGCATGAGCGCCGCCACAAGGGATCCGATGTCAAGGCGCGCAGCGCGCACCCTGTCTTCATCCAGGAGGATGCGTACGGAATCCTCGAGGGTGCCGAAAATCTGGACGCGACTGACGCCGTCCACCGCTTCGATGCGCCGTTGGATCTCATGCTCGAGCAGGTAGTCCATCTCCGGCGTGCGCTCGGCGATGAGAAAGCCCAGGAACATCATCGGCAGGTCGCCATCGCCGTGAGCCCAGACGAATATCCGATCAACGGTGGAGGGCAAGTTGGGCCGTGCGCGCTCGATCCGATCCCGCAACTCGGCCTTGGCCAGTCCCATGTCGCTGGAGCCGTTGAAGCTGACGCTTATGTCCACCGAGCCTTCGCTGGACCGGGAGGAGATGTCCTTCAGATCCGGAAGAGTGCGGAACTGCTCTTCGATCACCCTCGCGACCTTCTCCTCGTTCTCGCTGGCTGAAGAGCCCGGGTGGGAGACCATCACGGTCAGGCGCGAGCCGCTGATTCCATCGGGCATCATCTGCAGCGGGATGCGCGCGTAGGCGATGAGACCCAGCAGGATGAGCGTCACGAAGAGAACGCCGACCCCGACCGGTCGCCGCACCAGGGTGGCGTAGAGCCCGCGCTCCTGGGGGGCGAGGCTCATGCCGTGGTCCTCTCCCTCGCCTCAACAAACGGAAGCTCCGCGATCAGCTTGTAGATGACCGGTATGACGATCAGCGTGAGGACCGTGGAGCTGATCAGGCCGGCGATGACCGTGATGGCCATGGGGGCACGCATCTCGGCTCCCTCACCGGAGCCGAACGAGCCGACCAAGGGGAGACCCGCCAGCCAACCGGTCAGGGGCAAGAGCCCCAAGACCGTTGTGGCCGTGGTCATCAGGATCGGGCGCAAGCGTGCCTCGCCCGCCTCAACGATGGCTTCAATTACCCCGAGACCAGCCGCCTGCCGAGCGTTGATCCGGTCCACCAGAACGATGGCGTTGTTGACCACGATGCCCGCCAGCAGGATCAACCCAATGAAGACGACCACCGAGAGAGGCACGTCAAGGAAGGCCAGGGTGAAGACCACCCCCACGGCTGCAAGAGGCACGCTGAAGAGGATGATGAAGGGCTGCAGGAGTGACTCAAACTGGCTGGCCATGACCACGTAGACCAAGAAGATGGCCAGGGCCAGAGCGAACATCAGGCTGCGCTGACCCTCGTCCATCTCCCGTTTTTGGCCGCCCATCTCCACCAACACGTCGGCGGGGTGATCGAGTCCTCTGAGCTGCTCTTCGATGCGGGTAGTCAATCCGCCCAGGTCGATTCCCGAGCTGGCCGCGGTGACGACGACGGCTCGACTGTTGCCGATGCGACGGATCTCGGCCGGCCCGCGTGTCTCGTCGATGTGTGCGATGGAGCGCAAGCGAACGGGCCGGTCCGAAGTGGGGTTGACCACGAGATCGAGCACGCTGTCGATGTTGGTCAGCACCCGCTCATCGCCCTCGACCCGGATGTCAATGCGCTCTTCACCTTCGACAAAGCGTGTGTCGACACTTCCCATGACCTGGTTGCGAACGAGGGTCGCCACCTGTCCTAGGTCCAAGCCGTACTCAAGCAGCTTGTCGCGATCAAACGTGACCCGGGCTTCTGGGTGGCCCGGGCGCACAGTGCTGCGCACGTCGGTCAGGCCCTCGATCGACCTGAGCCGGTCCTGCACGTCCTCCGCGACCTGACCCAGTACCTCGAGGTCGTGACCGCGGATCTCCACGGCGATGGGGGACTCCAGAGCGAATGGGGTGGGCCGGGAGATGTCCACGGTGCGTACTTCAGGCCGCAGTTCAAAAACGCGTCGGGCAGCTTCCACCACCTTCTGCTCCTCCTCGATCCCCGAGTGGTCCGGGGTTAGGCGCACAGTCAGCCGGGCGGTGTGATCGCCCTCGATCTCGCGCGTCAGGGTGTCCTTCTCCACTCCGACGGTCAGCGCAGTGGTTTGGACTTCCGGAAAGGCCCCTATCTCGCGTGCCAGGCTGCTGAAGAGCCGATCGGAGACGGCGATGGGGGTGCCCACCTCCAGGCCGATATGCGCGGTGAACTCCCCTTGGTGGATTTCGGGCAGCAGCTCCACCCCAAGGTCGTCCACCTTGAACCACGCGCCGAGGGTCAGGAACGCGGCCAGTGCCAAGACCAGGACAGGGCGATCCAGGGACCTGCGCAGGAGCTTGGGGTAGGACCTCTCCAGGGAGTTCCATGCTGCATCGAAGGCCCCGCGGAGGGGAGCAGTCAGGATCGATAGGACGCGACCCAGGACGGCCCCAAGCACCAGCGCGCCGCGTAGCGTGAGGGCGATTGCCGCCAAGGCGACTCGCCCAGCAATGGACAACACATTGGGAATCAACTGGGACGCGCTCCACTCCAGGTTTGAGAGCATCCCCTCCGAGGGCTTCGTCGGCTCCGTTTCTTCCGTCGCTTCCTCGGCCTTCGCCAGACCCATGCTGGACAGCATTGGAATGAACAGCACGGCCACCAGCAGGGAGACCAGCAGGGCAGAGACGACCGTCACCGCCTGGTCGCCGAATATCTGACCGCTGATCCCGTGCACGAAGACGATTGGCGCGAAGACCGCCACCGTGGTCAGGGTCGAGGCGATGATGGCGCCTGCCACCTCGCTTACCCCGCGCACGGCAGCCTTCGCCTGGGAGTCGCCCTCATCCCGGCAGCGCGTGATGGACTCCAGGACAACGATGGCGTTGTCTACCAGCATGCCGATCCCAAGAGCGAGGCCCCCAAGTGACATGACGTTCAAGGAGACGCCCAGCAGGAACATGGGCGCAAAGGTGACGGTTACCGAAATCGGAATGGCCAACCCAATGATCACGGTCGAAGACAAGCGCCGTAAGAAAACCCACATGACGGCGATGGCCAGGAGAGCGCCGAATATGGCGGCATCACGCACGTCCTTGACTGCCGCGCCGATGAACGTCGACTGGTCCGAGAGCACTTCCAGTTCCCCTTCGTCAGCTAGGGTCCAGGCTAGGAAACTCAACTGCTGGCGTTCCTGCCAGTTCAGATCACGGGTGCGCGTCTTGCCCTCGGCGCGCTTTGCCTGGGCTATCTTGCGCGCTTTCTCCGTGCCAAAGACGGCATTGCGTACGCTCTCGGCCACGTCGACGATGTTGGCTCCGGCCTCGCGGTAGATGGCGATCTCCACCGCTTCTCGCCCCTCAAGGCGCGTGATGACTTCGCGCTCGGCATGGGTGCGCTGCACATTCGCCACGTCCCTGATGCGGATCTGGGTGTCTCCACGGCGCACGATAGCGAGGCTCTCGATCTCTTCCAGGTCTTGGAACTCGTTCAGCGTGCGCACCAGGTACTCGGTGGAGCCCTCTCTGATGCGCCCTCCGGACGCGTTCAGGTTCTCCTGGCTGAGGCGCGTAGCGATCGTGGCCAAGTCAATGTTGTGAGCCGCCAGCTTGCCCGGATCCACGCTGACGCGGATCTCTTCGTTCAGACCCCCGCGTACCTGGACGGCGGCCACGCCTTCAATGCCCTCCAGCTCGCGCTTGATCTTCTTCTCTGCCACCCAGCGCAGGTGGATGAACTGCGAGTTGCTGTCCGCGGTGCCCTCGGGGGGGGTCAAGCCGATGCGCAGGATGGGGTCCAGGTTGGGGTCGTAGCGCAGGATCAAGGGACGCTCCGCCGCATTGGGAAGGCGTACGCCATCCAGCCGGTCGCGCACCTCCTGGACGGCGTACGTCATTTCCATTCCCCACTCGAACTCCAGGGTGACGTCCGAGAAGCCTGCGCGGCTAGTGGAGGTCGCTCGCACTAACCCACCGATGGTGGAGAGGGTCTCCTGGATGCGTACCGAGCAGCGGTCTTCCACATCCTCGGGTGCCGCCCCGGGGAAGGCCGTGCGAACCGTCAGCGTCGGATAGCTGATCTCGGGCAGCAGGTCCATGGGCAGCTTGGCCAGGGACACCAGGCCGAAGACCGCCAAGGCGGTGAAGAACATGGAGATGGCCACCGGCCGTGTGGCCACAAAAGCCAGAAGTGACGACCTCCCTGAGGAGGCTGCCGACGCAGGCGGCTGATCGGAGCTCGGTCCCATTCTAGGCGTCGCTGTTCTCTTGCCCATCGTCCAGCGTATTGACCCGCACGTCTTCGCCGCCTTCCAGGTCACGGTTACCCACGACGATCACCGCCTCACCAGCCTCGATGGAGTTCTCAGCCGCCAGGACCAGTTCAACAAACTCATCGTCGGAGAGGCCCTCCTCCACTTTCAGCCGGACGGCCTTGCCCGCGCGTACGACAAAAATGAACTGGGCGTCTCCTTCACGGCGAAGAGCGCGCTTGGGAACGACCAGCGCATTGGGCCTCCGCTCGGTAACGATGTCGATGCGCGCCAACATGCCCGGAGCGAGGCGCAGCCCTGCGCTCTCGGTGGTCAATTGGTCTAGAGATAGCGTGATCCGGAACGAGCCAGAGGTCGCGTCGATAGTGGGGGAGAGGAAGTTGATCGTGCCTTTGAAAACCTGACCGGGCAGGGCTTCGGGCTGCACCCTGATCTCAATCGCGCTCAGGTCTCTCGAGGTCTGGAAGAATCTCATTTCGCGCTGCGGCCGGTAGACGATGGCGCGAAGATTGTCGGGGTCGGTGAGGGTGAAGGCGGCGGTAGTCCCGCCAGCCGAGTCGCCGACCTTGATTGTGCGCGAGGCGAGGATGCCCGTGAACGGCGCCACGATCTGGGTGTAACTGAGGGCCAGCTCCTGCCGTTGCACCGTGAGCTCGGCCCGCTCGATGACCGTCTTCTGGCGTTCCAGCTCCTGCTGGCTGCCCTGAGCCGAAAGCTTGGTGGCGAGGTAGTCGTGCTCGCTGGTATCGCGGGTTAGGCGCAATTTATCCAGGTCTACCTCAGAGAGCAGGCCGGCCTCCTCATTGCGCTGCACCTCGCGTTGGGCCTGTTCCCAGGCGAGGCGACCGCGCGCGACCCTCTGATCGGCTTCATCGCGGGTGAGCGCCAGCCGCGAGGTGGCTTCGTTTGCTTCCTTGAGTGCGATCTGGGCATCGGCCAGGGAGGCCTGTGCCTCGCGTGGATCGATTACGGCCAAGACCTCACCCGCTTCCACCCGGTCCCCTTCTTCCACCAGGATCGATGTGATCACTCCCGTCGAGCGAGGGAAAATCTGGATCTCGTTGACCGACTCGATGTTGGTCGTCGTTGAAGTCGTGCGCACCATCTCCCTCTGCTGCACGGGGGCCGTTCGCACCTGTATGACGGCGCTGCGCTTGATCTGCGCGCCTTCAAGCGGGTTGCTGGCGGCATCTGCGCCCGTTGGCTTGCAGCTCCCGAGAGCCAGGAGTGAAAAACAGACGACGGAGAGGTGGGTTCGGGACACGGCAGGTGGGCAGAACGGGGCTGAAGGAAAAGGTGGAAGGTGCGAGGGCGGCGAAGCACTGGGCCGGGAGTTACACTTCCGACCATGCTCAACCCGGACGAAGCACGGGCACAGATTCTCGCCTCTTGCACGCCTCTGTGCGAGGGGCAGACCATACCCTTACGCACCGCTGCTGGCCGTGTCCTCGCTCAAGATGTTTTCTCGGACGTGGACATGCCCCCCTTTCGTAAGAGTGCCATGGACGGTTTCGCCATGTCTTACGCGGATCTAGCGGAGCCCGAGCGCTCCCCTTTGACTTGTGTGGGTGAGTCTCGAGCAGGCGCGCCTTTCCAGAGGCCGGTTTCCACGGGGACCTGCGTTGAGATTTACACAGGTGCCGAGGTGCCTGATGCCTGTGATTTGGTCGTCATGGTGGAGCAGACCCACCGCGAGGGGGACAAGGTTCACGTCGATGGGCAACACCGGGCGCAGCAGAACATCTGCGCCAAGGCCGAAGATCTCGAAGTGGGCCGACGGGTCAAGAGCGCGGGCCATCGCCTGAGCCCGACGGACCTCTCAGTCCTCGCCGCCGTCGGGTGTGATCCCGTTCCCGTCTGGCGACAGCCGCGCGTGACGATTCTGACCACCGGAGACGAATTGGTGCCGCCCACTCAGACTCCTGGAATGGGGCAGATCCGCGAGACCAACACCCTGCACCTGGCGGCTCTGGCTGAGCGTGCAGGGGCTGAGGTGAACTGTCTGGGCCTGGTGCGGGATGAACCCGAACAGCTGGTGCAGAGCTTTGGTGAAGCCCTTGAGGACGCGGACGTCGTTCTGACCACCGGCGGTGTGAGCATGGGCCGCTACGACCTGGTGGCAGAGGCGTTCTTGGAGTTGGGAGTCGAGCAGATCTTCCACAAGGTCGCCATCAAGCCGGGCAAGCCTCTGTGGTTCGGCAAGCGGGATCGCACCCTGGTCTTCGCCCTCCCGGGAAACCCCGTGTCTTGCCTCCTGGACCATGAGGTGTTTGTACGGCCGGCCCTGGCGCGCTTGGAGGGAGCCTCGGTGGAGATAATCGACTTGCGGCTGGGATGCTGGAACGGACCCAGCCTGCATAGCGGTCCACGCCAGCAGCATCTGCCTGTGACGGTTACCCAGGATGATGAGGGTCGCGACCTGTTGACCCCGATTGACTGGTCGGGTTCCGCTGACATCGTGGGCCTCTCGACCGCCACGGCACTGGCCGTGTTGGAGCCGGGGGGCGAAGCCCAGCCCGGCGAGTTCCTGCCCTACCGTTCACTCTACTTATAGGCGTCAATCCAAAGTGGCTTCTTCGCCTATGCCCACCGACCCCGCATCGCTCCCGGACCTTGCTCCCGGCCGACGCTTCCTGGCCACCCTGGCTACCTGGATCCTGATCTATGGCAGTCAGCCGGGCTTGGGGCGCCCGGACGGATTCGGGCATACGGCCTTCGTGGCTCTGGTCCCCTGGGCCTACTACAGCTGCCGCCCGGGCCCGCGCGCATTCCTTGCCGAATGGGCGGCCTGCGCCCTGGGGGTGGGAGGCATGAGCTTGTGGATGCACCACTTGTTGCCTTGGCTGCTCATACCCATGACCATCATTCCGGGGTTTTGGATGGCCCTGGGCGGGGTGGCTCTGCGTCGCATGGTCCGCCGCTATCCCCTTGCTCTGGCCGTGCCCACGGCTTGGATGATGGCAGAGCTCCTGCGCTGGCTGATGCCCGCGCCCCTCTCCTTCGGCTGGTGGCGCTTGGGCCTCTTCGCCCACGACACGGACTGGCTCATCGGGAGCGCCCGCGTCTGGGGCACCTGGGGTTTGACCTGGGTCTTCGCAGCCTTCTGCGGTTGGGTGGCGGATCTCTTGCGCCTGAGGCGATTGGGGCCCGAAGGGGCCATGGCTTTTCCCCACTCCTGCGTGCACGTGCTTGGCCTGGGGCCCCTGGCCCTAGCGTTCGCGCTGTGCCTCTCTCCCGCGCCCGCCACCGAACCGGGCCCGCGTGTGTTGCTCGTCCAGCCCGGAATCGAGCAGGCCATCAAGGCATTCGGGACGGATCCGCTCCAGGAGCTCTATCGCGATGCCGTGGATCTGACTCATGAAGGGTTGCAGTCCATGGCGGAGCCGCCGGTCCTGGTGGTCTGGGGTGAGAGCATGCTGCCGTTCTTCCTTCCAGGAGTTGGCGTGGTGGAGGCTCAGCGAGGAGGCATGGGGACATTGGAACACGCTGGCTGGACCCTGGACGCCGACAAGTTGGCCAGGAACGCCGCGGGAGCGGCGACATTTGTGGAGGGCGTGTTGCTGGGGCGCGTGGACCCGCTCACCGCGGGGCGCGGCCGGTGGGCCCCGGCCCTGAATCAGATGGCCGGCGCCCCCTGGCACGCCGACGCCCTGCGCGGCGTAGGAGTCCTGCCGGTGGGCACATCATTTCTGACAGGGCTCATCACCTGGGTCGTGGACGGTGACGTGATCCGCAAGCAGAACTCCGCCGCGCTGTGGGGGCCCGAAGGTGGGCCGCACCTGGCTTCCAAGGTGCACCTTGTTCCCGGTGCGGAGCAGGCGGACCCCTACACTTCGATGCCGTTTGTGCTGGCGGCCCTGCGCAAGGTCGGCGGGTACGTGCCCGACTTCGTCCCGGCGGAGCGTGCCGGCGTCCTGCCCGTGAAGGGGCGGGATGGCCTCACATGGGCCATGGGCGTCTCCATCTGCTACGACAACGTCTTCGACGACCCCTATCGGGAACCCCTTGAGCGCGGAGAGGTCGACTTCTTCTGCATTCTCTCCAACGAGGCCTGGTACAAGCGCAGCGTGGAGATGGATCATCTCGTGGCCATGACGCGCATGAAAGCCGTCGCCGTGGGGCGCAGTGTGGTCCGCGCTACGAATTCAGGGGTATCCATCGTCGTGGACCCGGAGGGGCGGACTGTGGCCGTTCTGGAGGATGGCGAGGGCCGGCGCAAGATGGTTCGGGGCACCCTGGGGGTCCAGGTGCCTGTGCCTCTAGGGGGGCACATTCCTGGGACCGATCGCCCCCGGGAGGGGGCTCACCGCACCTTCTGGGTGCGTACGGGCCGCTACCAGCCCGCTTTTTGGGCTCTCCTGGTGGTTCTCCTCGTGGTCTTCGGGGGCCGGGGGGTAACTGGTGCCCCCGGACGGGTTAGGCCCACCCACGGCTGAGTGCCCGGTGGGGCATGCTCGAACTCCGGTTCTTGCACGATCCCCTCCAGTACTCCTGCTTGACCCCCTCCTAGACCCCACCTATACTCGCGCGCCCTCCCAGGCCGTGTCGATAGGCGCGACTGGTAGGAACTCGACTGCCCCCTCTTTCAACGGCCGGACCCTGTTGGTTCGCTCGACTCCCGATGGCCGGATCGCCCTTCACGGGGCCTCCCCTCCCCCCCCCAGATCTAGCATGAGCCCGATCGGACGTATCTTCATCGTCTTGAACCTGGTACTCGCCGTGACCTTCCTCGGCTGGGCCTCCTCCAACCTCGTCAACAGCCAGAACTGGAAAGCAGATCACGAGGCCGAAGTAGTGGCCCACGCTGCAACCAAGGCCGACCTCGATGGTCAGATCGACGACCTGAACAACGAGAAGAGCGGCTTAGAGCGCGATCTCGCTAACACGCGCGGTGGACAACAGTCCGCCGAGGCTGAGCGCGACCGCAACGGGCGTGAGCTCTCCGACCTGCAGAGTCGTTACGACAGCCTGCAGTCCGACGTGCAGAAAATCTCGGGCACCTTGGAGAGCTACGACGCCACCAACAAGGAGCAGGCCAGCCGGGCCGAGGCCGCCGCAGGCCAAGCTCGCAGTGCGGACGAAGCCCGTCACGCCGCCGAAAACGCTCAAGAGGGCGCCGAGGCTGAGCAGGCTCGACTGCAGCGCGCCTTGGACGTGGCCAACAACCAGATCTCGAGTCTCTCGACTGATCTGACCAGCACCCAGAAGACCCTTGGCGACACCCAGACGGCCCTCGACACCATGATTGCCGTCACAGGAGCCCGCCCCGAGGACTTCATCGTCATGCCCCAGATTGACGGAGCGGTCCTGATGGTGTCCCACGCCATCAACCCCGGCCTGATTTCCATCAACCGCGGCGCCAACGACGGCGTGAAGCGCGGTTTCACCTTCGATATCTACGACGGTGGCCAGTTCAAGGGCCGCGTGCGCGTGGAGACCGTTGAGCCTGACATGTGCAGTGCGGTGATCATCAACACTTATGACGGTCGCAGCATCTCCCAGGGCGATAGCGCCTCGACCCGCATCTAGCCAACCGAACAGGACTCCACACCATGGCAAGATCCAGCAAGAAACGAGGCTCCCGGGGCGGTTCCGGATCCAAGGGTCGCAAGGAGAAGAAGGCCGCACCCGCCGCTGAGGTGGAGGTCGTCGAAGAAGGCAAGGGTATGGGCATGGAGGACGGCATGGTCATCGTGACGACCGTCGTTCTGATCACCACGATCCTGATGGTCGACTACCACATGGCCAGTTACTTCGGTCAAGGGACTTTCTTCTAAGAAGGCACTCCAAGCCCTCATGGGTCGTGCGTTCTGCGCGCGACTCGCCGCCTCTAAAGGGCGGTTACACGCCTCCTCTAGCGGGAGGCGTGTTGCGTTGAGGGAGCATGAGAGGGCTTCAGGCCATGTGCGACTTGTGGATGCGGCAGGAAAAACCATCCATCCACAACGGATTGCGTCCTTGAATCGGCCTTCCCCATTCTGAACACTTCCCATGGTGGGTAGGCCTCGGGCGGTTCGGGGTCTCGGACCTGCTGGTTTTCAAGTTCAATTTCTGCAGGAGTGCCTAGTGAGTTGGAACAATCCGTTGGAGTGGGTCTCGCAACGCCTGTCCGTCGATGTGGGCATCGACCTCGGGACCGCCAACACCCTTGTCTGTGCCCGAGATCGGGGGATCATCCTCAACGAGCCCTCCGTCGTGGCCGTGAAGAAGGGCACCAACGAGGTCCTCCTCGACGGCACCGCCGTGGGCTATCGGGCCAAGGAGATGATGGGCAAGACTCCTGGGGAAATCGAAGCCATCCGGCCACTGCGCCATGGGGTTATCGCCAACCCCAAGGTGACGGAGAAGATGCTGCGCTACTTCATCAACAAGGTCCAAGACGGCCCACGTTGGGTGAAGCCGCGGGTGGTGATAGCCGTGCCGGTGGGGATCACCGCCGTTGAGCGGCGCGCCGTCATCAATGCCGCAGAGCGCGCTGGGGCACGCGACGTGTATCTGATCCCCGAGCCCATGGCCGCAGGCGTTGGCTGCGACCTGCCGGTGACCGAGCCCCGTGGCTCCTTGATCGTGGACATCGGTGGAGGCACAACCGAGATCGCGGTGCTCTCATTGGCGGGCATCGTCACGGCGACCTCCCTGCGCATCGCCGGGGACGAGATGGACGACGAGATCCGAGGTCACCTGCGCCGGCACCACAACCTGATGATCGGAGAAGGCTCGGCCGAGAGGGTCAAGCTGACCATCGGTTCCGCATGGCCCATGGATGAAGAACTCTCCTATGTCGTCAGCGGCCGTGACTCTGTAACGGGTCTGCCGCGTAGCACTACGGTGACGTCCATCGAAATCCGGGAAGCTCTGGCGCATCCTGTGCGCTTGATCTGCGAGGCGATTCGGGGGCAGTTGGAGCTTGCTCCGCCAGAGATCTCCGCAGACTTGGTGGAGAGTGGGTTGGTCCTGGTCGGCGGTGGATCACTGCTCCACAAGTTGCCCGAGGCCATTGAAGATTACCTGGGCCTGCCCGTGCGCATGGGGGATGACCCTCTGACCGCGGTTGCGCGTGGCACGGGTGTTGTCCTCAACAAGCTTGAGATTTTCAAGGACGTGCTGGGCACGGAAGAAGATCTCTAGGAAAGGCCACTCTCAATTCGGGCAGGTTTCAATCCAGGTCTCGTGACCAGGAGGACCTTCTGGATTCAGCCTCTTCGCTCCTCTATTCTGGAGCCAGTTGAACCCAACCTCACTCGGGGGGCGTGACGGGAGGGGAAACGCGCTGCGTCGAGACGCGGCACGGCACGCCCCGTGGGTGAGGAGAGCGATACCTTGCGCACCTCACGTTCCCGTACCCTGTACCACCTGTCCCTGGCGGGCCTGGCCTTCCTGGCCCTCCGACCAGTGGCGCCGCTCGTACGTGCTCTAGATCTGCTCCTGGCCCCCAGCGCGGTGCTCTCACACCTGTGTGCGCCCCTGGCCTGGATGGGAGGGCGTCCCGCCATGGCAGGAGAGGGCCAGGCGGAAGCCGACCATGAGGCCCAGTTGGCCTTGGAGCAGGCGGTGCTGGCTTCCGCTGAGCCCCGGGATCCGTCGTGCGTGGAAAGGTTGGCAGGAGTGCGGGCTCTGCGCGCGGAGGTCAGTGGCCGTCCGCGTGATGATCGCGACCGCATCTGGTTGCGCCTGGCGCAACCAGATGCGATCTCAAGCCTGCGCACGGGCGACGCCGTTGTCAGCGGCGATGCTTTCATCGGCATTGTGGACGTGGAGACTTCCCGCCTGGCCGCCCAGGTCGGAGTCGTTGAGGTTCAATTGGTGACTGGGGCGCAGTTTCGTTTGGGAGCAGAAGTGGATCCCGCGGACTCTCGCTTCACGGGACCCATCGTTGGGCGCCGGCGCATGGTCGTCGGCGGCCTTGCCCCGCACCCCGATCGCGTCCTACTGGCGGTGCACAATCCAGAACAACCTGGAGGCGTCGGCGCGCGCGTGATTGTGCGCGAAGCCGTTCGCGACGGCGTGCGGACGCACTTGGCTAACGGATTTGTTCTGGGTGTGCTCGAGCGGGGCATTCCCGCCGCCTGGGAGTACGCGAGTGCACGTCTCGCGGAGGAGTCGGTGCTGGGGATTAAACCCATCATGGATTTTGCTCACGGCCTGCATCAGGTGCTGATCCTCACCGACACTGAATCGGAGACCAGCGTGGATGCAGCCTCCGATCTGGTACTGCCCGTGCAAGACACTGCGGCCTGGCGATCCACCCGGCTCCTCCTGCGCGGCGAAGTTTCCCCGCTACGCGCGGGTCGAAAAATCTCAAGCGGCAGGGTGACCGGCGTGAGCGTTGGTGCAGCCGTCTCGGCGGGCACGCACCTACTGGGACGCGTGATTCGGGTCGGCCCTCTCGGCGCGGACCTCTCCTTGATCGCAGATCCTGGACTTCGCATCTCGACCATCGCCCTCGTGCAGGACGGATCGAGCAAGTTTCCCCACGTGCTGGGCCAGCTCACCAGTCTGGGCCCGGGGTCAGCGGGGACCGTGCGCTTCCATTGGCCCGCGACCTTGCCTCTGGTGGCTCCCTCCGGGGTGGACTCGGGCACGGGTCTGCCGGTGCAGATCTGGACGGGGTCAGGAGACGCTGGGCTGCCCCGCGGGCTCCTGATCGGCGAGGCGCGCTTGCCCTTTGGCCCCGGCCCCCACGTGCTTGAGGTGCTGTTGGCCACGGACGGGCATCTTGGTTACGGGGCCCGGGTGTGGGTGGG
>LWDU01039412.1_pt1 | contig 124005 bp, 110 predicted proteins | sample 727161 | NCBI WGS metagenome assembly LWDU01 (sample SAMN04566230, study PRJNA314399) | hydrothermal vent metagenome | isolation source: deep sea hydrothermal plume seawater | place: Mexico: Gulf of California, Guaymas Basin | collected 2004-07-11
ACGACGCCCTCCCATCACCAGAGTGAGAGGACCCTCGTCGCCTCTTCACCCCCAGCCCGACCAGTCCGAACCCAACACCGCACTCCTCCTCGGGTTCGGATTGGTCGGGCTGGGGGTGAAGAGAAGAAGCCGACGCGCCGTCTTGCACTAACACGCCAGCTTCTTCTTCGTTGTTGCCTCTGCGGCGTGCATCATCTACGAAGCAAGATTCAAAAGCGCAGATTTAGCATGAGCGCTGTGTGATGTGAGACTGCGTTAGAAGACGACCTCTGCCCACTCCCCATTCTCGCGCCCAAACCGCCTCAGCCTCTAAGGCTGTTCAGGGCAAGCGGCGTCAAAGGCGTCGGACTCGTCGAAACAACTTGTATCGTCTATATCTTGAATCTGGGTGCAACTTAGATCAAGCGTTTGCGCGCTTCGAGTCTTCGAGGTCTTGCCGCAACGTCCGCGCGCCCATAAAGAAATGGAACGCAGACCAAATGTTGACGAAGCCTGCGATGAATAACGCGTAGCGCATCGACTCCTCGGCGTACTGATCCGAGAGGAGGTCGCTCAGGATGCCCACCACCTGCGGGCCGAGTCCCATTCCGATGATGTTGATGATGAAGAGTAAAATCGCAGAAGAGACGGTGCGCATTCGCAACGGCACGAGTGCCTGCACCATGGCCAGGCTGGGCCCGAGATAGATGGTGCCCACCATCGCGGGAATCAAGAAGTAGAGGAGTGTCTCTTGCGAGGTAAATGAAAGAAACACGCCAAAGTTAAAGGGGAGGGCGGCGAGGATCGCGATCGCGGGGACCCACAAATTCCAGCGGATGTCTTGCTTCGCGAAGCGATCGGCGAGGTAGCCGCCGAGGTAAGTTCCGATTCCTCCTGACAGACCGATGATGAGCGCGAGGTATACGCCGATTTCCCTTCCCGGCATGGAGTACGAGCGATCAAGAAAGGAGGGCAGCCAATTGACTGCGCCGTAGCCGACGAAAGAATTGAGTGCCGCGCCGAGAGCAATGTGTCGCAGTGCAGGAACGCGCAAAAACGTTTTGGCCGCGAGTGCGAACGACGGAGCTTCGGAATCATCAAGTTCGATTGCGCTTTCCGATGCTCCGCGTACGGGTTCCTTCAGGAAGATCCGAACGAAGATTGCAATGAGAAGACCGGGCGCACCCACCGCCATGAATGCGATTCGCCAGCCGTAGACATCGCGAAGCCAACCTCCGCAAAAGAAGCCGATCATGATCCCGATGTTGACCCCGAGCGCAAAGATCCCCATCGCGGTCGCGCGTTGTTTGGGAGGGAAGAGGTCGGCAATGATCGAATGGGATGGCGGGCTTGTCCCCGCTTCCCCCACCCCGACACCGATTCGCGCGAGTGCGAGTTGAGCGAAGCTGACAACGAAGCCGCACATGGCGGTCATCACGCTGAACACCGTGAGCGCCACGGTGATGATGTTCCGGCGATTGCCGCGGTCGGCACGCATCGCAATTGGAATGCCCAGGGTGGCGTAAAAGAGCGCGAAGGAGATACCGGACAGAAAGCCTAGGGAGGTGTCCGAGACATCGAAGGCATCTTTGATGTCGGGCAGCAGGATCGAAAGGATCTGACGATCAACGAAGTTGATAATGTAGACGGCGGTGAGCATCGCGAGCGCGAACCAGCGGTAATTGCTCGACGGCGCTTCAGTGGATGCAGTTGCGGGAGGCACGTCCGGTTCGACCATCGCCCGAGTATAGAGTTTGCAGTTTCTGAATATCCAGCGATCTCGGGCGGGCTTGCGACCTAGCCGATCCGAGCACTCTGCCCACCGTCGACCGGCAAAATGACCCCGGTAATGAACGCGGCTTCATCCGATGCCAGAAACGTCGCCGCATAGGCGACGTCCCATGCCGTGCCCATCTTTTTGCCAAGCGGAACGATCGAGTCGCGTTGTTCGATCAACTTTTCGCGGGGCACGTTTCGCGCCGCAGAAATGCCTTCGATCGCCATCGGGGTGTTCATGAGGCCGGGCATGATGGCATTTACCCGGATGCCATACTTCGCGTTGCCCGTTGCCAGCGCGTGGGTGTAGGCGTTCAAGCCGGCCTTGGACGTCTTGTATGCCACGATGCCGACCGCGCAGACCGCAGCCACAGATGAGATGTTGGTAATGCAACCGCTGCCCTGTTTTCGCATGATTGGGAGTGCGTACTTGCAAGTCAAGAACACGCTCTTGAGATTGACGTCCATGATTTGATCCCATGCTTCTTCGGTCAAGCGCGTGGGCCCCGCGTCGCCGCCGCCGATGCCGACATTGTTGTGCAAGATATCGATCGCACCGTAGAGTTCGACGCAGCGATCCGAGATCGACTCGCAATCGGTTGCACGACATACGTCAGCCGCGTGGACTTCGGCGGTTCCGCCTTCGGCATCGATCATGGCCTTGGTTTCTTTGGCCGAATCAAGGTCGCGGTCCACAACGAGCACGCGGGCGCCTTCCCGCGCAAAGAGGATCGACGTCGCGCGGCCGTTCCCGATGGTTGCGCCCGGCGTCTGTCCACCGCCGACGACAATTGCGGCTTTGCCTTCGAGTCGGCCGCTCATCGCTTTGGAAGCCCCTCAAGACCGTCGTCGAGTTGAACACCAAAGGTGTTGAGGGCCATGGAAACCGTGTGGTATTGGCCCACGGTGAATACGAAGTCCATCAGCTGTTTCGTCGAATAGTGCTCCGACAACGCGGCCCATGTCGCGTCGCCGATGAACGAGTCGTTGTGGAGTTCGTCGGTGCCACGAAGGAGTGCGGCTTCGGCATCGGTCCATCCCCCAGCGTCGGCGCCCGTGGTGATTCGTTCGACTTCGTCGTCACGCAAGCCAGCGGCTTTGCCAATGACCACGTGCTGTGCCCATTCATAGCCCGACTGACACAACCATCCGACCCGCAGAATTGCGATCTCACGATCCCGGGGCGAGAGCGTGGATTTCGCGAGGATATGATTGCCGAACACGAGCCATCGCTTCATCAACTTGGGGTGATGGGCGAGGGTTCGAAAAATGTTCAGAACGCGCCCGCCGAGTTGAACCTTGAGTTCGGGGGCGAGCTGTTCGTCGGTCAAGGGTTCAACGCGGGGCTTTTCAAGACGCATAGGAGCTCCGTTGCAGTCGGGGGTTGGCGGGCTGCTTCGAAGCTTAGGCGAAGTGGGTGGCGTTGTTGATAAGAGATGAGGGGAACGCGAATTGCCGGTAGGCGCGTACCCAGCCAGCTCGCGACACCCAGTCGACGCATTGCGTCGCGCATCTTCGACTCGACCCCCGGTTCACCTCGGATGATTCGCTTCGGCTCTTGAACCCCCACGCGATCGGCCCGTTTGCCCCGCACGCGGGGTATCATGGGTCCATGCCTGTACAACTCGAAACGCCAAAAGAACATCCCCACGTCGCCCTCGTTACGATCGATCGCCCCGAGCGTGCGAACGCTCTCGATCCCCTCATGAACAGCCAGCTGGCCGGTGCCTGGCAACACATCGCTGAAGATCCGGATATTCGGTGTGCGATTTTGCGCGGGGCCGGTGATCGTGTCTTCTGCTCAGGGCAAGACATTGGTGCGACACTTTCGGCATCTCAAAAACTTCACCGCGGCGAACGTGTCAGCGAGGCCGAGTTTGAAGGCTTGCGCTCCGTCAGCACCGCACTGCTTGCGGGTTTTGATCTGAAGACACCGCTCATCTGCGCCGTCAATGGCCACGCTCGCGGCGGTGGCTTTGATTTGATGCTGGCCAGCGAAATTCGTTACGCGGTGCCGAACGCGACGTTTGCGCTCGAAGAAGTCGCGCTCGGTCTTTACCCGACGGGCAATGCCACTGTGATGCTGCCGCGCCAGATCGGTTGGGCCTACGCGCATGAAATGATGTTGACGGGCAAACCGATCGACGCAGAAAAGGCCCTGCGCTTCGGCTTGATCAATGAGATCGTCGAACCCGAAGCCCTACTCGATCGAGCGTTCGAAACCGCACAGGCGATCGCAGACAACGCGCCTCTCGCGGTAACGGCAACTCGTGCTGGAGTTCGCGAGTTGATCAGTATGGACCTCGAGAGTGCATACAAGCGCCAGGAGGAATTGGGCAAGCCCTTGCGCAAGACCGACGATGCACGCGAAGCGCAACGTGCCTTCATGGAGAAACGCACGCCTAAGTTCCAAGGTCGATAATCAAAAATATTCTGACCCTGTCTCCAGTTCATCCAGGCGAATAATGAAAAGGCGAGGCCCATGATTGAAGCCAAAGGACCGAACGCGGAACAGATTCACTACTGGAACGAAGTGTCGGGCCCCAAGTGGGTTCGCCTAGACGAAACGATTGGCGCGATGATTCGTCCCTTCGGTGTCGACGCCATGAATGCGGCGAAGCTTCAGTCCGGGGAACAGGTTGTTGATGTGGGGTGCGGTTGCGGCGAAACATCCTTCGCTTTGGCGGAAGCCGTCGGCTCAACCGGGAACGTCTTGGGTGTGGACATTTCGGATCCGATGCTCACGCATGCAACACAAGATCGAGATCGAATGAACAAGTTGAACGTAAAATTCTTGAACGCGGATGCTCAAACGTTGGGGTTTAGCCTAGGCACTCAAGACCTCGTCTTCTCGCGGTTTGGCGTGATGTTTTTCGCAGAGCCTGAAATCGCATTTGCGAATTTGCGCAGTTGTCTCAAGCCCGGCGGTCGTCTCGTGTTTGCTTGTTGGCAGGCTCGAGAAAAGAACCCTTGGCTGGCGATGCCGGCGGCCGCCGCCGCGTCGCACTTCAATTTACCTCCGGGGCCGCCTCCAGGGTCACCTGGGCCCTTTTCGATGAGTGATCCACAACGAACGGTTGAGCTACTTAATGGCGCGGGTTACCGAAGTGTCGAGTGTCATTCGGTCGAACGGAAGATCGATGTTTCGATTGGCAAGTCGATTGAAGACACCGTTTCGTTCTTGAGCCAGATGGGACCTGCGGGTTCTTTGTTCAAGGACGCGCCACGAGAGAAAAGTGAAGCAGCACTCAGGTCAATCCACGAAGCGCTACTCCCTCATCAAACGTCGAATGGTATTGAACTCGATGCTGCCGCTTGGGTCGTGACCGCAACTCGCGACTAGCACGCCGGGCCGTTCCGTTGCCTGTAAGCCAGTCGCTCGATTCAGACTCCACCGCAACATCCGGTCGTGTTATGTTCAGATGAGCACGCACACTCTACAAATCAGCCTTGTCGAGTGATCGTTCGAACGTACAGCTACCGACGGAGAACGTGACCATGGTTCAATCTGCTGAGTCTGACACCGAACCCCTTGACCCTCGCTTTGGTTTCGGCCGCATGGGTTCGGAGTAGGGCGCAGTGCATTCCGCCATCGTGACATTCGTGCTGGCGCTTGCCGCCGGCGTCCTTGGTCAGTCGGTGGCGAAGCATCTTCGTATCCCAGGCATCGTTGTCCTACTCGGTCTGGGCGTTGGGCTCGGACCCGACGGCTTGCGGTGGGTTGAACCCGCGACCCTTGGCGATGGCCTGTTCGACATTGTTGAGCTCGCAGTTGCGATCATCTTGTTCGAAGGCGGCATGAGTCTCGAGCTGTCTCGGCTCGTGCGTTCGCAAACCGCGATTCGACGACTTGTCATCTGGGGCGCGCTCCTCACCGGGCTTGGCGCGACGCTCGCTTCGCACGAGCTTCTAGGCTGGTCGTGGATGCTTTCGGCTCTTTTTGGAAGTCTCGTCACGGTGACCGGCCCAACCGTCGTTGGCCCTCTTGTCGGAGAGATGCGTCTGCGTCCACGTCTGGCAACGGTGCTCGAAGCCGAAGGTGTGCTGATCGATCCCGTCGGCGCGATCCTCGCGGTGCTTGTGCTCGAAGTCGCGCTTGTGCCCAACACCGACACGCTCGCGCATGGTGGCCGAGCCGTGTTGATGCAGCTGGGCTTCGGCATGGTGGCGGGCATCGTTGGGGGGTTGATTCTCGCCGGCCTGCTGCGTGTTCGTAAGCTCGTGCCCGAGGGCTACGAAAACATCGTCGCGCTTGCCGCGGTGCTGACGCTGTTCGTGATGAGCAATATCCTGGTCCCCCACAGCGGCATTCTCGCAGTGCCCATTGCGGGCGTCGTGGTTGGAAACCTTCGCAGCCACGTCGATCGCGACCTACGCGAATTCAAGGATCAACTCAGCGTCTTGTTGATTGGGCTGCTCTTCGTACTGCTCGCCGCGGACGTTCGCATTTCCGACATCGAAGCACTGGGTATGCCGGGGGTCTACACCGTGGCTGCGTTGATCCTCGTCGTACGTCCGATCAACGTTGCGCTCTGCACGTTGGGGTCAGGGCTTTCCGGTCGTGAACGCGTACTGCTGGCTTGGGTCGCGCCACGGGGGATCGTTTCGGCCGCAGTCGCGTCAATTGCTGCAGTGGGCCTGGACAGTCATGGCCTGGAAGGCGGGGATCAACTTCGCGCGATGGTTTTTCTTACGATTGCCGGCACGGTTCTGCTCGCAGGCTTCACCGGAAAACCCCTCGCCTATATGTTGGGTTTGCGACTTCCCGGACGAGATTCGATCGCAATCCTGGGGATCCCGGGGCTCGGGCTCAAGCTTGGTGAAGTCCTGCGAGACGCGGGTCGTTCGGTCGTTTTCCTCGACGCCAATCCACAGAACTGTCGCATCGCCGAAGAAGAGGGCTTTAGTGTCGTTTACGGAAACGCGCTGCAAGAGCGCATCCTACAGCGAGCGCGGTTCGAACTGGTGGGGACAGCGATCGGGATGACGACGAACGGTTCGCTCAATCGGCAGTTCGTTACCTATGCATCGGAGCACTTCGATGTCCCCGAAGGCCTGGCCGCAATGAAACGAGAGGACAAGATCAACGAGGTAACGGGGCTATTCACCGTTTCTCACGACCTCGAACGTTGGGATGTGCGCGTGCGGCACGAAGCCACGGACGTTCAAACGTGGCAGTACGTGGGCGAACCCGACATCTCGGACGAAGATCAAGATGGCGACATCGCGGGCAGCCAAAACGGCGGTCAGGCGGTTCGATCGAAAGATCGCTTTGTGATGCTTCTCATTACGCGCGGCAAGAAAATCTTCCCCACGTCGTATGACTACGAGCCGAAAGCAGGCGATGTGGCTTCTATCATTGTCCACATCCCCGACGCAGAAGACGCCCGCATGGAACTGTCGGCGATGGGGTGGGAACTAGCTCCCGCCGAAGAAGCCGTCGAGACCCAAGAAGCCTAGAGGGTTGTTGTCAGGCGCGGGGGTGCACGGCGTTCGCCACTGCACGCGCGAACTTGGCCGCAAGGCCGCGTGGGCGCGCCATCAAGCCGTCGGTCTATGTTCGCGTCTATGTTCGTGTCTGTGATGGTGCCGACGGCGTCCAGAGTTGCCGCGGTTATAACCGCGGGCGATCCACAAAGATCGGCGACGACCACGCGCGCTGTTCCGTTTCGGCGAGGCAATCGTCCGAGTTCGGCTTGTCGTTGCACGGTGAAATGCGAATGCAGCGCCCGTTCTCGTCGTACGTGCAGCCGAGCGGATCAGCGCCCACGGCTAGGCTAGGCGCTTCGATCGCGCGCACGTAGTAGAGCGTGTCGCGCCCCAGTTTTTCATATTCGGGGTCGGTGAAGGCAACCCGGCAACCGCCACCATCGGCGGGGCAGGGGATCACCTTCCACGGGTCGTCGACGAGGCCCACGATGTCTTCGTTGTCGGTCATCTGCGGTTGAATGCGGACGACTTCGATGCGCGTAATCGGACGGCGCTCGTCGCTCGGGTTGTAACATTCGCCCTGGCACAACCGATCGAGGCGGGCTTCGCTCATCGCACCCTGTGCGTCCGCGGGGCAGCCGGGCTTCTGTTCGAAGGAGCCGACGGCGCGCACCTGGAAGATCGGTTGCTCGCCGAGCTCGACGCTGCTGCCCATGGGCTTTGGTCGGCCGCCCGGTCCATTTAGCAGGTCGAACCAAAGCAGGATGCGCGGGCCACTCGTGCCGTACACCTCCTTGCGCTGCATTGCGTCCCAGATCTCTTCGCGGCTGCGTCCGTTGCTGTGCACACCGGCGAGGCCGCCGTTCAAGAAGAACGATGAGCCGCGTTCGGTCTCAAAGATCGAAAAGATCGCAGTGCTGAATTCGTCCGATGCTTCGCGCGACATCGCAACCGGCTCTCGCTTGGGCGTATAGCCGAGAGGCGTGTCGATCATCTTGCCGAAGCGCGCTTCAGTGAACTCAGAGCGGGCAACTGCTTTGTAACCGGTACCCGGTCGCGCAGAATGATTGTCGCTGGCTGCGATCATGCCGAAGCGAAATCGGCCCGAGTCGTCGGTGCGACCCTGGCGACCGAGCGCCAGAATGTACTGTGCCGAACTCTTCGGGCGGTAGTTAAAGGAAGGCTGAAAACAGTCCCGGCACTGGCCGGCGTCCTGCCAGTCTTCTTGCTCGGCACCCGGCACGGTGTTGGCGCCCGAGTTTCGGTACGCGTCGATGAAATTCTGGCGAGCCACGACTGCGCGCTCGTCGCATTCGCCGTCACTCTCGCCATCGGCCTGGCACCGCGCTTCGATGATCTCTCCCGCGCGCCAGCAAGAAGGCAGGTAGCCATGATTCGGCGCGGGGCACGTTCGCGCGCCGTCGGCCGCGACTTCAACTTCTTTGAACGGGCGAAACTCTTCCGAGTTGCCGTGGCCGCTCATGACTTCGATGATGCGCTGGCGGTTTGGGTCATGCTGGCCGGGTTCGATCTGCTTGTCCCAGCTCGCGCCAAGAGGTGTATAGAAGCCCCAAGTCGTGCCATGGGGGATCACCATGCTCTCATGGCCCCAATCGTCGAGCTTTTCAAAGAGCTGCTTCGGGGTTGGCGCGTTTTCCTGACAGTCGAGGGGAAGGTCGCGCACCGGGACATCGTCGGGGCAAGGGAAGTTGGTGCCGAGCTCGGCGAGGTAGCGCGCGAGTTCGGGGCCGCCCGATCCGAATTCATAAAGCGCCATGCCGCCAATGAGGAAGGGGGAAGGAGTCGTTTCTTCAAGCGACGGGGTGCCGGGTGGGAAGCCAGCGGTGATTGGCCGCGCAGGAATGTTCGCGTCGTCGAGATCGCGGATGATGACGTTCTTGTGTCCCCAGTGATCCTCGGGGACCCATCCGACCTGGGTCCATTCCCAACCGAGGTACGCAACGGTGTCGGGGTTACTGCTGTCTCCCGAAATGGCGTTGCACTGGCGCATGGTGTCGACGGTTTGCGCCCAGCGATCTGGAGTCAGCGCGATGCCGTGATCGTTGATGGACCAGAAGTCGAGGGCCGAGCAGTGACGCGCGTAATCGCAAGCGTCGGCGACGGGATGCGCGCCTTCGCCCTGGGCCATCGGAAGACTCAGTTGAAACGCATCAAAGGAAAAGGTCGAATGAACGTGAAGGTCTCCGAAGAGAATCTGCTTCGGGCGGGCGACGCCAACTTCTACCGCGGCTTCGTGAATCGCTTCGGCGCGCTGTTGGACGACCGCAGCAGAAACTTCGGTCGCCTCTGGCTCTCCAGCGATTGGACCCGACACCATCATCCCTGTGCCGAGTACATATAGAACCAGCAAAAGAACGACGACGAGCCCGCCGACGACGGCAAGAATTCGACTACCCATGATCAACCTCGATATAAATCTGCACTTCGATTTTTTGAGACGGCGAGTGCCGTCTGCTGAGTTCGAAGCGTGGGAAACCGGTATGCAGCTGAGCGCGAAACCAAGCGTGTTTCGAGCGGCATGACCGGATCGACACTTTGGCACGAACCACGCGCGACGAAAAGGGAGACCTGGCACTTCCTCGAAACTTGATGGCGCAGCAATGTCGCCGTTTCCTGTGGCGCTCTCTTTTGTAAACTGCAACCCGCGCCAAACCCACCTTCAGAATCTTTCGGCCGGTCTGCGAGCCAGGCCCGCCCCTACAGGAGTGACTCACATGAAACTTGGAACCTTCGCCAGCGGATTCGGCAAAAAGCACGCCGTCAACATGGAACTCGTCCACCAAGCTGAACGCCTCGGCTACGACTCGGTGTGGACGGCCGAAGCCTACGGCAACGACGCAGTGACGACGGCGACCTGGATCTTGGCCCAGACCCAGACCATAAAGGTCGGCACCGCGATCATGCAGATGCCCGCCCGCACCCCCGCGATGGCTGCGATGACGGCCATGAGCCTCGACCACCTTTCGGGCGGCCGCTTCATTCTGGGCCTTGGCCCATCCGGCCCCCAGGTTTCCGAGGGCTGGCATGGCGTTCCCTATGGCAAGCCCCTCACGCGCACCAAGGAATACATTTCGATTATTCGAAAGATCTTGGCGCGCGAAGAACCGCTCACTCACGAAGGCGAGCATTACACCATCCCCGTGACGGGCGAAGGGACGACGAATCAAGGCAAGGCGCTGAAAAGCATCTTGCACGGAAATCAGATCCCGATCTACACCGCATCCATCAGCCCCAACGGGCTTCGCTGCGCGGCCGAAGTCGCAGACGGTGTATTCCCGGTGTTCATGAACCCGGAGACGTACGACACGATCATGAAGCCGTACTTCGACGAAGGCTTTGCCAAGGCGGGCGGAGGCAAGGGGCTCGACAACTTCGCAGTCTGTCCTTCGGTGTCCGTCATCGTGACCGACGACGTCGAGAAAGCACGGATGCCCGTGAAGATGCAGCTCGCCCTCTACATTGGTGGGATGGGTTCGCGCAAGAAGAACTTCTATAACGACTACGCGAAGCGGCTCGGTTATGAAGCGGAAGCGGTTGAGATTCAGAACCTGTTTCTCGACGGAAAGAGGGGCGAGGCGGTGGCCGCGGTTCCGGACGCTCTCGTCGATGACGTCCATCTCATCGGCTCGGCGGAATACATCAAGGATCGCCTCGCGGCCTGGAAGCAAGCGGGAAGCAATGGACAGGTCGACACGATGTTGATCGGCACGAACCAGCCGGAAGCGATTGAGTTGATTGCGAAGGAAATCCTGTAGACGGCGGTCGCACGATGTCGAGGCTCCCAGCAATCGAACCCCAACCGCCCTTGGTGTCGGGCCACCTACCTTGGGTTGGGGCGGGCTTCGGCTTGCTGAGAGACCCGACCGCCTTCTTTCAACAAGCGCGCGAGAAGCACGGCGACACCTACGTCGTCGACGCATTTGGGTACCGCTTGCTCTGCGTGTTCTCGCCCGAGGGCGTGCGCAATCTTTGGGCCGTGCCCGAGGCGCAAGCGAGCAAAGGGCTCGCCGACTACGCGCTGCTGCGCCACAAGGTCCCCGACGAACTCTTTGCGGGAAGACGCACCTTCCCTCACGACCTGTTTCGTTCCGACGACACATCGACCTATCTGAAGAACCTTGAGCAGGCCGTCGAGGAACAACTCGATGAACTTGGGTCGTCGGGCGAAATCGAACTCTTTGATCTGACTCGTCGACTCGGGCATCGCGTCGGCTTGGCTTCGTGGGGTGGGGTCGTTGGCGATTGTTCGCACTACCTCGACCGTTTGATTCCGGCCCTCGACCGCCTCGATGCGTCCGATTCTTTTGTACATCCCCATCGTGGACTCATCGCCGTGGCGACCCGCAAGCGCGCCGCTCATCGCGCGATTGCGACGCTCGATGAAACTTTTGGTGAAATTATATCGAAGCGACAGGGCCAGCCGGCAGACACCAACGATCTCTTTTCCCGAATCTGTGCGAAGTGGGACGACGTCGAAAGTCCGGCCCGCGGAGTCGGAATCGCGCGGGACGTCGTGCTTGTCCACATGGGCTCGCAATCAAACTTGTTCGCCGCGATGGCCTGGACGCTGATTCACTTCATCGAGCGGCCCGAACTGATCGAGCAAGCGCGCAGCGACTCGTCGTTGATCGATCGCGTCGCTTTTGAATCCATTCGCTTGCGACAGCGTTCAATTGTTTTGCGGCAGGTGTTGAAGACCACCGAACTCAGCGATGAAAAAACGACCTACCGCGCGGGGCCGGGTGTCTTTCTCGCGACGATGATGTCCGTCACGAACACCACAGCGAGTCCGGACCTCGATGTCTTTGACCCTGGGAACTACCGAGGCCCACGCTTTAACCGGGCAGGCGAACTGTCGGCCAAGGAACTGGTCACAACCTTTGGGCATGGCAAGCACTCGTGTCCCGCCCAGGTGTTTTCAGTTTCTGCGATTCGTCACAGCGTCGGCCGATTGCTAGACCGCTACTCCCTCGTGAAGCGCTTTCGCGATCCCCAGCCGCTGCGAAGACAGCTCGGCGGGGTGGCGCGCGCAGACCGCCCGTGTCGCGTCGAGTACCGGCTTCGATAGACTGCATCGCTCGAGCCAACCTTTAAGGAGTTTTCATGTCCTCCATCGCAACCATGCCCTTCGGCAACACGGGTCACACGAGCACGCGAATCATCTTCGGGGCTGCGGCAATTGGCGCGATGCAGCAGCCAAAGGCCGACCAGGTGCTTGAGACCCTGCTTGAGTTTGGGGTCAACCATATTGACGTCGCGGCGATGTATGGCGATGCCGAGTTGCGGCTCGCACCGATCCTTCGCGAACGACGCGACGAGTTTTTCCTGGCCACCAAGACGCGAGATCGCTCGCGGCAAGCTGCAGCCGAAAGCATCGACGCATCGCTTGCGCGCATGGAGGTGGACCAGATCGACTTGATTCAGCTCCACAACCTGACCGAAGACGATTGGTGGGAAGAAGCGATGGCGCCGGGCGGAGCGCTCGAAGCGCTCGTCGAAGCTCGGGACAGTGGCAAGGTGCGCTTTCTCGGTGTGACGGGGCACGGGACGCGCGCGCCGAAATTGCATTTGCGAAGCCTCGAACGCTTCCCCTTCGACTCCGTGTTGCTCCCTTATAACTACACGATGATGCAGAACCCTCAGTACGCGCGAGACTTCCGCGAACTGGTCACGGTTTGCAAAGAGCGTGGCGTTGCGGTGCAAACCATCAAGTCGATTGCGCGTCGGCGTTGGCGCGATGGCGATGAGTCAAAAAAGTTTGCTTGGTACGAGCCCATCAAAGAGCCCGAAGCCATCGAGCGCGCCATCAACTGGGCGCTTCACGAGCCGGGCGTATTCGTCAACACGTCGAGTGACGCGACGCTTCTGCGGATTGCGCTCGAAGCCGCGTCCAACTTTGAAGCCGGTGACGTCGATGCGATCAACAGCGCGCTCGCGGCCGACGTTGCGGCACTTGGGATCGAACCCATTTTCGTGCCCGGAGGTTTGGATCAGATCTAGCAGGCTGCGGAAGTTTCGCTTCGCCACGTCAAGCGCGCTTTTCAAGCTGGCTCTTCTTCGCGTCACTCGCGCGCGCTAGCCCGGGTTGCGTACGCGCCAATCTGCAACGACTGCAAGAAGCCCAGCGCCGTAGCGTTCGGCCTTTGCCGCTCCGATGCCGTGAACGCGTTGCAAGTCGGCGTCGCTCTCCGGTCGATCGAGCACGATCTCACGAAGGGTACGGTCGCTCGCCACCACGTACGGCGGCACACTTTGTGCTCGCGCAACTTCGAGACGGTGGTTGCGCAGCGCTTCGAAGAGTTCTTGTTCAGCTTGATCGAAGATCTCCGGATCGGGCCCTGCCTTGTTGCCACCACTCTTACGCTTAGAACTGGACCCACCGCGTCCGGGCTTGATCAACGGCGGCAAAAGCAGCCGAACGTTTCGTTTGCCTTGCATCACTTCCGCGCCTTCTGCTGAAAGAATCACCACCGGTCGGTCACCACCCCAAAAATCAACCCAACCCGCCGTGATGCATCGGCGAAGCAAGCGCGTCAACCAGTCTTCGGTGAACTGCGACAGCACGCCAAACGTTGTGCTCGTCTGGAGAGCCATCCTTTCGAGGCGCGGATCTTTTTGCCCGCGCAGTAGCGCGACCGCGGCCCCCAAGCCGTATTTTCCGTGAACCCGTGCCACGCCCGCGAGTGCTTTGCGGACGATCAACGTCACGTCTTCGGGGCTTGCGTCGAGTTGGTCTTGCTCGCCGGTGTCCAGCTGCAGGCACACGTCACAGCGGCCGCAGCCCGAGAGCGTTTCGTCTTCGTCGCCGAAGTAGCGCAGCACGCTGTCGTGTCGGCAGCTTCCGCCTTCGGCGAAGCGCATCAGTTCGAGGAAGAGGTTCCATTTGTGCTGGACGCTCTCTTCGCTCGCGATGCCTCCGCCCGAATCACTTTCTATTAAGTGTCGGCGGCGCGGCATGTCGGCTGACGCAATAAACATCATCGCGTGGGCATCTTCGCCGTCCCGACCAGCGCGTCCCACTTCCTGGTAGTACGATTCCACTGATCCGGGAGGTGCCAGGTGAATGACCGCGCGGACGTCGGCTCGGTCAATCCCCATCCCAAAAGCATTGGTGGCGACGACGACTTCGAGAGCCCCGTCGCTAAACGCCTGGTGAGTTTCCGCGCGCGTTTCGCCGTCGAGCCCCGCATGGTACGGCGCGACGCGAAATCCAAGATCTTGGATACGCATGCATTCGTCTTCGGTGCTCTTGCGCGTCGGCGCATAGATGATGACCGAGCCGCGTCCACTGCCCGGTTGGCCAATCGCTTCGGCGAGTGAATCGTCGACCCCGCTGTTGCGATCCTTCTTGCCCGACACGTCGCGCACGCGCAGAGCGAGGTTGGGGCGCGCAAAGCCGCGGATGATTTGTTTGGTGTCGGCGGGCAGTCCAAGTCGTTCGAGAATTTCATCGCGCACGATCGGCGTGGCGGTGGCCGTGCAGGCCAACACGCGAGCGTTCGGAAGTTGGGAGAGCAACGCGCCGATCTGCATATAGTCGGGCCGGAAGTCGTGCCCCCATTCGCTGATGCAGTGGGCTTCGTCAATTGCAACCAACGGACACTCGAGCTTCGCGATCACGTTGCGAAAGGCGGGTGAGCTCAAACGTTCGGGCGCGACGTACGCGATGCGATACTCGCCGTTCGTAAGCGCCTTCATCCGCCGATTGATCTCGCTCGGCTCTAGGGTCGAAGCCAGAAACGTCGCCGCAACACCCTGTGCTTCGAGGGCACTCACTTGGTCTTGCATAAGAGAAATCAGCGGTGAAACGACAAGTGTCGTTCCCGGCAACAAGATCGCGGGCAATTGATACGTAAGGCTCTTGCCACCGCCGGTCGGTGCAACGAGAAGCAGCCGCCCATCGTCAAAGAGCGTTTCGAGAGCTTCGCGCTGCCCAGGCCGAAATGACGTGTGTCCAAAATACTCGAGGGCTTCGCGTATTGCGGCTTTACCGGGAGCGAATTCTTGCGTGTTGGGGTCGATGGGGGTCACCAGCTTCAATTGCGGCACAGAGGAGGTCCTCGCGGGAACCCGGGGAAACCCAACCTAGCTTGGTTGGCTCGCGGATGCCGCTGGGAAAGGATTCGACACATGCGGGGGCAATGTAGACTTCGGAGCAGGCCGCAGGGTTCGGCCAACGACTCCAGTCGTTTTTGCCGCCGGTTCAGTCGGCGGTCCCATCGGAGTCGATGATGGAGCAGGTCTTTCGCCAGGACGGGGGACCGGTGTTGCGATGGTTCACCCCGCACTCCTCCTCGCGTTCGGACTCCTACCCTCGGATGGAAACGCAAACATCTATGAGCGGGTGGTGAACTTGTTTCGAACGACACAAATTTTCTTGTTCGTAGTGACCGTCCCACTCACATTGCGAGTCGCATGCCCTCCTGCGACGAATCCTGCTGCTAGACTTCAGCGCCCGCGCAGCACAATTTGCGCGCGAAGCTTGCTAGCCAGATTCTGCGACCCATCCGATTCAAATCAGGAGATGAGCCATGAGTGATGCCCCCGCGATCGACGAAGAAGAACTACGCAGCCGCGTACGCGCTCTGCTCGAAGTGGTTCATCCTGAACGCGCCGACTACGTGACGTTCCGACGCGCGCAGTTTGATCACGGTCTTGCTTGGGTGCACTTCCCGGAAGGCCACGGTGGCTTCGGCTTGAGCCCCAAGATGAATCAGGTCGTGCGTGACGAAATTCAGAAGAACTCGACCGTCTACTATGACGACCCGCCGGCCGGTTTGATCGGCATTGGGATGGGGGCACCCACGCTGCTCACCTACGGTCCCGAAGATTTGAAGAAAGAACTGCTTCCCCGACTCTTTACGGGAGAAGACATTTGGTGCCAGATGTTCAGTGAGCCCAGTGCCGGATCCGATGTTGCGGGGCTCGCGACCCGTGCGGTTCGCGACGGCGACGAATGGGTAGTGAACGGACAGAAGGTTTGGACCACGGTCGCCCACTTGTCCAAGTGGGGGATGCTGGTGGCGCGCACCAATCCCGACGTGCCGAAGCACGACGGCCTGTCTTACTTTTTGGTCGACATGGAAGCGCCCGGCGTTGAAGTTCGACCGCTGTACCAGATCACCGGCGAAGCCGAGTTCAACGAAGTCTTCTTCACCGATGCCCGCGTCCCGCATTCGCGCATGCTCGGCAAGGAAGGGCAGGGCTGGCGCGTTGCGATTACGACGCTCATGAACGAACGGGTTGCGATCGGCAGCGGCGGACCCAAGAAGAAGGGCTCCGGGGCAATCTCGCAACTTCTGAAGCTTTGGAAAGCACGAGACCACAACTCGACGTCGCCCGCGCAAACTGCAGTGCTTCGGGATCGGGTGACGAAGTCGTACATTGAAGCCGAGCTGCTGCGCCTCAACTCGCTTCGCGCGTCGGCCATCGCGAAGTCGGGGAACCCTGGGCCGGAAGGTTCGGTGAACAAGTTGTTCCAGGCGGAAAGCGCCAAGCGCCTGTGGGAAACCGCAATCGACGTGCTCGGAGCCGACGGCTTGTCGTTCGAAGCCGGCTACGAGCTGCGCCAGGAAGTCGGCAGCGCGTACGATCCGGAAGGTCGGTCGAAGTATCAGTTTTTAAGGTCGCGTGCGAACTCGATCGAAGGCGGTACGTCGGAGATCATGCGCAATATCCTCGGTGAGCGCGTGCTCGGTCTACCCGGCGAGCCTCGCGTGGACAAGGAAATCGCTTGGAAGGATGTCCCCCGCAGTTAGAACGCTTCGAGTTCCCTTCTTAGAGACCCTGTAAAGAACATGGCGAGCGTGACTCCAGCGAGTGCGATCGCGACTAGAGGAAATTGGAAATGCAAAGCTTCACCGACGAACACGAAGAACTCCGCGCCACGGTTCGCCAACTCTTGGCCGACAACAGTGACGAGCAGGCGGTTCGCGCCCACATGGCAAGCGATCGCGGTTACGACGCCGACGTATGGGCGCAACTCGCGGATCAAATGGGGCTCGCAGGTTTGATCATCCCCGAGGACCACGGCGGCGCCGGCTTCGGCTTTGCCGAGCTTTGTGTCGTGGCGGAAGAGATGGGGCGAGCCCTTCTCTGCGCTCCCTTTCTTTCAACGGCAGTGATGTCTGCGGGCGCGCTGCTGCTTTGTGCAAACGACGACGCGAAGGCAGCGCATCTTTCTTCGATCGCCGCGGGCGAGAAGACAGCAACCCTTGCCTACGCGGACACGAACGGGCGCTGGGATCTCGCGGGCATCGAAATGACCACGCAGGAAAAAGATGGTACATGGTTGCTCGAAGGTTCGAAGGGTTGGGTGCTCGACGGGCACACTGCTGACTTGATTCTTGTCGTGGCGCGGACCCGTGAGGGGCTGGAACTCTTTGAAGTCGAGTCGGGGGCGGCGGGGCTTAAGCGTGAAGTGATTCCTGCCTTGGACCTTACGCGCTCGCTGTCTCGCTTGGAGTTCACCGGAACCAAGGCCGTGAAGCTAAGTGACGGAGACCAGACCGAGGGGCTTGAACGCGTATTGGCGCTGACCCATTCGGCGCTCGCCGCAGAGCAGGTCGGCGGCGCACAGTGGTGCCTCGACACGGCCGTCGGCTACGCGAAGTCGCGGCTCCAGTTTGGCCGCCCGATCGGTTCGTATCAGTCGATCAAGCACAAGTGTGCCGATCTCTTGCTCGACGTGGAATTCGCAAAGGCGGCTGCGTACAACGCTTGCTTCCTCGCCGCGGACTGTCTTGAAACCGGCGAAGGCTGGGACGAAGCTGTCGAGTATGCCCATCTTGCGAAGTCATTTTGCAGCGAGGCGTTTTACCACACGGCCGCAGAAAATATTCAGATTCACGGCGGTATGGGGTTCACTTGGGAGCACCCCGCACACCTTTACTTCAAGCGCGCGAAGGCGAGCGACCTTTTGTTCGGCGATGCGGCACATCACCGCGAAGCACTGGCGGATTGTCTCGGGCTCTAAAGAACCGCGCTTAGTTCGCAGAACTCGGGGGCCGGGGGATGAAGGCCGGCGTGCGGGCGATGTAGGCTTCGTAGTCGGGCTTGCGTTTACGCAACCCGCGTTCGAGCAGGTGTACGCCTGAAATTCGAATGAGAAATACCGTCATGACGATGGGGCCGATGACGGTCCATGCGGCGCCCGGGACCGAAATCGCAAAGACCCAGAAGCCCCACCACTGGAGTGCGTCGCCGAAGTAGTTCGGGTGGCGGGTCCACGCCCAAACGCCTTGATCCATCACACGCCCCTCGTTATTCGGGTCGGCTTTGAAGCGCGTCAGCTGATGGTCGCCCATCGCTTCGAAGTAAAAGCCGACGATGACCATCGCGGTTGCGAGCAAGTCGATCAGTCCGAAGGGTGTTGTGCTTGGCAGTCCCTGTACCGCCATCAGTGGAAGCGAAACCACGAGCATCAAGGTGCCCTGCAATCCGAAGACCATGTAGATGCTCTTGTAAGTATAGGAAGGTCCAACACGTCTGCGCATCGCGGCGTAGCGGTAGTCTTCGGGTTTACCCCAGTTGCGGTTGAGCAGGTACGCGCCAAGGCGAAGTCCCCAGATCGTCGCGAACGAAAGCTGAATGGTGCTCCGCGTGTTGCTGTGCTCGGCGTTCAAGTGAACGACCCACGCCACGATGACGAAGCCAACGCCCCAGGCGATGTCCACAATGCTTACGTTGCTTCGCGCGATGCTGACAAACCAGAACACCAGCATGTAAACGGCAACCGCGGTCGCAGCAGTTGTGAATATCTCGGCAAACATCGCTATTCCTCCGGCGGGTATTGCTGATGGATCTCGCTCTGCGGCCGAACCGTAGCAGCGAATAAGCCTGCGGTGCTTGGGAGGCGGGTTGGGTCTCTGGCCCGAGCCCGGGCCCTTGATGTAACTTTCGCGCTCAGAGATCCAGATGGCTCGAAATCGGAGAAGACACGTGCCCGACACATTTGTACTGACCCTGAAATGCCCCGACCGCATCGGCATCGTGGCGGCGGTGAGCACCTTCCTCGCCGAACAGGGCGGATGGATCACCGAAGCCCACCATCATTCGGACGATCGCGACGGCATTTTCTTCATGCGCCAAGAAATGCGCGCGGACTCGATCCCGAGCAGCATCGAAGAGTTTCGAGAGCGCTTCGTCCCGATCGCAGAACGCTTCGACATGGAATGGAAGATTACCGACCGCAGGCAACCCAAGAAGGTCGCGTTGTTGGTGAGCAAGCACGACCATTGTCTGTCAGATATTTTCCATCGCTGGCGCATCGGGGAATACAACATCGAAATTACTTCGGTGATCTCGAACCACCCAGATTGCGCCGACCTCACTGCGATGCACGGCATCGACTATCACCACATTCCGATGACGAAGGACACCAAGGCTGCGGCCTTTGAAGAGATCGAGCAGTGTCTAGAAAAAGAACAACCCGAAGTGATCGTGCTCGCGCGCTTTATGCAGATCATGCCCCCGCATTTGTGCGCGAAGTACGACGAGCAGATCATCAACATCCATCACGGGTTCTTGCCGTCGTTTAGCGGCGCTAAGCCGTACCACGCGGCTTACGACCACGGGGTGAAGCTCATCGGCGCGACCTGTCACTATGTGACCGAAGATCTCGACGCGGGGCCCATTATCGAGCAGGACGTCATTCGTGTGGACCATGCCGCATCAGCAAGGGACATGGTGACCCGGGGCCGCGACGTCGAGCGCAGCGTGCTTTCTCGTGGCGTGCGATGTCACCTCGAAGACCGAGTGATCGTGCACAACAACAAGACCGTGGTGTTCGGCTAGATCGTTGCCGTCGGGTCGGGTGCCAAGCTCTTCGACGAGGCCGTACCCGCTGGCGAGCAGTTCGAGTACGTGTGGCATGGAGTTTCTCCTTTCGTGTTGGACGATGGCTTGGCTTATGTGGTGCTTTATTCGCAGCATTCTAAAGGTGAGACCTAATCGTTCGCTCGCACGGAGTTTCGCACGAACAGCAGCACTAGCGCTGCGCCCACCGCCGCGGGTGCAGCGACGAGCATCGTAAAGCCGACGCAACAAAAGGCAATCGCGGCTTGAATGTCTTTGTTTCTAGCGAGTCGTTCAAAGGCGAGGGCGACAAAGAGTCCGGCCATGGCTGCGAAAGGTCAGTGCAAAAACGGTGGTACTGGCCTCGCTCAACGTTGCATTGGGAACGCGAGTTTCAGGGTGCTGTGATACGGTCCCATCGATCTCGTATCATCGCGATCCGCTCGGGCAACGACTCGGGTTCGGTCCTTACACATGGGTATGGGAGTCTCGGATGTTGAACCTGCGGCAACCCGGTACTGCAAAGCAGAAATGGTTTGCGTGCACCTTCGCAATGATCTTGGTGATGCTTACGTTGGCATGCGGTGAGCCCCCTGCGCCCGAGGGTTCGTTCGCCGTTGCACCGGGCGCACCCGCGCCGGTTCCCGAAACTCCGTGCGCGGACCAAAACCCACTTCGCAACGCATACTTTGGTGACCTGCACGTTCATACATCGGTCTCGAGTGACTCGTGGATGTTCAAGGTGCGGATGCTCCCCGACGACGCCTATCGCTATGCGTTCGGAGGATCGCTGATGCTCCCGCCCAACGACTCTCAGGGAAAGCCGACCCGCGAAGTGAGCATCGATCGGCCGCTGGACTTTATGGCGGTCACCGATCACGCAGAGTTTTTGGGTGAGATTGATCTGTGCACCGATGAGACGTCTAGCGTCTACGACACCGACTTTTGCGACACGTTCCGAAAGGGAGACGGCCGCTCGAAGCAACTTGCCTTTCACATCATGAGCCCAATCAACTGGCGAGACGACGAAGTGTGCGGTGCTGACGGAGCGCGCTGTCGTGAAAAACTTCGATCGAGTTGGCAACGCACGATCGATGCTGCGCAGAATTGGAACGATACGAGTGACCGTTGCGAACGGACAACATTCGTGGCGTACGAATACAGTTCGTTTCGCTTGGGCTCGAACCTGCACCGCAACGTGATCTTCAAGAACGAAGTTGTTCCGATTCAACCCGCAAGCTACCTGGACGTTCAGCGGGAGTGGGAACTGTGGGATTTGTTGAAGAAGGGTTGCAGGGATAGCGGCACGGGCTGCGACGTCCTCGCGATCCCGCACAACTCGAACATCAGTAACGGCCGCATGTTCGCCGTCGACTACCCGGGCGCCAGTTCGGCAGAAGACCAAGCCGCGCGGGCAAAGCTCCGGATGGAAATCGAACCCATCATCGAGATCATGCAGCATAAGGGCGACTCCGAATGCCGCAACGGCATTGAAGGCGTGCTGAACAGCGAAGATGAGCTGTGTGACTTCGAACGATTCGAAAACAATGCGTTCGAAGCGATCGCAGACACCGACGATCCGGGGACGTGTTACGACGGCCCATGGGCCGACAAACTTCCGCACCTCGGTCCCAACTGTGTTTCAAAACTCAGCTATGTGCGCTGGGCTTTGACCGAAGGTCTGAAAGAAGAAGCACGAATGGGCGTAAACCCGTTCAAGTTTGGAATCACCGCGAGCACTGACACCCACAACGCGCTGGGCGGAGGCGTCGAAGAACGCAGCTATCCCGGTCACCTCGGGAGCGGCGACGAAAGTGCCTCGATCCGTACGAACTACAGCGACGAGAATGCGGGCAACGCTAACAATAACCCGGGTGGCTTGATCGGGATTTGGGCTGAAGAGAACGACCGCGCATCGCTGTTCGAAGCGATGCAACGCAAGGAAGTGTTCGGAACCAGTGGTCCCCGGATTGTCCCGCGCTTCTTTGGCGCGTGGGACTTGCCCGCCGGGATGTGCGATGACGCGAACCCTGCCGCAAGTGCGGACACGCTCGCCGTCGCGATGGGGAGTGATCTCGCCACATTCCCGGGTGCCGGTGCGGCGCCGGCGTTCTTGACCCTCGCCCTCGCGGATCCAGGCACGGTGGCTGCGCCGGGCAATCCGCTCCAACGCGTTCAAATCATTAAGGGTTGGTCGGACGACGAGGGAGCCACTCGACAGGCCATCTACGACGTCGGTGGTGACGCAAACAATGGCGCGTCGGTTGACGTGAATACTTGTGAAACCCAGGGCAGCGGCTTTCAACAATTGTGCTCAGTCTGGACGGACCCGGACTTTGACCCGAGCCGCCGCGCCGTCTACTACATGCGGGCGGTTGAGAACCCAAGTTGTCGCTACAACGCTTGGCAGTGCATTGGCCTGAAAGGAACGGCTCGCCCCGCCGACTGCGACGACCCCGATCGCAAACGCGTCATTCAAGAACGCGCTTGGTCTTCGCCCATCTGGTACACGCCGCAAAGCAGCGGATAGATCGCCGCGGCTTACGTGGCGAGATTCTGAAAGCACGGACCGGAATAGTCGACAAACGCCGCAAAGCCTTTGTGTTCTGGCGCGAGGGCTCGGTGGATGCGATGTTTCTGGAAGAAACAACGTGCCCACGCCCGTTGTTGGAATACCGAGGCTTGGATCCCCCAATAGGACGTCCAGATCAAAGGGTGTGGAGGTCTTGAAGTAGATCACGCCTTCTTGGCCATTCGAGAGATCGTCAACCGAGGCGGGGAACTCTGGGAATGCAGGGACCGCTCGTTTCACCAGCGATTCGGTAAAACAGCCACAACTCAACACGTACTATGTGGCGATTATACATATAAAGGTCTCCAGCTTCTTCACGTTTGATCTCCGAAGAATCGAATCGCTTACGTTAGCGAAGCAAGCGGGGCTGGTTTCCGAACACCCTGCGCCAATCATGGGGTCCGATTCAACAGTCGCTGATCGATTTAAAGTTCGCGATTTCTGGCACGAAACGACATTTCATTGCACTCTCTGCTCGGCCGTCGCCCCCGCCTGGGCTTAGCGCTTTCTACTGCGCTCGCGACCGTCGCAATTCCAAGGTTACGCGTCCCGCGTGCCTGACTCTACGCCGAGCATTATTCCGTACGCGGGCCCACGCATACCAAAATATTGAAAGAGGAATCCCAACATGGCAGCACGAAAGACGTCAGCAAAGAAGTCATCCGCGCGCGGACGTAAGAGCGGCGCGAAAAAGTCGCCATCGAAGCGGAAGACGACGCGACGCAAGTCAAACGCGAGCCTGGCAGACCGAACTCGCAAAGCGGTCGAGACGAACCTCAAGGATCTTGAGAAGCAGCTTCCTAAGAACGTCGCAAAGATGGTGAAGGACCTACGTGGCAACCTGAACGATCTTCATAAGCAGATCGAAAAGGCGCGCAAAGAACGTGAAGCCCAGTGGGACAAGCTTGAAAAGCAGATTCGCAAAGACACCACCAAGCTGATGCAGCGACTCGGCCTTGCTTCAGCTCCGAAGAAGAAGGCGAAGAAGAAGGCCGCCGCGAAGAAGAAGACTGCGGGTAAGAAGAAGGCTGCTAGCAAAAAGAAAGCCCCAAAGAAGAAGGCTGCGGGTAAGAAGAAGGCCGCTAGCAAAAAGAAAGCCACCAAGAAGAAGTAGTCAGGCGTGCAGGCGCGTCGCGCCCACGCAACCGCTCGCGGCGTAACGCTTGGATCCCATGGCAAATGCGCCCCGTGCTGACACGCAAGGCTCGGCGCATGTCCCTTGGCCGCTTCGAGTCCCGACACCACCCCAATATCGGGAATGGACACGCACCATTCCAACAGAGAAAGCTGCAAGTGCGGCCGTCGTTCCAGTACGCCAAAAATCGGAGAAGTGATGCCCCATTACAATTACGACCGCCTGTCGACCCAGGACAATTCCTTCCTCCTGATGGAGTCGGCCAATTCGCATATGCACGTTTCGTCGACCTTGATCTACGAAGCGGGTCCACTGCGGACCGCCGATGGCGGCATTGATATTGATCGCATCATGCGGGCAACTGAGAGTTATCTGCATCTCATTCCCCGTTACCGGCAAAAGCTTCACTTCATTCCGTTCTTCGATCACGCGGTGTGGGTCGACGATCGCCATTTCAAACTCGACTACCACGTGCGCCATACGGCGTTGCCCGACCCTGGCACCGACGAACAGTTACAGGCGCTTTCGTCTCGTGTGATGGCCCAGCAACTCGACCGCGCGCGTCCTTTGTGGGAAACATGGATCATCGAAGGTCTTTCGGGAGACCGGTTTGCTGTGATCACGAAGATCCATCACTGCATGATCGATGGTTCGTCCGGTGTCGACCTCGCGCAGATCATGATGTCCCCGTCTCCCGATCGAACCCTCGGTGAGGTTCCGAATTTCTACCCGAAGCCCGCGCCGTCGCGCGGTGATCTCGTGCGAGACGAAGTTGCGTACCGCCTCAACCTGCCGATCGAGGCTGCACGCAACATCACTGAATTCGCGCGTCAAAGTGAAGACGTTGTCGAAGAGATTACGAAGCGGGCGAAGATCCTTGGATCCATGTTTGGCATGGGGCTGACCGCAAGCGACTCACCGCTCAATGGTCCGCTTGGCCCGCACCGCAACTTCAACTGGTTGGAAACTCCCCTCGACGACATCAAGGCGATTCGTCGCGGTTTGCAGTGTTCGGTCAACGATGTCGTCCTGACGATCGTCACGGGCGCGATTCGTGCCTATATGGTCGGAAGGGGTGTTGATCCCGCGGCGAAGGACTTCAAGATATCTGCGCCTGTGAGCGTCAGACGCGAAGAAGAAAAGGGACAACTTGGGAATCGGGTTTCCTCGTGGATCTTGCAGCTACCTGTCGAAGAAGAGAAGCCCCTCGAGCAACTGCGAAAGATCAATGAGACCACGCAACACTTGAAGTCAAGCAATCAGGCACTCGGCGTAGAAATGATGATGGCGGTGGCCGAATGGACCCCAGCGAGCTTGCTGTCCCTCGGCTCGCAGTCGTCGAGCGGCCCCGTGAATTCGATCGTCACCAATGTGCCCGGGCCTCAGATTCCGCTTTACATGCAGGGTGCCAAGCTACTTTCCATTTACCCGCAGGTTCCTCTTCTCCAAGGTATGGGGCTCGGTTTCGCGCTCATGAGCTACGACGGTAAGATTTGTTGGGGCTTCAATGCGAACCCCGACGTTGTTCCCGACTTGCCGGAGTTCGTCGAACTCGTGCAGCAGTCTCTGGAGCGTGTGGCCGGAGACGCTGGCGTTGTGCTTTCTGCCGTATCGCAACAGGCTTTTGATTTGTCTGGCAATGTAGACACCTAGGGTTTGGCGTCGTGTCGTCGCAACTGACGAAGCATTTGCGTCGCGTCACTTTGGCCCGGGTAGATCTCGAGCACGCGCTTGAGCATCTGCGAAGCCTTCGATCTGTCTGCCTCAGTGGGGTGTGGCTCGTCTATTGCGAGTGACGCTGAATAGCCCAGTAGCGCCATGGCGGCGTCCGCATCGATCGCGAGTGCTTTCGAGTAAGCGTCGCGTGCTTTTTGCGGGACGCCGGTGCGACGGTATTCGTTGCCAAGTGCCGCATAGGCATCTGGCGTCGGGAAAACTTCGATGCTGCTTTTAAACTGTTCGATCGCGAGGCCTGGTTGCTGCAGCTTCGAGTATTCGGCTCCCGCGTAGTTGTGAAGCGAGATCGATTCGCGCCCCAACCAGCGGATCCGTTCGAGTGCGTTGTTGATGTCGTCACTTGACCTGGCGTTGGGCATGTGGACCTCGGTCTCGTAGAGATGAAGGACGGGAACCAGGACCGAGAGCGCGCATGCAGACCAGATGATCTTGGGAACCCACTTCCCGGTGCTTCCGCTCCGCTTTGGGTTCGATTCGCTGGACGCGTCCGCCGAACGCAAGAGGATGTTGCTGACGCGCCCGTCTCGCAGCTTCCAAATTGCGCCGTCCATAATGAAGTGATGAAGATTCACCATCGAAAAGACGAGCCCGGCGAGCCCCGCGTCCCATGGCGTATTGCCGAGTATCGCCGGAGCAAAGAGCAACGCAGGAAGTATCGTGATGCCCGAGCCCGCAAGGAACGACTTCCCGAGGAAGCGCGCGGAGCCTTGCTGGGCATCAGAACGCTTTGCGAAGTAGGCGCTCACCCAGAGGTACTGCGCGGAGTGCGCCATCGAAATCCATACGGGCGCAAAGGCCAGGTTAATTTCCCCATTCGTATAGATGCGACCGGCGACAACGGGAACTGAGCTGAAGAACGCCTGGGTGAGGATCATTAGCGTCGCGGGGCCTACGAGTCGAAACCCAGAGCCGCGCAGGCGCACGAGCGCCGCCCCGAGCGAGCCCGCGTAGAGCACGCCGAGTGTCCACAAAATCGGGACGGCGTATTCCTGAAGAAAGGCAAGTTGAAAGACTTGCGGGGTGCCGGGGGCCGGGAATGTGGCGGGTGCAAAGACCAACTCCGAACTCGCCGCCTGTACGCCCTCGATCGACATCGCAGTCGCAAAAATGAACGACGCGTAAAAGAGACGCTTGGTTGTGTCGTCGAAGTCGACGCCTTCGCGTCGCATGAACATCAACAGCAAGCCGTAGTTCTGCGCGGAGAAATGCCACGGGCTCCAAGTCACGTACGCGGTAATGAGCGCTGATGCGAGCCAGATGTTGTGAGTCGCAATCACGAAGAGCGCAGCGACAGCGAGGGTGACGTACAGCGTAAAGAAAACGTACTTGCGTCGGTCGTGCTCGCGTTCGTATAACCGAACGAGCGTGGCGCCGTAGTGAGGGGCGTTGATCGTGATCCCAAGGACGACCGTGAGCCCGATCGACCAGGACTGAATGCCCGTCCCGATAGATAGAGTCAATAGGAAGGGAAGGGATAACGTATAGATCCCACAGCAACCGATCAGGAGATCGATCGAGCGTCCGTAGAGCCACGGGCTAGCACTAGCAGAATTGCGAGCTTCGGGTGACGCAGCAGCCATCCAGCGAGCATAATTCGCTCGGATAGCAGTTGCGAACAAGCCGCAATGCGAGTGAATTGGCAGCGCCTCGCTTTGCTAGGGTAACGCCCGCGGTCGAGCCGGTTCAAAGGCTCAATGACTCGGAGCAAATAATGATCCAGGCCAGCCGATGAGTAGCAGCAAACAGCGCGTAGAAGTGAAGCATCGTTACAACGCAAGCCCTGAAGCGGTGTGGGAAATCTATGTAGACCATGCGAAGTGGAGTGAATGGGCCGGAGTGGGTCCGTCGCGGTTGGTGACTGAGGGAAGCCCCGACCGGAATGGTGTCGGCGCAGTGCGCGGGTTTTCCGCCGGGACCTTGGAAGAGATTCTGAGCTTCGAAGCGCCCAAGCGGATGACGTACACGCTCGTCGGGGGTCTGTTTCCGATCAAGAACCATCTCGGAGAAGTGACCCTCGAAGCGGATGGCGACGGAACCCTGCTTCGGTGGCGCTGCGAGTTTGAATCAAAAATCCCGGGCTTGGGCGGACTCTTCCGGCGCATGATCACGAAGACGTTTACCGGCGGACTCGAAGGTCTCGAAAAGCACTCCTTTTCGTAGCGCAACATTCGTCGGCGACAGGGACGTGACTTTGGCAGATGATCATTACACAGGCGAGCCGGGTGGAAGCCAGGACTTCGTCGCGCGCCTGAGCAGTGGCTTTGCCGCTGTTGCTGGCTGGTCGTATGACAATCGCTGGTGGGTGCTCTCGATCGCGGTTGGCGTGCTCGCTGGAAGTTTCTACTTGGCAGCAAGTGCGGAAATCGACAGCAGCTACGAGGCTTACTTCGATGCAAACGATCCCACGTTTCTTCACTACGAAGAGTTTCGCGAAGACTTCGGCTCCGACGAAGTGTCGTACATCCTTTACGAAGCGCCGGGGATTGAACATGGACCTTGGAACTACGAGGTCATGCGCAGCGTCGTCGCGCTAACAGAAACCCTAGAGGACGAAGTTCCGTTCATTTATGAAGTGCAGAGTCTCGCGAACGCCGAACTGATGGTGGGCCGCGACGACGCGATCGATATCTATCAGCTCAGCGACGCGTTTCCCGACACTCAGCAAGAGCTTCTCACGCTTCGCGACCGCTACCTCAATAAGCCCATGTTCGTGGGCGGGATTTTGAGCGAAGACGCGAAGTACGCTGCAATCATCATTGAAATGGATCGGTCGAGTACCGACCCGCTAGACGAGATTCGCCTCGATCCTGAGCAAGGCGACGCACTGTCGAATCTGTATCCCCAGGCGACCAACGACGCGATCGACGAAATCCTCGCCCGGCCCGAATATTCGAACCTGCGCTTCTACCATTCGGGCGACGTGCCGCTGAACGCCGCGTTTAACGTCGTGATCGCCGAAGAAAGTGCGTTTCTCGACGGAATCACCGCTGCGGTCGTAGCGCTGCTGTTGTTGTTCTTTTTCCGCAACGTGGTGGGCGTAGTGGGCCCGATCCTTGTCGTGCAGATCAGTGTCATCGCGACGGTCGGTTTTGTGGTGCTCATGGGCTGGAAGCTCGACATGAGCTTCGGCGGGATGCCCACGCTGCTGACCGCGATCGGCGTCGCCCATTCGGTCCATATCTTGTCGGAATTCCGCGCTCGCTTCGCCCAGCTTGGCGACCGACGCGAAGCACTGGTCCAGACCATCTACTTGGTCGGCGCTCCCTGTCTTTTTACGAGTGTGACGACAGCCATCGGCTTTGCCTCGATGAGCTTTGCTCCGATCAAAAGCATTGCTCACCAGGGGGGGTATGCCGCATTCGGCGTGATGGCATCGTTCTTTCTGTCGTTCACTTTGCTTATGGCGCTGCTTTCGTTCGGTCGTCGTGTTCCATCAAAGCCTGCGTCGCCTGAAAAAATCGAGGCGTCGAAGGGCGGCGCCGTAATGCAGCGCTTCTTGAATCGTGTCGTGGTGTTTGTGTCGCGACAGAGAGTGGCGCTCCTCGCAACGTTCGGTGTCACATTTATTCTGTCGATCGTTGGCATTAGCCGCATGGTGGTTGACTCGAACTGGCTAAACGACTTTTCCGATCGCATGCCGCTCAAGCACGTCACCATCAAAGTTGACGAAGTGATGGGGGGAGCGGCGAATCTGATCTTTCTCTTTGACGGTGGAGCGTCGGACTCCGTCCTTGAGCCAGCGGTTCTCGCTGAGATCGACCGTGTTCAAACGTGGGCGAGCGACTACGAAATCGTGCGCAAAAGTTATTCGATCGTAGACGTCCTCAAAGACCTCAACCAAACGTTCCACGGCGATGACCCTGCGCACCACAAGCTGCCGGAAAGCCGAGAGCTCAATGCCCAGTACCTGATCCTCTACGAAAGCGCGGGGGGGTCAGAGGCCAACAAATTGATTTCGTCCGATTATCGAAATGCGTCCCTCGAGCTTCGTCTCGCCCTTGCAATGACGAGCGAGACCGCGGAGATTGTTGACGATTTCTATGAAGAACTCGAAACGACTCCCCTTGAGGCGTCCACGACGCGCTTGACGGGAATCGGTGCGTTGTGGGTAAAACTCCTGGACTACATCGTGTCTAGCCAGGTGAATGGCTTCACGCTTGCGTTCGCAGCGATCGCCATCGTGATGTGCGTGTTGTTTCGGTCCATCAAGGTGGGCTTGATCGCGATGGTGCCGAATATATCGCCCGTCTTACTGACTCTTGGCGTGATGGGATGGTTGGGGATTCCACTTGACTACAACAAGGTGGCCATTGCGTCGGTCGCGATGGGAATCGCGGTCGACGACACGATTCACCTGATGTCTCGAATACGGCACGAGTTCTACCGGCTTGGCAACTACCAAGACGCGGTGCGAGAGGCGATGACCGACGTAGGCCGAGCCTTATTGATTACTTCGGCCGCGCTTGTACTCGGCTTTCTTGTTTTGAACTTTTCACTCTTGAACAGTAATGCGGTTCGTGGGTCGCTCTTGGCGACCACGATCTTGGCCGCGCTGATCGCTGACTTTTTGCTTATGCCTGCTTTAATCTTGACCTTCAAGCCCTTTGGTGCTGAGAAATCGCCTCAGGCCGCATAGCACCCAAGTTGTGGTCGCGGTCTTACCATTCCCCTTCGACGCGTGGGAGCTGCCATGAACTGCCCGACTATCCGTTATCGATTCGACCCCGCTGTGATCGTCGCGACCCTGTTGACCGGCATGCTCGTCGGGACCGTCGCTTCCGCAGGCCCGCGCAACGTAATTCTGATCATTGGCGACGGCATGGACGATCATCAGATTACGATCGCCCGCAACTACTTGGTTGGCGCAGCGGGAAAGTTAGTCTTGGACGAGTTGCCGCTACGAAGCGTGGCCCAGGTGCTGACGGTCACCGACACCGTGCCCAGTGAAGTCATTTACGTGGCTGATTCGGCGAATACCGCGACTTCTCTCTCGACCGGCATCGTGACAAGTCGCGGCCGCCTCGGGACCACCGCGGGCTCCGACCGGGACGTGACGAACATTGTCGAACTCGCTCAGGCAGCAGGGTTGAAGACGGGCATCGTTGCAACGTCGAGCGTTACGGATGCAACGCCCGCCGCCTTCGTTGCCCACATCAGTCGCCGTTACTGCGAAAGCCCCGCGGCAATGGTCGACGTTGCGTACCGCGGGATCACCCTTGCTGATTGCACACCCGACCTTGCAAGTAACGGCGGCAAGGGTTCGATTTCGGAGCAGATCGCGGCTTCGCAGGTAGACGTGGTGCTGGGCGGGGGGGCGAAACATTTCGCGCCCAACGTGGCCGGCGGCGATCACAGTGTGCTCGAGGCTGCGAAGAAAAACGGATTCCACGTGATTACCAAGGGATCCGAATTGCGAAGTGTTCCCGCAGACAAGAAGCTTCTCGGCGTATTCTCCGAAAGTCACTTGCCAGTTCGCTTGCAGGGCGAAGATGGACGTGTTGCGGAGAAGCCGAAGAGTAGCTTCATGAATCAAGTGCATCGCTACCTGGGCAGTGTGACTCTGCCGGAGCCCATGCGATGCGAGGCCAACCCGGCCACGGCAGGGGTACCGAGTCTCGAAATGATGACCGAAGCCGCACTCTCGCATCTCGCCAACGAGCCCGACAAGGGATTTTTCTTGGTGGTGGAATCCGCGTCGATCGACAAGCAGTCGCACGTGCGAAATGCGTGTGGATCAATCGGGGAACTCGAACAACTCAACGAAGCGCTCGCGAGCGCACTTGATTTCGCCGAGCAATATCCCGAAACACTGATTCTGGTGACCGCCGATCACGGTCACGCAGCACAGCTTGTGCCCAACGAGAGCCTGTTCAGTGAGTTTGGGGTGCCGGTCTACACGCCGGGACATTTGGCGCGCTTGGTAACGCGAGACGGTGCCGTGCTTGCGATCAATTACGCTACGAATTCGTTTAAATTGGAAGAGCACACCGGAGTGAATGTCCCCTTGTATTCGAATGCCGCCGGACAGGGGCGGGTAAAAGGGATGGTGACCCAACCCGAATTATTCGACATCATGGTCAAGTACCTGGGCCTGAGTCGCGCGCTCGCTCTGCCAACACCATCGCAATGAGGTGACCGAACCGAAATGGACGCGGCGCTTCCCATCGCGCCCGAACCAGAGCTTCTGCTCTCTTGCCACGTCGCCAAGCTCGAAATAGCGAACGCTGTATTCGCAAATTGATGTCGTTGCGGAAGACAATGAGGCCGACCCCGGAGCTGTCGATACCCACCCGACCGCTCCCCGAACTACGCGGGGTTGTTGTGAATGAAAGCGATCATGGTCGCAGCGCAGTCTTCGCCATTGTCTTCTTGCAGGAAGTGTCCCGCATTGGGGATGGTCACGTGCGATTGGTTCTTCGTACCTGGAATGCGTTTTTGAAAGACAGCTTCGCCTCCTGCTGTGACCGGGTCACTGTCACTAAACGCAGTCAGAAAGGGTTTGTCGAACTGTGCCAGAACTTTCCATGCCGCGCGGTTGGCGGGCAATTCGGGATCGTCCGGAAACATCGGCACGAGGCTCGGAAAGATGTGCGCTCCAGTTCGGTAGCTCGCGTCGGGGAAGGGGGCCTCGTAGGCGGAGCGAACTTCGCTCGGCGTTGGAATCGTGCCAAGACCTCCGACGATTTCGCCGATCGGAAGTTCTTTGGTTTCAGCACAGAACTTGCGCCAGTAAAGAAACCCGGGAGGGCCATCCTTTTGAGCGAACCGCTCGGTGAGTTCGCCGTGTGCAACAACCGGCAGCGATTCGTAGATCTTTCGGACCGATGGAGCCATTTCTTCGGTGATCGGCGACGCGTACGGAAGGCCGGTGTTTGCAACGACCACTCGGGCGAATCGATCGGGGAACGCGGCTACTAGCCGCAGGCCAATGAGACCACCCCAGTCCTGACAGAAGAGGGTGATGCCGTTCAAGTTGTTCGTGCTGAGCCAGTCGCTCATCCACTGCACATGGCGCGCGTAGGTGTAGTCACTGCGACGGGTGGGTTTGTCCGAGCGGCCGAAGCCCACCAGGTCTGGTGCAAACACGCGATAGCCCGACTCGACGAGGATCGGGATCATCTTTCTATATAGAAAGCACCACGAAGGTTGGCCGTGCATCAGCAAGATGGGTTCGCCATCAGCGGGGCCTTCTTCGATGTGATGGATCCGCAACCCGCCGCCTTCCCCGTCAGGCACTTGGGTGTAGTGCGGGGCAAAGTCGTAACCCGGTAGATTTTCGAATCGTTCGTCGGGGGTGCGCAGAGTTTCCATCGTGGGGTCCTTGTCGAGGAGCGCGTTGCGGCTGTCTTCGTGAGACATTATGACACTCGAAGTGACGAATCGTCTAGAGCGGCTGAGCCGCTGAAGAGGCGCTCAGGGCTTCCTGATCTTGCTGGACAATTGGTCAGACGGTAGATAGTATGCCGCCGGACAATATTTGGGCCGGACGCCAAAAGGCGGATGGTCCACTTCGATTTTAAGTACTGCCCCGTGAAGTACTTCAACGAAACGAACAACCAAATTAAATTGAAACAACGGAGCCCCCCAATGAGTGAAGTCGTCATCGTAGAAGCCGTCCGGTCCCCTCTGGGTCGTCGCAACGGCGGTCTTTCAACCTGTCATTCCATCGACGTGCTTGGCACGGTGCAGAAGGAACTCTTCGAACGCAGTGGCGTGGACCCCAAAGAAGTGGGCCAGGTCGTCGGCGGCTGCGTCGGTCAGGTCGGCATGCAGACCATGAACGTGACCCGCAACGCTTGGCTTGCAGCGGGTCTTCCCCTTGATGTTGCCGCGACGACGGTAGACACCCAGTGTGGGTCTTCCCAGCAGGCCACGAACCTCGCGTACGCACTCGTCGCTTCTGGAGTCGTTGACTGCGCAGTCGCATGCGGCGTCGAACTCATGAGTCGCGTGCCGATGGGCGCCACGATTCCGCGCGAGCCCTCGAGCGGCGTTCCGGTCAACAAGAACTACCGCGAAAACTACGAATGGACTTCTCAGTTTGATGGTGCCGAGCGCATCGCTAAGCAGTGGGACATCACCCGCGACGACACCGATGCATTCGCGAAGCGGTCCCAGGACCTCGCCGCGGCAGCATGGGAAGCAGGTGCCTTCGACTCGCAGATCGTAGGCATCGACGCTCCGGTTCTCGGCGAAGACGGCAAACCGACCGGCGAAACCAACCGCGTCGAGCGAGACGAAGGTTTGCGCGAGACCACAATCGAAGGTCTCACCAAGCTCAAGACCAACATGCCCGACGGCGTGCACTCGGCCGGTAGCTCTTCTCAGATCTCTGACGGTGCCGGCGCAATCTTGCTCATGACCCGCGAGAAGGCAGACGCTCTTGGCCTCAAGCCCAAGGCGACCATCGTAGACACGTGCCTCGTCGGATCAGACCCGGTGTTGATGTTGACGGGTCCCATCGGTGCCACGCAGAAGATCCTCGAAAAGAATGGCTTGCAGATGTCCGACATCGGCGTCGTCGAGATCAACGAAGCGTTTGCTTCCGTCGTGCTCGCTTGGGAGAAGGAACTCAAGCCCGACATGGCGACGGTCAACCCGAACGGCGGCGCGATCGGCCTCGGCCATCCACTCGGCGGCACGGGCTCGATCCTGATCACCAAGGCCGTGCACGAACTTGAGCGCTCCGGTAAGGAGTACGCCTTGGTCACGATGTGCTGTGGTGGCGGACTCGGAACCGGCACGCTTCTGCGCCGCGGTTAAGCAAAAAACTCGCAACACCCCGTCTTCTGAAAAAGAGGGCCTGTCCCCCCCCCGGCTTTTTGACATGGCAGAACCTTCAAAGCACGAGCTCGACGCTCCGCCTTGGCTCCGGGTCGAATCGACATTGATGTCGTTGGCCCGGGGTATTCGGCGCGCCTATGACCTGCGCTTGCAGGAGCTTGGCCTGAATCTTTCCGAAGCCAGCGTGCTCGCCAAAGCGTGCGAATCGGGGCCGGCGATGCAGGCTGACCTGGCCAAACACATGGGCATGGGGCGCGCAGCCATGGGGTCGCTGGTCGATTCCCTCGAAGCGCGAGATCTGGTTGAACGTCAACCCAAGCCTGGGGATCGCCGCGTCTGGTTGGTTGCTGCGACTGCGCAGGGCGAAGAAGTCTCCAAACAAATTACGAAGATCGACGAACGCCTTCGCGCTGAACTTCGCGCGGGCATTTCACGTAGAGAGCGGCGGGAACTCACCCAACTGCTCAATCGGCTGGCCGTCAATGTCTCGAATGTCGTTGCCGACTAGCGAATCGGAATCTCGAAATCACGAACACGAGCGCGAGACTGCGCTCCACAAAATGGAAGCATGAAGGGGAAGCAAGATGGACGTCACAAAAGGCTCGGCAATCGTTACGGGCGGAGCATCGGGACTCGGTGAAGCCTGCGCGCGCAGGCTCACAGCAGCAGGGGCACGCTGCGTCATCGTCGACATGAACGAAGAAGCGGGCAAGAAAGTCGCGGCCGAACTTGGGGGTGAGTTCGTCAAGGCCGACGTGTCGAGCGAAGAGCAGATTCAGGTTGCGTGCGAAACCGCACTCGGCCTCGGGCCACTGCGCGTGCTGGTAAACGGCGCAGGCATCGGCAGTGCGGGACGCACGGTCGATCGCAAAGGCGAACCCTTCAAGCAGGACGTCTTCGAATTTGTCATTCGTGTCAATTTGCTCGGCACCTTCAACTGCATTCGACTCGCCGCTGCAACGATGGCGAAGATGGAGCCCGTTGATGACGAAGGCCAGCGCGGCGCGATCGTCAACATGGCGTCGGTGGCAGCCTTTGACGGCCAAATCGGACAATGCGCCTACTCGGCGTCGAAGGGCGGTGTGGTCGGGATGACGCTTCCCATCGCTCGTGACCTCGCCGCGATCGGCATTCGCGTGAACACCATCGCACCGGGGCTGTTCGACACGCCGATCTACGGCAAGGGCGAAGGCTCCGATGCCTTCAAGGCGAAGCTCGGAGAGAGCGTTCTCTTCCCGAAGCGCCTCGGCCACGCCGACGAACTGGCTTCGATGGTGATGGAGCTTTTGACGAACGATTACATGAATGGCGAAGTGGTGCGTGCAGACGGTGGCGTGCGACTTCCCCCGAAATGATTTGAGGATTAAACGATGTCTGATGAAGTTCTAGTAGAAAGGCGAGACCGAGTGCTGCTCATTACGCTCAATCGCCCGAAGGCAAAGAACGCAGTCAACACTGCGCTGGCCCAAGGGCTGAGTGCGGCGATTGACGAACTCGACTCCGATGATGGCCTCACGGCCGGCGTGCTCACGGGGGCCGGCGGAAGCTTTTCCGCGGGGATGGACCTCAAGGCGTTCGCAACCGAAGGACCGCCGGTCGGCTTCGACAAGTTCTTGCGCGACGGTGCGAAGAAGCCTCTCATTGCAGCCATCGAAGGGTTCGCGCTTGCGGGGGGTCTTGAGATGGCACTCAGCTGTGACTTGCTCGTGGCCGCGAACAACATCCGGGTCGGTATCCCCGAAGTGGGCGTTGGGCTGTTGGCTGCTGGTGGTGCTTTGATGCGACTCCCGCGGGTTGTGCCGTACGGAGTTGCGATGGAGATGGCGCTGACGGGTGATCCGATCAGCGCGCAGCAGGCGTACGAATACGGTCTCATCTCGCGCTTGACTGAGCCCGGTAAGGCGGCGGACGAAGCGATCGCACTCGCGACTCGCATCGCGAAGAACGCGCCGCTCGGCGTTGCGGCTTCCAAGCAACTCATCATCGACTCCACGGGACGCACAGAAAAAGAATTCTGGGCGCACCAAGTTCCCTTCATGCGGGACGTGTTCGCGTCGGAAGATGCGAAGGAAGGGCCCCGCTCGTTCGCCGAAAAGCGAGCGCCAAAGTGGAGCGGCAAGTGATATCCATTCGTCCGGTACGGGACCGGGCGGCGAACGACTAGCGAGATTTAACCCTCAAATAAAAAGGTTTTCTCATGAATTTCGACTTCTCCGAGGAGCAGAAACTGCTTCAGCACACGGCGAGGGAATTCCTCACCGAAAATTCTTCATTGGCACTCGTTCGCGAGATCCTCGAATCCGACGGCGGATACAGTCAGGGACTCTGGAAGGGCGTGGCCGAACTCGGTTGGCTCGGCGTTTCGATCCCCGAAGAGTACGGCGGCGCGGGCTATGGCTACCTCGAACTCGCGATGATCGCGGGCGAGATCGGCCAGTCTCTTGCGCCAATTCCGTTCTCTTCGACGGTGTACGTGGCCGCGGAAGCAATTACGCGACACGGCGACGCGGACCAAAAGAAGAAGTACCTGACCGGCATCGCGGCGGGTGACTTGATCGGAACCCTCGCAACGTCCGAAAAGCCTGGCAGCCTGAGCCAACGTTCGATCAGTGCCACCTTCGCAGACGGCAAGCTCTCGGGGACGAAGATCCCGGTTGTAGACGGTGATCTCGCAGACTTTGCGATCGTGTTGGCGAAGGAAGGCGATGGTCTTTCCCTCGTGATCGTGGATCTCGCTGAAGCAGGCGTCGAGCGCAAGCGACTTAAGTCTCTCGACCCGACGCGACCCCAGGCAAAGATCGTTTTCAACGACGCTCCCGCAACGCGCCTTGGCGCAACGGGTGAGGGTTGGGCGATCACGCAAGACACGCTGACACGGGCAGGGGTTCTCATGGCGTTCGAGCAGCTGGGTTGCGCGGATCGCGCGTTCCAGATCACGTTCGACTTCGTGATGAACCGCTTCGCATTCGGCCGGCCGATTGCTTCGTTCCAATCGCTGAAGCATCGGATGGCTGACCTTTATGCCGATCGAGAGCTTGCACGCAGTAACTGCTACTGGGCAGCCTGGGCACTTGAGAACGACCACGAAGAACTCGAAGTGGCCGCGGCGAGCGCCAAGATCAGCGCAAGCGACGCGCTAGAAAAAATGACGGTCGAGATGATCGAAATGCACGGCGGCGTTGGCTTCACCTGGGAGTACGACTGCCATCTCTTCTACCGGCGCGCGAAGGTTCTGTCCCACGTCCTGGGCACGACCGACGAATGGCGCGAGAAGCTGGTTGCCAGACTTATTGCAGACGCGGCCTAACCCGGCTCGATCCTCTTTCAAAGCATTAGGAGAACATCATGGACTTCAATGATTCACCCGAAGAAGCGGCGTACCGCGAGAAGGCTCGAGAATGGCTGGACGCGAACGCGAAATCGCGAAACCCCGACGACGCAAAGGGCACCATGCTCGACGAAGCCGAAGGCGATGTCATCGCACAGGCCAAGGCGTGGCAGCTCACCAAGCACAAAGCAGGCTGGGCATGCTTACGCTGGCCCAAAGAGTTCGGCGGCCAGGAAGCAACGGCGATGGAATCGGTGATCTTTAATCAAGAAGAAGGTCGCTACCAGGTGCCGCCGTCGATTTACGGCATTGGCCACGGGATGCTCGGTCCAACCATCATGGCACACGGTAACCAGGAGCAGAAAGATCGCTTCCTGCCCAACATGGTGCAGGGTGACGAGGTTTGGTGTCAGCTCTTTTCCGAGCCCGACGCCGGTTCTGACCTCGCCGGTCTCAAGACCACGGCGGTCCGTGACGGTGACGACTGGGTAATCAACGGCCAGAAGATCTGGACCACCGGTGCACAGTTCTGCAAGTGGGGCATGATCGTTGCCCGCACCAACCAAAACGTGGTCAAGCATGCGGGGCTTACGTACTTCATCATCGACATGGAAGCTCCGGGCGTAGAAATTAGGCCGATCAAGCAGATGAGTGGTGCGAGCGGCTTCAACGAAGTGTTCTTCACCGACGCCCGCACACCCGATACGAATCGACTGGGCGCAGAGGGTGACGGTTGGCGCGTTGCGATCACGACGCTCATGAACGAGCGATCTTCAATCGGAAGTAGCCTCGGCGGTGGCGCGGGGATCAAGGACCTGATCAAACTCGCGCAGAACGTCGACATCGGGGATCGACCGGCGATTGAAGACGGTGGGGTGCGACGCAAGATCGCCAACTTCGCAGTGCGAAAGAACGGGCTGAAGTTCACAGGGCAACGCGGACTTTCCGCTGTGTCCCAGGGAGCAACGCCCGGTCCGGAAGCTTCGATCGGCAAACTTGTTGCGGCCATCATGGGTCTCGAGATGGGTGCCTTTGGGATGGAGCTACAGGGTGCGGCTGGCGTTCTTACCGACGACGAGTCAGGTGTTGATGCCGCGTGGCAGCACTCGTACATGGCGATGCCTGGCCTGCGACTTGCGGGCGGTACGGATGAAATCTTGCGCAACATCATCTCCGAGCGCGTACTCGGGATGCCCGGTGAACCGCGCATGGACAAGGACAAGCCCTTCAAGGACATCCCGACGGGTACCGCGCGCTAAGCGGAAACCTGCAAATGTTCTTTTAGGCAAGAAATGGCCCCGGGGCGTCGCGACGAAAGTCGGCGAGGCTCCGGGGTTCTTCTTTGTCGTACGCACGCGCTCTTTGCAGCACGCGGGCGCCTTCCGACATCCACGTGACGACCGGCGCCATCGGTGAGATGAGTTGCTTCACTCGGGCTCGAAATTTCCGCCTGATTGATTCGAAGCTCGCTCGCGTCATCCTCGTCGAAGCAGGACCCGGCATTCTTCCGATGATTCGCGAGAAACGTGCAGGGCGAGCCGTTCGAGAACTCAAAAGTCTCGTCATTAGCTAGGATTCGTCGACGCTCCGAGCAGCCTTGCTAGGTGCGACTCACGACTAGGAGACGACCCCAATGATCAAAGGCTATGCAGGCCGAGTTCTCGAGATCGACCTCGCCGCACAGACGTTTTCTTTTGAACCGCTCGATGAAGAGATCGCGACGCTCTACATCGGCGGGAAGGGGTATGGGACGCGACTTCTTTACGACCGAACCGAAGCTGGCATTGATCCACTGGGCCCCGAAAATCCATTGATCTTTGCGACGGGGCCGTTGAACGGTTCGGTTGCTCCGCAAAGCAATCGCTTTGCCGTGGTGTGCAAGAGCCCGCTAACCGGCGGGATCGGGAACGCGACCTGCGGCGGAAATTACGCATACGGAATGAAGCGCGCCGGTGTCGACGTCATTGTCGTGAGCAATCAGAGTGCAAAGCCCGTGCGCATCGAAGTCAATGGCGATCGTGATGAAGTGAAGTTCATTGATGCGGCCGAGTTGTGGGGCAAGGGGACGTACGAGACTCAAGAAATACTCGGCAAAAAGATGTCCCACTCCGTGATCGGGCCGGCTGGCGAAAACAAAGTCCTGTACGCGGGCATTGTGTCGAACGAACGTATCGCAGGCCGCACGGGCGTCGGTGCCGTGATGGGCTCGAAGCAACTCAAGGCCATCAGCGTGACCGGCACACGGAAGCTCGAAATGGATGACGCCGCGGCATTCAAGAAGTACACAAAAGAAGTTCGCGAGATGTTCAAAGAACATCCCGTGCTAGGCAGCTCGATGAAACGATTCGGCACCGCTGGGATCGTGAACACCACCAACGGTCGCGGCATGTTGCCCACCCGTAACTTCCAGCGTGGCCACTTCGACGACGCCATGAATATTTCGGGCGAGTACATGGAAGACAATGAACTCGTTGGCGTGAAGAGCAGCTGCTTGCACTGTCCCGTGACGTGTGGGCGCGACGTTGAAGTCGAAGGCAAAGGCAGGGTGAAGGGTCCCGAGTATGAGACCGTTGCGCTGTTGGGCAGCAATCTCGAAATCGGCGACCTCAAGAAAGTCGACGAATGGAACTACCTCGCCGACGACCTCGGCATGGACACGATCAGCCTCGGTGGCAGCCTGAGCTTTGCGATGGAATTGCAGGAGCGCGGTATATGGGACGCGGGAGTGAGTTTTGGCAATGCTGAGGGCATTTCCGAACTGATCAAGGACATCGGCCATCGCCACGGGGTAGGCGATGAACTCGCCAACGGTTCAAAGAAGATGAGCGAGAAGTTCGGTGGGCATGAGTTTGCCATGCACGTGAAGGGGTTGGAGTTGTCGGCGTATGATCCCCGTGGATCCTTCGCTCAAGGGGTCGAGTATGCGACTACGAATCGGGGCGGTTGCCACGTACAAGGCGCGAGCATGTACCTCGAATCCACCGGCCCTCTGACCATCAACCCGCAGAACTTGAAGCTCAAGGCGGACATCCCGGTCTTGATGCAAAACACGGCGTGCACGATCAACTCGATGGTGCTCTGCATCTTTACGACATATGGGATGATTCCCAAGGCGATTCACGACATGGACCCGAACTCGCTCACCCACCGTGTGATGGCGAAGGCGATCGAGAACGCCGGCCCCATGATGCGAATCGGCATGTCGATGAAGGGGAAGCCGATGCTCTGGTACGAAAAGTGGTTGACCTACATCACTGGGCAGACGTTCTCTTCTGGACATCTGCAGGAAATCGGCGGGCGCATCTTCAACCTCGAGCGCATGTACAACTTGCGCGAAGGTCTCACGGGGAAGGACGACACCCTGCCTCCGCGGATCTTGAACGAATCGATCTACGAACATATGGATTCGGGCCACCCGCTTGGAGACTTGCTTCCGCGTTACTACAAGCTCCGCGGCTGGAATGCCGATGGAGTCCCGCTGCGTACGACGCTGGAAAAGTTGCAGGTACGCATCTAATCGCTGGGCAGGTCGCTTCGGTATCGCAACGACAGACAGAACGAGGACTTCAGCATGAGCATTCGCGTCGAACTGACATATGACATGGGCAAGGCCCTGGGAACGTCAAGTTTTGACGTCGAATCGGCCACCACGGTTTCGGAAGTAGTCGAGGAAACGCGCAAGCGGTTCCCGGGTGGCGGCGATCAGTTCGCCATTCTCACCAAGGTTGCCGCCGTCGCGGTGAACGGCGTGTTGGTCAAGCACAAGCAGGGCATGAAGACCAAACTCTCGGATGGCGATCGTGTCGGCTTCGTGAAGGCTGCAGCCGGGGGTTGAATTCCGCAGCGCCATGAAGGAAGGGCACGGCCCTTGATCTGCGTGCGCCTACACCTTACGCGCTGCGACCTGCTGCCCCGTGACGCGCCCAAAGTACGTCGCGTCGCCAACCGACATGCCGCTGCCGTAGCCGGCGGCCGTTCGCGGCAGCCCGCATGACGTTCGGCCCGCAGCGTACAACCCTGGGATCACCTCGCGTTCCATCGTGAGGACTTCGCCGGTCGGGAGGGTATCGAGCCCGCCTAACGTGAAGTACGGATACAAGGCGCCGCTCCCGGGTGTGCAGTTGAGCGCGGCGTACGGCGGTTCGATCGGCTTGAGCCAGGCTTCGTGCTTGTGAAACACGGGATCGTTTCCCTTTGCCGCGTTCTTGTTATAGAACTCGATCGTGTGACGAAGCATGTCGGCGTCGAGTCCGATCTCTTCGGCGAGTTCTTCGATGCTCTCGCCGGTTCCGGCGACGTCTGCGTTCAAGAATGGCGGATGCTCGTAGTCATCGTGGTTGACGATGAGGAAGATCCCATTGCCGACCTGATTCAAAATGTGATGCGCCATGCGCGCGTGATAGATGTCTTCATTGATGAAGCGTTGGGCTTGGGCGTTCACAAAAATTCCGAAAGTGAGCGAGCCCGGTGGATAGAAGGGGAGGGTGATGAAGGCTTCGTTCATGTGAATGAGGGCGCCGCCGACACCCTGGCCCATCAAGATGCCCGCCCCCGTATCCCCCGGGTTCCCGACGGGCACGTTGCCAACGCTCAATTTTGGCACGTACTTCTTGAGCATCTCTTGGTTCATCGCAAAGCCACCGGCACAAAGGATCACGCCTTTGCGCGTACGCACGTTGCGTTCTTCTCCGTCGATGCGAACGACGACGCCCTGAACCGCATTCTGATCGTCGGCGATCAGTGTGAGGGCGCGCGCGTTGTATTCAATTTGGATCGGTCGTTTTTCAACGTTCTTGGTCAGCACACCCATGAGCATGGGACCGCCATTGTCACCGACGACTTCGAGGTTGTGCCCACGCGGGCAGGGCTTCGCGATCTCGCGGAAGGGGTGAGATTTTTCGTTGCCGGTGTAGAGCAAGCAGTCGTCGGTAACTGCCATGATGGCTCGCTCTTTGTATTCGCTGTTCTTGTATTTCGCGCCCATCTTCACGAGCCAGTTGAAGTGGTCGACACTGTTTTCGCAGTACATGCGGATCTTGTCTTCGTCGGCCAGTTCTCCCTGTGCGGCCATCAAGAAGTTGAACATGTCCTCGGTGGTGTCTTCGTACCCACACGCCTGTTGGACGCTCGTCCCACCGCTGCCGCCCATGTAGACTTCGGCGCTCGAAAGTGCGGTTGATCCACCACTCGCCGAAGACACCTCGTAGATAATGACTTCGGCGCCCGCGTCACTGGCTTCGATGGCCGCGCATGCACCCGCGCCGCCAAAGCCCACGATCGCGACATCGGTTTCGGAATGCCATTCGGTGATGTTCTGAACGCGGCGGGGTTGGGTTGGAGAAGCCTTGGGCGTATCGGTCACGGTGCAGTTCCTTTGGGTCGATTGACTCGATGGTTGATGTTCGCGCTAGCGCGTTTTCGACATCACTCTGTCTGCGTACTGGCGAAGCGCGGTGAGTTTCGTTTCCAAGGGCTCTGTGTCTTGGCCTTGGGTGTACGAGTTGCGGAAGCCGACCATGACGTCGGTGATCCCCATGTCTTCCAGCTTGCGAATGCCGTCCGGCGAGTACGCGTCCATGGAAATCACGTGGATCTCGAACGGGTCGTTCTCCTTGCCGTATTCGCGTCGCAGTTCGCCCATGCGCTTAAGCAACACATCGAGTTCGTCGGCGTTGCCTCCGGCGTGAATCCAGCCGTCGCCCTTGAGAACCGCTCGTCGCATCGCGGGCTCGCTGTGCCCGCCGATGATAAAGGGCACCGGCTTCGTCGCGACCGGACAGATCTTGATGCTTGGAACTTGGAAAATTTCACCGTCGTATTCGAAGAAGTCTCCCGCGCACAAGCCGCGGATGATGTCGAGCATTTCGTCGAGCCGCTTGCCGCGCCGAGCCCAAGGGACATCCACGGCTTCGTAGTCGTCGGGCCAGGGGCTAAGGCCGACGCCGAAGGTAAGGCGGTTGTTCGCAAGGAGTGCAGTCGAACTCAACTGCTTCGCGAGGAGTACGGGGTGACGTAGCGGCAGTTTGACCACGGACGTGTTGAAGCGAATGCGTTCGGTGATCGCCGACAAGTACGATATCAACGCAAATGTTTCGACAAACGGCTTGTCTTCGAGAAACTCTCGGCTGCCATCCGCGGTGTAGGGGTACTTGCTGTCCGAAACCTCGGGATAACAAATGCTATCGGGGATCACGAAAGCATCGTAACCGGCTTCTTCTGCCGCGAGCGCAAGCGGTCGCATGAAGCCGGGGTCCGTCATCGTTTCGAGATAGCCAAACCGCATTGGTGTCTTGCCTCGCTATTACTTGGTCAATGAGTCGGTAGCGGAATGGGCTATTTGGCCGGCTGTTCGAAGGTCATGTCCGCGAGGGTCCAGTAGCCACGCAAGTTGGTGAGCTTGCCCGCGTCGTTGAGGTGGTACGTAAAAAACCCGCGTACGCGAGTCGTCACGCCGTTCGGCAATGTTGTGTTGAGGGTGAGTAAGTGGGCGGACTCGTTGCCCGCCGCGCTCGATTCGTGGGTTTCGATCACGAGGGTTGCCGGGCCAATGAACGAATCATAAAAGGCGCTGACTTCTTCTTTGCCGCGCACGCCTTTGCCGGTCGGGTTCGTCGGCGCTTCGCCGATCGGGTCTTCGATGCAGACATCGTCGGCCATCAAGTCGAGCCAGCCCTGCTTGTCGTGGGCCTGAACACAGCGCCAAGAATTTTGTGCGGCAGCAATTGCGGGATGAATTTCGCTCATTGGGGGGATCCTTTTTGTAGCTCGTGGGTGTCGTTCGTGAATGGATAGAATCTTGGCTCGCTCAAGTCCTTACAGAGCGTTTGCAACCTGGGCCCCTTCGAGGGCGGCTTTCCGAATCAAACCCAGCCCAGTGCAGTCACCGACGGCGTGGACTTCGGGGAGTTGATCTTGCAACTGGTCGAACAGAGTCGTGTCGGCTTCGACTTTTCCGGCGAGGATGACGTTGTCGGCGCGGACGACATGAGTCCCGCCTGACTTTAGCAATAGAACTACGCCCCCGCGTTTGATTTGGTCGATGCATACACCGACGTTGACCGCGATTTTTGCACGATCAAGGCTCATCATGTGTTCGTCTCTACGCTTCATCCCGACTTCGGGTGCGATCTGTTCCCCGGTTTCGAGCACGCTCACGTGTCGTCCACGAGCCGCCAGAAACTCTGCAAGTTCGATTGCAGCGAGATCGGCGCCGATGATCACGATTCGTTTGCCAAGAGGCATAAAAACCCGGGTCGCTCGGCGAAGAACGTTCGGTTGCATCCACAGCTGTACCGGTCCGCCCAGTAATTTGGCCGCGGCGCGTTGCCAGGTGGGAAGTTTTGCTGCCGATTTGGCGGTGACTTTGCCAGCGAGGAGTTCGCGCATCTCACTGCCCGTGCGCACGTGCGGGAGGTCGTCGCCGCTGATCTTGGGTGCCACGACGCGGCCACCTGTGGCGACAATGACAGCATCTGGCGCAAGCGCTCTGACGTCTACTGCGTTTAGTTCTTTACGCAGGTGAACCTCAACGGGAAGCCGCTTCACTTCACGCAGGAGATAGTCGAGGAAGCTTTGATTTTCTTCGTGGACGGTCGACGCCATCACGAGCGCGCCACCGAGCTGTCCATTGCGTTCGTAGAGTGAAACGCGGTGGCCCCGCTCGGCTGCGACTCGCGCGGCTTCGAGGCCGCCGGGCCCAGAGCCAATCACAACAACATGCTTGCGTCGGGGCGCCGGGCGCAGTTCGAGTTCAGCCTCGCGACCTGTGCGCGGGTTGACCGCGCACTCCAAATAGAAGCGGCTCTCTAACGAGTCGATGCAATTTTCGCAGGAGATGCATCGCCGGACGTCTTGCGCTCGCCCTGCCTTGATCTTGTTTGGAAGCTCAGGGTCCGCCAAGAGCGGGCGGCCCATTGCGATCAGGTCTGCGCGACCTTCCTGGATCATTTGTGCGGCCATCTCAGGATCGTGAATTCGCCCGACCGCGATCACAGGCACATCGACCGCGTTGCGGACGGCTTCAGCGCATGCGGCATTCAGGCCGTCTTGATAGTGAGCGCCGTTGACCATTTGCGTAACGAACCGATCGATGACTCCACCGCTTACATGAAATGCATCGATGCCAGCCTCGGCGAACGCCGGGGCGATGCGCGCGGTATCGAAACTCTCGCGTCCGCCCGCGATGCGTTCATAACCTGAAATGCGAAGTGTGATGGGAAAGTCTTCTCCGACTTCGGTCTTAATCGCGCGCACAACTTCGATGATCGCGCGGGTGCGGGTTTCTGGTTGGCGCGCCGCATATTCGTCTTTGCGTGCGTTGCGCCAAGGCGTAAGGAAAGAGCCGAGCAACATATATCCATGAGCGGCATGCAGTTCGATACCGTCGTAGCCCACGCTACGAATGCGAACAGCCGCCGCGCGGTACAGGTCAACGACCTGCTGGAACTCTTGGGGTGTGATGGCTTTAGAAGTTGTCCCCGTGAGATATGACTGGACGCCCGATGGGCCTAGTGCCTCGACTTGGTGCATTTCTGGGCCAAGGCCGTCGGGGCCCGCATGGGCGATCTGGGGTTGGATCTTCGCACCGTGGGCGTGCACGGCTTCAACGAGTGCACGGTGGTCAGAAACCACGTCGTCGTTTGCAAAGTGAAGGGAAGTCGGAACTTCTTTGTGCTTTTCGTCGATCGCGCTCGCACCCAGCGTGATGAGCCCGACACCGCCTTTGGCTCGGGCTTCGAAATATTGGATGGAGCGTTCGGTGGGACGGCCGTCTTGAGTGCCGAAGCTGTTTTCCATCGGCGACATGACGAGCCGATTGCGCAGCTCCATCGTTCCAATGCGGATCGGCGAAAAGAGAGCCGTGTAGTCAGTCATTGTTCAGTGCTCGCCGTGGCTTCGCGAGGGGGCGCCACATGGAACGCGCGCGCGACTTGCTCCTCGAGATCGTTCGCGACTTGTTCTGGGTCTCGCTCCATGCCGCCTTCGAGCCAATGGGCGAGTTCAACCTGTTGCATCGACACCACCATGCGCGCGATCAAGTACGGGTCGCGATCGATGAAGACACCTCCTTCGATGCAACGTTGGCAAGCGGCTCGCAAGCGCTCGAGTGCGAGACGCCACGATTCTGTGCGCCCTTGGCTCCCCGACGCGCTTGGCTCGGTTCCCCAAGTGAACCCACCATGCAGACGTAGCTTTAAGAAGTTGGGATGTTCGAGAAAGTAAATCGTCGTCGCGCGCAGGCCGGCCAGCATCGCGGGCAGAGGCTCAGGTATGGACTGTGACCCTTCCACGGCTCGCCGGTGAAGTGCCTGGTCGCCCGCTTCTTGAATGGCCTGGTAGATCGCCGCCTTGCCGGGGAAGACCGAGTAGAGGGTCTGCAACGACACGCCCGACTGTTCGGCGATCTCGCCGATCTTGGCGGTGTCGTAACCCTTGTCGGCAAACACGCTCTCGGCCGCGTCGAGGATCAGCTGCCGGTACAAGTCTTCCTTCGCCCGTCGCGCTTTTCCCTTGGCGCCATTTGCACCGCTGGTCTGCTGGGCCGCCATCACAACTCCCGACTTCAAAGCCCGTCCGGCATTTGTCCAAATGCATCCGAGCGAGAAAAACGAATTGACGATTCTTTTTTTATAGACTAATAATCTGTAAATCGCAACTACTAGTCTGTGCCACTTGGCACGTGCTTTCCGGCATTTGGGCACTTTGCCCCGGCCCGCATTTGGAGAACCGACCGTGAAATTCAACCTCACCCTCACCTTCAATCCGATGGAACACTACGTGCCGCTCGCCAAAGCCGCGGACGAACTCGGTTGGCATTCCGTCAACGTCGGCGACGGGCTCTTCTTTTATGACGAGACGTCGGTCGACTATCCGTATAGCGACAGCGGCGCTCGCTACTGGAGCGCGAACACGCAGTTCCTCGATCCCTTCGCGGTGATCTCTGCGATGGGCATGGTGACGAAAAATGTTCGCTTCCTCATCAATGTGTTGAAGCTGCCCGTTCGCAACCCACTGCTCGTTGCGAAGCTCTGCGGCACGACCACATTCTTGACCGACGACCGACTTTCACTCGGCGTTGGTCTGAGTCCTTGGCCCGAAGATTTCGAGATCTGCGGCACCGATTGGAAGACCCGTGGTGCGCGCTGTGGTGAATCGATCGAAATCATCAAGAAGGCGCTCAGTGGTGAGTTCTTCGAGCACAAGGGCGCGCACTACGATTTCCCGAACTTGTCGATTAACCCCGTTCCCAACCAAGACATGCCGATCTTGATCGGCGGCACGGCAGAGCCCGTGCTTAAGCGCGCAGCCCGTATCGCGGATGGCTTCGTGTCTCCGAACACCACGGCGGACAACATCGACGAGATGATCAAGAAGATCCACGGCTACCGAAAGGAATACGGCACGGACAACAAGCCGTTCCGCATGGTTTCAGTCGCCATCGACGCATTCGACCTGGACGGGCATAAGCGCCTTGCCGACATGGGTGTCGACGAATGCTGCGACATGCCGTGGCTCTATTACGGAGGCAAGTTTAAGTCGCCGGTCGAAGAGAAGATCGAGCACATGAAGCGCTTTACGGACGAAGTTATCGCCAAGATGTAGGGCGCTCGTCGCAAGGCCGTGTCTACATGACTGGCCGTGAACTCTGCCATGGATAGAGGATGTTCCTATGAAGCATTGGGTCTCGCTCGTCAACGTTCCGGAAGTCGATCAGTACATCGATATCGCCAAGCACGCCGAAGAGGTTGGCTTTTACGGCATTTCGATTGCGGACCATCTCGTGATGCCAACTGGGGAGCTCGAGTCGAAGTATCCCTACACCCCGGACGGCAAGATGTGGTGGCCCGAAGATGTTCCGTGGCCCGACCCGTGGGTCACGCTCACCGCGCTTGGGGTTGCGACCCAAAACCTGCATCTCGCGACGAACATCTACCTGGCGGCACTTCGCGACCCCTTTACCGCGGCACGCGCCATCTCGGCGGCGTCCGTCTTTACGAACGGGCGCGTTCACTGCGGTGTGTCGGCGGGTTGGATCAAGGAAGAATACGACTTGATCGGGGTCGACTTTAAGTCGCGGGGACGACGGCTCGACGAGACGATCGAAGTGATGCAAAAGCTTTGGACGGGCAAGAGTGTCGACCACAAAGGTGAGTTCTTCGAATTTCAGAATGCGTTGATGAGCCCCGCGCCTCCAGTCAAAATTCCGATCTGGAGTGGCGGAGCGAGCAAGGCTGCCTTCCGTCGCGCCGCGGCCAATGATGGTTGGCTCGGTGTCCCGATGATGGCCGACGCACTTATTGAAACCATCCACGGTTTCAAGGCTGCGCGAGAAAAGATCGGAAAGGAAAACCAGCCCTTTGATGTTTGTTGCAGCTTGATCCAACCTCTCACCGAGAATCTCGAAGGTCAACTCGAAGAACTGGGCGCACATCACAACATGACGCTGCCCTGGGTGGTGACGCCGTGGGGACGCGCGCCGTGGCTCAAGGAGGGCGAGGATGTCGCGGACCTCGACACCAAGAAGCGTGCAATGGAACGCTTCGCCAACAAGGTGATCCACCGCAAGTCGTAGTTTTCTGCTGCGCGAGAGCATTCGCACGAAAGAGAAGTTTCCGCGACCAACCAAGGACCTCCCATGTCAGAACTCAGTGCCCTGTTCAGCCCCATCAAGATCGGTTCGATGGAACTCGAAAACCGAATCGTGATGGCCCCCATGACGGTCGACTACGGTTTGCCGGATGAAACTCCGTCTCCCCGTCATCTCGCTTACTACGGTGAGCGCGCTTCAGGTGGCATGGCGCTGATTGGTCTCGAAGTGTGCAGCGTAGACGCCGATCATCGTTATCAGCAGCATTCTCTCGGCCTTCACAGCGATTCGCAGATCGAAGGTCATAAGAAGCTGGTCGACGCGATTCACGCGCACGGCGTAAAGGTTCAGCCCCAGATCTCCCACCCTGGCCCCGAGTCACTGGCGCCGTTCTTCAAGCAAATTCAACCGATGGGCCCGTCGGTGTGCCGAACCGAAACCACGAAGCAGGTCTGTCGCGAGATGGACCTTGAAGAGATCGAGGCGGTCATCGAGATGTACGGCGAGGGTGCACGGCGTGCGCGCGAAGCTGGCTATGACGGCATCGAGCTCCACGCGGCACATAACTACATGATGTTGGGTTCCTTTATTTCGTCGCTTCGAAACTTTCGTACGGACGAATACGCCGGCAGCAAGTTCGAAGGCCGCGCAAAGTTTCCGCTCGAGGTTCTCGCCCGCATTCGCCAAAAGGTCGGTGACGACTTCCCGATCACCATGCGGGTTTCGGGCTTCGAACGACAGAGTGGCGGTCGAGAGATCAATGACACCCAGCGGCTCGCGCCCTTGCTGGCTTCCGCGGGAGTGGATTGCTTTCATGTAAGCGGCGGCGTCGGCGACGCGAACATTACGCAGATCATCACTGGGCCCGAATTCGGCGCCGGCTACAACGTCGCAGCGGCAACCGCGATCAAACAGGTCGTTGACGTGCCGGTTCTCGTCGTTGGCCAGAACATGGACCCGGTCGAAGCAGACAAGATTGTCGCCGAAGGTCGAGCCGACTTGATCGCGATGGGGCGCAGCTTGCTCGCCGATCCGCAGCTGCCCAACAAAGCCCGTGAAGGACGTCTGCGAGAAATCAATCGTTGCAACTTGTGCCAGGGTTGCGTCGACACCATGACGGCCGACTTCAACGGTGCAGGCTGTTCCGTGAATCCCCGCGCTGGGAAGGAAGAGCAGTTTCCCCTGGAAGCCGCGGCGACTTCGAAGAAGGTTGTCGTAGTGGGTGGGGGTCCAGGTGGCATGGCGGCAGCGATGTATGCGTGCGAGCGCGGTCATCAAGTCACGTTGATCGAAAAGGAAGCTGAGCTTGGCGGCGCTTTCCGTTGGGCTTCGGTGCTTTTCGAAAAGAACCAGCTGTTTCTCGGCTACCTCAAGGCACGCGTGACTGACTTGCCCGTCGATGTTCAGCTCAACACGGAAGCGAACGAGACAACGCTCAAAGAACTTGCTCCCGACGCCATCATCTTGGCAACCGGGGGCCGTTTCGAAAGCCCCGAAATTTCAGGCGACCAAGCTGCCCACGTGATCCGCGGCAAGGGGGTCGTTGAACTTGTGAAGCGCGCCAGTGCGAAGGCGAACCTTGAAGTCGGCAACAAGGTTGCCGTGATCGGCGCAAACCTGATTGGAATCGAACTGGCCGAAGTTCTGGCGCAAAGCGGACGGAGCGTTCATCTCATTGAACCCAGCAGTCGCATGGCGACACCGGCCGGTAAGAAGCGCCGAGCCGATCACTGCAAGAACCTCGACACTCTGGGCGTACCGGTCAATACAGGAGTGGGCGTGAAGGAGATCACCGCCAACGGTGTGACCCTCGAACTCGCCGCGGGGCGTACGAGCGAGGTTCTCGCGGACACGGTGATCGTTGTCGGTTATCCAGAGGCGGACTCGAGCCTGGCCAAAAAGGTACAAGACCTGGCGTCCGAGGTGCATTCGATCGGCGACGCGACGGGCTTTGGTTTGTCGAAGAAAGCTGTTCAAGAAGCGATGGAGATCGCGTACGCGATTTAGCTAGGCTGCTTCGTTCACCGCCCGGCAGTGACACACATGAGCCGGGCCAACTTCTATTGCACGCTCACGCGCAGTAATCGAAGGAACGAAAACCATGCGGTTCACCTTGAACGTCACCATGCTCGACCCCGCGCAGTACGTCCCCATTGCGCAAGCGGCAGAAGCCGCCGGCTTCTACGCGGTCAGTGTTCCCGACAGCATCTTCTATCCCGAAGAAGCCATCGGCGAATACCCCTACCACGAGGGCCGTGAGTTTCTCGAAGACAAACCCTTCGTAGAGCCCATGGTTGCGATCGCCGCTATGTCGCAGGCGACCACGACGCTTCATTTCAGCACCTTCGTCATCAAACTCGCAATACGCGACGCCCTCATCGCAGCCAAGACCGCGCTTTCGGTCGCCGTCATGAACGGCAATCGCTTGACGATGGGTGTCGGGATCAGTCCGTGGCTCGACGACTTTCAGTACTGCAACGTGCCCTTCGAAGGCCGCGGCAAACGACTCGACGAAATGATCGAAGTTCTGCGTGGCGTGCAAAGTGGCGATTACTTCGAATACCACGGCGATCACTTCGACTTCACGCGCCTCAAGATGTGCCCGGTGCCTGATCAACCGGTGAAGATCACAGTGGGTGGACATTCCCCACCGGCGCTTCGTCGCGCTGCGAAGCTCGGGGATGGCTGGGTGGCGGCCAATATCACGCGCGAACAAGCGCGCGGTCTCGTCGGCATGCTGAACGGGTATCGCAAAGAGTTTGGCTCGGACGCCAACGCTGACTACATCGTGCAGGCCATGTTGACCGACATCGACGTCTTTTCGCCCGATGGTTATCGCGAGGGGGAAGACATCGGGCTCACCGACGTAACACTTTCGCCTTGGGGTGTCTACGACACCGAGCAACTCGAACTGAGCGAGCGTCTCGATCGCATCAAGCGGTTCGCAGACGAGGTTATCGCCAAGTACTAGCGGCCTACCGCATGTCCCCATTTCGAATACGGAGAGATTCATGAGTGACGAACTCGCTGCGGCACTTCCTTCATGGGAAGAGACTTGCGCCAAACTGACGGGGCCGGATGGCCCTTTCGAGACCGTTGAAGAAACCGTTCTCGGCGAAACGATGCGCGTCTACAAGAACCGCGTACATTCGCTCCGCGAGTTGCTTGTACGCTCCCAGGCATTTGCAGGCAATGATTACCTTGTCTTCTCGGACGGGCGCCGCTGGACATACGCAGATCACCTGCGCGACGTTTCTTCCGTTGCTGCGGCGCTGCGTGATGAGTACGGCATCGGCAAAGGGGATCGCGTTGCGATCCTTGCCGCCAACGCACCCGAATGGATCTTGACCTTTTGGGCGACCGTGTCGCTCGGTGGGGTGGTCGTCGCGATGAACGGGTGGTGGGCCGCAGATGAAATCCGGCACGCTCTCGACTTGACCAAGCCCAAACTCCTTGTCGCCGACGCGCGACGGCTCGAGCGTCTTGAAGGCGAAGCCCCTGGCATGTCGGTTGCTGTCATCGAGCAAGACTTTCAGCGCTTCCTTGATCACAACCCTGAAGCGTCGCTTTCCGACGTCGCAATTGCGGAAGACGACCCGGCAGTTGTCTTGTTTACCTCGGGGACGACCGGACGGCCCAAAGCTCCGCTACTCAGTCACCGCAACATCGTTTCCTTCGTGGGCTCGACGTTTCTGATCGGCACCGCGCGCGCCATGACGGAGCCCCCGCAAGAAAGAAGCCCGGGTGCCATTCTTGCCCCGTTCCCGTTGTTCCATGTATCGGGTTTGTTGGGCACCACAGTGGCGTCATTGGCCGGTGGTCAGAAGACCGCTTGGCCGTCTGGTCGTTTCGACCCCGCCGCCGTCATCGCACTTTGCAAGAACGAAGACGTTTCGAGTTTTACGGGTGCGGCGACTCACGTGTTCCGCGTGCTCAATCATCCCGATATCGAAACCCTGAACCCAAAACAGTTCACGAACGTCGGCGCCGCGGGTTCGGCGACTTCACCCGAGCTTCTACGCGCGATCCACGAACGCTTCCCACACTTGGGCAAGGTTGTGGGCACCGGTTACGGCTCAACGGAGAGTGGCGCGTTGATTTCATACGCACCCGGCGCGATGCTCGAAGAAGTCTCGAATTGCGTGGGGACCCCACTTCCCGTCGTAGAGGTCAAGATCGTCGACGAAGACGGCAAAGAAGTTGCGGAAGGCGAAGTCGGCACCATTTGTGCGCGGAGCCCCATGGTGATGCTGGGCTACTACGAAAACCCGGACGCCAACGAGAAGACGATTCTGCCAGGACGCTGGCTCGACACCGGTGACTTCGGTCGCCTGCGCGAAGGGCGTTTGTACATGGAGTCACGTCTTCGCGACTTGATCATCCGGGGCGGCGAGAACATCTACCCGATCGAAATCGAAAACCGCCTCGAAGAACATCCGGCGGTCATGGACGTTGCAGTGTTTGGTGTTGACCACCCGGAGATGGGACAGGAAGTGAAAGCGGTCGTCGTTCCGCACGCAGGGAAGAGCATCAACGAAAAGGAAGTTCGAGACTTCGTGGCGGAAAGCCTGGCCTACTTCAAGGTCCCGGCACACGTTGAAGTGCGTAGCGAACCCCTTCCACGCAATGCGACTGGCAAGGTGTTGAAGCATGTGGTCTCGGGTGATGCAGAGAACAGCTTCGTCGAAGAAACGTAGTGAACGCGGGGCCTGTCGCATCGACTTCCGCCTCGGCCCCGATGGCGCAATGCAGCGGTGTCTACTTCATCGTCAACGACGCCCATGCGCGTGCCGATATGCCCGCCGAACATGGGTTGGCGATTTGTACGCCAGCCGATCAATCGTTGATAAGACTCAGGGGTTTGAGCGTCGTCTGGCAGCGAAAGGTAGTCAGCGACGACACATACCCGAGGTTTTGCCCCGCTCCGAACGCGGGAACTAGCGTGGTGCGCTTTCTCTAGAGCCAACCCCGTCGCGAGCCTTCTGGATCCGGACGGCAATCGAACTCATTCGTGGAATCCCCGAGTATGGATCGAATTCCTTCCGGTTGTCGATCAAGCGACCCGTGGTGCTTCCGATCTCGCGAAAGTCTTTGTCTCGTTCTGGCGCGTCTCCGAAAGCGTGCGCCATCGACACCACTCCACGGCGCAGACCTTTTTCTTCCGCAGCGATCCCGATGATCATGCCGCGCTCCGATTCGATCTGGATCACGCTCCCGGCCTCGATGTTCAGTGCCTGGAGATCGTCTGGATTCATGAACGAAGGGTTGTAGGTGTTCTTTCGCGAGAAGTTGGGAAGGTCGCGGCCTGCGGAGTTGTAGACCCCACGTGATCGGCGTGAAATGAGTCGGAAAGGAAAGTCATCACGCGCTCGCTTGTCGTCTTCGTCGCGAACGTCCACGAGTTCGCCAAGCATGGTTGGCTCTGCGAGTTCGAGTCTACCGTCCCAACCCGGTTCCTTTGCGGCAACGAGGGTTTCGCCATTGTCGAATACTGCACCGCCTTCACGCTCTCTCAGGGTCGAGAGAGGGATGCGTGTCCCCGCGAACATGAGATCGAGTAGTTCTTCGGTGGTTGGCTTGGTTCGCATGTCGAGTGCGAGGGGCTTGTTCGCCGCGCGAAGCGGGCCGGCCTCCGCCCGAATCGGATACAGCGAGAGCGGCAATTGCTGTCGCTTCGCAAGGCCATAGAAAAACTCCCACTCCTCAATGACGTCGGACCCATTGGGTGGATCAATCAACGCCGGCGTGTACTGACCGTACGCTCTTGAGTAACCGATCCCCGGCCACATTTGTTCGGGGGCTTCGACTTGGTAAGTCGTTCCGGGGACTTCCAATGAAAGCTTGGGCGCAATGACGTAGTCGGACAACTTCGCGGTTGCTGACATCTTGATGTCGAGGGTGACGCACAGTTCGAGTTTCTCGAGTGCTTCAAGGGTGAGCTTTTGATCCGGCCAAGCCACGACGGGGTTGCCGCCGATGCAAACCAGGGCGCGAATCTGTCCTTTGCCTTCAAGCAAAATCTCTTCTGCGAGCGCGGCGGTTGGGAGTCCGGCTGCGCAATTTCCGAGGTCTCTCACGCGGAGCTTCTCTCCGAAGCCCCAGCCTTTGCGCGGAGACATCGCCTGCGCGTTCGCTTTGGCGGGGGACATCAGGACGCCGGGGTTCGGGAGGGCTTCGCCTTCGCGTCGCCAATTGCCGCACAGTGTGTTGAGGCACAGGATCAAGTACTCAGTGAGGTTCCCGCGCGGCGACATATTGGGGCCCGTGCCCGCTGCGGCGGCGGCCTTTGTGCCGCCCGCAAACATCATTGCGGCCGCAACAAGGTCGTCCTCGTCGATGCCGGCTCTTTGTGCTGCATACCCGGGTGTAAAATCTAATACCGCATCGGCAAGTCGTTCAAAGCCTTGGGTGTTGCTCACGACGAAGTCTTTGTCGTACAACCCGTCGCGAATGATTACGTGGATCAACCCAGCGAGTAGCGTTGGATCTTCACCAGGGCGCGACTGCAAGTGAATGTCTGCGTGACGAGTCGCGTCAGACTTGCGCGGGTCGACCACGATCAACTTCTGACCACGCTTGCGCGCTTCGGTCATGCTGCGTGCGGGGTTCGCGCACGACACCGTTGCAACCATCGAAACTTCGGGGTTTGTTCCGATGAGCATCCAGGTGTCGGCTTCGTCGTACATATAGCCGCCGCCCAACCAGCGGCCGTGCAGTGCGTTGGCGATGTGTTTACCAGGTTGATCAATCGTCGAAGCGGCGAACACCATTCGCGAGTCATTTGCGATCAACCAGCCGACGCCGGCTGCCGCTGCCGCTACATATTGGTTCGATGAAGTTCCGATGTAAATCGCAACAGAACGAGGGCCATGCTTCTCAACGATCTGCTGCACTCGCGCGGCGACTTCATCCATGGCTTGTTCGCTCGAAATTGATTCGAAGCTGCCGTCCGCTTGTCGCTTTTGTGTATGAAGCAAGCGATCTGGATGCGTGTGTTGGGCGGGCAGGTCGCGACCGCGCGAACAGGTGTAACCGCGATAGACCGGATTCTGCGGATCGCCCTTTACCTTGCGGGGCACGCCGTCTTCGACTTCGACCAGGATCGCGCACGCGGCGTGGCAGAAACGGCAGATCGAATGATGGGTTGTGAGAGGGGGGGGCATGGCGCGTTCAGTGTACCCGTCGACATCGGGCGGCGCGCAGTCGTGTACCGAGCCGGGGGGACTGCGAATCAGTATTCGAAGTCTCCAAACCACTGAAAATAAACGAAAAACAAAATGCCCCGGAGGGACATGGCGTTGAATGAACTGTCGCTCGATTCGGATCAACCGCCTACGATTCCGCGATGATTGATCTCTCTCGCGATGGCGACGTGTTTGTTCTGCGGCTGGATCACGGCGAAAACCGCTTCGGTCCCGAAATGATTGAAGCCTGGAACCAGGCACTCGACGAAGTCGAAAAGGCCGACGGAGCCAAAGCATTGGTGACGACCGGGACGGGCAAGTTCTATTCGAATGGCCTCGACCTCGACTACATGATGTCAGACGCATCTGGCGACGCGAACACATACTTGAGTCAGGTAATGGGCATCATGGAACGCGTCTTGTTTTTTCCCGCCTACACCGTTGCTGCAATGAATGGCCATGCGTTCGGAGCCGGCGCGCAGACCGCACTGGGTCACGACCTGCGAATCATGCGAACGGAGCGCGGATATTTCTGCATGCCAGAAGTCGACATGAAGGCCGACCTGCATCCGGGCATGACCGCGATCATTCAAGCACGCTTGCCCCATCAGACTGCACATGAAGTGGTCGTGACGGGCACGCGTTATGGCGCGGAGCTCGCACTCGAAAAAAAGATCGTGGACGTGATCTTGCCCGAAGAAGAAGTTCTGCCCCATGCAGTCGCGGTTGCTGCCTCGTATGCATCGAAAGCGCACCCCATTATGGGCACGCTCAAGCGCGGCATGTACCCGGCAACCGGCGAGGCGATGCGCGCTACGATCGACTTCCGAGGCATGCCGTAGCGGTTTTCAAAATCGGCTCCAGGCGGCGTTTGGAGCCGGCCAGAGGCACTTTGGAATTACGGAATCAATTGGAGGAAGAGGGCATGCTTCGAAAGCTTGACGAAAACCTGTGGGTCATCGATCACGAGTTCGCGATGCCGGGTGGGATTCAGATCGGAACCCGGACGACCGTGATCCGTCTTTCCGACGGCAGTTTGTTCGTACACGCGCTAGGTCCCGCAGACGATGGGGACCATGTCGAGATTTCGAAACTTGGCAACGTTGCGCACGCGGTCGCGCCGAACCTGTTTCACAACGAGTTCGTTGAAGACTGGCGAGCGCGTTATGACGGCGCGAAGTTCTATGCGCCGGAAACGTTTGAAGAAAAGGTGCCGTCGCTCGACTTCGAAGTGCTCACCGACGAGACACCCGCGGCTTGGTCGGCGGACATCAAGCAAGTGAAGGTTGAGGGTGCGCCGGTGCTGGGCGAGATCGTCTTCTTTCACCCTTCGAGCCGAACCCTTTTACTCACCGATCTTTGCTTCAACATGGTGCATTCGGATTCATTCATCACACGGCTCGTGATGCGCATTATGGGCGGATACGGCCATTTTGGCCCATCCCGCCTCGCAAAGTCCTTCATGAAGGATAAGGCTGCGATTCGCCGCGGGATCGACAAGATCCTCGAATGGGACTTTGACCGCGTGACGGTTACGCACGGGGTGGTGCTCGAGCGCGGTGGCCACGAAAAGTTTAAGCAAAGCTACGCGTGGCTAAAGGGCTAAACGATCGAGCTGCGACGCGAACCCTTTAAGCGGGAACGACTTCCGAAAAGAGTTGGTCGTATCCAACCGGGAAGTAGGTTTCATCGAAGACACCCTTTGCAACCAAGAAGTCGTGAAAGGCTTTGAGGTTGTAAAAAGGGATGCCCGAATGGAAGTGATGCTCAAGGTGGTAGTTGAGGTTGAAGGGCGCAACGAACGGCTTTTCGAACCAGCGTACAATCGTAGTGCGCGTGTTGAGCCGCGGGTCCGGATCGTACAAATCGGGAGTCCCGCCGTGTTCGGCCACTTGTCGCAAGCGTGCGATCAACATGTACGTCGTCAAGAACGATGCGGGCCACATGAGATACAGCCAACCTTCGCCCGCCATGAGAAAGGCACCGAACATCAAGCCGTTAACAATGATGTGACCGCCGAGTGCATTCTCTTTCCACGGCGCACCAAAGATCCCAGCCTTGCCTCGGCGCCACGTAGCACGAAGCGCCTTCCATCCGGTTTGTCCGGTCAAGTCACGCATCACTTTGCGGCCGAAGCTCGAACGACTGATCGGGTACTTGCTGTAGTTGGGGAGGTCGGGGTCGTCTTGAGTGCCGGCGAGTGCGTGGTGGCGCCGATGCCCGGCGGCATAACGCGGCAAGTCTGACAGGATCGGATATGCGCACAGCCACTGGCCGACATGGAGGTTTGCGGTCTTGTTCGCAAACAGAGTTTCGTGTCCACAATCGTGCATCAAGGCCGCGAAACCCAGCTGACGCCCCCCTAAGAGGGCGATTCCGACCAGGATCGTGATTGGGTTCGTAAACATCGCAACGCCCGCAAAGATCAACACCACCATCAACCAGTTGAAGGCGATCGCGCCGATGGCTCGCAAATCGCTGCGCTCGGTAAAGGATGCGAGCTCCTTTGGAGTGACGAAGTCGGTGATGCGTACGGGCCGGCGTGTGGGCTCGGCGGTTGCGGTTGTCATGGTGTTTCTCCTTGCAATATCTCGACAGTCATGGGTGACCGTGTGAAGAGCGGGTGGCGCGAATGAGGTTTCAGGTGCTCGCCAACGCGGGCACTTCGCTCGGTACGGAGTCGAGGGTCCCCATGTCGACGGGGCTTCGTTCGAGTTCAACTGAGGCACCGGCCCATTGCTTCCAAGCTTCGCGACCCACGCGATCGTACTGCCGCATGGCTTCGACGACCGCGCTTCGAGCCGCGGTGTCGATGATCTCTTTCGGGAGCAAGGGGTCGAGCACAAGTTGTCGAACAGCTTCGCCACCAATCTGAAACGACTCGGCCATCGCTTCGTCGACGGATAGCTCTGGAAAACGTGCAGTACTGCGCTCGAGGTTGGCGCGTGTCTCGGCATATCGCGCTTCAAGGTCGGCTGTCGCCCAAAGGTTGCGCGCACGTTGCTCAAGCTCGGGGTCGAGGTCATTCAATTGAAAAAGAACCGGCGCCGGTGCAAAGCCAAGTTCGACGAGGCGTTCGCGACAAGTCGTCGCCCCCCCGACCAAGTTGTTGGGTCGCACCATCAGCGCGGGCGAAAGCCGTTCGAAGCCGAGCAAGCGAAGCGCGCGATCACGCACCTTCGCCCCTCGACGATCGCGGCGGTGGAGGCCGCTGGTTTCGACTGCGAGGTAACTCCCATCCCAATCGCAGGCGCCTTGCTCGAGGGTGGGCCAGCTGCGCACCTTTCGATTGACCGGCTGTGCCTTGCGACTCAGGCGATAAAAGCCGCGGGTGTCCGATTCGATCGACGCACTCGAACGCAGCCGTGCGAGTGCCACCCGCATGCTGTTCTCGCCGATTCCGAATAGCGCCGCTGCGCGCACCAGGGCCCCCACCGGGACGGGATGGCGGGCGGGCATGGTTGAAAGCAGATCGATCACGAGTGTCTTTGCGGAGACGGGCTTGGCCTGCCTTGGGTACATGAGTGAACCTTGTGTGCGAAAATCGTTATTACTATATCGATAGATAGTGACAGAAAGAGACATAATGAATCGAATTTCAAAAAAATCTACTAACCTATTGAAATTAAAGATGAAATTATATTGTTCTGAAAGAGAAACCTGCTTGAAACTGAGATCTAGTGCAGCTCGGTCCAACTTGCGCGCGAGGTTTGCTCGCCCTAGGCGCTCGCTCGCATACGCGGCACCTCGTGAACCCGTGTCCTACCGTGGGTCCCAAGCGCTTGATTCCCGGCAAGTTTTCATTCATCGCTGAGACAACATCGGGTTCATCAATCTACAAACACGCACACGTTCGCGATCCACTGCCGAAATCGGTCCGGAGCCCAAAATGACCCGCGCTGAAGGCGACAACCCCCACGATCTTCCACTGATCGATCACCCCGATCGCCTTACCCCCGAGTGGCTGAGTGGTGTGTTGGCGAACAATGAAATCAACGCATCCGTGACGGGTTTTCGATCGAGTCCCGTCGGGACCGGCCAGATGGCGGACAACTATCGCCTCGAACTCGATTACCAGGACAAGCCTGAGGGCGCGCCCGATTCGTTGGTCGTAAAGGTCTGCTCGACGGATCCCACGAGCAGAGCGTCGGGGGCCGCGGGCGGGTACGTCACCGAGGTCAACTTCTATCGAGACCTCGCGTCGCGTCTCGCCGTGCGCACGCCGCACTGTTATCACGCAGACATCTCCTCAGCCAACGACGTGTTTGTTCTCGTGATGGAAGATCTTGCACCGGCGGAACAGGGCGATCAGATCCGCGGTTGCAGCCCCGATGAAGCTCGGCTGGCTTTGCAAAACCTTGCCGGCTTGCACGCTTCAAGTTGGTGCGATGCCAAGCTTGACGGGTATTCGTGGTTGAGTCGCGTGACCCCCGAAGTCGCGGCGCTCTTTACGAACATCCTCATGCCAGCGACGGAAGGGTTTATCGAGCGCTACAAGGCGAGGCTTTCGGATGAAGACGCTTCCGTACTTCGTCACTTTGCCAACAACGCCGAGCGCTGGTTAACCGGACGGGGTGATCGCTTCGCGCTTGTGCACGGCGACTACCGCCTCGACAATCTCCTGTTCGGTACGGAGGCCGGTGGGGCCCCTGTTGCCGCAGTGGACTGGCAAACCGTGACGCTTGGACATGCGGGCCGAGACACCGCCTACTTTCTCGGCAACTCACTCGTGATCGAAGACCGCATCAAGTACGAGCAAGACTTGATTCTTGGCTATCACGAAGCGTTATGTGCAGGCGGGGTCGCCGACTACACGTTTGCCGAGTGTTTCGACGATTATCGTTACGGTCACTTCCAAGGCCCTCTCGTCACGGTGCTCGGTGCCATGGCGGTGATCCAAACCGATCGCGGTGACGAAATGTTTATGGCCATGTGCTCACGCGCATGCCAAGCGATCCGCGATCTCGAAAGCGACCAACTGATCTAAATAGACCCGCTGTCCAACACGGCGATCATCCACACCGATCACAGGAGAAGGCATGCTCTCAAAATTTGACGACTATCCCATTCACCAGACTTCGGAGCCGTTGATCCACCCTGCGTCGAGCGATCGCAATGTCTATGACCGTTACTGGTTCAACGGCTATCAAGACGATGGTGCCTTCTACTTTGGAATCGGTGCGGCCCTCTATCCAAACCTGGGCATCATGGACTGTGGCCTGTCGCTTGTAATCGATGGCAAGCAGTATGCATTCCACGGCTCTCGCCGCGCGCCGGTTGAGCCCACGGACCTGAACATCGGCCCATTTTCAATCGACATCCAAGAACCGATGAAGCGCTTGAAGGTGACTCTCGACGACAACGAAACGGGAATCGCGGGTGAACTTCAGTGGATCCCGCGAACAGCGAGCATCGAAGAAGGGCACCAACTCGCTCGACGACGTGTCGGCCGGATGGAAGCCACGCGCTTCAATCAGTTTGGTCATTGGGAAGGTGAAATCCGCTACGAAGGCAAGTCAGTCAAGATCGATCCTTCCCGGGTGTTCGGCACCAAGGATCGCAGCTGGGGCTTGCGCCCCGTTGGCGACCCAGCGCCCCCTGGCGCACCACCGACCGAACCCGGCGGCGTCTTCTTTCTATGGGCGCCACTGCACTGGAAAGATCGCTGCACCCATCTCGGGCTCTTCGAAAACGAACACGGCGTGCAGTGGCATTTCGATGGAATGATCTGTCCCGTCTACAAGGACGTGAGCGACATCCCCGGCACCGAAGATCCCGCAACGCAGTTCCTTGCCGGCGGTGAACACAACATGACCTTCATCCCGGGAACGCGTCGCGCCAATTCGGCAGACATCACCCTGCACACCCTTGACGGCAAGCGCGAGGACATTCACCTCGACCCGGTTTTGTGTTTCCGCATGAAGGGGATCGGGTACATGCATCCTGAATGGGGTCACGGCAAGTGGAAGGGCGAACTCGCAATTGGCGGCGAAAGCTGGAAGTGCGACGAGGTCGATGAGAACGCTTACGACAACGTTCACATTCAACAGGTTGTGATGGCGACCAGTGGCGATCAAAAGGGGATCGGTGTTCTCGAACAGATCCACATCGGTCCGCATGCGCGCTACGGCTTCAAAAATATTTTCGGAGATTGAACCTTGTCTGATTCAGCCGTGTTGGTGACGCGCAAAGACGAGGGCGGCATCTGCACCATTAGTCTCAACAGGCCAGACGCCCTTAACGCACTCTCTCTTGGGGTTTTCGAGGAACTCGAAGCACACGCCAAGATGCTTGTGCAACAGACGGATGAAGTCGGTTGCGTGATCTTGCGCGGCGAGGGGCGGTCTTTCTCCTCGGGCAATGACATCAAGTCGTTGCAAGCGGGCGATAAGGATCCTCATCTCCACTACCGAACCGATGTCATCAACCTGCTCGAGGGGTTGCCGCAGCCCGTCATCGCGAGTGTGCGCGGACATTGTTATACGGGTGCGCTTGAGCTTGCGTTGATCGCAGACTTGCTCGTCGCGAGTGACACGGCGAAGTTTTGCGACACCCACGCGGGCTGGGGCATGGTGCCGATGTGGGGGATGACGGCGAGACTGCCGCACCGCATTGGTGTGAAGCGTGCCAAAGAACTGATGTACACCGGTCGTGTCTTGAGCGGAGACGAAGCTGTTGAGTTCGGGCTCGCGAATGTGTGCGTGTCCGATGCCTCTCTTGAGACCGCAACCCTTGAAATGGCGCAGCGCATCGTTGAGCAGTCATGGCATTCGCTTCGCGAAGGCAAGGCGTTGATCGACGCCGCTTCGCGCATGACGTACGAAGAGGGTCTTGCGTGGGAACGGGCCAATAGCAAAGGAACGACTCCCGATCTTGAAGCACGTCTCGCAAGCTTCGGTAAGCGGAGTTGATGCGCGCCGCGCGCACTTGACTTTACGCCCGCGCGACGAGAGACAGCGAGACGCAGCTTCGCACGCGCCAACTCGGACCATTGCACGCAATGTCTCGCCGCTCGCGAATCTTCGTTGAATCGGTGCGCTTCGAAATCGTGCTGATCCTACCCGCATGCTCTGCGTTGAAGGAGTGCTGTCGAATTCGTCAACCCGCGCAATACGTCCCCGCAGTCAATTCGAGAACCCGCGGCTCACAGTTGCGGGGGCCCCACGGTTTACCGCAGCATGTCCTGCAACACGCCCCAAACTCGCTTGGCGATCAACTTGTGGCCTTCTGCAGTGGGGTGGATGCCGTCGACTTGATTGAGACCCGGCCGCGCGGCGACGTCTTCAAGCAAAAAAGGAATTAGCTGTGCAGCGTACTGGTTGGCGAGGTCCGTATACGTCGATTCGAACTTCTGAATGTAAGTTGAGCCCAGATTCGGCGCGGCGCGCAGGCCAGCCACCAAGAGCTTCACGGTCGGGTTTGTGGCCCGGGTGCGCTCGATGATCTTTGTCAGGTTCTGCCGCATGGCGTCGGGGTCGAGGCCTCGGAGCATGTCATTGGCTCCGAGTTCGAGTACCAACACCGAAACGGGGGACTGCAATAACCAGTCGATGCGCCGTAGGCCGCCGGCGGAAGTGTCTCCGCTCACGCCCGCGTTGACGACGCGGAAATTCAAGCCTTCTGCGTCGATCTCCTTTTGGATCAGAGAGGGGAAGGCTTCTTGGGATGGGAGGCCGTAGCCCGCCGTCAGGCTGGTGCCGATAAATAGGATCACCGGCCGATCGTCAGCGGCGATCGACGCATTCGACGCGAACAAGACGAAGATCATCGCGAAGACCGTCGCAGCAAAGAATGTCATGTTGCGAGCGATGGCGCGGCCCAGCGAGTATTGTCGGCGCCAACGTTTTGTCGGAATCTTCATCGTCCATGATCGTCGCGCGGAACCTGAGTCAGCGCTACCCGCGTGCGGGTGGCGAGGGGCCGTTGACCGTGCTCGACGACGTTTCGATCGAGGTCGCGAAAGGCGAGATCGTCAGCATCCTTGGCCCTTCCGGTAGCGGGAAGACGACTTTGCTCGGGCTACTTGCCGGGCTCGACTTGTCGTCGGAAGGTTCGGTCGCTCTGGCTGGCTCAGACTTGTCGAACCTCAATGAAGATGCGCGTGCGGCACTACGCGCCGATGCAATTGGCTTTGTGTTTCAAAGCTTTCAACTGATCCCAACCCTGACCGCTCTCGAAAACGTGCTTGTCCCGTTGGAGCTTCTGCCCGCCCATCGCGCGATCGACCGCGCCGCGGCACAAGCCCGCGCGACTTCGCTCCTTGAGCGAGTTGGGCTCGCGAAACGTTTGCACCACTACCCCGCGCAACTTTCGGGGGGCGAGCAGCAGCGGGTTGGTATTGCGCGCGCATTCGCAAACGAGCCGCGCATCCTATTCGCCGACGAGCCGACCGGGAACCTTGACGGGGAAACCGGGCGTGGCGTCGTTGAACTTTTGTTCGATCTGAACCGTGAGCAGGGGACGACCCTCGTGATCGTTACCCATGACACCGAACTTGCGCGACAGACAAATCGCATCATTACCCTGAAGAGCGGTCGAATCGAAAACATCGAGCAACGCGCAGGTGCTGGCTCCGCCATCGGGACAGAGGCAAAGGCTTGAACACCCGCTTTGTTGTGCAGATGATTCGCCGCGAGGCACGTGCGTCTCGCAGGCACATGCTTCTATATGGGAGCTGTATGGCGCTTGGCATTGCGTCGTTGGTTGGCCTCCACGGTTTGCGTGCGGCGACGGAAGCGGCAGTCGACCTACAATCGAAGCAGTTGCTTGGCGCCGACATTCGTTTCGAAAGCCGCTCGCCGATCGAAGGCGAGGGTGTCGAACGCTTGCTCGAATTTGAAACGGGCGGCCAGGTCAAATCGACCCGCATCACGCGCTTCGGGTCCATGGCAATGGCCCGAACATCGGGCCGCAGCCGGCTCGTCGACATCCAAGCGGTGAGCAGCAACTTCCCACTTTATGGCGCGGTGATATCAGAGCCTGCGGAACGCTTTGCGTCCCTTCATGAAGAAGACGCAGTACCGCGGGCGCTGGTAGACCCAAGTCTCTTGATTCAACTCGACACTGCGGTCGGTGAGACCCTCGCAATCGGCAAGGTCGAATTCGAAATCGCCGGCACCATCCAGAAAGCGCCCGGTAGCATCGGGATGCAAACGCAGATCGCACCGCGGGTCTTGATTCCATCGTCTCGGCTCGCGGGCACCGAACTCATTCGTCCCGGCAGCTTGGTCGAATATCAACTTTTCTTGAGCGGCCAGCACGATACGCTGACCCAGTGGCTCGCACAGAACCGTGCGCCTCTCGAAGACGCGCGTCTCGAAGTTACGACCGTGAAGGGTTACCAGAACGAACTCAATCGAAGTTTTGCAGTGCTGACGCGTTACCTCGCACTCGTGGGTCTCGCCGCCTTGGCGTTGGGCGGTGTCGGTGTTGCGGCAGGCATTCGCGTCTTTGTGCGCGAGAAGCTCGAATCGGTTGCGCTGTTGCGGTCTCTCGGTGCGAGCAGCTACGACATCTTTGCGGTCTTCGGTGTGCTTGCCCTTGGGCTTGGTGCACTGGCGGGGCTCGCGGGTTCGCTCGTCGGGACCGCGATGCAGTGGGGGCTTCCTGTGTTTATGCGCGGATTGCTCCCGGTTAAAGTTGAATCCGGGGTTGAACCCACTGCAATCATCACCGGCGTCGTGTTGGGTTTATGGGTCACGTTGCTGTTCGCGGCAGGGCCGCTCATTGATCTCGTGCGCGTGCCTCCGCTGCGAGCATTGCGTGCCGATTTTTCGGCAGAGCCCATTCCGCTCGGCGGGCGCACCGCACTGCTTGTCGCCCTGGTCATGAGTGGGATCGGGGTGTCGATTTGGCAAGCGCCCAGAGTGCAAGTTGGGCTCGGCTTTGCCGCCGGACTCGCCGTGGCGTTGGCAGCCCTAGGCCTGGCGGCGCAACTCACGATGAGATCATTGCGGGGCCGGGCCTTCAAGCGCTCGCCGTATTGGTTACGACAGGGCATCGCGAATCTCTTTCGCCCTCGGAACCACACTTTGGCAAGTGTGCTGACCGTCGGCTTTGGCCTGTTCTTGGTTCTGACCCTTCACGGGGTGCAGGTCAACGTGATGCAGCAGATCGCGGTCGACACCGATTCCGACAGACCCAACCTCGTGCTCTTCGACGTCCAGCCCGATCAACTCGAAGCGGTCGAAGCCCTGCTCCTTGAACGCAATGCATGGGTGACCGATCGCGCGCCGCTGATTTCGGCACGAATTGGCTCAGTTGCAGGGAAGCCAATTTCGATTTGGCTTGATGGCCAACCTGACAACCGAGAGCTTCGATGGGCGTTGCAGCGCGAATATCGCCTCACCTACAGCGCGACACTACGCGATACCGAAACCGTGGTCGAAGGCGAATGGTGGGGCGACGTCGCTGCCACTGCGTCTCCCATTCCCGTTTCGATCGATACAAGCATCCACCAATCACTCGGGATCGGTGTTGGAGATGCGATCGAATGGGACATTCAGGGTGTACCGATACAAAGCGTCGTAGCGAACGTGCGTGAAGTGAATTGGGATAAGCTGGCGACCAACTTCTTTGTTGTCTTCCCGCCAGGTATGATCGAGGCAGCACCGCGAACGAGTGTCTTGCTTGCGCGCGTTGCGGAACCTGCTGCCCGGGCGGAACTCCAACGCGATCTGGTGCGCAAGTTTTCGAATGTCAGCGTGCTGGACGCGACCGCGATCCTCGCTGCTGTTGACACGATGATGCAACGCATGTCCGTCGCGATTCGGCTGCTCGCGATGTTTACCCTGGCAACCGGGCTGATGATCTTGGTTGCTGCAACGGTGAGCGCACGGGAAGAACGTGCAGGCGAAGTGTTGCTGCTGCGCACCCTTGGTGCGTCTAGCAAGACGTTGCGCCAGATCCTCGCAACCGAAGTCTTCCTGTTGGGCGCGCTCGCAGCCGCGGTGGGGTCGTTGATCGCCGTCGCGTCAAGTTGGGCGCTCGTTCGCTTTGTGTTTGAGCTTCCCTTTAGCCCGCCGTGGCGTGACTTCGCGCTGCTGGCACTTGCGACGATCGCGATCAGCGCCGTACTCGGAGGTCTGGGAGCAGGGCGCCTGCGTTCAATGAGCCCGCTTGCGAGTCTGCGCGAAAGCTGAGCCGACGTTCCCCGCAGGCTACGTGGGGAAGCCTGCTGCGATGTCGCCTTCCATCGTTTCTTCGATAAAATTCAGCGCGGCGCCGCGAGCGATCTCGCGGGTTCGGACGTAGGCACCGCGCGGCAACTTCGCGAGTCGTTCCGCTTCGGCGAGTCCGACCGACAATAGGTCGTCTGCGTTAGCGAGTTTGTCGTAGAAGCCCGCGGTCACTGCGCGATCGGGCGAGTAGATTTCCGATTGCACGATGCTGCAAAGGTATTCGGTGACCGGCATACGAGCGCGCGCCATTTCTGCGAGAAAAATCGGGGTCGTCATCCCAATGGCGACTTCGTTGAACCCGATCTTGAAATCACCTTCACAGCCAACGCGAGTGTCCGCGGCCATTAGCAAAACAGCGCCCATCGCGAGCGCATGTCCGTTCGACGCGATCACGACCGGTGCGGGAAACCGGGCGATGCGAACGGCGAGCTTTGCACCACTCACGACCATGTCCTTGGCGGCAGCGGGCCCCCCTTCGCGCATCACGCCCAGGTCGAAGCCAGCGCTAAAACGGTTGGGCCTGCCGGTGATGAGGACTGCGAGTTCAGCCTTTTCGGCTTGGTCGAGCGCTCCGTTGATGGACGCAATGACAGCGGGCGAAAGCGCATTGGCTTTGCCGTCGTCGAGTCGAATGGTGGCGACGTCTTCAGAAGATTCAAACGTAACGGCGTCCGACATAGGGGGTCCTTTGCGCCCGGGGTGATTGTGGAAGTGTGGCGTGGGCCAGACGAGCTTAACACGGCGAACTAGGGTGGGGCGTGATTCAGCGCTCGCGTGTGGGCGTGAGATGAGTCTCGGTCGCACGATCTTCGGGCCGAGCGAAGTCCAACCGTATCGCTATGATTTTGCTTCGCGTTTTTAAAGTCGTCTCCCCTCATTCAATTGATAAGAAGGAGTCACCCCATGGCTCAGTTCGCGTTCCAGTCCGCTTCCGAACTCACCCAGCAACTGCGTGACGGCAAAGTCAGTTCACTCGAACTCGTTGACTACTTCATCGCACGAATCGAAAAGTACGATGGAGAGATCAACGCGGTTGTCGTACGCGACTTCGATCGCGCGCGTGTTGCGGCGCGGAAGAGCGACGAGGCCAGGTCGGCGGGCAACGCGCAGGGTCGTTTGCATGGCCTCCCCATGACGATCAAGGAGTCATACGACATCGAGGGGCTTCCCACGACCTGGGGCTTCGAACTCTTCAAGGACAACATTGCGACTCGCGACTCTCACGCAGTGGCCAAGTACAAAGAAGAGGGCGCGGTATTCATCGGGAAAACAAATGTTCCGGTCGCGCTCGGAGACTTCCAAAGTTATAACCCGATCTACGGAACCACAGGGAACCCTTGGGACCTTGAACGAACTCCGGGAGGTTCATCGGGTGGGGCCTCGGCTGCGTTGGCGGCGGGCTTGACCGGACTCGAGTCCGGTTCAGACATCGGGGGGTCGATTCGAAATCCCGCCCACTTCTGCGGTGTTTACGGTCACAAACCGACTTGGGGTGTTGTTCCTCCGCAAGGTCATGGTCTGCCCGGGATGATCGCGCCGACTGACATTGCCGTGTGTGGGCCACTTGCTCGCAGTGCTGAAGACCTCGAATTGGCCATGGGCGTGATGTCCGGAGCCGAACCCCTCGATAAACCGGGATGGCAACTCAACTTGCCGAAGTCTTCGCGCAATTCGCTCTCAGAGTTTCGAGTGGCGATCTGGCCCACCGATGCGAAGTGCCCGGTCGACGCCGAGGTCGAAGCCCGTGCCCTGGAACTCGGCGATACGCTGCGTAAGTTGGGCGCAACCGTTTCCGATCGCGCGCGCCCCGACTTCGACGTTGCGCGCGAACACGCGACCTACCTCACGACCTTGCACTCGATCCTCGGCGCGAGCTTCACCCCCGAGCAGCGCGCCAAGTCGCAAATGATCGCAAACGGCAGCGACGCGACGGACATGTCGGATGAGGCCGTATCTCACCGCGCGATCGTCTTGAGTCATCGTGAGTGGCTCGCCGCAAACAACGAACGCGAACGCCTGCGTTACATCTGGCAAGATTTTTTCAACGACTGGGATATCTTGATCTGTCCACAGACGTCGACCCCTGCATTCCCCCACGACCATCGCCCGTTTGCGGAGCGGACACTTCCTGTGAACGGAACCGATCAGAACTATCTCGATCAGTTGTTTTGGGCAGGCGTGGTGACTGCTTCGTATCTACCGAGCACAGTGTTCCCAACGGGGCCGTCAAGCAAAGGACTCCCGATTGGATTACAGGCGGTGAGCGGGGAATATCGAGACTACACGTGCATCGAGTTCGCCAAGCTCATGGCGAAAGAAATCGGTGGCTTCCGTGCCCCAGAAAAATATCCAGAAGTTTGAACGGCCGGCGGCGTTAGAGCGCCGCGCCCCGTTGATTTCCAGCGCCGAAGGCTGGGCATTTGCGGGCTTTGTTGGGGAGCGTGCTCAAGTCGAGAGGCGTTGAGATCTCCTCTTTTGTTGGGCCCACTTTGGCCGCGATCTTCGCGAGCGCGTCGATGTCGAAGCCGTAAACCTTTGCGGCATTGGTTGCGAGCATCATGTGCACTTCCTCTTCAGGAACGCCGGCCAACGTCAGGCGAAGATGTTCGCGGCTAAAGGGATAGGAGCCTTCAGTGTGGGGGTAGTCGCTGCCCCACATTAGCTTGTGGACTCCAATTTCGTGTCGATTTTCGCAATCGAGTGGAGCGAGGAAGCTCGCACCGAGATGAACTTGGCGTTCGAAGTATTCGGTCGGCGTCAGCGACAACTTCGAAACGGCGGGGCCGCCGAAGATGTGTTCCGAAGTTTCGGTTTCGTTCTTCATCTGGTTGTAGAAGTGGTTGAGCTCGCGAAGAACTTCCGGTGCCCAACCCGCGCCGACTTCGGTCAAGACGAACTGCAAAGACGGATGTCGTTCGAACACGCCGCTAAACATGAGATGCCAGAGTGCGCGATGCGCCCACCATTTAACTTCTAACATGTACATCGTGAGGGATTCAGGCATGTACTGGCCGAAGTGGGGAACCGCAGCGCCGGCGTGATGATTGAGCGGCATGTCGAGTTCGTCGCACGCGTTCCAGATCGGTTCGTATTCGGGTGCATAGAGCGGTGGAACGCCCGAGCCGGGAGGGGCACCGGGTAGAAGTACGCCGCCAGTAAGACCGTTTTCTTTCGCCCAGCGAATCTCTTTGACCGAATCTTCGACGTTGGGCAGGTAGATCTGAACGATCCCGGCTCGACGTCCAGGGGCTTCGGAACAGAAGTCGGCAAGCCAACGGTTGTGTGCCTGAATGCCGGCCCATCGTCGATCGAAGTCACGGCCGATCTCCGGCTCGCCAAATTCGGTGAACAGGCGCGGGGAAAACGGCGGAGAGGTGTTGGAGAAAATCACTTCGGCGACGACGCCATCGGCTTCGGTCTCCGCGAGTCTACGCGCGCTGTCCCAGTTGCGTCCGCCGTCGACTTCTGGGTCGCCGTTGACTGCGATGCTTCGCGGACCCATCACGGTTCGCATCTGCACGATCCATTCGTCGACTTCCTTAGCCCAATCGTTAAAGTCGCCTTGCCACTTTTGCTCGAGGTAGTTGCCGTACGTGCGATGCTCAGGTCCCGCGTGGGAGTCCGAGGTGATGAGCAGGTAGCGGTCCATCTCGTTCAAGACATTCGTCATGCGGGGTGATTCCTTGCTGGAAAAATGTGGCGGCGCGGCCAAGATCATACCCAAGGTCGGCGGGCACGGGGGTGCCGACCGGGTCTGTCTTGACATCGTGGGTGTAACTTTGATGTTGCGCGCGGCTGCAGCTACTTGCGGTTGGTCTCGAGCATCTGCGGGTTGAGGCCCAAGAAGGTGTTGAGCTGCCGGTCAAGACGACTTGAGGCGCCATGTTTCACACTGCGCAGGTATGGCCTCCAGCGGGGCGGTTCCGCGGCCTGGGGCTGATCGCCCATCACGGTGGCGCGCTGAATAATACGTTCTTCTTCGAAGTCGTTGATGACGTAGTGCTGTGTACACCGGTTGTCCCACATCGCGATCGTGCCTTCGGTCCAGTTGTACCGAACCGTAAAGCGCGGGTTCGAGACCCATTTCGTGAGATAGCCCAGCAACATGTTGCTTTCGTCGTGGCTGAGTTCCACGATGCGTCGGGTAAAGTGCTCGTTGACAAAGAGCGACTTGCGGCCGGTCTCCGGGTGAACTCGGACAACCGGATGGGTGGTCATGGTTTCAGACTTGCCATGCGGGTCCGCGTCGTGCAGGGCGGTCAAGCCGAGACACAGGTCTTGCAAGGGCTCGCTTAGTTCATCGAACGCCTTGTACATGTTGGCCCAGATCGTGTCGCCGCCGACTTGCGGGCAGCGAACCATGTTGAGGATGGCGAAGATTGAAGGCTCGGCTTGGAAGGTCAGGTCGCTATGCCATTCGTCTGCGATCCCGCCGCGCGTCGCAGCCAGTTCGAAAATCTCGGGGGCGTCGATAAAGGGGTTCGTCAAGTTGGGGTGTCCCTCGAGTTTTCCGAAGTGCCGCGCAAAGGCGACGTGGGTTTTGGGGTCGAGGAATTGTTCGGGGAAGAAGAGGACCAGATGTTCGGTGAGGAGCGCCTTGATTTCGTCCGCGGACGTTTCGTTTACATCGCCGAGTTTGATGCCTGTGATTTCGGCGCCCAATGAACCCGCGAGTTGTACAACTTCCATGCCGCTCTCCTCTTTTTGCCGCAGGGGGATACTGTGCCGCTTCGGTTCTTTTGTGCAAGCTGGACGGTGGCCGCGAAGGGGCGTGGCCCACCTGGCAATTGAAGACACGAATAGACCTTCCCAAAATCTTGTATGTAGACGCGTGGATTCGGGTTCGATTGCATTTTGTGCTCCGTGGCCTCGCCGCATTCTCCGCTATGTTGCACGACCCGCGAAAAATCATGCGCCCCGCGGTTCGCCGCGAACACGACAGGAATAGGAGTGGATCAATGCCCGTGAACTACGTCGACTTTCAAACCGCCAAGGACGCGGACGGCCTGCGGATGGTTGTTGTGACCGGCGTGCCATCGCCGTGGGGAGAAGCGGCAAAGGGCATCTTGCACGTGAAACAGATCCCGTGGATGGCCGTGAAACTCGACCAAGCCAATAGCGCACTGACCGAATGGTCGGGCGAACGCACCGGGCCGGTTGCGGTGTACAACGACGAAAAGCCGCGCGCCGGCTGGGCCGAGATCTTGTTGCTTGCAGAACGTTTGTCACCGACCCCCGCGCTGCTACCGGCCGATGCGGCGGAGCGCGCCCTGGTGCTCGGGCTGTCTCACGAAATCTGTGGCGAAGGCGGCCTAGGTTGGATTCGCCGGCTGCAAGGTGTTCACGCTGGGCTCAATGGACAACCCGGCTTTCCGGCTGGCATCGCAGAATACCTCGGCAACAAGTACGGCTATCGCGCAGAAGAGGGCGATGCGATCCAGGGCCGTGTGATCGGGTTGTTGAATATGTTGACTGGTCGATTGGATGCTCAGAAGCAGGAAGGAAGTCGGTTTCTAGTTGGAAGTTCGCTGACGGCCGCCGATATTTACTTCGCTGCATTCATCGCGCTCTTTAAGCCGTTGCCGCCTGACCAGTGCCCGCTCCCCGATGCGATGCGTCCAGGCTTCGAAGCGATGGACGACGACACCGCGAAGGCGCTCGATTCATCGCTGCTCGAACATCGAGACTTCATCTACAACGAATATCTAGAGTTGCCGCTAACGCTATAGAGACCGACCTTTCGAGCAAAGGGACCGCCATGCTGAACGGAGTGCGAGTTTTAGATCTTTGCGACGAACGCGGCTACGTCGCAGGTTGGATGCTCGCGGAACTTGGCGCCGAGGTTGTCGCGATCGAACCCACAGGCGGGTCTCCTGCGCGAAGGTTGGGTCCGTTCGCCGGTGGGAAAAGCGACGAAGGCAAGACCGATGCATCTCTTTGCTGGTGGGCGTACGCGCGCAACAAACGCAGCGCGGTCGTGGACGTTTATTGGTCGCAGAAACGAGCGAGCCACTTGCGCTCTCAAGCCCAGCATTGAATCCTCGCAGCCCAATGGCTTTGAACCTCCCGGACACAGAACCGACGCTCCACAGAATCAACGCGAACGGTATTGAGATCGCGTGCTTCGAATGGGGAGTCGAATCACGCGGAACGCTGCCAACAATATTGATGACCCATGCCACGGGGTTTCATGCCCGGGTGTGGGACCCGGTGATCGGGCTTCTTGGAGACCGCCACGTGATCGCCGTTGATCAGCGCGCGCATGGACGGAGCGAAAAGGCGCCGATCGTCGATTGGAAAGAAGTCGGACGCGACCTTGCTGGGGTGATCGATCACTTCGAACTCGCGGGTGCGATCGGAGTCGGACATTCGATGGGCGCACACGCGAGCGTTGATGCAGCCGCACTGCGACCGTCGGCGTTCGCGCGGTTGTTGTTGATCGATCCGGTGATCCAGGATCCAGAGGAATATGAGACCACAGGTTGGAACACCAACACGGTAGACGGAGAACCGCACCCAACCGCCCGACGGAAGAACCGCTTCGCTTCGGTTCACGCCATGATCGAACGCTTTAAGGACCGCCCACCGTATGCCGGCTTTCACCCCGATGCCTTGCAGCGCTACTGCGAATTCGGACTGGTCCCCGCCAGTGACGGCGATGGCTTCGTGCTCGCTTGCTCGCCCGAGAGCGAAGCAAGCGTATACATGACCAGTCGTTCAAACCGTGAGATCTATACGAGTGTTCGCGCGATCGACGTTCCCGTCATGGTGATTCGCGCGAAGCGGCCTCCGGAAGACCGAGGCATTATGGATTTCAGTGCATCGCCTACTTGGCCTGGGCTTGCCCGCGAGTTTCGCCATGGCGAAGAAGTCTTTCTGTCGGACCGAACGCACTTCATCCCGATGGAAAGCCCTGAACTTGTCGCGGAGTATGTGCTCGAGTATCAGCCCGGGCGTTAGAGGCTCTTCTTGATGCAGTCTTTTGCCGCGGCGAAGGCTTGACGGGCCACCTCTTCGGGCGGAAGCGCCGCCAATGTTTCGGAAAATACTTCGACGCCAAGCGGCGCGGTCGATCCACCACTTCGGAGCGCACGAATGATCGCGGGGACATCGGCATCTCCTTGTCCCGGAAGCAGTCGCCGCTGCGTCGTTTCAGCGACCAGGTTTTTTTCGGGCTCAACAGGTGCATCGTCGAGTTGAACGCCAAGGATGTGTTTGGCTGCGGCCTGAACATCGCTGGCGGTTCCGCCCGAACGGTACAAGTGCCATGCATCGAGCATGATGCCGCCATTGGGACGATTCGCGGCTTCGACGATCGCGAGTGCGTCACCAACAGTGCGTACCGGCGAAAACGGGATGAACTCGAGGTGGACAAGCAAGCCGCGTTCCGCAGCGTGGTCGCATAGGGCTGCGAAAGAGTCGATGAGTTCATCTTGTGAAGGTGCGGCCGCAAAGACGACGGCCGTGACCGAACGCGCATGGAGCGCTTCGGCATAGTCGAAGGCTTGCTCATTCGTAAAGCCAAGGAGGCCGGGTCCCTGGGTCGCGCTTGGAAACCAGTTGGACACCATGTCCATCTCCGCAACACCGAGTCCAGCGTCAGCGAGGCGCTTGCCAAGTTCTTTGGGCGACACGCCAGCGGCTTCGGCTTGCTGCACGTCGGTCGTGAAAGACGAAGTGCCTTGAAAGCCCGCCGCAAGAATCGCGTCGATGCGATCGAGGATCGGTGTTGACTGCAATGTCCCGGCGCACAGTACAAGGTCGTCCGACGTCAGGCTCATTGTAATCGCTCCATGTCCAATTTGTTAAGCACTTGATGATTCGCGATTTGCATGCGATGAAGTTGCCGATGCACGAATCAGTCTTGGGATCGTATTGCGCGTGCCTTCATAAAACATGTTAGTGAGTTCGTAATCGCGCGCACCTTACTCCCCGGTTGCCCAAGTAAGACGACCGCCCCCGGTCAAGTCAATTGCAGACTTGACGGGGATATTGCTGCTTGTTGCCGCGTGGTTTCCACATACGAATCGCCATCGCGGTCGCGCCCATCGCGATGACGACGGGCTGCGAGACGCTGGACAAAAGCGATCCATTCCTTGCTCGTTGGAGTTTGCGGGGTGTGTGGATGCTTCCCGCATCGATCGATGGATCGCGCGCCTTCGAGTCCTGAGTTTGAGCACGCTTCCGGGGACTTGATCGGACGTCGGTTTCTTGGCAGGGTGGCCTCTTCGGAGGATCAGTTTATGACGTACCAAGCCATCGAAGTCAGCGAGCCCGCTTCGGGCGTTCGCTTCATCACACTCAATCGCCCGGACAAGCGCAACGCCATCAACAACACGATGCGCGGAGAACTGCTTGAAGTGCTCCAAGCCGCGGACAATGACGACGACGTGCGCGTGTCGATCCTGCGCGGCGCGGGTTCTTGTTTTTCTTCGGGGTACGATCTCAAGTCAGATCTCAATGCCGACCAGCCCTATCACACGTCGAACGTTGGGATGCAGTGGGCACGGCACGTGAGCGAAGGTTGGATGTCGATCTGGGATCTCGCGAAGCCGGTCATTGCTTTGGTTCATGGGTACGCGATGGCGGGAGGCCTCGAATTGGTGGGGGCTTGCGATCTCGCTTACGGGTCGACTGAAGCAAAATTTTCTCATCCCGTGCTGCAGTTCGCTGGGCTTCCCGACTTCCCGTGGTTTCCCGCGATGCTTCAGTCGAGACATGCGATGGAACTTCATCTCACTGGACGTGTGTATTCAGGGGACGAAGCTGCATCCGTCGGGCTTATCAATCAAGCTTTTGCACCCGACGAGCTCGAAGCTCGCGTGCTCGAAATCGCGAGTCGAATCGCGCAGACCCCGCCCGCGGTAGTCACGGTGAACAAGCGATTCGTACGGGCCGCTCAAGAAGTGCAGGGCGCCCGGTCAATTATTCGGATCGGTGGCGACTTGCAAGCGGGTCCGCACATGCAGGCACTCATGCAAGGCGGCGCTGCGACCCTCGGTGATGACATCAAGACCGCGAGCAAGAAAACGAAGTAGCGCCGCACGCGCTGCACGGCGGGGTCGCGCTAATGTCTCGGGACTTCGGAGGAGGCTGCATGAGTGGAGCGAATCAAATACGCGAGCAGGTAGATGCGGTGGTGGTCGGTGCTGGCTTTGCGGGCTGTTACATGCTTCATCGCCTGCGCGGCGCGGGTGTGTCGGTTCGTGTTTTCGAAAAGGGGACCGGCGTCGGCGGTACTTGGTATTGGAATTGCTATCCCGGAGCACGCTGCGACATCGAGAGCATGGAGTACTCCTACCAGTTCGACGAAGATCTCCAACAAGACTGGGAATGGACTGAGCGCTACGCGTCGCAGCCCGAGATCCTTGCGTACATCAACCACGTGGCAGACCGCTTGGACCTGAAGCGGGACATTCAATTCGAAACCAGCGTCGAGCGTGTAGTCCTCGACGAAGAGAGTGGGCGCTGGTTGGTTGATACAAGTGCGGGCGACCTTCTCTCCGCACAATTCTGCATCATGGCGACCGGTTGTTTGTCGTCGACGAATACACCCGATGTTCCTGGCCTTGACTCTTTCGAAGGCAATTGGGTGCACACCGGTCAGTGGCCTCATGATGGTGTTGATTTTACGGGAAAGCGAGTTGGCGTGATTGGAACGGGGTCTTCTGCCATTCAATCGATCCCGATCATCGCCGAACAAGCAGGTCACCTGACCGTGTTTCAGCGGACGGCCAACTATTCGGTGCCCGCACATAACGCCCCGCTCGACCCCGCAGTGCAAGCGAAAGTCAAAGGTGACTACGTTGGCTTTCGCGCGCGCAACAAAGAAATGCCCTTTGGTGCCTTTGCTGACGTTGAAGGACGCGAAGAATCAGCACTTCTTGCTTCGCCCGATGAGCGCGAAGTGCACTACGAAAAATGGTGGAACAGCGGCGGACTTACGTTCCTTGCGTCGTACGCTGACCTCATGTTCGATGCCAACGCGAACGACACCGCTGCGCAATTTGTGCAACGGAAAATTCGCGAGACGGTGACGGATCCGGTGACAGCCGAGATGCTGATCCCCGACCAAGTCCTAGGCTGTAAGAGACTTTGTGCGGACTCCGGGTATTTCGAAACCTACAATCGCGACAACGTCGACCTTGTGGACGTTCGAAAGGCGCCGCTTCAGGAGTTGACGCCCAACGGTTTGCGAACCCGCGACGCCGACTTCGAACTCGACACGATCGTGTTTGCGACCGGGTTTGACGCCATGACGGGCGCACTCCTCGGGATTGACATCCGCGGTCGCAATGGGCTTACCCTCGCTGATAAATGGAGCGCCGGTCCGCGAACGTATTTGGGTCTCATGACGGTTGGCTTTCCCAACTTGTTTACGGTGACAGGCCCGGGAAGCCCCTCGGTGTTGGCCAACATGGTGCCTGCGATCGAACAGCACGTGGACTGGATCGTCGCCTGCATCGTCGACATGCGCGACGCGAGTCTTCAGCAGATCGAAGCCACAATCAGTGCCGAAGACGAGTGGGTAGATCACGTAAACGACGTTGCAAGCCTCACGCTCTACCCCAGCTGCAACTCCTGGTACCTCGGTGCCAACGTTCCGAATAAACCTCGGGTCTTCATGCCCTATATCGGCTTCCCGACATATGTCGCCAAATGCGAAGAAGTGGTGGCGAACGGTTACGAGGGTTTCGTGCGTACTTGAACGTCGTGACGCCGGTGAACGTCGTGACCGGTGTGAATCGCGTGAGCATCCGGCTCGACGATCGAAGGTCGTGAAGCATCTTGCGACCCGCGCCACCATGTCTTTATCCGGCGCGCCGCGTCGGGGCCAGCCATCAGCGCGCCGACCCAAAACGTGATCTCCGCGAGAACCAGGAGTGCCCCGACCGCGGTGACTCGCGCGCCGTTCGAATACGGGAGAAAGGGCACCACGAGCACCAATGCCCAAAATCCCATTGAGCCGAGCATGAGCGCCCAACCCGCTTGGGCGGTCTTCTGCTGTAGGTACGTTGGCGCATCATTTTTCGAGAGGTCGTCGTTCACACTCGGGAACCCTATACGCAATTCGAGGCGAGATCGATTACGAGATCGAGCACGAAGACAGCGGGCTGTCTTTTTCGATTTCCGTTGCAATGATCTTCGCGCCCAAGACGCTACGCCATGTATGCGCCACCGCTCACACTAACCATCTGCCCGGTGATGTAGCTCGCTGCATCCGAGGACAAGAAGAGAGCAAGGTTCGCGATGTCTTCTGGCCTGCCCAGGCGCGGGATCGGGAGACCGCTCATGTTGTAGAGCGTGCCGTCCTCCAGTTGTTTGGCCATGTCGTCTGGCCGTCCCATCGTTTCGAAGCCGAATCGATTCCAGAAGCTTCCCTCACCAACCGTGTCTGCGTCTTCTGGGACGATCCAACCTGGGCAGATGTTGTTTACACGTACGCCGCGTTTTGCCCATTCCCATGCGAGCGCTTTGGTGAACGAGTTCACGAAGCCCTTGAGGCCGCCGTAGTGCACGACGTTCATCGCGGCTTCGCCTAGCAGCGACGAGTTACTCGAAATATTGATGATCGAGCCGGTGTTGCGTCCAAGCATGTCTTCCGAAACAGCTTGGCAGCAGTTCACAACGCCATCGACATTGAGGGCAATTTCCCAACGTCGCGCTTCGTCGTCGAGTTCTTCGAAGGCCGCCGGATGCGCGACGCCGCCGGCGTTGTTCACCAACACATCGACCGGGCCGAGTTGATCGCGACATTGCGCCACCATGGCGTCCACGCTTTGGCGCTTGGTGATGTCGGTTGCGATCGGAAGCACAGTGCCCGAAAGCCCCTGGCGTTTGGCTTCGACGGCGATTTTGTTTCCAGTTTTGACATCTCGGGACGCGCTTACGACGTGAATACCCTCTCGCGCAAATTCCAACACGAGACCTCGACCGATGCCTCCGCTACCGCCGGTGATGATTGCAACCTTGCCGGCAAGACCTAAATCCATGACTTCTCCTCCGCTGCTGAATATGTAGAAACCGATTGATGGTTCGCGCCAACCTTAGATCTCGTTGGGCACGCGATACGCTTCTTGGTACTTGCGGAAGAACGCCCGCTCGGAGAGCTCGTTGTCGTCGACTGTATATTTGTGGACGCCGAATTTGTCTTTGGGTTTGTTTGCGAGGTATTCAGTCATGCGGGTCTGGGCGTCTTCGCTGAGCGTCATTTCAAAGTGGTCGTATATGTTCCGCACGCAACCGATGGGGTCGTCCATCAAGTCCTGAAAGCGGGAGTCGCACATGCGATCTTTGGGGATGACACCGCTTTTCCGTTGCGACATCACAAATTCGAGGCGCTGCGCGGTGGGCTCCCCTTTGATGATGTCTTCGAACGCATCGGAATCGAAGGGCAAGTCACTGCGCATGTAATAGAGGCAGCCCATCAGGCTGGTCGTTGACGCCATGCATTTAATCGGGTCGCGATGGGTCTGGATAATGCGGGCGTCCGGATAGGTATCGAGCAACGTGGCGAGATGGGTCTGATGTGCAGGGGCTTTTAGCAGCCAGTGTTGTCGCGGGTTTTTCCACTGCAAGATCTGAAGGATCGTCTTGTGGTCCGCGTAGGCGGGACGCATGTCGGCGGCGTAATAGAGGCTCGAATATTCGGGCGCTTGGTGAAGCGAGGCGACATGATCGCTGATGAAGCTGTTCGCCATGATGAGGCCACATTCGGCGGGGATCCGGCCGCCCATCTCGTGCATCGTCGCGAACTCGGGGACGACGCGGTTCCATTGGGTCGACAACTTGTGCGCACGTGCGATCCGCGGGTCGCTGTCATAGGTCTCCGCTGTGGGCGGAGGGCAGGGGAACATGGCCTCCCAGGTCTCGGGCACTCCGCCGGCGGGGTCGAGCGAAAGCAACTCGAATAGAATTGAGGTCCCCGAGCGCGGAAGTCCAACGATGAACATCGGGCTTTCGATCTCTTGATCGCGAATTTCCGGATGTTCTTTGAGCAGCGCCCTGATCTGCAGGCGATTCGTCAACCAGATCAAGAGATCGCTACGGGTCATCAACCTACCCATCAAGGTAAGTTCGGCGGGCCCATCGATGTCGCGACACAAGGCTTCGAAAGGGGTACGCCAATGGTCCTCACCAAAATCACTGAGCCCTGCATTTAAACACGCGGCCTCGATCAATGAGTCCTTGTCGAGAGGCACGACGGTCTTCATGTCGAGGTGTTTGCCTTCGTCATTTAGAGCGGCGAGCCACGGAGGACGCGCGGGTGCGGTCCAGCTTGACCGTCGATCAACATTCCCATCGAGGCTTTCTGTTGGAGGCTCGCTCATATGAGGTTCCGTTGGGCCAGTTCGCAGAGCATTGTTTATTTGGGACGCGCGTCCTAGAATGTCGAAAGTCTATGAAACGATATCGCGCCTGGCAATGCGTCAAATGTGTTGCCGGGACCTGGGAAGGAATTCCGGAAAGCCGCAATGCCCAAGATCGTCGACCATGAACAGCGCCGCGCTGAGATCGCCGAGACGGCCGCGAATTTAATCGCGAGGGGCGGGTTGGAATCCGCGACGGTTCGCGAGATCGCAAATGCGAGCGGCTACTCGAAGGGCATCGTCGAGCATTACTTCGACGGCAAGAGCGAGTTGATCGCCGCCGCGCTCGCCTGGGCGAATGAGCAGTACTTTGAGCGAGCGGCCATCGCCACCAAAGGGAAGCGCGGGCTTGCCGCCCTGCGTGCGCGTCTGGGGGCAACCATTCCCAATAGCGCGTCTTTACGTGCCGAATGGAAAGTGCGGCTCGTGTTCTGGGGAATCGCGGCAATCGATCCCGACTTGCAGAAACAACAGGCTGCCCGAACTCGAGACGCGATCGCGCACTTCGCGGGCGACTTAAATGACGCTCGAGAGATCGGCGAGTTGTCGTCGCACGGCTCGGTGACGTCGGCCGCACGCCACGTCCTGTTTGCCGCGACCGGCCTGAGTTGCACGATTCTCCACAGCCCGCGTGCATACACCAAAAAAGTAGTGGAAGCGGAAATTGATCAGATCGTTTCCACCACTGTTGCCCCGATGAGGTAGAAGCCAATGTTCGGAGATGGAACCGACGACGAAATCTTGCGGTCAAGTTGGCACGACTTCTGTGACGAACTGAAGCGAGCAGGCGACCTCGTGTTTCGAGATGGCGCCCCTAAAAACGCAGTGAGTCGTGCGGTGGGCATGCGACAGCTCGCGCGTAATATCGGCTTGGCATTGCAACTCGAACTCGACAACGCAGACCCGGAATACCCCGAACTGCTTCACTACTTCGATCCTATTCGTAAACAAGGCGGCGACAACACGGACGCGCTGTATCTGGGAGGTCCGGTCAACGGAACGGATACGTATCGCGTACGGGGGAACCGCGGTACTGCGAAGTACTTCGCGGTGACAGTGCTGGAGAACGGCAACACGCCTTGGGGTGGGCAAGTCGTGGGCACCTTGATCGACGATCAACTGCACATTGAAGAAGACGGAAGCTTTGAACTCGTCGTGAGCCCCAACGAGCACCCGGGCAACTGGATTCAGTCGACTCCCGCGACGTACCGACTCACCTTTCGCCAGTTCTTCGCCGACTGGAACACCGAAGAACCGATGGTTGCGACGATTGAACGCGAAGGCGCAAGCGGCGCCCCCGCACCGCTCACAGCGGAACGTCTCGCAAAAGGTCTGCATGACTCCGCGCGTTGGGTTCATACTTCCGTCGAGTACTGGGCCGACATGCTCGACAAATGGAAGGCGCGACGAAACGAGTTCATTGCCTATGGCGAACTCGAGTCCAACAAGATCGACTTCACGCCGGGGGGCGCGCCCCTGATCTGTTATTGGCAAGTTCCTCGCGACGAGGCCGTAACGATCCGCGTCACACCACCCAACGCCGCGTATTGGGCGGTTGAATTCGGTAGCTATTGGTGGGAGACGATGGACTACCGCTACCGGTTGTGCAGTTTGAACATGCACCACGCAGAACTCGAACAGGACGGTTCATTGCTTGTCGTCGTGAGTCACCAAGACCCTGGGCTTCCCAATTGGCTTGACCCGAGTGGGCATGACGAGGGATACGTGACGTTCCGATGGATCGGTGCCGATGACTACCCGCGTCCCCAAGTGGAACAATTCCCGGTTTCGCAATTGGAGGAGAGGCTTCCGGAGAACGCGAAGCGAATGAGCCGGGAAGAACGCGTCGAGCAGCTACGCCAACGGCGCTTGGGCGTCGTGAAGCGCTTCGGGACTTAAGAACCGTTTTGGGAGGCGGTCCTCGCGTCTCGTCCCTTGATTGCATTTCGTCTTGCGGCGTGGTTTCGTCTCGCCTTCATCGGCACCGCGCCCGGTCCTTAGGGAGAGAAGCCATCGTGTCTACCCTCGAATTCTTTTTTGACTATGGAAGCCCATACAGCCATCTCGCCAACGGTGTCATTGAGGGTTTTGCGAAGTCGGCCGGTGCAGAGCTTGTCTATCGGCCAATGTTGCTCGGCGGCGTGTTTAAGGCGACCGGAAACCAATCGCCAATTTTTGAAACCATCGAAGCCAAACGCAACTACGGTGGCGGCTCGCTGCGCCGAACGTCAGCGCTCCACGGTGTGCCCATTGTCATGAATCCACACTTTCCGATCAACAGCATGGGACTCATGCGTCTTGCGGTTGCCGCGAAACACGAAGGCGTTTTTGAGGCATATCACGCCGCCGCATTCGCCGGCTTGTGGCAAGAAGGGCTGAATCTGGGTGATGTCGAGGTCCAGGCTGAAATGATTCGCGCCGCGGGCCTCGATGCAGAAAAGCTATTTGCACGTTCAGGCGACGACGACGTAAAGGCCGAACTCCGCGCGACGACCGACGAAGCCGTTGCCCGAGGTGCTTTTGGCGCGCCTACGTTCTTCGTCGGCGACGAGATGTTCTTCGGCGTCGATCACCTGCCGTATCTCTCGCAGTGTCTGAGCGAGCAGACTTCTAGCTTAGGTAGCCCAGGTATTCGGCCTGCAACTCGACCATGACGTCTACCAACGTCACCACGCTGTCGACCTTGTCCACTACAGGGTCGACAAGAAGGGCCTGCACGACGAGGTCTTTCGATCCTTGGATGACCGCTTCTGCCGTCAGGTCGTGCACACCGACTTGGTTCGAAAGTAAGCCCGCGAATCCCTGAGGCATTGCGTCGAGTCGAATGCCCTCGACGCCCTTGCTGTCGATCCACGCCGGGACTTCGACAACCATGAAGTCGGGAAGCTGCTTGATATAGCCCTTGTTCGGAAGGTTGACCGCCGCCTCTTCGTAGCGTTGCCCCGTCAAGATGCCTTCCGCAATCTTCACCATGCGTTCGGTTCGCGTTTCTCGAATTTCCGGATCGCCGCGTAGGGTCCACTTCTTGTAGTAGGTGTAGAAGTCGAGCACAGCTTTGTGATCTGAAACTGCATTGCCCCACTGCAAGTACTCACCGATATGACTGTCCGTCGTGATCGGGAGGCAGTGAAATTTTTCGAGCAGCACGCGGAACGCACCGCGTTCTGCCCACGGCGCGGCGCCTTCGCGCAACGCGGCCTCACTGAACGGAGTCGAGCCCGCGTGAGATGCGAAGAGCTGCTTGAGGATGCTTCCCATGTCGGGAAGATTCTCGAAGTAGTCCGCGGCTTTCGCGAGAACGTCCGGGTATGCGTCGTGGCCCGAGTCTTTATACTGCGCCTCGACGAGCACGCTGAAGTGATTGAGGCCGCCTGCGCGGAACGCGATGTTGGACATCGGCGTGTCCAAGATGTGTGGGAGATGTTGATAGAGCGAAACGATCTCGTGACACAACCCCGTAAAGCGAAGCTCGGGGAAAGCGCGATGCACGGTTGTGCAGATTCGGCTCATCGGGTTGCTGTAGTTGAAGACCCAAGCCTCGGGGCAAATTTTCGCGATGTCGGCGCAGATGTCGAGGATCGGCTTGATGACTCTCAGTGAATGAAACAGCCCACCCGGTCCGCCGTTCTCGCCGAACACTTGTCGGAAACCGAACTGCCGAGGGATCGCTTGATCTTGCTCCCAAAGTGCGAACCGATCCCCCACTTCGATCGCGATCACGCAAAACGTCGCTCCCGCGAGCGCATCGGGTCGCGACGTGGTGGACGAAAGTGTGACGTTAAGCTTATGGGCTTCGACGTAGTCGCTCGCGGCTTTGTGTACGCGTGCGAGCGAGTCGGCGTTGATGTCGTGAAGCACGACGTGGCAATCGCGCAGGACGGGGCTCTGGAAGATATCGCCCAGCATGTCGAAGCCAAATTGTGCGCTGCCGGCGCCGATCAATACGATTCGAACGGGCATTCTTCTTCTCCCAACGCGACGGTCACAAGAACGAGTCGCTCTTCATCGGCGCTTTCATCTTCTGCTTCGCGACGGCCTGTGCGACGAAGTCGACGACCGAGTTTTCGTAGAACGCCCGCCAGGCTTCGAGACTTTCAAGCAAGTCCCGCTGTCGGCATAGCTTGCCGCGCGAGACGACCGCTTCAAGGGTCGTAAAATCTTGAAGGCTCTTGGTCGAGTCTTCTCGGAATATTAACAGGTCGGCGGGCGCGCCTTGGGGGAGCCGGCCGAGGTCCTTGATCCCTACGCCGTCCGCGCTGCGCCATGTTTCATGTGCCAAGGCACAGAGTGCAATGGCGAACCAAGCTCGTTGCAGATTCACAATCGAGATGGAAGCGAATTTCGTCCATTTTCGAACCCAGGCGATTGGCTTTGCCGAACAACCGATCGAGCGGCCCGAAACCGGGCCAGCCGCGTTCTGAGTCCGCTGTCACATCTCTGGGCTTGTCTTCGCTACGCTGCGCGGCTCGCAAGCGTCCTTGATGAAGGTGATTTAGGCATGACACAGCATTTTCGCGTCGCAGTTCTCGGTGCAGGTATGAGTGGCATCTGCATGGGTGTCCAGTTGAAGAAAGCCGGGGTCAACGACTTCGTGATTCTTGAGAAAGCCGATTCGGTCGGCGGAACTTGGCGCGAAAACACCTATCCGGGTGTGGCGTGCGACGTTCCGTCGCATCTCTACTCGTTTTCCTTTGACCTCAACCCGAATTGGAGCCATTCCTATTCGAGTGGAGGCGAGATCTGGGGGTACTGCGAAGAGGTTTCGCAGAAGCACGACCTCAAGCCTCATCTTCGCTTTGGCTCCGCGGTAGAAAACGTGAAATTCGCCGACGGGTGTTGGACGGTTGATGTTGCGGGCGGCCCGACGCTCACCGCCGACATCGTGGTCAGCGGTCTTGGCGGGCTGCATCTCCCCAACCATGCAGACATCGAAGGGCTCAATACCTTCGAAGGCGCCAAGTTTCACACCGCCCAGTGGGATCATGAACACGACTTGAAGGGGCGCCGAGTCGGAATCATCGGGACCGGCGCGAGTGCCGTACAAGTACTTCCGGCCATCGCCGATAATGTGAAGCAGGTGACCGTGTTTCAGCGGTCCGCAGCGTGGGTGTTCCCGCGTGTCGCAAGTGACATCCCGGACAGTCGCCGATCGCTATTCAACAGCTTCCCGCCACTCATGCGCCTTTACCGTTGGTTCCTGTTCGCACTCATGGATTTGCTCGGTGTTCTGTCGCTCCGCCGCAATAGCTTCCTATCAGGCCGCCTGAAGAAAGTGGGGCTCGACCATCTCGAAGAGTCGGTGAGCGATCCCGAATTGCGCGAGAAGCTTACCCCCGACTACACGCCGGGCTGCAAGAGACGCTGCATTGCAGACGATTACTGGTCGACATTTAATCGCGACAACGTTCATCTCGTAACCGAAGCCATCGACCATGTGGAGCCCGGCGGCATTCGCGACGCGTCAGGTACGTTGCATGAGCTCGATACTATTATCGAAGCCACGGGCTTTTGCCCCTTCGACATCACGGACTACGTCAACATCGAGGGTCGTGACGGCCGCACGCTGCGCGACGTCTGGAAGGATAAGATCGAAACCTTTCGCACGATCATGGTCCCGGGCTTCCCCAATTTTTTCTTACTGCTGGGACCGAACAGTGCAACCGGCCACACTTCGGCCCTGATCATGATCGAATCTCAAGTGCAGTACATCTTGAAGTGCCTGAAGTTGATGGAGCGCGAAAACATGTCGCACCTCGACCCCGCTCCTGACTTCGTCGCGAAATACAATGCGCGACTGCAGCGCGACATGAAGGGGATGGTGTTTAGCGGCGGATGCAACGCGTGGTACACCGACGCGCACGACCGAAACTTTACGCTGTGGCCCTACTCGGCATACCGCTTTCTTGCTGAATTGATGAGCGTCAAGAAGACGGAGTTTTTGCAGAATCGCTAGTGGGGTATGGCGTGAGGCTCGGCCCGCTGTTCACGGCCAATTGCCCACGTCAACTGTCCACCGCCGACTCCAGCGTGACGATGGTACGTCCCACGGTTTTGCGCGCCCGCATGTCTTCGAGGGCCTGTGGCAACTGTTCGAACGAAACGGTTTTGCCGATGACCGCCTTGATCTTTCCCGAGACGACGCGGTCAACGATTTCACTCATCACACTTTCGCCGAGCTTGTCCGGTACGAAGTTCCAGCCCATGGCCTTCTTCATCATGGGGCCAATGTTCTCGTCCGCGTAGGCGAGGAGGACGCCACAAAGCCTGAGGTTGCCCGCCGAAACGCTTCGCGGAACGACGAACTTCTCATCGGCATAACTCTTGTCTGAAGCGAAACCCATCATGAGGTAGCGACCGTTGTATGCGGTGCACTTCATCGAAGCATCCATGACTGCTGCGCCGACATTGTCGAAGACGACTTCGACGCCGCGGTTGCCCGTCGCTTCCATCACGATCTCTTGGAAGTCCTGCTCGCTGTAGTTGATGACGGTGTCTGCTCCGAGATCGCGACACAGTTGCATTTTTTCTTCGGAGCCCACGGTGGCGATGACGGTTGCGCCTACATCCTTTGCGATCTGGATCGCGGCGGAGCCCGCCCCGCCCGCAGCAGCATGAATCAAGACCGTTTCCCCAGCCTTTAGCGCTGCGCGGTCGATCAGCCCGAGCCACGCCAAGTGAAACGGAAAGTAGAGCGCGGCTGCGTCGGGGAGCGGGACCGAGTCCGGCATGTCGAACGCTGACACCACGGGGCAGATCGCATAGTCGGCGAAGCCGCCGGTGGCTTGCTTGGGCATTGCGACGACGCGCCGATCTTGCCATCCATCGACGCCATCACCGCAGGCGGCGACGCGCCCCATGACTTCCATCCCAGGTGTGCACGGCAGCTCGGGGCGAACCATCATATTGCGCCCGTTGACGCGTTCGATGTCGTTGAGGTTTAAGGGCAGGGCTTCGACTCGCACGAGCAGCTCTCCCGGGCCCGGCACGGGGACTGGCACTTCGTCGAGTCGCAGTGCCGTCGTGAGATTTTCGCCGTACTCGTGGACGCGGTATGCGCGCATGGTTTCGGGGAGGGCGTCGTTGCTCGTCATGCTGGGTTCCTTCGAAGCGGGAGACTGTTACGGCGATGCGGTGCGGCTCGCGTTGTAAACTCGAATGATTGCGTCGCGATACACTAACGCGATCAACATCGACGAAGAGGTGAAGCATGACGGATATCATCGAAAGCCGCGAGGCGTTTCGCGAGTTCCTCGCATTGGCCGAGCGCATTGATGGCGAGTTCTTGAGCGAAGAACGACGCGTCACCGAAGTCGCCGATGTCGCCGAAGGCGAACACATGCTGCTTCATCTCATGAAGGCCGCGATCGATATCTGGGTCGACAACGATGCGTCGCGCCCGCGCTTCGCACCGCTAGCAAGTGCGACGCTGAAGTGGGGTGGGGAGGGCAGCGACAATCCTTCCCATTGTGCGCCGCTAGACCCGGGGCGCCGTTACCGAATCCGCGGTCGCATGAAAGACGAGGTGTATATCAGCTTCACGATCTATACCGGCAAAGAAGAGGGCGACTGGAACGACGGTGTTGTGTGCGCCCTCAACCACACCGAGTTCGCGACGGATGATGAAGGTCGCTTCGAAATTGAGGTCGGGGCGGCACCCGCAGACGGCGCGCTTCACATGGAGTCCGGCAAACCAAACTGCATTATCGCACGTCACTACTTCGAAGACGAAATCTGCGCGCTCGCAAACCCCGCGCTTCGCTGCGAAATCGAAATCGACTGCATCGACGACCCCGGCTTTCCTCGACCGTTGGGCTCTGTTCGTCTCGCGCAAAAACTTCGCAACGCGATGACGTTCATGCGAGGCCAGACCCTCGACCGTCCCTTGATGGACCCGAGTTCGGTCCCGCCGTGGTTTTCGTTGGTGCCAAACCAATTGCCCCAGCCCATGAAGTGGGAGCCCTCGGAAGGCGGTGGCGCAGGCGCGGTCGATAACGCGTATTGCGCGGGGTTGGTTGTACTTGCACCCGACCAAGCGTTGATCGTCGAAGGTCGCTGGCCCGAATGCGTTTACGCCAACGTGATGTTCTGGAACCGCTATCAGCAGGGCGCGGACTATCGCTACCGCAGTTGTTCCCTCAACCGAAAGCAAATGCGTGCCGACGACGACGGACGCTTCGCGTTCGTTGTCGCCCACAGCGACCCCGGCACACTCAACTGGATCGACACCGAAGGGCACTTTGCCGGAACGCTGTATTGGCGATTCCTGTTGCCCGAAGGAGATATTGAACAACCAGAGTGCCGGGTCGTCGCGCTTGCGGATGTCGCGAAAGAACTTGGAGATGAATCAAAGTGAATGCAACGCATCGCCCGCTTCGCGTCATACAATGGTCTACTGGCAACGCAGGAAAGAACGCGCTGCGAGGCATTCTCTCGCACCCGGACCTCGAGTTGGTTGGCATTCACGCCCACTCCGCCGACAAGATTGGCAAGGATGCAGCCGAACTGTGCGACTGGCCGGAAGCGACAGGCATCATTGCGACGGACGATGCCGACGCACTCCTGGCGTCGGGCGCCGACTGTGTTTGCTACACCGCGCAAGGCGAAACACGAATGCGCGAAGTGATCGACGAGATGTGCCGCATCTTGGCGTCGGGGATCAACGTCGTGAACACGTCGATCGTGTCCCTCGTATATCCTCCCGCCGCCAGCCCGCGCATGATTGCGCGGCTGACCGAAGCTTGTAACGACGGCGGGTCGTCGTTCTTCACTTCGGGCTTCGATCCCGGATGGTCAGGCGACGTCATTCCTCTGGCTCTCGCGCAATGTAGTGAGCGTGTGGATTCGATTCGAATTTCCGAACTGATGGACTACTCCACATACGAAGACCCAGGCTTTACCGGGGTGTACTTCGGCTACGGCCGACCTCTCGATTACGCTGCACCGCTATTGCAACCCGGTGTGTTGAAGGGCGGGTGGGGAGGCATGATCCATCTCCTTGCCGACGCGCTCGGAATGGAACTCGACGAGATCCGCGAAGAGCACGAACGCTTGCCGGCTCCGGAAACTTTCGAAACCGCGATGGGTACGATCGAAGCCGGGACATGTGCGGGCGTTCGGTTCGAGGTGCAGGGCATCGTTAATGGAAAGTCGGCGCTCGTTGCCGCGCACGTCAATCGGTTGCGCGACGACATCGGGCCCGATTGGGACCGCTTATCTGCGGGCAAAAAATCAGGCTATAAGATTGAAATTTCGGGTTCGCCGTCGTTCCGCTGCGAAATCGAACCGGTTGGCGAAGATGGCGACCACAACTCCGCGGGGATTCTCGGTACCGCGATGCGCGTCGTGAACGCGATTCCGGTTGTATGCGATTCTGACCCGGGCGTGCTGTCGATTCTTGACTTGCCCATGTTCACGGCCAAGACGTCGTAGCGCCGGGTTCTCGGCTAGCTCTCGAGTGCGCGATCAAGCAACGAGTGGAAGTGTCGAATCTTCGTTTCTTGATAGCTCGAGAACGTGACGTGTTTGTGCGCAGCACTCCGCAGCCCGATCTGAACCTTCGGCAAGTTGATCGTGTCCTGATCGAAGACCTTGCATAGAGGCCCGAGTTCCGGTGCTTCGGTCCACGGCTCGTCAACGTCGAGCCAATGCACCGGCGCAGGGGCCGGCGCTTTCCCCCGAAAAGGCGCGAGGTAGATGACTTCCATGATGCATGAACCCGGGTCGTTGCCGTTGGGTCGAAAGCGATAGTTGAGCTTGTTGTACGCACCCCAGGGATGGAAGTTGGGAAACAGCGTGTAGTAGAACGAGTCGTTCATTTCGGCGTCGGAAAGTTGCGTGACTGACGGTACGAGGGCCTGCAGTCGCATACGCGCCATCTGCGCCATGAGTTGACGCGCTGTCATGTTTTCGGGGACTCGAATCGGCGGCTCGCTGTCGAGGCTCGTGGTGAACATGGCCTGCAGCTTTTCTTGTTCCGTCGGTTCGTAGTCGAGGTGCGGGCTCGGTGTCATGTTCGGCGTGATGGCGCGGGAGAAGTTGTCCCACGCGTCGTACTGAGAGTTTGAATCGCCGATGCCAGCGAGCATCTGTGGATGGGTCGCGACGACGTGGTAGGCCTCCATAAAACCCTCTTGGGCAACCTTCCAGTTGCAATGCAAAGTCTTGGCGACGTGTGCCTGGACGTATCGCTTGTCTAGCGGCCAGCGATCGAAGTGGTTTGGCAAATCACCCAAATAAGTTTCGAACGGCTCGGCGTCGTCGCTCATGTTGATGAACACGAATCCGCCCCACGTGCCGACTTTAAACTCGGGCAGCTTGTAGTCGGTCTTAGACACGTGTGGGAAGTCCCAATGACATGGAATCGACTTCAGGCTTCCGTTGAGGTTCCACGTCCAACCGTGAAACGGGCAGCGCAATTCTACGCTGCTTCCGGGGCGATCCTTGAGCGCGCGGCCGCGGTGCAAGCAAGAGTTTGGAAACGCGCGGATGGTTTGGTCGCTACCGCGAACAATGAGCGCCTGGAGGCCCGCGATTTCATAAATCGTATGGTCGCCGGGTCCTGGGATCTCTTCTTCGCGACATGCGAATTGCCAGCAGCGTTTCCAGAGTCTTTCAACTTCGAGGTCGTGAAATGCTTGCGAGGTGTAGCGATCGATCGGAACTTGCACGGCGGGGAGATCTTGGGTGGCTTGCAAGCGCAAGACATCCGGTACAGGACGCGTGTCCGTGTCGAGCAATGTCTGGTAGTCGATGCCCGAAGAGCGTCGCTCCCCCGTGCCGGTTACTTCTGTGCCCGTGTCATTCGCCATGGCCAAACCTCAAGAAAAAGAGTTAGTACCCAACGCGCTTCGTGAACCCGCCGTCGACCACAAGGTTCGAGCCGGTGATCAGGCTGGCTGCTGGACTCGCCAAGAAAACGACCGCCCGGGCGACTTCCTCGGGCGTGCCCATGCGCCCGATCGCGCACTGTGCCACGGCACCGTCGTACATGGCGGGCATTGCCTGCTTGATCATTTCCCAGTTGCCGCCCTCAAAGTAAATCGGACCCGGCGATACGGCATTGACGCGAATTCCTTGCGGTGCGAGGGCTTGGGCCATGTCGGCTGCGTGGGCAATGACGGCCGCCTTCATCGCGTTGTACGCCTGTGGGATGCCTAGGAATTCAACGGCGGCTGTCGATCCAATTAAAACGGCTGCGCCAGCTTCACTTGCGGCGAGAAACGGCGTTGCGGCATGGATGCCTCGAACCGCGCCCATGACATCAACGTCGAACGCAGGCTGCCAACCTTGGAGTCCCGGCCCCCCGCCCGCACTGGCGTTACTCACGTAAATGTCGAGCCCGCCCAAGGCTTCACCGGCTTCGCCGATGAACGCTTCGAGTGCGTCCCCGTCAGCCACATCAAAAGCCTTGGTGAAGACCTTTGCGCCACGACTTTCGAGATCTTTTCGTGCCGTTTCGAGACCGGCGTCGCCGCGTGCGCAGATCGCGACGTCGCAACCTTGATCGGCCAGGGTTTGTGCGATGGCGAGGCCGATGCCTCGCGTTGCGGCTGTGACGAGTGCTCTCTTGCCGTCGAGACCAAGATCCATTTCTTTGCTCCTTTCTTCTCCATCGCGTCGATGGGTTTTGAGGGTTGGGGCCGCAACGCCGGTATGTGACTTTGCGGTGTGAGTCGTCATAGATGTTTTGCGATCGCGTGCTGCGTGGGCGGCGATAAAGCTCAACATGTGGATGTCTGCGTGGCGCAGGTCGCCATTGACCCATTCTCCGGAACCGCGAAACGTCCCGCGATTTCCGTCAGAGGTTTCGACATCCACTGTGCCGTCGTCGGCGAGCGCATAGGTGTCACCTGTAAGCGAATGGCGAAGCTTCATTCGGGCAAACCGGTTGCGCGGGGAGCGTTCGTGCTCCCGGGGCTTGCCGTGATTGGGTGGAGAGATCGCATGCGCCTCGTTCTAAAGCAGTGGTTTATGACGGTCGGGGTTGGATCTAGGCCCGACGCCGGTTGTGGAAGCGTACGGGAACCCCGCGATACGCGAGTAGACCATTCTAACGCGTCTATTTCCATTTCTTTGTCCCGCCGCCTCGGTTGTTCGCTAAAAGGCGAGTCGTACAAGCGCCCGGGGATCTCCCCGTCTCCCACTCAATGCTCTAGAATCGGCGCCCCGGTTGCGCGAAGAACCGCAGCCTTCCAGTTTTGACATTCACAGGAGAAGCAAGATGAAAGCAGCGGTCATGCGCGCGAACAACGCCCCTCTCGAAATTGAGGACGTTGATATTGATAGCCCCGGTCCGGGCGAGGTTCTAGTAAAGACTGTCGCCTCCGGTATTTGTCACAGTGATCTTCACGTGATTGAAGGGGGGCTGCCGATGCCTCCGCCTTGCGTCCTCGGGCATGAACCGGCCGGCATCGTCGAAGAAATCGGCGAGGGTGTGACGGACGTCGTTCCGGGCGATCACGTCATTGGCTGCATTACTTCTTGGTGTGGCGTCTGCAAGTTCTGCACGGGTGGCAGACCTTACCTCTGCCCGACTCAGTACGCCGGGCGACCTCCGGAAGCCAAGTCGCGCCTTTCCGCGAACGGCGATCCCATTATGCAGTTCGCAAATTTGTCTTCGTTTGCAGAAAAGATGCTCGTCCCGCAGCGCTCGCTCGTGAAAATTCGCGACGACATGCCCCTCGACCGTGCTTCATTGATCGGTTGTGGCGTAACGACGGGCCTCGGTGCTGCGCTCAACACCGTCAACATCCCGGCTGGTGCAAGTGTCGTGATCATTGGTTGCGGCGGCGTTGGCTTGTCGGCGCTGCAGGGTGCGCGAATCACGGGCGCGGGCAAGATCATCGCGGTCGACGCGCAGCCCTGGAAGTTCGACATCGCCACGAAGTTGGGGGCGACCGACTGCGTCGACGCCTCCACGGATGATCCAGTTGCGGCGGTTCAGGCACTAACAGGCGGTGGTGCGGACTTCGTGTTCGAATGCATCGGCCTGGTTCCCACCGTGCAGCAGGCTGTCGCCATGACGGGCCGTGGTGGCACCACGGTGCTCGTCGGTGTCGTGCCGGTGACCGAGATGGTTCCGATCAATGCAGCGGATTTGACGCTGCAAGAGAAGAACATCACGGGTTCCTACATGGGCTCGAACGCCTTCCGCTTCGACATGCCGAAGTACATCGAGTTCTATCTCGACGGTCGACTTCACCTCGACGAAATGATTTCGTCGCGCATCAAGATCGAAGAGGTCAACGACGCTCTCGACCTCATGCGCAAGGGCGAAGCCGCGCGACAGGTGATCATGTTCGACTAATCGGCTTCGGCTGATTCGGTGTAACAAGTTCAGTGTAACAAGCGGCCCGCGACGATCTCATCGCGCGACAGAAGGCGCACGCGCCCAAACGTGGGGGGTGGATACCGGAGAGCCGAGCAGCGACGCCTCGATCACGAGACTGCTCGCGATCGAGTTGGCGAGTAGACCCTGGCCATTGCCAACGGTTGTGATCTTATGCGCCATCGTTCCTGGGACACGCCTGGATCGCAGCGAACCTCCAAGCGCAAACGCCAGTGCGAGGGCGGCAAGAAACAGTAACGCGATCAACATGTTGGCTTCTCCGTTGGAGAAGCTTTGCGTAGCTGAACCGAAGCAGGTTACGCGCCCCGGTTCATTTGTGAGCCGCGGCGAGGCCGAATCGTTCGGAAAGAGGGATCGGCCCCGTGAGGTCGTCCCCATATTGCTCGCGAAGGGTCCCCTCGGTTTCGAGCACGACCGATGTGAACCCGGCGGCCAGGACATCCGCCCCGACATCGGCGGCGTGCAGTTTGTTGACGTGAGGCTCGCCCTTCTTCTTTAGATACTCACCACTGAGCTTTTCCAGCTCGACGTATCGCTCGGCGAGGTCGCCGTAGGGACGCAAGTAATCAAAGGCGACTTCACTTCTAGGGGCGAGCACCGCGTCTAAATCGCGCAAGGCCGCTTGGGTGACGGGGCGTTCGAGGTAGTAGGTAACCCCCATCCAGCTGATGAATGCGGGTTGATTTTCGTCGAAAGCCGAGTCGTTGAGGGCATCGATCATGGACGTCTGTTCGAAGTCGCACTCGGTGAAACTTAGATTCGCAGGAATCTTCCAACGGAGTGCCTCGATCCGCTTGCGCTTCCATCTTTGGGTACTCGGATGGTCGATCTCGATGATCGACAAGTCATCGAACCCGTCGGGCTGACGAAATGCAAAGGAATCGAGCCCAGCGCCGAGGATGATGTACTGACGCAGCCCGGACTCGTAAGCGCGCGCGAGTCGGTCTTCCACCCAGCGTGCACGTAGTGGAATGAATAACCGGTTTTCGAGGAGAACCCAGTGCGCATCGTCACCGGACCCGTCGATCAAGTCTTGGTGCTCTTCGCCTAAAAGAGACAACGCGGGTTGGTCGTCGAGCAAATGGGGCGCTTTGTCAAAACGATTATGGGCGGCCCGGGTCGCGGCCACATGAATGGCTGTGTAGCTTGGATTGCCTTCGATCATAGTTGGCCTTTTTTTGAACTCACGACCGAAACCTAGTTTGCGCCCGCGAGTCAAAAGGAGCAATTGATGAAGCTTGAATGGTATCGCTCTGGTATGCGATCAGTCGTCCCATGTCTGTTGGTCGTCTTCTGCGCCGGAATCTTTGGCAGGGTCGCGACTAGCGGAGAGACAGCCGCGACCCGCAAAATCAACTTTGTCGCCCAAAATGCGATCGCGACCGCCAATGGCGAGTTCCACAAATTTTAAATCGCGGATCGCCACATCGCATTGGATGCTCTAGGCGAGAGCTTTGTGGTTGTCGAGGTGGATGTCGCCAGCGTTGATACAGACAACAAGGACCGCGACGACCATCTGCACACCGCTGACTTCTTCGAAGTCGAACGCTGGCCGCTCGCGAAGGTTCGCGTTCACAGTGCCGAGCGCATCGAAGGCGTGCGCTACCGAGCGAAGTTCGACGTCAGCATTCGCGACGCGCAAAAGACCATCGACGGCGAATTCGAAATCGTGAGCGAAGACCCGCTGTCGGTAAAGGGGGGCCTCGTGATCGACCGGATGGACTTCGGCATCGGCACGCCCAAAACGCGGAGCCCGATGTCGATCACCAACGAAGTACCGCGTCGTTGGCGCCGTCAGTAAATTTACGGGCCGAGCCCGCCTTCCACCATCGTCCAAGCGGTTGGCCACGCCGCGAGTGGGTCGAAGCCCGGGTCCACAAGCGCCTGTAAGAGCAGGCCCTCGACGAGCGCCGTGATCGAAGCCGCGGCCTGAAACGCGTCGCAGGGTTTGAGTTCACCGCGGACGATTCCACCTTCGATCGTAGTCTGGAGTCGTGCGCGCGATTGATCGTAGACCGACGCGAAGCGCTCCCGTGCCATCGGATGCTTTAGGAACTCGCTCCAGGTTTCAACGAATGCGCGGTCGCTCGTAATCGATTCGAGCACGACTTCGGCCTCGCGTTTTATGGCTTCCAGTGCGGGGACACCTTCGAGGTCGTCCCAGGCCCCGAAAATCGCGCGCTCGAACTCGTCGAAGAGCGCCAGAAAGATTTTCTCTTTGCTCTTGAAGTGCCAGTACAAGGCACCTTTCGAGAGTCCCGCGGCCGCGACGATGTCGTCCATCGTGGTCTTGTGATAGCCCGCCTTACCGAAGCAACTCTGCGCTGCCAGCAAGATTTGCGCGCGACGTTCTTCGGGAGATGCGTGAGTCGCCACTAGCCAATGGCCTCGGCAGGCTGCTGGGCCTTTTGTTTCGCGAGGCGTTGGGCGCGATGCTTACGGTAGAGCGCGATGGCTTTGTCCGAATGCACGAACGCGTGAGGGAAGTCGTCGATCGTGCCTGGTGTCATGCCCGCAAACACGCGCCAGTCTTGTTTTTGCACGACGCGAAGTTCGCTCTGCACGGCGAGCCAGGTAATGAGCTTTCCGAGCCACGCGCTGCCCACATACGACTGGCAGTAGCGAAACCACATCCAAGTGTGTTCGTCGTCGACCGGAGTTGAACACAAGGCAATGCGCAAGTTCGGGCTGAGCTCCACCATGCCGAGGTTCGGAAAGATCATGTCTGCCCGAAACGTCGCGCCTTCGGTTCGGCCCGCAAGCGCATTTTTTTCTCGCACCAACGTTCCCGTCGATGAGATGCGGTCGCCGTCGATGTGGGCATCGAAATTCATCATGCGCGAACCCACCGGGAAGACGTTCCCGTGCACGAACGGAGTGTGGTGTAGGTCGAGGTTCGTTTCGACCATGCGCGAGTAGTGGTAGGGAAGGATGTACGACGTTTCGGTTGCGCCGCCGCGATCGTTCAAGTCGTCGAAGTAGGGTAGGGGTGGAAAATTTTCTTGGATGTCTCCCCACCACATGAACACCAGGCCGTGGCCTTCGCGCACAGTCACCGGTTCGAGGTTGAGTGCACGCGGGATCTTGGCGTCCGGACCTTCGCTCGGCATCTGGGTGCAGCGCCCGGTGCCGTCGAAGCGAAACGCGTGCCACGGGCACTCGATCTCACCGTCCCGAACTTTGCCATCTGACAAGGATGCCCCTCGATGCGGACACGCGTTCGGCAGCGCTCGGGGTGCGCCTGAGGCGTCCCTCCAAAGTGCAAAAAACTCCCCAAACCGTTTGATTTTAAGAGGTTTCTTGGCGAGCCGGACTGACTCAAGGACGGGATACCAGTGATTTCTAAGCATGGCGTTCTCCAAAACTGACTTGTAAGTCTTTTGATAGACTCATTGGTCAGTTTTGTCGAGGCGCAACGTAAGCCATACCAGGTCAGCCCAATGCGGCGACGGTGCGGGTGGGCCGGAGCTCAGGCCTTTGGCCGATCTCCGGCGAGCACGTCCTTGCCGATCGCGGGCTCGACGAATTGGGAAAAGTCTGGACCGCGTCGCAAGGCGTGGCCGCCGTCGACGTTGATCGCCGTGCCGGTGACCCAGCGCGATTCAGGGCCGATCAAAAAGCGTGCAAGGTTCCCAATGTCATCCGGCTCACCGACTCCGTTCATCGGCGTGTTGTCGATGTAGGAGCTGTAAACCTCGCTGTCGCGAGGGATGCCTTCCATGATTTCGGTTGAAATGAAACCCGGGCGAATCGAATTGAAACGAACCCCGCGCGCACCGAATTCGTCGGCTGCGTTCTTCATCATTTGCTCAATGCCCGCCTTGCTGACGCAGTAGGCGCCGAAGTAGGGATGTGTCACGTGGCCGGCAATCGAAGACATGCCTACGAACGATCCGCCTCCGGCTTCGACCAGATGAGGTGCGGTGTGCTTCACGCTCAACATGGTGCCAAGCACGTTCAAGTGTAGAACGCGCAAAAATTCGTCGGTGTCCTGGACGTGATAGGGGCCCATGCCTCCCCCCCCGCCCGCATTCGCCACGCAACCGTCGAGGCCGCCTGTCGGTTCAACGGCCTTCGCGACAACGCGCGCAACGTCTTCTTCATTCGTGACGTCGCCTACGACGTAGTGAATGCTGCCACCGTGTCCGGCGCTGGCTTCAATGCGCTTGGCCGCGTCCGACAGTTTGGATTCCGTCCGCCCGCAAATCGTGACTGCGGCACCGTCGGCGGCACACCGCAGCGCACACGCCGTGCCGATGCCGGTCCCCCCACCGGTCACCAGGACCGCCATGCCTTCGAGTCCACCGCTCGGAATCGTTCCCTTCGCCATGCTGATCTCCTGCTCGTGTAGAGCCAATTGCGTTCGTTGAATTTAGGTTCGAATTGTCGCTGTCATCGAGGCCCGACATGAATCCATGTCGATGAACTCTGGATGAAATGAGGCTCGCGAAAATACCATGGTCCGATCGCGACAACGCCAAACAAAGCGAAACAACGCGAAATGCGAGTTTTCGCGCTACGGTGCCTTTTTGGTACGATTTTGCGCCCGTAGCAAAGTGGCATCCAAAGTGGACTCATCCGCCGCGCGATTCCCGGACCCGAGCGACCCAACCCCATGCACAGCCCCGAAACTTCACCGATTCGTCTGACGGACATGGCAGTCGGACAGAGTGGAGATCTCACACAAGCGATCGACGACGCCACGCCTGCGCGCTTGCAAGAACTCGGGTTCGTTGAGGGGACGACCGTCACGCTGGTTCGAACCGGCCCGCTCGGCGATCCGGTGGAACTCGAACTTCGGGGATATCGCATCTGCCTGCGACGCTCGGATCTCGCGGGGCTCGAAGTCCAGCTTTGTCGAGAAGGTGCGCAATGACGACCGCACACGTTCAGCTCGACACCGCCCCCCGCGACGGCGACATCGTTGCACTCGTAGGCGCTCCCAACACGGGCAAGACCACCTTGTTCAACGCGCTGACGGGTTCGCGCGCAAAGGTGGGGAACTACTCGGGCGTGACCGTCGAACGTCGCGAGGGCAAGATCCAAAAAATTAACAACGCAGTCCGCCTCATCGACCTGCCCGGGACCTACAGCCTCAATCCCGAAACCCTCGACGAACAAGTTGTTGAAGACATGTTGTCGGGCCGTTTGGACGGCGAACGCAAGCCCGACGCAATCTTGATTGTTGCGGATGCGACAACGCTCGAACGCGGGCTGGGTCTCGTGTTGCAGGTCTTGGGTGCGCACCCCGATTCGCCGGTAGCGCTCGTTGTTACGATGATCGACGAACTCCGCGCGCGCGGTGGCCGAATTAACTTTGACAAGCTTGCCCGCAAGCTCGGCATCACGGTCTTCCCCATTGTTGGAAACCGTGGCGTGGGCATGGACGTGTTGCTTCGCGCGTTTGAAGCGCCGCGCGAATGGTCAAGTGGGTCGACGATCGAAGTCGTCTCAACCCCCGCTGAACGTTTCGTTCAAGTGGATGCGCTTTGGGGCGAAATCCAACAGCAATCTCTTCACCGCGACGAACGCACCGATCGCATCGACCGCGTCTTACTTCACCCGGTATGGGGTGGCGTCATCTTCGTGGCCGTCATGCTCTTTGTGTTCCAGAGCATCTTTACTTGGGCCGCACCCGCGATGGATGGCATCGATTCGCTGTTTTCCGAACTCGGTCGCGTTTCGCGCACTGTGATGCCTGCGAGCTTGATCACCGACCTTTGGACGGATGGCATCCTCGCCGGAGTCGGCAGCGTCGTGATCTTCCTGCCGCAGATCATCATCCTGTTCACGTTGATTCATTTTTTGGAAGACGTCGGCTACATGGCGCGCGCGGCGTTTTTAGTAGATCGCGTGATGGGGTGGTTCGGGCTTCAGGGCCGCTCGTTCATCGTGCTTCTTTCTTGTTACGCGTGCGCGGTGCCCGGCATCATGGCGGCGCGCACGATTCCGAATCCACGCGATCGCTTGGCGACCATTCTCGTCGCACCCTTTATGACTTGTTCCGCGCGGTTGCCCGTCTATACGCTGCTCATTGCGGCCTTCGTCCCATCGGCATCGATCGCGCTTGGCCTTGGGGTCCAGGGGCTGGTGATGTTCGGGCTCTACATGCTCGGTGCGCTTACGGCGATCGTATCGGCGGCGCTTCTTAAGGCGACAGTGGTTCGCGGGCATGTCTCGACCTTCTATATGGAGCTGCCCCCCTACCGTTTTCCGTCGCCGCGGCTTTTGGCATCTCAGGTCGCGCGCAGCGCAAACGCGTTTTTGCGCCGGGCCGGGAGCATTGTTTTTGTCGCCTCGCTCATCGTTTGGGCGCTTCTCAACTTCCCGAAGGCGGACCTCATTGAAGGAGCGAGCGAAGCGGCCCAAGCCCAGGCGAACCTGGAAGCGAGCTTCGGCGCGCAGATCGGGAAAGCGATCGAGCCCGCGATTGCGCCGCTGGGCTACGACTGGAAGATCGGAGCGGGCTTGGTCGCGAGCTTCGCCGCCCGAGAGATTATCGTCGCCACGCTTGCCCAGATTTACGCAGTCGGCGACGTCGAAGATTTTGAAGGTCTGCGCAGTGCTCTGATCTCCGACATCGATCCACGCACGGGGGAGCCGGTATTTAACCTGCCTGTGGCGTTGTCACTGCTTGTATTCTTTGTGTTCGCGCTTCAATGCACGTCTACCATCGCGGTGATGGCGCGCGAGACGGGCGGATGGAAGTGGCCCATGTTTGCACTGTCGTACATGCTCGCGCTTGCATGGGGGGGCGCGTTCGTGACGTACCGAATATCGAGCTATCTCATTTGAATCAGGGCCAACCCTGGAAACTCGATCGAACCCGATCGCAGTGGAGGATGAAAGAACGACATGGCTGAAAACATCGAGATCACGGAAGAGATGCGCGCAGTCATCGGCATCGTGTCCGCACCTTGGACCCACGAAGTCACCACCACAAGTGTTCGCGCGTTCGCGCGCGGAGTCGGTTACACCGACCTTGTTTACTTCGACGAGGCGGCAGCAAAGGCTGCGGGATATCGAAGTCTGCCCGCTCCGCCCACTTATCTCGGGACGCCGATCTTTATCCCCGGTGAAAGCAGCGACACGTTTAGTGGGCCGAAAGATTCGGGGCCAAGCATTGATCATGGCCTTCCGAACCTGCTCGACGGTGGCACCGAGACCGAGTACTACGGCGACATCTGCGCGGGCGACACTCTGACGGTGACGTCACAGATCGCAGACCTCTCGACGCGGCAAGGTCGGTCGACCGGCATGATGCTGATCACCACGCAAGAAACCCGCGTTGTAAACCAAGACGGCGAGCTTGTCGCAAAGCAGCTCGGCCAGGCGATCTTCTACTAAGCGGGCTCGCCCCGTGAAGCGCGAAAGGAATACGATGATGCCGAGAGCATGGGATTCAATCAGCGAAGGCGACACGCTCCCCGAACTGACCAAGAACCCTGGGGTCACGCAGCTTGTGAAATACGCGGCAGGGGGCGGAGACTTCAATCCGCTCCATCATGACTACGGCTTTGGGCAGTCGAAGGCAATCGGCTCCATCATCGTCCACGGTCGCTTCAAGTACGCGTCGCTGGGAGAGTTGGTTTCCAACTGGCTCGACCACGGCGGACGCATCAAGAAGCTCGAATGTCAGTACCGCGGCATGGATCTTCCCAATTCGGAAATGACGCTTGGCGGAACCGTCAAGCGCAAGTGGGAAGAGGGGGGCGAGAAACTCGCCGAACTAGATCTCTACGTAAAGAACGAAAAGGGCAAGAACACGACTCCCGGTACGGCGATCGTTCGCTTCAACTGAGCGGCGTCGTTACGTGTCGTATTCGGGCTCTCGCGGGCCGGCGGCGGTTAGGCCGTGCCTTCGACATCCGCTTCGAGGAACGCGTCCCCGAGCACTTGCTTGCCGTCGACGCTCTTTACCTTGCGGTTCACCGCATGGACGATGTCGCGGCTGAAAATTATGCGGCCGACGTGTCGTCCCGTGCAGAGTTCAAGCGCGCCTTCCGCCATCATCTCGACCGGTTCGGCCATGTCGGGGTTCTTACGTGCAATATCACGGACGTAGGCTGCTCCCGACGTCAGCACGATCGACGTCGGCGCCATCGCGTTGACGAATATGCCGTCGCCCGCGACCTCCTCGGCAAGGGCTTCGGTGTACCGATTGAGCGCGCTCTTGGTCGAGCCGTACGGACCGATGACCCAAGCCGCAAGCTTCGAGTCGCGATATGGAATCTCGGGTTGTCGCGCGGTCGCGCTGCTGATGTTCAGGATCCAACCCGCGCCCTTCTCCTTCATGTTCGGGATGGCCTGCTGCGCGAGGTCGATTGGGCCGTTGACGTTCATGTCGAACATGAAGCTTCGCTCTTCGGTCGTGCACTGGCTTGGTAGCTTCATGTGAGTCCCGGCCGCGTTGTTGACCAGGATGTCGATCGGGCCGAAAAACTCGGCGGCGCGTTCAACCAGCCCCACCCGAGCGGCCGGGTCAGACAAGTCGCACGCAATCGCGGCTGCCTTGCCCCCATTCGCTTGAATGGTTGACACCGTCTCTTCGAGGGTGCCCTGCAAATCGCCGTGGGAGCCCATCCGCGACGCGCAAACAACAACGGCGGCGCCTTCGGCGGCAAAGCGATAAGCGATCGCGCGGCCAATGCCTCGGCTCGCGCCGGTTACAAACGCGATCTTTCCGTCACATTCACCCATGTTCTGTGCTCCTGATATTAGCTGGGGACGATTGCACGAAGATCAGGCTACCATGGTTTTTGGGCCGTCGCGGCCAAGTGCGTGAAAGGCGAGCGCTGCGGTGCGACGCACTTCACGACGCAGAACACGAGGGAGTTCGCTTGGAGTTCGTCATCAGTTACGACATGCGCGCGCCGAAGTTTGGCGCGTCGATTCACGAACTCTACGCGGCAGCCCTTGATCAATGCGCTTGGGCGGACGACATCGGCTTTGATGCGGTGGGTCTCGGCGAACATCACGGGGCGACGGATGGCTACCTGCCTTCGCCGATCCCGATGGCCGCCGCGATTGCGGGCCGCACCCGCCGCATCACGTTGCGTCCCAACGTTTTGCTCGCGCCGCTGTACGAACCCATCAAGTTGGCCGAAGACTTGGCCGTGTTGCAGACCCTTAGTCAGGGGCGACTCGAAGTGGTGATCGGTGCTGGCTATCGGCCAAGTGAGTTCGCAATGTTCGGCAAGCGACGTGAAGATCGCAAAGTCCTCTACATGAACGCCTTTGATGTGTTGCGAAAAGCTTGGACGGGCGAGACGTTTGAATACGAAGGTCGCGAAGTTACGGTGACGCCGGTGCCCGACCCACCGCCGCGTTTATTGCTCGGCGGTTCGCATCCCGCGGTCGCAAAGCGGGCGGCAAAGATCGCCGACGGTTTCTATCCACCGGGTGGCGAAAACTGGGACGTCTACCGCGACGCGTGCCTCGAGTTGGGAAAGCCAGACCCGGGTAAGGTTTTTAAAAAGTTGGGGCCAATCTACACCCACGTGAGCCGAGACCCGGACGCCGATTGGGAGCGAATCGGTCCCCACGCAGCCCATGTGATGCAGTCCTATTCTGATTGGACAATCGAAGCGTACGGTCGTGCGGCCGGCCCTTTTGCAGCCGGTGTTGATATCGCGGACTTGCGCGCAAGCGGTGCCTATCAGGTCCTGCGACCGGATGCGGCAGTCGAAATGATCCGCGGCCTCGGCCGCGACCGGACCTTCATCTTGACGCCGCTTTTGGGCGGCCTCGACCCGGCACTTTCCTGGGCGGGGCTCCGTCTCTTCGAGGAAGAAGTCTGGCCCCACGTGCGTGATCTGCAGGGGGAACGGCACATTTAGCCCGGTTGGTTTGGGCGGGTAGACCCCGTCGCCGTGGTGGACTATCCCTCTTCCATGACTTTACGCGGAACGGGAACGGGCGGGGCGATCAGCCGCGCAGTGGAAGCATTTCAAGTCCTCAACGGTGCCGGGTTTTTGAGCCTTGGTTTTCTGCGCAGCCTGCGGGCGGCACAGGATAAGTTTGGTTCTTCGAGTGCCAGCGGATTTTACGCTGCGGCACTTCGCGAGCCTTCCTCGGTCGCGATCATCGACGACGTCGGGCAGTTGACCTACGGCGAACTCGACCGATCGACCAACGCGATTGCGCGCGGGCTCGCCGAGGCCGGCGTCAAGGCGGGAGACGGTGTCGCACTCTTTGCGCGAAACCATCGCGGCTTCGTGCAAGCACAAATGGCCCTCGACAAACTCGGTGCCAACGTACTGCTGCTCAATACCGGTTTCGCGGCACCGCAGCTCGAAGAAGTGTGCAAGCGCGAAGGCAGCCAAGTGATTCTTTATGACGAAGAATTTCGAGGCATCGTCGAAGCCGGCGCAGCGAGCAAACTCACTCGCTTTGTCACCTTTGCCGAAGACGGCACGACTGAAAAAACGCTCGACGATCTCGCTGCAGCGCATGACGACTCGGACATTGAGCCGCCCGCAAAACCCGGGCGCGTGACGATCTTGACGTCGGGTACGACGGGCACGCCGAAGGGCGCGCAGCGAGCGATCGCGAAGCCGGGCATCGATACGCTTGTCGGCATGTTTGGGCGCCTCCCGCTCGCCAGGGGCAAGCGAAACTTGATTGCAGCGCCCACCTTCCATTCTTGGGGCGGGTTGCATCTGTTGCTTGGCGCGCAACTCGGTTGCACGGTGATCCTGCAGCGGCGCTTTGATCCCGAGGCGACACTTGCCGCCATTCAGGAGCATCGGCCACAAGTGCTCGTCGTTGTGCCCGTGATGATGCAGCGCATTCTTGAACTCGACGCCGACGTCATCAGCCGTTACGACACTTCGTCGCTCGAAGGCGTGTGTGCGAGTGGCTCGGCGCTGCCGGGCGACCTTGCCCTGCGTTGGATGGATACGTTCGGTGACAACGTCTACAACTTGTATGGCTCTACCGAAGTCGCGCATGCGTCGATCGCAATGCCCGATGAATTGCGCGCTGCGCCGGGCACCGCGGGTCGTCCGCCGCGCGGCGTGATCGTCAAGATCCTTGACGACGAAGGACGCGAGGTTGAGAAGGGGGCAACGGGTCGGATCTTTGTCGGGAACGACACGCAGTTCGACGGATACACCGGTGGCGGCAACAAAGAGATCATCGAGGGGCTCATGTCGAGCGGCGACGTCGGACACTTTGATGACGATGGCCGCTTGTTCATTGACGGCCGCGATGATGACATGATCATCTCCGGCGGTGAAAACGTCTTCCCTCGCGAAATCGAAGACATTCTTTCAGACCACACCGACGTCGCCGAAGCCTCAGTGCTGGGCGTTTCTGACGACGAGTTTGGCCAACGTCTCAAAGCCTTCGTTGTATTGAAAGAGGGCATTGCCCCCAACGAAGCGGTGCTCAAAGATCACGTCAAGACAAACCTCGCCCGCTACAAGGTGCCAAGGGAAATCGTCTTTCTCGAAACCCTGCCGCGCAATCCCACTGGGAAGGTGTTGAAGCGGGTTCTTCTCGAAGAGCATTGATCTAAAGCAAGGGAAGTACTCGTTCGCTGTTGCTTGTGGTCCTGGCGCTGTGCGCTGTGCAAGTGTGTCCTGTTGCGTTTAGCCACATTCGATTTGGCGGCAACTGCCCATCGATCTCATTTGTAGTTACTCGCGATTGGAGCATGTTGAAATGAAGCTCATCACATTTACTCACGGTGGCACCACCCGAATTGGGGTCGTCAAAGGCGACGCGGTCGTCGACCTCAGTACTGCCGCTCCGGATCTCCCGCGAGAGATGGTCGCGTTTCTCGAAGCTGGCGATGCCGCGCTCGACGTAGCACGTGCTGCCAGTGACGCTGCTTCGTCGACACTCGCGCTCAGCGATGTCCATCTCGAATCCCCGCTGCTGCGTCCGCCTAAAATTTTGGCGGTCGGCTTGAACTACGCCGACCACATCGCGGAGACCGGGATGGATACGCCGAAGCATCCCATGATCTTTAACAAGCAGTCGACTTCCGCGCATCCGCCCGGCGATCCGTTTCACGCGCCGCGGGTTTCCGACAAGATCGACTATGAGGGCGAACTTGGCGTCGTGATCGGCAAACGATGTCGTCACGTGCCAAAGGAACGCGCAGCTGAAGTGATCGCCGGTTATACGGTGGTGAACGACGCGACGGTTCGCGATTGGCAAATGCGGGTTCCCACCATGACGATGGGGAAGTCATTCGACACGCATTGCCCGATGGGGCCGTGGCTGATGACTGCCGACGAAGTCTCGGATCCCCACTCCCTTGAGCTCAAGACCTGGGTCAACGGCGAATTGCGACAACATTCCAATACCAAGCACCTGATCTTCAACTGCTTCGACTTGGTCGAACACCTGTCGACCGCGTTTACACTTGAGCCTGGGGATGTGATCGCAACCGGCACGCCTTCGGGAGTCGGCATCGGTTTCAAGCCCCGCAAGTTTCTCGTCGCTGGCGACGTCGTGCGGATCGCAATCGACGGCATCGGCGAGATTGAGAACGCGGTCGTGACCGAACCGCCGGAAACAATTTACATCGGCTGAGCGTCGTTTCTTTTTTGCCGAGTTTGAAGTCGTCTTCGGCGACTTCGATGTAGATGCTCTTGAGCATGTTCGAAAGGTAGGGGGGATGTATCTGCTTCTTGATCTTCCGCGCTACGAGCCCGAAGGCCGATAGGTAAATGAGAAACCGATTCCGTAGTCGGGGCTGCTCTTTGAGAGACCCGCCAAACCATAAGGCCCAAACGACCAGAGTTTCCCCATCTTTATCGATGCAAAGCCGACAAAGTCTTGGGTGTCGCTGATCCCTGATGTTGTGGCTTCGAACCAGTCGTAGGAGATCCCGATGCTCATCTTGTCGATCAGTTGAAAGCTCGAACCGATCGATGCATAGAGTCGGTCGTCGAGACGGGTACCGGAATAGAAAGTACGACCGAACTGCGTGAAGGGTGTCACGCGTCCGTATCGTTTGAAGGCGTCGGCTTGCAACGAAAATGACCACTTGCCGCTACCGAGGGCGTCGTCCGATTCGCTCGGTGCTGACATTCTGGTTGAGAACTCGAACCAAGGCGCCGCTTCGTGGAAAGGCGCGACGAAGTAGCCAACGCGTGCCGTGATCTGACCAAGCCCATTGGTTGCTTCGGGGTCGGTGCCCGTTTCATTGTCGTTGGCATCCAACGCGATCGCGGTCGGGCCGTCGATCGCGATGAAGGGAAGGGTGACTTTGCCACGAAACATTCCGTAATTCGCTTCGATACTCAAAGGCACATAAAAGACTTCGGTTTCGCGATCGATTCCGTAGTCACCGCGGCTGTAATCAAACCCCGTGGCGTACTGGAACCAGACTTCACTCGATGCCGTCGCCGCAGAATTCACGAGCCCTGTGCTTGCAAGGGCTGCACATAGAGAATGCACGAGTGCTTGAGTGAACTTCGACATTCGTTGGGTTTCCGGTTCCTACGGTTTGGAAGTACGGGGATAGCGTAGGCGAGGCGCTCAGGGTGTCGGCGCCATTCTATTCTCGGCGCCGCCACAAGGTTAGAGTTTACCCTTCGTTGGGCGGTCCCCGTCGATGCCAACGGGGTCGTCGTCGACCCGGACTTTGAGTGGGTCAGAAATTGAGAAGCTCCTGTGTCGTGAAGACGGTTACCGAATTTCGTTATATCGCAGTTGGAAGGTTCTTTCTTTAGTGAAAGACGATGTAGCGGGGTCTCAGCGCTCCGGCAATCCGCTACTGCGAAAAGGAGGGGTTGTTAGCCAAGCCCAAGGGGCTTACTTCGGCCTCGCAGCCACAGTTCGCTTCGGCAGCGTCGGCGCGGTCGAGCAGGCGGTGGATCTGCGCCGCGTCTCGGTTGCCGTTCTAACTCAGCCGGTACTCGGAAAAGATCGGCCGCTTCATCTCACGACGAAACTGGCTAGGCAACCATGGATAGAGGTTCGGCAACCCATTCTTGTCGAGATACCAGCTGTTGCAACCCCCGGTCGCCCAAATGGTGTGCGGAACGGCTTCGCGAATTGCTTGATTGTAGGTATCAAATGCTTCCCTGGATGGGGTCATTGCTTCTGCGCGGTGATGCTTCATGTGATTGAAGCAGTCGATCATATAATCGACCTGGTACTCGCTGATGGTGATGAGAGATAGATTTCCGATTGGTCCGGTGGGTCCCTCGAGCATCCAAAAATTGGGAAAGCCAGGCACACTCATCGCGCGATGTGCACGGGGCACGCCGTCCCAGAATTTTTCGAGATCGACACCCCCTTCGCCGGTAACGCGGGTAGGCAAGATGAAGGCTGTCGGGTCGAAGCCCGTGGCGTACACGAGCACGTCTAGCTTATGGGTTCGCCCGTCCTTGGTCACCACACCTTCGGGGCTGATGTGGTCGATCCCTTCGGTCACGAGTTCAGAGGTTTCGCGACAGATCGCCGGGTAGAACGACGAGCACAGAACGAGTCGCTTGCACGCGGCTTGGTAGGTCGGGGTCAAGCGATCGCGCAAGTTGCCTTCTGGAACGTTCCGGAACAGATTTCGAACGCAAAGGTCGGCGATTCGCTTGAGCGATTTCTGGTCGCCTAGGACCGCGCCGCCAATTCCTCGGGTCATCGCTTGATAGTAGAAGTGATATAGAAACGTTTGGACAAACGGAAACCAGCCGAGGAAGCGTTTCCAGCGTTCGCTATAGGTTTTTTGTTGCAGCGGCACCATCCATTGAGCCGTCCGCTGGAACACACTGAGTTTTCCAACGCGCCCCGCGATGTCGCCCACAATCTGCGCAGCGGTTGAGCCCGTTCCAATGACGCCAACCCGCTTGCCGGTGAGATCCACCGAATGATCCCAACGTGCAGAGTGAAAAGCGTTTCCCTCGAAACTCGACTGACCCGGGGTGTCGGGAAGCACGGGCTGATGCAGAATTCCTGTCGCGGTTATGATGATGTCGAAGAAGCTCGTGTCGCCCGCTTGCGTTACGAGGCGCCACTGCGGCGCTTCGTACGTGAGACTGGTGACCGCTGAGTTGAAGTGCGTGATCTTCGAAACGCCAAACCGCTCGGCCGTGTCCTCCATGTAGGCCTGAATTTCGGGGCCGTATGAAAAGCGATGAGACCAATTCGGATTGGGCGCGAAGCGAAACGAATACCAGTATGAAGGAACGTCACACGAAAGGCCTGGGTAGCTGTTGTCTCGCCACGTCCCGCCGACACGATCGGCCTTTTCGAAAACCGTAAGGTCGGTGTAGCCGGCCTTGCGCAGCTTGACGACGGCGGCGATCCCACTCATACCCGCACCGATGATCGCAATCTTCGGAGTTCGTCCTTCCTGGGTCCACGGGCCCTTACGCCCCGACGCCTCGAACTCCATCGACTCCGCTGCACTCATGACGCGCTCCACAAATTAATATCGAAGTAGAACAGCATACGGTTGTGGGCTTTTTCTGTCTGCTCATGTTCCCACGGGTCATTTTATCTTTGAAGTCCACGCTTTCGCTTGGCTCTGCCCATGGCGCGAGAACCGACTGAGGTCGACGGTTTTTCCTTCTGGAGTTGACTCTTGGATGAGCCCGTTCTGGCAAAGTTGCGAGACATAATGACCCATACTGGCATGGGGTCGAAGTTCGTCGTGCGCTCGGCCGGAAAAGCTAAGCGTCTGGCTGCGTAAGATCGAAGCGATCAATGTAGTTTCGGAAAGCACTGCGAACCGTCTCGGGTACCACGCCATATTGCTCGGGAGAGTACTCGTGAACGCCATGTTTGCCTTGAGGGTTGTCGCCGATAAACGCGCGCATCCCATCGGCGGCTTGTGGTGTCATCTCTAGACCGAAGGCGTCATAGATGCTTTCAACGACGTTGAACTGGTCTTTCACGAAGTCGGTGAAACGCATGTCATAGAATACGGCGTCGGGGTATTCGTTCTGGCTGCGAACGCGGATCGCATGTTCGAGCACGTGGACGAGGCGGGCGGTCCAGTCTTCGGCGATTTCGAAGCGATCCACTTCGTCGCTTCCCATCGAACGAACGAGAGACGTGAGGCTTGCGTACGAGGTCATCGACTGAACCGGGTCGCGGTGGGTGAAGACGATCCGCGCGTCGGGATAAGTGGCGAGCAGGTGTTCGAGGCCCCACATGTGGGCGCCCGTCTTTAGAACCCAGCGATCTTTCGCGTGCCTGGACTGCAAATGCTGTAGCTGCTGAAAGTGGAAATCATAGACGTGGGACCAGTCGGCCTCGCGGTCGACCCAGTCTTCATACGCGGGAACGCGAAATTGATTGTGAAAGAGCGGGGTGCACATCGTTTCGCCCATCATGGTGACGCATTCTTGCGACAGGGTGGCGCCCATCGGATGCATGGCCTTGAAGCCCGGGATCATCTGGTCAATGTCGGGGAACGTCGCAGCACAAGTCTCGATGCGCGGGTCGGTTTCAAAGTTTTCCGTTTCGGGAGGCGGCGACGGAAACATGGTCTCCCACGTGAGTGGCGCGCGGCTCCTTGCGTCCTGCGCGAGGATGTCGTGCAAAATGGTGGTGCCCGTGCGTGGCAGTCCAATAATGAAGATTGGTTTGACGATTTCTTGAGCGGCGATGTCGGGAAACTGCTTGCGATCGTTTGTATAGCCGAGCCGGTTTACCGTATGACTGAGGATACGTTCGCGTGCGATCACGCGGCCGATCGTGTTGAGGCGCGCTTCGCCTTCGAGCGATTCGACCAGCCGACCTAGGGGCTCGAGGAACGGACCTGGTCCCAAGTCCTCGAGGCCACCCGATCGACTGTGGGCTTCGTCCAAAAGGTTTTCGAGTTCGAGGCTTACGCCGGCGTCGCTCATCATGGCTCCTTGATCGCTCGTGTAGATTGCTCGTGCATTGTGCAGATGCGAATTCGCGCGGTGCACATGGGTGTCGTCGGTGCGGTGGGCGCTATTGTCGCTTGCAGTCGGGTTGTTGCAATACCCGGGAGGAGTGCTCATGAATTCCAGAACGTCGCCGATTCGTGAAACCGCCACATTCTGCCGGGTATGCGAGCCGGCATGTGGTTTGATCGCAACTGTTGAAAACGGAGAGCTCACCGGGTTACGTCCCGACAAAGCCAATGTGGTGACACGTGGCTTTGCTTGCAACAAGGGGCTCGCGGGAGACGAGATCCACCGAGATCCTGACCGCGTCAACTACCCAATGAGGCGTCGCGAGGACGGAACCTTTGAACGCGTAACCTGGGACGAAGCCATCGGTGATATCAGCTCGCGTTTGCGTGAGATCATCGACAAAAACGGCCCGAACGCTTTCGCTCCCTACATTGGGAATCCGACGGCCTTCAACACCCTGGCCGGCCCCGCGATCGGAGCGCTATTCGCGCAGATCGGAACCAAACGCATGTTTTCGTCGGGAACCCAGGACTGCGCGAACAAGTTTGCGGGTAGTGAGGCGGTGTTCGGCTCGAGCACCATGCATCCGGTGCCGGACCTCGACCACACAGAACTCTTTTTGTCGTTCGGTGCAAACCCTCGGGTAAGTCACGCGAGTTTCTTGTCTATTCGCGACCCTATTCGTGTCATCAAGAGCGTGGTCGCCCGTGGCGGTCGCGTCGTCCACGTAAACCCACGGCGCATTGAAAGCGACAAAACGAAGGCAGGCGACACGCTGCTTATTCGTCCTGATACAGACGTGTACTTGCTCGCCGCGCTCATCCACGAAATCGATCGCGGTCCTGGATTCGACGCCGCCGTGGTGAAGACGCACGGCAAACATGTTGCAGAACTACGTGCGTTCGTGGCGAACTACCCGGCGGAGCGTGTCGCGGGTGTCACCGGCATTGACGCAGATGAGATTCGCGCGCTCGCCCTCGACTTTGCAAACGCGAAGGCCGCTTCTGTCCACATGTCGACGGGTGTGAACATGGGCCGCCAGGGGACGCTCGCCTATTGGCTGCTCCATATGTTGAGCTTCGTGACGGGAAACCTCGACCGACGCGGTGGCAACATCCTGTCGGTTGGCTTTTACGCGAGCGCCAAGGCGGGACGCCGGCCGTACAGCCAAAGTTTTATAGAATCTGAATTTGGAACGCTGCGCAAAGGAGCGCTCCCCGGCAACTTGATGCCCGACTACATCGAAGCGGAGGACGACCCGGTTCGCGCGATGTTCGTCGTCGCCGGAAATCCCGTGCTGTCGATTGGTGGAGAGTCGCGCCTGCGCTCTGCGATGAAGAAGCTCGACCTGCTCGTCGTGATCGACTTGTACCGCAACGCGACGGCAGAGTACGCAGACTACGTCTTGCCCAGCGCCGACAGCTTCGAACGCGAAGACATCAACATCACCGGCCTCGGTCTGCAGTTCGAACCCTGGATACAGTTCACCGAGAAGGTCGTCGAGCCTTATGCTGAAAGGCGCGAGGAGTGGTGGATTCTTGGCAAGATCGCCCAGGCGATGGAGCTGAAGTCTCCGTTCGATCACGAACCCCTCGACGGCGGTGAGGGTGACGGCGATATGAGTGAAGCCGAAGCGCGCGGTCTGTGGGGGCGGATCGATCATATGCTTCGCGGGCGTAGCCTGAGTCTCGAAACGGTGCGCGCCGAGACCCACGGTCTGAAGTTCGAAGGGCTCGAGCCGGGTGCCTTCTATAACGAGCAGCTGCAGACCGACGACATGAAGGTCGATTGTTGTCCGGCTGCCTTCGCTGAAGCCTTCGCACGCTGCGCGAATGAATTTGAAGAACTCGAACAAGAAGCGGGAACGCGACTCAAGATGATCACGCTGCGAGACCCGTACATGCACAACAGTTGGTACGCGAATCTCGACCGGATGAAGGGCGGAACGAAGGATCGCAACTACCTATTCATACATCCCGAAGACGCCAAGGTGCGTGGGGTCGAGGACGACGACGAAGTCCGTCTCTTTAATGAATGGGGCGAGGTGATCGTTGCGCTTCGAACCAATGACGACCTTGCACGCGGTGTCGTTGCCCTGACTCACGGTTGGGGCAACGGGCAGACGCCCGGGATGCAGGTCGCACAGAGAACTCCCGGCGTGAATCCAAACGCGCTGCTTCCGACGGGGCCCGGTAGCTTTGATCCGCTATCGAATCAGGCCTTCATGACAGGCGTGCCGGTCGAAGTCGAGCGCAGACTCCTAGCAGGAGACGGCTAAACCCGTCGCGTTCCCGCGATGAACTCTTCGGTGTGCCGATGCGCGTCGTCGTCGGTGCGCTGTTCGGGCGGGTGCTTCATGAAGAAGGCCGACGGCGAAAGCAATGGCCCGCCAATGCCTCGATCCAGCGCGACCTTTGCGCAACGAATGGCGTCAATTGAGACGCCCGCTGAGTTGGGTGAATCTTCAACCGAGAGTCTGAGTTCGAGGTTCATCGGGACGTCGCCAAACATCTTCCCCTCCATGCGGAGGAAGCAGACCTTGTTGTCGTTCTGCCAGGCGACGTAGTCGCTGGGGCCGACGTGGATGTTGTCGTCGTCGATGCGTTCGGCTGCGACGGACTGAACGGCTTCTGTCTTCGACTCTTTCTTAGATGCGAGGCGATCGCGATTGAGCATGTTGAGGAAGTCGGTATTGCCACCGGTGTTCAGCTGATAGGTGCGTTCGAGTTTTACGCCGCGCTTGTGGAACAAGTCGGTGAGCATGCGGTGCGTAATGGTGGCGCCGAGCTGCGCCTTGATGTCGTCGCCAACAATCGGGAGACCCTGATCTTCGAAGCGCTTTGCGTAGGCCTCGTCACTTGCGATGAATACCGGGATGCAGTTCACCAGCGCGACACCGGCTTCGAGGGCGCAGTCGGCATAGAATCGGGCAGCCTTTTCGGAGCCGACAGGGAGGTAGTTGATCAAGACTTCGGCGCCGCTTTGTTGCAGGGCATTGACGACGTCATTGGCGGTGGCTTCAGGTTCGTCCGAAGGCACGAAGGTTCGCGCATCGGGGTGATCCGTCATGTGGCTCGCAACACCGTCGAGGATGCAACCCATCTTGACCGGCACCTTCGCTTTTGGGAGAGATCCACAGAAAACGGTGGTGCAGTTCGGCGGCTCAAAGATGGCTTCGTTGACGTCCTTGCCCACCTTGCGCACATCGATGTCGAAGGCCGCAACCACTTCCATGTCAAAAGGGCGATACCCGCCGAGGTCCCAGTGCATCAGGCCGACGGCGTCTTCCGGGCTCTTGTCTCGGTAGTGCTCAAGACCCTGAATCAGGGAGCTGGCGCAGTTTCCGATACCAGCAATTGCGATTCGGATCTTCTCCAACGCTCATGTCCCCCTGATGGCACGCGTGTGCTGCTTGCTCTCGCGCTTTCGAAAGTTTTCATGCTGCCGTGTACTGCCCTGTTCGGCTGTGTTCTGCAGTACTGGACCGGTCGTCGTCTTGAATCTTCACGACGTACCGCGACTTAATCCGGTGTGCGACGACTTCAGGTGGGTAGCCGATTTCGAGGTTGACGTCGATTGGACACAGTGCAGGCAAAGCGTCGAACGAACCGTGGCAGCTCGGTTTCGGAACCGACTGGCGCCCTGTGGGTTCCCCAGCTTATGCGCGACTTAATGCGCTCCCGTCGAGGGTGATTCGGTGCATCAACCGCATCTCGCCTTGATAGTCGTTCAGTGCGTAGTGCCACGTTGCACGATTGTCCCAAAACGCGACTGACCCCGCCTGCCACTGAAAGCGGTACGTAAATTCAGGTCGCACTGCATGGCGATAAAGAAACTTCAGCAGCGGGTCTGATTCTTCCGAGTTCCAATTTTGGATTCCGATCGTGAAGCCCGGGTTCACGTAGAGAGACTTGCGACCGCTCTCGGGGTGCGTGATCACCATCGGATGTATCGCGTCTTGGGTCGCAGCGGCGGCGTTTCCGATGCGGCCGTCGAATTCTCCGCTCTCGGGCATCGCGCTGCCGAAAACGTGCCGGCTCGAGTGCACGCCGTTCAATCCTTCAAGGGTCTCTTTGAGGCCGTCCGACAGCGCGTCGTAGGCGGCGTACATGCTGGCGAAGAGGGTGTCGCCTCCAGTTGGCGGAACTTCACGGGCGAGCAGGATCGACCCCATTGCGGGGATTTCGTCGTAGGAGTGATCGGTGTGCCAGCTACCGCCGATGTTGATGGTCTGTCCGGGTTCTTTCCGCACCTCCGCGATCCGGGGATGCCCCTCAAGCTTGCCGAAGAAACGGTTGATGTTAATCGTCCCCCAGCGCTCGGCAAATGCGATGTGCTGTTCCGGAGTCAGCTTCTGATCTCGAAAGAAGATCACACCGTGTTCAACGAATGCGCTTCGAATTCGTTCGAAGGTCGAATCGGGTAGATCGTTGAGATCCACGTCGAGGATTTCGGCACCGAGGGCGTGGGCTGTGGGGCGAATGTTCAAATCGGACATTTGGAGGCTTCCTTCTGTGGGGCGGGGTGACAGAAGGAGTATGCCCCGAAATCGGGTTCGGAACAGTCGCTTCGCGGGATGGCTGGCTCGTGTTTCGCGCCCAGTGTTGTGCGCTTGCGCGGGTACGGGGTGGTAGCGTCGCGTTCGATTTGTGGTTGCGAGTGGTGCTCTCAGCGTGGGGGCGGACTCGATGTGAGGTTGCGAAGTCATGCGAAAAAGTTGGATCGGGTTTTTACGCTCGCGCCAACCATCGTTGGGTGTGGGGCAGATCCCGACCCGTGATGAACGAAGACACCCAAATTCACCAGGGCTTCGACCACTACGCAGGCGCGGCAAGTGCCAACGTCGAACTCAAGAAGGTCAACGTTGCGGGTCCGTCGGCGCGAGAAATTGAACTGCAAATTCGGACCGGTGCGGACATCACCCGCAACGGGATCAGTTTCATCCGCAATAACCGTTCGAAGCCGTTAGAGTTGAGATCAAGGCGGTCAAGTTACTCAAGTTAGCTGGCGCACCGAAACAGGTCGTCGCGGTATTTCGAAACAGCCTTGCAGAATTGAAAGCGGGGCGCGCGTTGCGTGACCCCGCCGGAAAGTACAGCGGACGAAGCCAAATGAAGTTAGACAGGAGTGTGGGATGACGAGACTCGCGGGAAAGACCGCCTTCATTTCGGGTGGCGCATCGGGGATCGGTGCCGCGACTGCACGGCTCATGGTTCGAGAGGGCGCGCGTGTCGCGATCGGCGACCTCCAAGACGAAGCGGGGCAGAAGCTGGCTTCGGAGCTTGGCGAGTCTGCGGCGTTCGTTTCCCTCGACGTGACCTCGGAGTCGAGTTGGGAAAGTGCGGTTGCCGATGCGGAAGCGCAGTTGGGTGGCTTTCACATTTGGATCAACGCAGCGGGCATTAGCGTCCCGGCCGCGATCGACGGCGCAAGCTTCGAGCATTGGAAACAGACGATGAACGTCAACGCGGACGGCGTCTTTCTCGGTTGTCGCGCCGCCGTCGAAGCGCTTCGGCGCAGCGGTGGCGGGTCGATCGTCAATATTTCATCGACCTTGGGCATTCGCGGGGGCTCGGCATTCCCGGCGTACAGCGCGAGTAAGGGGGCGGTGCGAATGCTCACGAAGTCGGTTGCGCTTCGCTGTGCCGAACAGCAATGGAACATTCGCTGCAACTCTGTGCACCCCGGTGCGACCGAGACGCCAATGGTTGAGCCCTACGTCAAGATGGCGCCCGACCGCGAACAAGGGCTCGCGATGCTGGCGAGTGCACATCCAATGGGGCGCGTCGCGCAGCCTCAAGAGATCGCGGCTGCGATCGTCTTTTTGGCTTCTGACGACGCCAGCTATATCACCGGCGTTGAATTGCCGGTGGACGGAGGTTTCTGCGCATGAGCGAGTCAACGAAGGTGCTTGGGGACTTCAACCCGTTCGATCCGGCGGTGCTTGAGTCTCCGTTCGAGTTCAATCGCATGCTGGTGAGTGATGCCCCCGTCTATCGCGACCCAAACACGAACTTGGTGTTGGTGTCTTCGTACGAGCTGGTTCATGAAGCACTCAAGCGCCATGAAGACTTTTCGAATCGTTTCGGCCAGGCGATGGCGGGAAAAGCGGCGCAGGACGAGGAACTGCGGGACGTCCAAAGTGAGGGGTACCCCAACGTCGACACGATGCTCACCGCCGACCCGCCGGAACACAAGCGATTCCGCGGCTTGGTCAACAAGGCGTTCACGCCCCGGCGTGTCGACAAGCTCGAGCCAAACATTCAGAAGGTCGCCGACGACCTCATCACTGGCTTCATTCAAGACGGTCGCTTTTCGGTACTGCGCCAATTCTGTGTTCCATTGCCCCTTTCGGTGATTGCGGATCAGCTCGGGGTTCCAAGCGAAGATTTGCCGCAATTTAAGCGCTGGACGGATGGTTTCGTTGCCCAACTGGGCGGGATGGCGAGCAAAGAGGAGCAGGTCGAAGCGGCGCGGCTCATCGTCGAGTATCAGCATTACTTCGCTGAGCGCCTCGCCGAAGCGAAAGCCGCCCCACGAGACGACATCATTTCGGATCTTGTTCGCGCAAGACTCGAAGGCGAACGCCCGCTGAACACAGCCGAAAGTCTTTCAATTATTCAGCAGCTCTTAGTCGCCGGGAACGAAACTACGGCGTCGACGATCGCCGCGGGTTTGCTCTTGCTCATTCAACACCCGGATCAAATGAAGCTTGTGTGCGAAGACCCCGGGCTCTTGCCCAACATGATCGAAGAAGTTACGCGCCTCACGACGCCCACCCAGAATATGTGGCGCGTTGCGACGAACGACTGCGAGCTCGGCGACTTCAAGGTGAACAAGGGTGACTTTGTATTCATTCGCTACGGCGCAGCCAATCGCGACCCCGCGCGCTTCGAAGACCCCGACCGGTTCGATGTTCTGCGCGAGAATGCAGCCGAGCACTTGGCCTATGGCCACGGGATTCACTTCTGCATTGGAGCGATGCTCGCGCGCAAAGAGATGTTGGTTTCGTTCCGTACCCTGCTCGCGCGGCTCGGCGATTTGAAAATCGCGGACGGCCAGGCGATTGCGCACAAGCCCAACATGTTGCTACGCGGCCTACAGGACTTCGAAATCGAGTTTCGCGCGGTGTCGTTGGTGTAGTTGGTGTCGTTCGTGCAGTTGGTGCAGTTGGTGCAGTTGGTGCAGTTGGTTTAGTGAAGGAGCGCCTCGGTACGCTCAGCGCCCAGCGAGCTTGGCAACAACCGGCGCGAAGCTCTCGATCGCATTGTCGGGAACCGTGACGTAGTTGGTTCCAAACCGCTCGCGCCTTCGCTCAAGTTCGTCGCAGACGGTCTCGACACTGCCGAACAAGCCGTGAGGGTGACGCCGCATTTCGTCGACATCCATCCCAAAAGCGCCCGCCATTCCCTTTGCCATGGCGTCGGAGCCTTCGCCGACAAATGTGAAGTACGCGCCGATCTCGAATTCGAGATCGCCAAATCGTTTGCCCGCTGCCTCTCGTACCCAAGCGACCTTCTCTTGGGTCTTCTCTTCGGTTGAGTTCGCAACACCATCGGGTCCAAGAACCCCCGCCCGGTTGTTGAAGTTGAAGCTTACGATATTGGCTTCGCGTCCTGCCAGACTGAGGACGCGACGACTTCCCCCCCCAATCATGATGGGAGGGTGGGGCGACTGCACCGGCGCGGGGACACCTTCGTAACCATATACGTTCACGTGCTCACCTGTGACCGCCAACTCTTGCCCAGCGAAATGTGCTTTCAAGAACTGAACGACTTCACCGAGCTTGTCGATGCGCTTTCCCGCAGCCTCGAACGGGATTCCGAGTGCCTCGTACTCACCGCGTAACCATCCCGCACCGAGTCCGAGTTCGAGCCGTCCGTCGGAAAGCAAGTCGAGGGTGGCGGCTTCCTTCGCGAGCACGGCCGGATGTCGGTAGTCGATACAAAAGACACGACAGCCGACTCGGAGCGTCTCTGTGGCCGCGGCTGCAGCTGCCATCGCGGGAACTGCGGCGAGTTCTTGGATCGGATGGTTGGCGGCGGCAATGACATGGCCGGGGCCAATGACATGGTCTGCGAGGTGCAGGGCCGAATAGCCGAGGGCTTCCACTTGACGCGCGCGGTCACACCACTGCTTGGCGCTGGTCGCGCTGAATGACTGGACTGCGAAGCGAAAGGGCTGCGGCACAACGCGATACTACACCAGTAACCGGCGTCTACGTGTTAAAATTCGAGGCTCCGAGAAACACATGCGGGCAGGCTTGGGGCTGAGGGGATTTAAATGACAACCGATCACACGCGAATCGCAGATGAACTTGCGATCAACAACCTCGTCAATCGCTATTCCGATGCGATCGTGAGGCGCGCCGCCGACGATTGGGGAAATACCTGGTCGATCAAAGGCGAATGGCACCTCTTTGGTCAGGTGCACCAAGGTCGTGATGTCATCGTGAAGCAGTGGGAAGGGTTCTTGGGACGTCTTCCCTTTGTTCATCAACAGTCTTCGGGCGGTTTGATCACCTTTCCCAATGCTGCCGACACCGACAACAACAACAACATCAACAACACCGCGACAGGTCGCTGGTACGTCACCGAATGGGGCGTCACGGGAGATGGCCCCGGCATGCTGACCCTGGGCGTGTATCACGACGACTACGTGCGTGAGCCCGCAGCCGACGCTTCGGCCGAAGCGACCTGCTGGCGGTTCGCTCGACGAAAGTTCGCCCCGCTTTATATGGGGCCGCCCGACCTTTCGGGCGCTCCGAAACCCTTTCCGACGGACGCGTGATGCGAAACGTATGTGGAGAACCCTCTTGATCATTATCGCGGGCAACATGGACCTCGACCCCGACCGACGAAACGAAGCTCTGACAACCGCCGAGCCGTTTATTGACGGCGCGCTCACGCAACGAGGTTGCGAGGCTTACACCTGGGCAGCGGACCTGAACGTCCCCGGTCGGGTCCATGTGTTTGAACGTTGGACAGATGCGGAAGCCCTCGCGGCGCACTTCGTGGGGCCACACTATCTCGGGATGCTCAAGTGCCTGGGTGGCTTTGGCTTGAAGGCCGCCGACGTGGCGAAGTATCGCGTTGACTGCAGCGAGCCCGTCTACGACGCAGACAACAAACCGCGAGCAGATTTCTTTACCGAAACCCGTTAGACCGAACGCTGAGTTCTAAAGACCTCGAACCGCCTTGGAGCCCACCCCCATTGAATTTCAACATCCCCGCTGATCTTTCCACATACCTCGATGAACTCGACGCGTTTATCGAACGTGAAATTAAACCGCTCGAAGACAAGAACGACAACATCCGATTCTTCGACCACCGGCGCGAAGATGCGCGCACGGATTGGGATCGCGGTGGGTTGCCCAGCGAAGAATGGGAAGACCTGCTCGCGGAAGCCCGACAAGTTGCAGACGCGGCCGGTCACTACCGTTATCCGTTCCCCGAGGAATACGGGGGGAAAAACGGAACCAACCTCGGGATGGCGATCATCCGCGAACATCTCGCGAGTAAAGGCTTGGGCCTGCACAACGATTTGCAGAACGAGCATTCGATCGTGGGCAACAACGTCGGTCTGTTGCTGATGCTCGAATACGGCACAGAGGCCCAGCAGGCAGAATGGGTCGACGGCATGGGGGCCGGGCGCCGAGGCTTTGCCTTTGGCATCACCGAACCCGAGCACGGTTCCGACGCAACGCACATGGAAACCAAGGCAGTGCGGGACGGCGACAGCTGGGTGATCAACGGAGAGAAGACGTGGAACACGGGCATCCACAAGGCTGAGTACGACATGGTGATGGCGCGGACTGCCGGCAAGGCGGGAGATGCGAACGGCATCACGGCGTTTCTTGTGCCCATGAAGAGCAAGGGCGTCAAGATCGAAGAAATGCTCTGGACCTTCAATATGCCCACCGACCACGGGCGCGTGTCTTTCACCGACGTGCGGGTTGGCGACGATTCGATTTTTGGAGGCGAAGACAAAGGCCTCGCCGTCATTCAACACTTCTTCAACGAAAATCGCATTCGCCAAGCGGCGTCTAGTTTGGGCGCGGCCCAGTTTTGCATCGACGAGTCGATTGAATACGCCAAGGTTCGCAAGCCGTTCGGCAAACCACTCGCTTCAAATCAGGCCATCCAGTTTCCGTTGGTCGAACTGCAGACCCAATGCGAAATGCTGCGCGCCTTGATTCACAAGACAGCGTGGATGATGGATGAGCACGGCGCCTTCTCCGTTTCGGACAAGGTGTCGATGTGCAATTACTGGTCCAATCGGCTCTGCTGCGAAGCGGCGGATCGCGCGATGCAGGTCCATGGCGGGCTCGGGTATTCGAGGCACAAACCGTTCGAGCACATTTACCGTCATCATCGGCGTTACCGCATCACGGAAGGTGCCGAAGAAATTCAGATGCGCCGGGTCGCGGGCTATATGTTTGGCTTTATGAAGCAGCGCGCGCCCAAGGGCGTGGGCGGGGAATGACGATCCTTGGCTGACCGCAAGAAAGAGTTTGAAGGCCGTCTTACCGGGGCGCTCGAAAAGCGTTTGCCCGGCTTTCAAGCGTTGCGGTCGTTTTCACGCCTAAGCGCCGGCGCGAGCCAGGAGACGTATCGGCTCGAAGTCACCTTAGGGGCCGGCGAAAAAACGTTGGCGCTGCGACGTAGCGCGGGGGGCCAGTGGTTTGACGAGATTGAGCCCGGACGCGCGGGCGCGCAGACCGAAGCGCTTTTGATGCGACTTGGGCATGAGGCGGGCGTTCCTGAACCCGAGGTTCTGGCGGAACTCGAAAAAGAAGACGGTCTCGGCCACGGCTTCGTGATGGAATGGCTCGAAGGGGAAACCTTGGGTGCGCGCATCGTGAAGAGCGAAGCGCTTGCGGACGTTCGCCCCAGGCTCGCACGGCAGTGTGGCGAGATTCTCGCGCGCATCCACAACATTGACGTCGACGCGACGGGACTCGCAAAGCAACTTACGCGCTCGTCTCCGCGCGAACTCGTGGAACAAACATGGGCTGGATACAAATCCCTTGCGACGCCGCAGCCGATGCTCGACTACGTGGGCTGTTGGCTCCTCGATCATCTACCGAGCGAACCGCGCACCAGCCTCGTCCACGGCGATTTCCGGAACAGCGCAGTGCTCGACTGGGAAATCGCTCACCTGGGCGACCCCATGCGCGACCTCGGTTGGATCTGCACGAACTCTTGGCGATTCGGTCGGCGCGAAAACCCCGTTGGCGGTTTTGGTCGCTACCAGGACTTGTTCGATGGTTATGAATCGGTGAGTGGCCAAAAGGTCGACCCCGAGCAAGTGCATTTCTGGGAAGTCTTCGGTTCGTTTTGGTGGGGTGCGGCCTGTCTGGGGATGGCGAACGCATTTCGCCACGGACCGGATCCCAGTGTCGAACGGGCGGCAATTGGCAGACGCACGTCTGAATGCCAGGTCGACTGCGTCAATCTTCTAATCCCGGGGCCTGCAAACGTGATCGAGCCTAGCACCGAGCATCAGACCCTCGACATCCCCCGTGTCGACGAGCTGATCAGCGGAGTGCGAGATCACCTGCGCAACGACGTCATGGAATCAACCCGTGGGCGAGCCCAGTTCATGGCCCGCGTCGCAGCGAACGTTCTCGACATCGTGTCGCGCGAAGTGGCGGTAGGTTCCGAACATCGCGAGCGCGAGCGTCTGGGGTTGCAGTCGCTGCTCGGCGTCGGGGACGCGAGTACGAAGCTCGAAGCATTGCGCTGGACGCTCGTCGAAGCGCTACGAGACCGGTCAATGTCGCTTGATCATCCCGGGCTCGCTAAACATCTTCGCAACATCGTCGTGAATCAAGTCGCGATTGATCAGCCTGGATATTCGGGTGCCGTCGCCGCCAGGCAATTTCGCGTGTGAACATGACCTCAGACTCTTCATTAGGAGACAAATATGAGCGCCAACACCGATTTGATCGAAGCGTTCTGCGAAGCCTGGGCGCGCCTCGATCCGAGTGAAATTGCAAGTTACTTCACGCAGGACGGTGTCTACCACAACATGCCAGCGGCCCCGATCGAAGGACGCGACGCAATCGAAGGGTTCATCCGAGGTTTTGCCGGAACCTGGACGAAAGCGAGCTTCGACATCCTGAACCTCGCGGAGACTGGGGGCGTGGTGATCGCCGAGCGAATCGATCGCATCCAGGCAGGAGACAAAGCGGTCGACCTTCCGTGCGCGGGGGTCTTCACCCTGCGCGACGGAAAAATCGCGATCTGGCGCGACTATTTCGACCTCGGTGTCTACATGCGCGCCATGCAGTAGCAGCAGGCACGAGCCCCTACAGGGCAGCCATGCGTAAAGCGATGGGTGGCGCATCGCAACTTGTACGCACCGACCGCTTCGGGTTACTATCCGCCGCTACCCCAGGACGGCGCCCAATCCCGAATTATTGGCGAACTCGGAAGCAAAGGCGCACGTGTTTGATATCGCTGTGGATTGATCGCCACCAAACNACTCGCACTCAAACAAGATCGAGTCCGCTAACAACCCGGTCTTCTCACGGAAGCCGATCTCAGAAAGAAGTTGATGAAGTCGATGAAGTCTGTCTCCAAGCCTCTCCCAAATCCTTTTGCCGTTGGCGCGGTGATCCTTACTTGTCTGATCCTGCTCGCAGGTTGCAGCGAAGGCGGCGGCGGGGGGCGGGTCGAAAAAATCTGTGAGGACTATTGCGAGGCGCTCAATTCCGAAAGTTGCGGGGGCGTCCCGGGGGCCGTTGGTATATGCGTTGACGAGTGCATACAGAACATTGACGACGCCGAGGAACTCGACGGTAAGGTTTGTGCCGACGCCCAACTCACGACGTTCGAATGCATCACTGAAAAGGAATGCGAAGATAGATTGGCCTTCTTCAGTCTCAGCCTGTTCGATCTCAAGCCGAACAGCACTTCTCCGCA
>LWDU01037588.1_pt1 | contig 123958 bp, 91 predicted proteins | sample 727161 | NCBI WGS metagenome assembly LWDU01 (sample SAMN04566230, study PRJNA314399) | hydrothermal vent metagenome | isolation source: deep sea hydrothermal plume seawater | place: Mexico: Gulf of California, Guaymas Basin | collected 2004-07-11
GGAATATTGGCCCTTGGTCTCGCCCTCTCCCTGCTGGTCAACGGGCCGCTGCTCCGGCGCTATGGCAACTTGATCGACGGAGGCAAGATGCTTGAACAGAGTCTGGTTCAAGTGGATCGCCTGGCAGCAAATGCCCAGGTGGGTACCACCACTCGCTTGAACCCTTGGATTCCTATTCTGCCCCCCCACTCCGATGGCTCAGAACTGCGCGGAGTGGCGTTGACATCGAGTTACTCCCTGAAGGCCTATGTGGAATTGCAACGGCCAGAATTGAAAATCAGGGTGCGACGCTATGAGACCGCTGTCGGGCCGGACGAGAGTGATAGCTGGACCCTGGAATTGGTGCAGCAGCCCTTGCCCTCCTGGATTCGGCGCCATTGATTGAACGCCAGAACTTCAACCCCTGGACCTACGCGCAATGTCCATCAGCGTTCGCACCTCGGCGATGCGGATTTTGATCCCCTCCATCACCTCCGGTGCCTGAGTCTCGGCGCCGCTGCCCCTGTACTGACGCTGGGCACGACGCAGATTTCGCAGGGCCGAGGGCAAGTCCCCCCGCAGGATCGCGAGTTCTCCCTGCTCTTCAGCCAACCTCCCGGTCCACTCCGCGTCCCCCATGGTCTGGAGTGCCCCGGAGAGACGCTTGAAGTTGACTTCCGCTTCAGAGATCACCCTCCAGGCCTCATCGAGTTGACCCCCCAGCCGCAAGGCCCGGCCCAGGGCCCAGTCCAACCTGACCCGCTGCTGAAAAGGCTGATCATTGGACAACTCTATCGCGGTGCGGAAAGATTGGATTGACTCTTCGGACTGGTCGAGAGCCTGGTGAATCCAACCCAGGCCCTCGTGACCCGCAGCGATCCAGGTGGGATCACCGGAGAGCAGAGCGGCATCGAGAACCTTGCGTCCAAAGTCCAACTTCATTGCCCCCTCGGACCTGGCTGCGGCCAGTTGGGCGGCTTGCATGGCGATGTCAGGCCGTTCGCCTGCCAAGGCTGCGGCCCAGGCGCGATTCAGATAATCAATCCCTTGGACGGGCAAGCCTTCGGCCAGCAGGAGAGCCCCGCTGGACAGAAGAAAACGGATCCAGGCCTCGCCATCCTCAGGTCGAGCGAACTGCTCAGCCTGACCGTGCCAGGTCCCTGCCTCAATTGGCTCTCCCCCCAAGGCCAAGACCAGGGTCACCCCCGATGCTGCCACCACAAAAGCAGGCTTGTCCTTCTCCTCGGTGGCGATCATGGCAGCCAGGCGATAAGACTCCAGGGCTGCTTGAGGATCGCGTGCCCGAAAGCGCGAATCTGCCCGATCGATCAGACCGCGAAGATCGAGCTCAGCGTCCACATTCCTGGTGACACAGGCCGGAGCACAAAGGGCGAGACAGATAAGAAAAGCAGGGGTACGCATGGGAGTCGGCTGCTGAAATCCTCGCCAGACGGACGAGTTCTACCCTCCATCATCCCCATCCCAGCCGCTTCCCGCAAGGAAAGTGGAGATTCAACAGCAGGCAATCGGTCACAGACACCCGCTGGCAGGTCCAGACCCTGGAGAGTCCTCTTCGTATCCCATGTCCAGATCGCTACCCTCGCCCCTGATATGGGGGCCTCTGGACGAAGAATACTCAGCGCAGCGCTTGTTCTGACTGCTGTAGTGCTGTCGATCGCCCGTCTCAGCACATCTACGCCCAGGACCTACGCGGCCCTGGCGCTCACCCATGAGCCCCGCTGGGGAGTGGAGCTGGAAGGTCCGATCATGGACCTGAAGAGCAAGCCAGAGGAATCGATGGCCCCCACCGTTGCTCACCTGATCGAGCCTCTGGCTGTCGATCCAACAACCGAAAAAGTCGCCCCCTTTGTGCCCGACGCCACCCAAGCGGCACTTGAAGTTCAAGTCCTTGACGAACAGGGCGTACCGCTCGTGGGCGCTCATGTGGCTTGCTTCCCTTTTGAAAGCGATGCTCCAAGACGCACGCATCGATTGATAGAAGCCAGCAAAGGCAACCTCGCACTGGCTCCCCGCACCGACCAGGAAGGCCGCTGCCTGCTGGTCCTGCCCCCCATGGATCGGGCGCGTGTCACCGTGATTTCCGCCAACTCGGGACGAGTGCTGCACTCCCAAGAGGTTCGTAGCTTGCTCGCCGGATCCAAACGCCAACTACAACTGTCGGGTCGCCACAACCTGCCCCAGCCCTGGTACCTGAAGCTCACCACCGATCCAGGCCAGCTACCGCCCAGGGAGCCATGGATTCAGTCCTTTGAGTTGGAGACCATGGGCCAAGAGTTGCTACTTGGTGACCCGAGCCCCCTGAGTCCCATGGGAGGAGGCGTCTGGGCCACGCTTCTCGACCTGGCCCAATCTCAAGTGGTGATCGTTGGTGCCGAAGGACTCGCCCCCCGGGCAGTCATGATGCGCCCCGGCCACAGCCGTTGGGACCACCCGATGCAAATCAATCTGCAGAGGGGAGGACGCTTACGAATTCAGACCACAGCCAAGAGCGAATTGACCCTGAAGGTGCCCCTCTGCGCTCTGGGAGACAACGTTCCCAAGGTTCCGATTCTGTGGCATTTGAGCTCAGACGAGAACGGTTGGATCCAAGCCGATCAGCTGCCGACAGGGGTCACCATGGATGTGGTCTGGAACCCAATTGTGGCAGCTGCTCCCCGGCAGATCGAATTCAGCGAAGCCACCCCCCTCGTTCTGGATCTCGCGCCTCTGCCGGGCAGCACCCGCCTAAGCGGCAGCCTGAGAGACCCTGGAGGCAGACTACTTGCCCACATACCTCTGGTGCTGATATCTGCCACACGCAAAGGAAGCGTACACCTGCCTCCCGAGACCCGCCCCCTGAGGCGTCTGATCAGCGACCAGGATGGGCACTTCGTCCTGGACAACCTGCCAGCGGCCGCCTGGTGGATCTGCCCAGAACCCGGACACGGTTGGGCCCCCGTGACTCGCTGGTTCGAAGTGCCCAGCAATGCGCAGGAGATTCGACTGGAATTGCAAGCCCTGCCCGCCCGTGCGATTGCCGGCCAGGTTGTCGACGATGCGGGCACGATTGTCGCAGGAGCCACTGTGCGCCTGACGGACGAAGGCGGGAAAGTGCTGGCGGAGCAGATTAGCGGGCTCAGCGGGGGCTTTGCTTTTGAAGCCCCCACGGGCGAGAAACTCTATGTTCAATCCCTGGCTTGTGGTGCCCACGGCTCCTCGACCTTGATGCTCTGCCCCCTCTCGGCCCAGCCCATGAAATTGAAGGTCCACCTGGGAGGCCAGATTCACGGCATCTTCCTGACACCGAAAAACGGCTTGTCCCAGGGACCCCATCAGGTCCTGCTCCACAGCCCTGATCAGGCTCCAAGACGGTTCACCATCGAAAGCGCCTTCTTCCGTCTGGAAGGGCTCAAAGAAGGCTGTCATGCACTCGCAGTCTTGGACACTGCCGGCCGGGTTGGGACCCTGGTAGTGAACATCGATGGAGAATCTACACCTCCTGCAACGATTCACATGGGTCTGGGCCAGACTACCGAAATCTACAATCCGACCTCACAACCCATGGCCTACAAGCTGACCGCTGAAGGTGCAGTCTGGATGAAGGGCACCTTGGCACCCGAAGCCAGCCGCACGGTCGCGATTCCTGCGAGTCCAGTGAAACTGTATTTCGGTCCGCCCAAGAGTGAACTGCCCCAATTGCAGTCCTTCCCAGACCATGCGCCCGACCGCATTCTGCTGGAGACCAGCACGTAAATCCAGAATCGGAAGAGCGCAGCAACATGGACAGTCTCAACGCCTTCCGCAATTTGCTCCGCAGCCATGGGGAGTTGATGATTGCAGCACTGGCAGAATTGGACGACCATCAAGCGCTTTCTGCTCCAAATCCCTCGGCTGCTTGGATAGCCGCGCACCTACACGAGTGCCTGAGCGAGGTGCAGGCCCTGGTCTGCGGCAGTCGACCCACAGAAGACACCCCGCCCCTTGAAGATCTGGTCTGGCTTCAACAGGTGCAGACCCTGGAGCAACGCTGCCTTGACCTGAATGATGCCCTGAGCAGGTTGTGCGAGAAGGACCTGGACCATGAGCCGGCGGGGGGCTTGGAACAGGATCTGGGTAAGGGAAGCCCTAGCCGCCGCGAAGTATTGGCCGGACACGTGGGACACATGGGCTGGCATCTGGGTCAATTGGCGAGAATTCGTAGCCAACTTGGCCTGACCGCGATGCCCGGCTGGAGTTGAGTTCAGGCCCTGTTTTTGGCCTCCGAGACGCCAACGACCCATCTGCTTCCCCTCTTTGGCCCTTGACAGGAAGCCCTTGATCTGGTCCACGTCTGGTTCCGAGCTCCCTCTCAAGAAACCACTAGATGTAGTGGCTTGACCAGCACGATCTACTCCATATGGTATGCCTCCCGGCGCGGTCCCCCCGACGCCTCTGACCCGAATATCTCCTCCTTCGCCTCTCTGCAGTCTCCTGACCCCGATGCCCATTCCAAAGACAGCCCCGCCGGCCATCGGCACTGTTTCCCCCACCCCCCAGGACGCCCCCGGCATGCAGGTACGCAAGCGCAACGGAGGTCTTGAGCCGGTGGATCTCAACAAGATCGTTCGCGCCGTCAGTCGCTGCGCAGACGGGCTGAGTGCAGTGGATCCAATGCGCATTGCAACACGCACCATCAGTGGGCTCTATGACGGTGCATCCACTGAGGAACTCGATCGCCTCTCCATCCATACCTCTGCCGCCCTGATTGCGGAAGAGCCTCAATATCGATTCCTGGCTGCGCGCCTGCTGGGGACCTATGTCGAGAAAGAAGTCCAGAACCAGAACCTCTTCTCCTTCAGCCAGTCGATCCAGCTGGGCCATGACACCGGTCTGATTCAGGACAAGACCTATGAATTTGTAATGGCCAACGCGCGCAAGCTGAACGACACGATTCAACCTGAGCGCGATCATCTGTTCGGCTACTTTGGTCTGCGCACCGTATATGACCGTTACCTGCTCAAGCACCCTGAAACACGCAAGGTGCTGGAGACTCCCCAGTACTTCTTCATGCGAGTAGCTTGCGGTCTTGCAGATACCCCAGGCGATGCGCGAGACTTCTACGCCCTGATCTCTTCTCTGAGGTATCTGCCCTCGTCCCCGACCCTCTTCAACTCAGGTACGCGCCACACCCAGTTGAGTTCTTGCTACCTACTCGACTCGCCAGCAGATGACTTGAAGTCAATCTATGATCGCTACCAGGACATCGCCCAGTTGTCCAAATTCGCGGGCGGCATCGGCGTCTCCTGGTCACGGGTACGCAGCCGAGGCTCTCTGATCCGCGGCACCAACGGCGAGTCCAATGGAATCGTGCCCTGGCTGAAAACCCTGGATTCCTCGGTGGCAGCAGTCAACCAAGGCGGACGGCGCAAAGGTGCCGCCTGTGTTTATCTGGAAACCTGGCACGCGGACATCGAAGAGTTCCTCGAATTGCGTGACAACACCGGGGACGAGGCGCGCCGTACGCACAACCTGAACCTCGCCAACTGGGTGCCGGACCTGTTCATGGAGCGTGTTGAAGCTGACGAGAACTGGTCGCTTTTCGATCCCAAGACCCTGCCCCAGCTGACGGACACATTCGGAGATACCTTCCGCAAAGTCTACCTGCAGGCAGAAAAGGACGGCCTGGCCGTGCGCTCAATCAAGGCCCGCAACCTATACGGACGCATGATGCGCACCTTGGCCCAGACCGGCAACGGCTGGATGACTTTCAAGGACGCAAGCAACCTGAAGTGCAACCAGACCGCTACTGAGGGCAACATGGTGCACCTATCCAATCTATGCACTGAGATTCTCGAGATCACAAAGCAAGACGAAACGGCGGTCTGCAACCTGGGCTCGGTAAATTTGAGCAAGCTGGTGCTCAACCGTGATGGAGTGACCAGTTTCGACTTCGATGGCCTCGGCAAAATCGTTTGCACCGCCATGCGCTACCTTGACAAGGTGATTGATGTCAACTTCTACCCCACCCCAGAATCCGCTGACTCCAACAGCCGTTGGCGACCGGTTGGGCTCGGTTGCATGGGCCTGCAGGATGTCTTCTTCCAGATGCGCCTTCCCTTTGATTCAGAAGAGGCTCTGACGCTCTCCACCCTTATCCAAGAACACATCTATCTGAATGCCCTACGCACATCCTGCGAACTGGCCAAGCAAGACGGTCCACACAGAGCATTCGATGAAACCCGCGCCGCCAAAGGTGACCTGCAGTTCGATCTGTGGGGCATCGAGCCGACCCTCAAGGATGAATGGGAGGCCCTCAAGAAAGAGATTGCTGAATTTGGCCTGCGGAACTCCCTGACAGTCGCGATCGCCCCCACAGCGACAATTGCCACCATCGCGGGTTGCTATGAATGTATCGAGCCTCAGGTTTCGAACCTCTTCAAGCGCGAAACCCTTTCGGGAGATTTTGTGCAGGTCAACAACTACCTTGTGGATGACCTCAAGCAGCGCGGGTTGTGGAACGAGGTTATGCGTTCGCGGATCAAGCAGGCCGAGGGCTCGATTTCTGAAATCGACGAATTGCCTGAGGAATTGCGCACCCTCTACCGCACAGCTTGGGAGCTGCCCCAAAAGTCCCTGATCGACCTCGCCGCTGCACGAGGCCCCTATATCGATCAAAGCCAGTCCCTCAACCTGTTCATGGCATCACCGACCATCGGCAAGCTCTCGTCCATGTACGCCTACGCCTGGCGCACGGGACTCAAGACTACCTATTACCTGCGCTCACGCCCGGCCACCCGCATCCGTCAAACCACCGTTGCGGTCAGCCCTGAAGCTGAAGCCAATGACAGCGATGCGGTGACCTGCTCGCTGGAGAATCCCGAGAGCTGCGAAGCCTGCCAATAGTTTCTATGCCCGCCCCTTTACCTCGCCCTTTAGTTACATGACCAGCAGAATTCTCGATCCCGGCTTCAATCTTACTCTGCGTCCAATGAAGTACCCGATCTTCTATGACATGTACCGGGACGCGATCAAGAACACCTGGACCGTGGAGGAGGTGGATTTTTCCACGGATGTAGTGGATCTGGCCCAGCGGCTCCTGCCCGCAGAGCGGCACCTTATTCACCGGTTGGTGGCCTTCTTTGCCACGGGAGATTCGATCGTCTCCAACAACTTGGTGCTGTCCCTCTACAAGCACATCAACTCCCCCGAAGCGCGCATGTACCTGTCCCGGCAACTCTATGAAGAAGCCCTGCATGTACAGTTCTACCTGACTCTGTTGGACACCTACATCCCCGATCACAAGGAACGGGAAGAGGCGTTTGACGCGATAAACCAGATCCCCTCGATCAAGGCCAAGGCAGACTTCTGCTTCAAGTGGATCGATTCGGTGGCTGATCTGGACGCCACCGACTCACCACAGAAGCGCCAACAGTTCATGCTGAATCTGGTCTGCTTCGCCTGCTGCATCGAGGGCCTGTTTTTCTTCGCGGCCTTTGCTTATGTCTACTTCCTACGCTCCAAGGGACTCTTGAACGGTCTGGCCGCGGGCACCAACTGGGTCTTCCGAGACGAAAGCTGTCACATGTCCTTCGCCCTTGAAGTAGTGCAACTGACACGCGAAGAGTACCCCGATCTTTGGGACGAAGACATCGAAACCAAGATCATCAGCATGCTTGAAGAGGCGGTAGAGTGCGAAATGCAGTTCGCCGAGGACCTATTGGAGAACGGCGTTCCGGGCCTCTCACTGAAGGACATGCGCATCTATCTGGAATTCGTGGCTGACCAGCGCCTCAAGAACCTGGGCATCAAAGTGCGCTACGGATCCAAGAACCCCTTCGACTTCATGGAACTGCAGGATGTGCAGGAGTTGTCGAACTTCTTCGAACGCAAGGTCTCGGCCTATCAGGTGGCCGTGGCTGGTGAAGTGGCCTTCGGCGAGGACTTTTAGAGTCGCTGATGAGCCCGACCCAAGGGGGGTAGGGCACCTGCATTTCTGTCTCCGCTGCGCCCTTGCGGTCCTCGGGCTTGCACAACCCCAAGTGGGCTCTGTGCCCGCCGTTCTGCATTTCATCTGCGGTGGCAGGACTCTCACTGCTGGTTGCTACTGAGACGCACAGGCCCCTCTTGCAGCGGACAGGGCTTGGGCTCTTTGCCCTGGCAGCTTACGCTGGCGAAGTAGACAACTTGATGAATGAACTGGACCACGCCCAGACTCTGGCCCAGCTAAGAAGAGCCTTGAAGAAATTCGGGAACACACCTGCGACCACAGACTCCTCAAGCGGAAACAGGAGCAGAGTCCGGACAACCAACCTTTACCCCAGTCCCTGGAGATTGTGATAGAACCCAGGATCATGAGAACTGACGCGCCGCCCCTCGCCACTGAACCCCGCTGCATTGGTCGGGGCAGGTCCGGAGTTGTCTTTCTACTGGAATCCGAAAAGGGACCCAAGATCGCCCGCAAGATCTTTGACTCGGGCACGCTTACACGACTGGTCCAGTACATCTTCCTGGGAGCAGCAAACCCCTACGCCTGGAGCGAGCACGCGATACGCGGCGCCCTCCTGCGTCGCAGAATTCTGGCCGAACTCGTGCCCATGGCGCTCAAGGGCCGCATGCATGTAGCCCGGGCCCTGGGCCATGGTTGGGACGAGGACCGCGCGGCCATGACCCTGGATACCGAGTACATCGATGGTGCACACCCGGCCCTGCACCACCCTCTCAGCCAAAGCGGTAAACAAGACACGGACGAGCTACGCCACAAATTGCTGCCCCAACTGCAAGAATTTCTGCGTGAAACCGGCTTCGATGGGATGCTCTGGCAAGCAGGGCTCGGTAATCCAGTGGCTTTTGCAAACTTCATCCTGCGCAAGGACGCGAGGGGAACAACCCATTGGTTTTGGGTTGACCTTGAGTCCGGAGTACCAGCCCTCTTTCCAGCCCGGCTTGGAATCTTGATGGGCACCTACCTGCCGCTGTGTTTCAAGTACCGGGCGCCGCTCTTTGACCACACGGACACCACGCGCCTGACGGCTTGGTTGACCCGCAACGGCGCGCGGCTCGATGCAGCCCGCGGGGCAGGGACAACCAAGCGCCTGCTGTCCGATTGCGCAGCCCTTGAGGTTTCGGGCATGGGCTTCTGGCAACAGACCCGCCTGCAAAAATCAATTGCCAGCCAGGAAACCAAAGGGCGCGTCAGTCACACCGAAGCCAGACTCTACGCCCGACGACCTCTGCGCTGGTGGTCGCTGGAAGCCCTACGCGGGATGCGCGGCACCATCACCCGAACATGGCGCCTCTGCAGGAAATTTGCCGCCCAATTGCAGCAGGTACCATGGCTCGTACTCCCCGCCCAAGCCTCGTCGTTCATGTTCTCCCAGCAGCGCCGAGAACAAGTCGCCCGCGCCGCGATCCTGCTGCGCGTCGACCAATGGACCTCCCGCGGCAGCCTCTCTCCCGCGCATGCGATCGAAATCAGCGCAGCGGTCCACGAAGAGGACTCCTCCGCCTGGCTCTCGGACTTCGCGGTGCACCTAGGCATCAAACCTCTGGTCAAAGCCACCGAATGGATCGTCTTCCCCGCGCTCCTGTTGAGCGGAACAGTAAGCGAAGCCACCGTAGCCCTGGTGATCCTGGCCGGCGGCTCTCTCTCCCGCAGCCTCTACACCAGCCTACGCACGATCCAAGAGATCTCCCGAGGTGGCAAACCTCCCTGGATTGCATTGGGAGTCGGCGTCCTGCCAGTCCTCGGCAATCTGGCCTATCCCGCCCAGATCGCCTGGACCGGACACGGGGACAAGAACCTTCCAGCCCAGTTCCTGCTCTACGACGGCCTGACCCTGATCGGCCGCCGTCTCCCCATCTGGGGTGGGCGCAACACCCTGACCGAACAACTCAGCAACCACGCGGTGGATCGCCTGGTGCGCAGAAGTACACGGACCAAGGTATGAGAACTACCCTCTTCGGATTGGCCCTTTGCATCGGCGCTGGAACCGGATGTGCATCGACTCCCCAAGACAATTCCATCGTTCCCCAAGAGGTGATCGCGCAGGTGGAGGAGTTTGCTGAGGTACTCCTGGAAGAAGAAACCACGCCTGGTTTCGTACTCGGAGTTGCCACCCGTGAAGGGCGCTGGATCCAGGGCTTCGGCCGGCGTTCCTTTGGTGATCCGCGACCACCGGAAGGCACCACCCTGTTTGAAATCGGCTCGATCAGCAAAGTGTTCACCGCATTGTTGTTGTTGGAAGCCGAAGCCCGGGGCGAAGTGCAACTCGATGATCCTCTGACCGAACATGTGCCCGAGGGGATTAGCGTCCCCGAGGAAAGCCAACCAATTCGTCTGGTACACCTCGCCCTGCACGCCTCAGGCCTGCCGCGCATGCCCTTGAACTTCAAGCCAGCGGACCCCAACAATCCATTCGCTGGATTTTCTACCGAACAGCCATTTGAGTGGCTGCAGGCCACAAGGGTCAAGAATCCTCCCTTGACCCAATATGTCTACAGCAACTTTGCCGTCGGTCTCTTGGGTGAGGTGCTGGTGCGGGCTGCGGGGGTCGAAGACTACGACCAACTCCTGCAACTACGCCTGGCGGAGCCCTTGGGTTTGGATGACACCACAACCTTGCCCAGCCCAGAACAGCAGAGCCGGGTCGCACAGGCCCATGACGCAGCCATGTCCCCGGTCCCCGGCTGGACCTTTGATGTCTTTGCGGGCGCTGGCGCCATTCGCTCCAACATGGAGGACATGCTGGACTTCGGCCTCAGTCAGATAGATCCAACCCCCCTTCATGCCAAAGCCCAGGAAGTGCGTTTCAAGCCAGAGAAGCCGCCTGTGCACATGGCCCTGGGTTGGCATGTGAATGCCAAGACAGGAACTCTCTGGCACAATGGCCAAACCGGTGGTTATCACTCCCTGCTGGCCCTCTCACCTGAGAACGGCCTGGTGGTCTGCGTACTCTCAAATTCTGCCGATGGATCCTGCGAACGGCTTGCCAACGGTTGCTACCAGCTCATGTGCGGGAACGATCCCTCTCCACCACTCAAGATCCGACGCAGCGGACATCCCCAGCAGGAGCGACTCGAACAACTCGTAGGGGTCTTCAAGATTGCGCCCATGGCCAGACTGACCATCACCAAAGAAGATCATCGGGTCTACGCCAAAATGACCTTCCAGCAACGCTTGCGTATCTTTCCTACTGACGATGAGGGGCTGCGGTACTTTTACCGCGGCATTGATGCGGAAATCAGCTTCGAACAGGATGAATCCGGAGAGATCTCCAGTCTGACCCTTCACCAGAATGGCCGGGACATGAGGGGGCCGCGGATCGAATGAGCACACAAATCCCGAACGACGAGCACATCTCTGATCGGGATGATCTTGATGGTCTCACCGATGACGAAACGATTTTGCGCACGCCGGAGGAGCGAGCACAACTGGCCCTGAAGGTCGCCCTTGTCTCAGCCGCACTGATCCTGTTCATGATCGTCGCCACCTGGCTCTTGCGCCCAGAGGGTCAAATCATGGTTGAGCGCTGGCCCAACGGCTACACCAAGACCGAGACCACCTACCGCTCCCAGGGACGCGAGCGCCAGGCCCACGGCGCCTATCGGGCCTGGCACGAGAACGGCCAGCTCAAAGCCAAAGGCCAACTTGCCGCGGGCCTGAAGGAGGGGTCCTGGGTCTACTACGAGCCCAACGGAGACCCCGACAAGAACCTGTCGGGGACCTACCGCGAAGATCAGCGAATTGAGCTCTGAGGCCAGAGGAACGCCGAGCAGCAACCGTCAGTCATTCCACTGATCGGTCCTGAAACTCGAAGCACATAGGCCTGCGGCGTTGAAGAGGCTAGAGGCATCCGCGGCACCCCAGGCAAAACGTACTGCTCGGGCTTCGGTGACCTGCTCGCAGGTCACGATCACCCTGTCGCCCACCACGCGCGCTTCAGCGGGATAGAATTTCCTGTCCTCGCCAGCCATGGTGAAGTGATGGTTGGCGGCCGCGCGCAGCTCCAGGCCCGCCGCGTGATCGAAAACCAAAGCGGCCAGGGCTCCTTCAAATGCGTAACCTAAGAGGGTCGGCCCAGACCAAACCAGGTCCTGACCATAGTCCTTGGCCAAAGCCAGGAGCGCAAGGCGACGGCCGACCTGATCCTTGTACCCCGGGTGGATGTTAGTCGGGTTACCGATGTCCATGATCACCGCCTGTCCCGTGTGCGGCAACGAAAGCGTCATGCTCTGAGCTTCGCGCAATCGTGCGGCCTGCCCCGTGTCCTCGGCGTAGCCAAAAGGCGCAATTTGCACCCAGTAGAATGGAAATTCCGCCTGGCCCCAACGGTGGCGCCAATCCTGAATCATTCCAGGGAAGAGTCGCTGGTATTGGGCACCGCGGCCCACGTTGGATTCGCCCTGATACCAGATCACGCCGCGCATGGCGAAAGGGATCAAGGGCTCGATCATGCCGTTGGAGAGGGCTGAGGGCGTGTTCTGAGAAAACCAGTCGTTACGGGGGAAAGGCTCCAGGTCCTGGACCGCAGCGCCACGCCGGGCTGCCCAGGTACCGTTGAGAATGACACGCTGGTCCAGGTCAGGACAGCGCAGTTCCATGGTTCCAGGTCCACTAGCCGTCCAACCAATTGTCCCCGCGCCACCCGTATCCACAACCATCACAGCCAGGACATTTGTGCCGGGTACCATTGTTGCTGCGGGAACAGCATACTCCCGCGCAGTTAGGTACTTGCCCATCTCACGCACAGATCCCACCTCGATCCCGTTGATCCAGGTCACGTCCATGTCATCCATGGCACCAGGAGCCAGCACGAGATCTTTACCAGCCCAGTTGGGTGGCACCTCGAAGCCGCGCCGAAACCAGACGCAACCATCGAAGCTTCCAAGGCCCATGTTCACGAACTGCGTGGGCACATCCACGTTGTCCCAACCATCCGCATCCCCGCCAGCGCGGTTCCAGCCAGCGGCCAGACCGGGATCCTGCTTGAAGAGATCATTCCACCAGTTGGACTCCAGACTCTCGGCGTTGTCCGCTAGCGAATGACCAGCCCGGCGGGCCGCCACAAGATCGAGGGCTGAATCGAATTCACCCCCCAGACGCAAGGCGGCTTCGCTGGTCCAGGCTTCAACCACCGTACCACCCCAAGCAGTCATCACCAGGCCGATGGGCACGTCCGGCAGGGCTTGGGCCAGTTCACGACCAAAGTGAAAACCAACGGCGCTGAAGTCCGCTACGTTCGCGGGAGTGCAAAGGCCCCAGGAAATATTGGCATCACCCTTGGCAGTATCAGAAAAGGCCTTCCCGACCGTGCAAAGCCTAAGTTGAGGTTCATCAATAGAATTGATAATGGCTGTGGAATCAGCAAACCAAGCAAGGTGCCACTCCATGTTGGACTGCCCAGAGCAGATCCAGACCTCGCCTACCATCACATCCTCAAGGGTGATGGTCTTGCCCGCAGTGACACTCAGGGTGTAGGGGCCACCCGCCTTGGGTGTGCTCAGATCCGCGCGCCAGGCGCCCTCACCATCCGCCTTGGCCAACACAGCTTTCGCACTCCAAGAGGGTTTCACACTCACCTCAGCACCCGCTGCAGCCCAACCCCAAATCGGAGCCAGGGTTTCGCGTTGGAGAACCATGTGGTCAGCGAACATTCCGGACAAGCTCAGGTCCTGGGAAGGACTTGCACAGAGCGGGGAGACAAGCAGGATTGAGAGAAGGAGGCGTACCATGGCCACCAGTCTAACCATTCTGACGAGTCTTCGCAGTTCTCCTTGCGACCAGGAGCTAACGCAGGGTCTGAAGGATGGTCTGTGTTGGGTTGAGTTCCAATCTTAGCTTGCGAAACTGAACCGTCATTGCCTGTCCCTGGTGCAACTGAAAGCCCACGCGCCCATGAGCGGCTCCCTTGGGATCATCGAGATCCACGGTCTTGAGGCCATTGAGCGCGATCTGCACATGGGTGCCCACGCACAGAATCTCATAGGTGTTCCAGCCCCCAGTGTTCTGGGGCTGGGGAACATCTCCCACCATGAGTCCGCGACCATGCACCTCATAGAGTGTGCCCCAGATGCCCTTGCTCGCATCCGCTTGATAACCCTGCACTGAGTGCTCCTCAAAGGGCTGCGAGCGAACCTGAATACCGCTGTTGGCGGAGTCTGGGGTCAAGCGCATCTCCAACACCAAGCGAAAATCCTTGAGATCGTAATCGCTGAGCAGGTACTCGTTGTGCTCAAGTGCTTCTGCGCGGCCAACGATCACACCATCCGCCACGGTCCAAAGGCCTTGAGTTCCGCTCCAGCCGGCGAGGTTCACTCCGTTGAACCACTCGGCTTCTTCGCCGGGCAGCAATCGTCGAGAGACCTGGCTCTTCGATCCCAGATAGGCAATCAGATCCACTGCTTCGGATTCACCCAAGGCCCCAAGCTGCCCCTCGGGCATCAGCGAATTGGGGTCCGTGCGCCGGGCTTCCACTTCACCTTGATCCAGTTCCAGGGTCCCGGTTTCCGTGGCGAGCACCAAGATCTCCTCAGTCTCCCGCAGTAGGACTCCGTTGATGATACGGCCTTCATGGGTGGCCACAATCGTCGCTCGATAGGCAGCTGGAATCTCCGCGCTGGGATCAATCAAGTTGCGCAGGATGTAGTCCAAGTCTGCGCGATTGGAACCAGTGAGCTCGGGACCAACAGTCTCCCCGATGCCATACAGCTCATGACAACGCTGGCAGGTCTTGGCGAAGACCGCACGACCCCGCTGCAGGTCCGCCCCGGCCAAGCGTTCAACGGTCAGGATTTCCTTCCACTCCGAGATCTGCTGCACCCGGTCCTGACCCAGGGGCCGCAGGGTGCCCCACACCTGGCCCAACAGATCGGTCAACTCAGGCCCCATCTCCACGATGCGACGCGCGTCGGTTGGAGCCAGGACCTCGCGGCCTCCAAGAGCGCCACTCTGGATGCCCTTAAGCACAGCCCGTGCCCCGTCCGGATTGCTGGTCAAGGTGGCGACCGCTTCCCGTTGAGCTGCGGGAGAGAACTCCGACCAATTGGCCAGCACCGCCCCTGTGGTACGCGGGCCGGGCCAACTGCCCAGGGCGCGCAACACATCCTGCTGCCAGGCGGAGTGCTGGATCAGACTCAGCAGGATTTCCTGGGTCGCACTGTCTCGCGCTTCTACCAGCACCTCGAAGGCCAGCCGGGTACGCTCGTTGTCCTCACCTGTGGCGAGCCAGACACGCAGGGTCTCAAAGGCGCGCACGTCCCCGAAGCGCGCAGCCACAAGCACAGCGCGCTCGACGAGAGTGCTGTCCTTCGAAGCGGCAAGCTGCTCATAAGCCTCGTTCCAACCAGCCGGCGCCCTCACTCCACGCCGTTCCCCGAGAGCCTGTAGCAGCGCATCCAAAGCCTGCAAGCATTGGAGTTCACCGGACACTTCCGACAGATGGCTCACCAGGGCGGGCATGGCCTCGTCAAGCACCGCACAGCGCCGAACCACAAAGCTCGCCAAGCGCTGGGAAGAAGTGCTGCGCGCCAGGGCCAGGGCCCGTTCGGGATCTTTTGGGACCAGTGGTTCCAGGCCGTACCAGATCAGGAGCTCCACCGAATTCTGCTCGAGTGCCGCCTCGTTGAGAGCAAGAGCGTTGATCAGGTCCCAACGAAGATGATCCGGCAAGCGCTGGATCGCGCTGGCCAACTCACGCAAGACAACCGGGTCGGAATCACCGCTTGCCCGCAAAACCAGCAACTCCCCCATGCGCTCAGTCAGATCCAGACGTCCCCCAAGGGCTCGCACGGCCCAGGCTCGAACGGTTGAGTTCTCATCGCGGGTCATGACATGGCCCGCTGCGGGCTCGCCCAACTTGCCGCAGCTCTGCAACAACCAGAGCGCTCGCAAGCGCACGCTTGAATCCACGTCGCCGAGCATCCGCTGCACTACGGACTCCACCTCGGCCTGGGCCAGGCCACGCTCCTGACAACGCCGACGCGCACGCCGGGACGCATAGGTGCTGCCTGTCAAGGCCAGCTCGACCAACTCCTGCGGGGAAGACTGGCGCAGATCCAAGAAGCTCGTCCCCTGATCCCCATAGCGCAGCCGATAGAGCCGGCCATTGGTTCGGTTCCAGATCTCCGTGTCGTTGTGATGACAGGCTTGGGGATCGTACCAGTCAATGAAGAAGACCTCACCCTCAGGGCCCGTGCGCGCCGCAATGCCTCGGAACCAGGTGTCGTTGGCGTGCATGAGATCGTCCCTGTGACTCGCAATCCAAGTGGCTCCGTCTGGCGTCAAATGGTCATGGTTCATACGGTTCCCGTGCACATTGAAGAACAGAGCACCACCCTGATATTGCTCGGGAAACTGCTGACCCTGATAGATCAAGAGACCGCAGTGGGCGTGACCACCACCCGCCAGATCCGAACGACCGGTACCCCCGTGGGGATTGTCTCCAATAAAATGCCGGTGATCGGCAATGGTGGGCAGGTCCTCAAAAATGTAAGGACTGAAGTGTGCCCCCGCTTGACGGTGGTAACGGGCTCCAGGCACCAGATGATAAAAGTGCGGAATCACGCAGGCGCTGACGAAGACCTCCCCCTGTGCATTGAAGTCCACGCCCCAGGGATTGCTGGTGCCTTCGGCAAAGACCTCGAAGTGATGGGAAGTGGGGTGAAAACGCCAGACCCCCGCGTTGATCGGTACCCGCTGCTCATCTGGTGTACCAGGCGCACCCACCCGCGAATGGGTGAAGACCCCGTGACAGCCATAGAGCCAGCCATCGGGGCCAAAGGTAAAAGCATTGAGGGTCTCGTGGGTGTCCTCGTAGCCCCAACCATCCAATAGAACCACCGGCGGGCCATCGGGCTCGTCGTCGGCGTTTCTATCTGGGATGAAGAGCAGCTCTGGCGCCTGGCCCACAAACACACCGCCAAAACCGACCGCTAGACCGGAAACCAGGTTCAGACCCTCATAGAAGACCTTCTTGGTCTCGAAAGACCCGTCCTGGTCAGCGTCTTCGAAAATCAAGATGCGGTCGTGTCCCTCACCAGCAGGACGCTTCTTGGGGTAGCTGTAAGCCTCCGCCACCCACAGGCGTCCCCCATCATCGATCCAAAGAGCAATCGGCTGGTGCAGGTCAGGCTCGCCTGCGATCAAGTCCACATGGAATCCCTCGGGCACCGTCATTGCTGCAGCGCCCTCGATGGGGCTCAAGCCCTGATTCACTATCCTGTCTCGCGAAACCTGAACCTCTTGGCCTTCGGGAAACTCCGGGCGCTGGTCGTAGAACCGAAAGTGATCCACATTCAAGTGGCCCCAACCGCCTGCCTCTTCATCAACCAGAACAATCTGTATCGGAGCAGCGAAGCCTTCACCTAGATCGATCACGGCAGGTCGCAATTCCTCCGCGTTGCGCCCCATGGCCTCGAAGAGGACCTCACCGTTCGCAGCGAGCACTTCCAAGCGCGTTCCATGAGACGCACCGCCAGCAATCAAAAATGCCATCCAACGGGCAGGTGGTGTGAATGCAACCGAGGTCATTCGCCCGATGGCCTGATCCTGGTGCAGCTCGTACCCCCCAATCCAATAGGACCCCGCGTGGGCACTGACACTGTCGCTGCGGCGTACGGCCACGGTGTCGCCGCGGATCGGTTGACCCGCAAAGGCCTCCCCCTCCACTGTCCAATCGCTCAAGTCGCCAGTCTCAAAGTCCAGATTGACGAACCCTCCGCCTACTCTTTGGACCCTTTGGCCGCCCTCTGGGAAGGACTCGGGCTCGAGAACGGGCTCTTGGCCTTCTAGCTCAACAGCCAACCCAGCGGGCCTGCGCTGATGAACAAAGATCCCCCTCTTGGAAGCAGTCACGAAATCCGCATGCCCGTCCCCATTGAGGTCGGTGGCACAGACCTGAGTCCCCACGCCTGAATCCGGGTGAATCGGCCAGACCGAGAATCCCGTGGACTGCTCGGGATCCTGACGCAAGCCAATGATCCATGCTGGCTCCCTGGAACCTGCTTCCCTGAAGCTATGGCTCATGAATCGCTTGCCCGTGACCACATCAAGCAGGCCGTCCCCATCGAGATCCGCAGTCGTCAAGGCGTGCAATTCGCTGATTGCCAGTCCACCCGCCAGGTCGCTACCGGCGCCACCCATGACTGGATGCTCCTTCAACATCAGAGAATTGTCTTCCTCGCGCCCCAGGTTTTCGAACCACGAGAGTCCATAGCCGTGGGCATCGAGGGAGGTGAAGATATCCGCATCCCCGTCTCCGTCCCAATCGTGAATCAGAATCTGCGCGCCACCGCGGGTCTTGGACAAGACCTGGGCATGAAATTCCCAAACACCTCCGGGCTTTGCAGGCTGCTCCCACCAACCGTGATTGAGCATCAGATCGGCATGTCCGTCTCCGGTCAGGTCCCCCACCCCAAGGCCATGGGTGTAACGGTGCAGACCCGTATCCTCGGCAATCACATGAAAGTCCCAGGGCTCCGTCACATCGCCCGATGGAATCGAGCACCACCCCACCGTGCCTTCGGAATGAAACACAAGATCCCGACGACCGTCTCCATCCAAGTCCACGAATGCCGGAGCCTCATTGTCCACCAGAGCATGAATCATGTGCCGCTCCCATGAGCTGACCTTGCGCACATCACCTGGGTTCTGATACCAAAAGGCTGCCGCCCCCGGGAAACCCACCAACACTATGTCCAGATCCCCATCGGAATCCACATCCTCCCCCCAGGTAAAGAAGTGATCGGAGTACCCTCCCACATCAAAGGAATCGCCCCGCCGGTACCGAAAGCGCTGCTCAAACGTCGGCCCCGCCCACCAGAACGGGCCGGCCACCACATCTTGGGCACCGTCCCCATCCACATCCATGCCTGTAGCCCCCTCGGCGAAGAAGCCCGCATCCAAACACTGGCTGGAATAGGCCTCCCCCTGGGAGACCACAATCGGCGTCCCAAGGGCAGCCATGAGCAACAAGATCATGGCAAGAGCATCCTCAAAATCCATGGGTCCGTGGGGTTCAATCCCACGGAATCATCGCCCGATTCGCCTTGGGCTCGGACCAGCCGACCTCAACGCGCCCGCAACCGCCCAAGACTACGCCCAAAGCCCACCAGCACGGCCCAATCTTCCGCGTCACCGCCAAACCCAATCCTCAGCCCGAGATCGACCAAGGTCCAAGAGTCCAGCGTGTAGGTCGCGGCAAGAAGAACATGGATGGCGCTGTAGTCCCGCTCGGGCACCCAGCCCCCCGAGAGTTCGCCAACCAGACCAATCGCACCAGGGAGTGGCCGACTTATGGCAATCGCGGCAAGATGCCCCGTGTCGAGGCCCCGCCCATCGGTCTCTCCGAGCAGATCCAACTGGTAGAACTCGGTGATGGTCGAGATACCGCGCATGTGATCGCGCGCCAGAGAAAAGCCGATATCCAACTCACCCGAACCAAGGTTGTTGCTCTTCGAGGCAATGGGAAGACTGGTAAACCAACCAATAGTCATCGCAGCCGAATCATCATTCATTTCGCGCACACGATGACGCACGCCAAACTGCAGATCCCCAAACCCCGATGCGCCTTCAACGCTGCGCTTGTAAACATCTCCACCCGCGGCAAATTCCGTGAGTTCGCCAGCTCCCCAGCGAAAAGTCATGGGCACAGCAAAGCGCCTGCTAGGACCTGTTTCAGCCCCCATTTCCAATGAAAGGTTCCCCTTCAGCTCTGTGGCCGTGTTGCTCGAAAAGGTCGGCCTCTGCACAGCCGGGGCCTGCACCTCTTCAAGGGTCAGCCGACAGCTTGAAGGCAAGAAGGCGAGCCCGCAGATCAGAACTCGTCGGAAGCAGAGAGGTCGTCGCACAACCACACCCTAGCGTACTGCCCTGAGGAAGTGCATCCCCAAGCCACGGCGCTGGTCTCACGACCCTGGGATCGCTACCGTGCAATGGATGGGAGTCCCCGCTGAAGTCTGGATCGTGGTTGGCATCTATGTTGCCTTGGCCCTGGGCGTGGGGATCGTGCTGGCCAAGCGCGCTGGGTCCAGTGTGGATGAGTATTTTCTCTCTGGACGCAACTTGCCCTGGTGGGCGGTGGGCACCTCGATGGTGGCCACTACCTTCGCCAGCGACACGCCTTTGGTGATCACCGGCTGGGTGCGCGAGGACGGCATCTGGCAGAACTGGCAGTGGTGGTGTCTGGCGGCAGGGGGCATGATGACCACCTTCGTCTTCGCGCGCTATTGGCGGCGCGCCAAAGTGATGACAACGGCGGAACTGGCCGAGTTGCGTTACGGCGGACGCGAGGCAAGCCTGCTGCGCCTTGTGCAGGGCATTTTTCAAGCAGGCCTGACCAATACGATCATTCTCTGCTGGGTGCTGTTGGCGGCCGCGAAGATCTTGGGAGTACTCTTCGAAGTAGACAAGGTACTGGCGGTCACCGTGGCCTGTGTGCTGGCTTTGGGCTACTCCACCCTGGCTGGATTCTGGGCAGTAGTGGTCACTGACTTGGTGCAGTTTGTAATGGCCATGGTCGGGTCGGTGGCTTTGGCTATCGCAGTCTGGAGCGGAATCGGCGGCACGGAAGCGGTGCACCAAGCCGTGGCCAACGGGGTCATTCGGCCCGAGCAACTGGCCTTCTTTCCCACACCAGGCTCCGGCACATGGAGCGATCCCTCCTTTTGGACGATCCCTCTCGTAACCGCCTGCGTCTTCCTCGGCGTGCAGTGGTGGGCAACTGACCAGGTGGATGGGGGAGGCCATGTGGTGCAACGCATCAGCGCTGCGCGCACGGAGAAGGACGGCCTGTTGGGCAGCCTGTGGTACAACATTGCACACTACGCCCTGCGGCCCTGGCCCTGGATTCTGGTGGCGGTGGGCTCCTTGGTGGTACTGCCTACCCTGTACTCGGTGGCCCCGGTCACGGGCAAGATAGTGGCCATCGACATGGATGCAGGTCGGGCCCAAGTCCAGGCGGGGCCCGAGTATCAACCCATAGAAGTAGATCTCTTCAATGTGCCGGGAGCGATGGAGGACTGGAAACCTGGTCAGGCTCTGGTCAAGAAGGGCGAGCAGGTTGTACAAGGACAGCCCCTCACGCGCACGGATCCAGAGGCGGCCTATGTGGTCATGGCGCGCCGCTACCTGACCAATCCCTGGTTGCTCGGATTGTTGGTGGCCTCGTTGCTGGCGGCCTTCATGAGCACTGTTGACACCCACACCAACCTGGCGTCGTCGTTCTTTGTCAACGACATCTACCGACGCTTCATCACTCGTGGTGCCACGGATCGTCACTATGTATTAGTGGCCCGGTTGGCATCCGTTGCGGCCCTGATATTGGGAGCCACCCTGGCCTGGGCAAACGATCGCATTTCAGACCTCTACACCTTCTTCCTGGCCTTCCTTTCAGGAGTTGGGCCGGTCTATGTAATGCGCTGGCTCTGGTGGCGTGTACGCGCCACCACCGAGATCGTGGCCATGATCACCTCTGCCCTGACGGCCTCGGCCTTGACCTTTGGACCGCGCATCGCGGGCTACCTCTCGGGAGAGTTCAGCTCACTTGCCTGGCTGGCGCCCTGGTCCAAGGTCAGCTGGGCGCGACTAGGTCCCCTGGCGGATCAAGGCGACCTGACCGTGGCCGGACGCCTGTTGATCGTGGTTTCAGTCTCGACGACCTGCTCGGTACTGACCACACTGCTGATGCCCAAGCCGCATCCCGAGAGCCTGATCGGCTTCTACCGCCGGGTACGCCCAATTGGCGCCTGGAAACCGGTGCGTATCCTGTGCCTAGACCTACCACCCGCCCAGGACGCCAAGCCCATTCTGCGGGGCATCGGCGGTGGGCTGGCAACGATCTATGGGATCCTGTTTGCGATCGGCTCCTATGTGCTTGAAAGAGGCCCAGGAGAGATCGCCCTTTGGACCGCCATGGCGGGAATCGGGGGCGTCCTGGTCACAGCAAGTCTGTTCCAACTCGAAGAACCTCCCGCAGAGGAGCCAACTGTGCCGCCCGACGTTCCAACGAAGAGCGCCGACAATGGGGGCACCGACCCGGAACCAACAGGGACCTAGGAGCCCGGTTTGGTCCCGATGACCGCGTGACAGACCGCTGTCGGCCGCTTGCCCATTGGAATGCGCCGCTCGATAGACAGGGGAGTGAGGCCCAGAATGAGCAGCTCATCGCTGCCCTCGCAGGTCACATGGGCCACTTGCCCGTTGGAAGCCATAGCCAAAGCCGAGGGCAGAACGCCGACTCCCGCCGGCATGTCCTGCAGGCTCTTGGCCACCCCAAGTTCTACCGGGACCATCGGCCCCAAACTGATCTCTGCGAGTACTGCCCGCCGCTTGGAATCAAGCAGGGCCGCTGACCCACCATGACGATGAATGACCAGTACCTTGCTCCCATCTGGTGTGAAATCAATGTCCCAAGGCTGAGAGCCAACGGGGAACTCCAGCACTTCGCGGTTCCCGACGAGATCCACCACGCTGATCGAGTTGGTCAAGGAGTTCGTCACCCAGATCTCATGCCCTTCCGGATGCAAAGCGAGACTGGAGGGACCACCCCCCAGGGGAATCCGCCGCAAGACCCGACCGCGCATCAAATCGCAGACTACCAGGGTCCCGGATTCAGAAAAACTCACCCAAGCATGGCGACCATCCCGGGCCACGACCATGTCAGAGGCTCCACTCTCGCCCAGATCAAGCAAGGGCTGCAACGAGCCGGTGTCAGTGGAAATGCGATAGAGATGGGAGCTGTTCTCCACACACACCAAGAGCCGCGCCCCAGATGGTTCAAACGCGGCAGCACAGGGTCCAAAGAGTGATTCCTCTGGCTGCTCCTTGTCGACCAGATCGATCACGCGCAGCACACGCCCCAAGCGCAGACTGAAAAGGGTCACCGTATGCCCGGACTTGGAGTCCCCCACATGAAGGATGGCAGCGGTTTCTCCACTGGGAGCCAGCGCAATACCAGAAGGACCGTCCTCAACCCGCACGATCTGTCGCGGCGTAGCGGTGCCAGGCTCGATCAAGACAACCCGATTGGCGCCCTGGGCAGCAACCAAGATCAACTCGGGCACCCCGCCGGGGCTTTCTGCAGCAGCAGGTCCCTCTAGGGGTAAACCCATGGCTAGGAGCACAACCAAGCAAATCCGTAGACAGTCCATCTCTCCCGTCATCGACCACTTTCAGCAAGGGGCAGGAGAAAAGCACGTAGGACCGAGCTTGACTGTACCAGATCAGTACGGAACCGCAGTTCTACTGGTGAGGACCCCAATACACTCTTAGTATCCGCCCCCCAGCAGCACTTCACACCTTTAATGACTTCTCCCATGCGCACCTACCCGCTCCTGATTCTGTCCGGCCTCCTCTTCTGCTCTTGCTCGGTTGATTTCAGTTCGATCCGAGTCGAAGGAAACGGTGAACAGGGCAGTGAAGAGCGTGTCCTCACGGGCTTTGATGAGATCGATAGCACAGGATCGATGGACTTGAAGATCGTGCAGAGCGCAGAGTTCCGGGTAGTTGTCCGGGGGGACTCGAACCTGCTGGCCTACATGGAGATCTCGGTGAACGGGAACCGTCTGGATCTGGACACTCGCGATGGCTACGGCCCAGATCCCATGCCTTCTGTCGAGATCCACATGCCGAACTGCAAGCTTCTGGAGCGCACCGGCTCGGGCGACACCGAGATGAAGGGGCTGAAGGTGGCACGGCTGGAGCTGGATCTGACCGGGTCAGGCGACCTGTCAGCGGAGGGAGCGGTGGAAGACGTCGCCCTGGACATGACCGGGTCCGGAGACGTGAACCTGGACCAACTCGTTGCCGACAGGATGGAGGTAGACTTGACTGGCAGTGGCACCGCTCGGGTACGGGTGGAAGACAAACTCTCAGGGAGTATCACTGGCTCAGGCAAGATCTACTTGAGCGGCGACGCGAGCGAGGACGTGGACACTACAGGTAGTGGCCGGGTGATCCGTGTTGAACCCGGGAGTGGTGGGGACAAGTAGCGGCAATTCTCCGAGAATTGCCAGTCCGTGCGGCAGAGGCTTCACGACGGCACAAGGTGGACAGCATCAATCCACTTGGCTGGTAGGTGGATGCAGACGCAGACCTGGCTACCCCATTACCCATCTTCGCGTACGAGCTGTACGGGGTCTGCGATGACTTGGCCCCTAGCCAGCACGCTCTTGGGACCTACGCCGGCTTCCTCCCTGCACCCCATCCAATGCAAGTCCAGAGCAGGCTTGCAATTGCGCCACATCTATGGACAATTCCTCCCCTCAAATCGACATCTTCAGGTTTCCCCGACACTTAGACAAATGGCACAAAAAAGTTCAACGCGCAGGAAACGTCGCTCAACCGACGAACTCATTGCGGACTACGAAAAGAAGATTCGGGATGTGAAGGCCCGTGCAAAGGAAAAGGAGCTCAAGTCCAGCCCCGCCATGAAGAAAGCAGTTTCTTTGGTCAAGGCCATGGATCGTTGCCTGAGCGAAGCCGCGGAAGAGGGCAATAACCACCTGCGTCATGCGGTAGCAGATGGGCGCAAGGCCCTCAGCAAGTACCTCCAAACGCAAGGAGTGACCCTACCCAAGGCGAACCTCCCCCGGGGCCGCAAGCCCAGTTGAGGACTCACGCCTAACAAGAACGGCGCGCCGTCCCCCTTGGGAACAGCGCGCCGTTGCGATTGGTATCCTGGTGCTCCCTAGGGAACCAAGCTCTTCAATTCGTTGCGCAGGTCCAAATAGGCGGTCCGTGCGGGCACAGTCCAGAGCCTATGGGAAACCAGATCAAACTTCTCAAAAGGATCCGACTGCAAGTCATAAAACTCATAACGATGGCCACCTGAATTAATAAACTCGACCAGCTTATATCGAACATTCCGTACTGTTCGAGCGGTGAAAGCTAAACCAAAACCTGAGGGGCTGTTGGGTCCAAAGTACTCGGCAAACACCGTATCTCGAAGGGGGGCCTGCTGGGGATCCAGTAGATAGGGCAGCATGCTGACCGAATCTGTCGGGATGGCAAGTGACGGCTGCGCGATGCTGGCACCCATCAAGTCGAGCACAGTCTGGAAGAGGTCAGTCCCACCGCTCACCAGAGCGGACACTTCCCTGCCGGGCGACTCGATTATCGGCCCAGTGATGATCAGGGGCACATTGACTCCGCCCTCATAGGGAGTCAGCTTCGCATGGTCCGATTCAAACGGTGACATGCTGACTTCGCCAGGAGTTCCGTTGTCACCCATGAAAATCACGTTGGTGCGACGCAGGGCTTGAATCCCCATGGAACTGAACAGGCGACCCATCTCGGTGTCCATGGACTCCAGCATCGCCTTATAGAAGGGCCGGGGCACAAGCCTCGGGTCCACATTTGGCACGTCTGTGGTGAAGAGATGCGCCGGAGGTTTGTGATAGGCCGCATGGGGAGTGTTGAACGCGAGGTAGCAGACCCAGGGCTCGGGAGCATTCTGCATGAAGTCCAAGGCATCATCGACCTGCTCGGTCGTGGCATAAGTTGTGCTGATAGCAGCAGCGCCATTCTCCACGCGCTCGTAGTTGAAGAATGACTGCCAGTTGGGGATGTTCCCCATGGTTCCCATGAAAACGTCATAGCCCTGGAGATTCGGGGCCATGTAGGAACCAGTCTGGAGGTTCGAGAGATGCCACTTTCCGATAAACCCAGTGGTGATCCCCAGGCTCGGCTGAGAGTTGAGGATGTCGGCAATCGTGTTCTCTTGCTGCTGAAGCGCCCAACCGTTCTGGGAAACTACCATGCCCAGCCCTGTACGGAACCCATAACGGCCAGTCTGAACATGAGAGCGCGTCGGAGAGCAAGCGGGATTGGCCCAGGCGTTGCGGAAGAGCACTCCCCGTTGGGCCAAAGCATCGATCACTGGGGTCGGAGCAGGGTCCGGACCCTCCTGGTAACAGCCCACCATGTCTACGCCCACATCGTCAGCAATGATGATGAGCACATTGTCCTGAGCGACAGCAAAAGAAGCAGCAAGAAGAAATGCGGAAGTCGTTGTGCGCCCAATGATTGCGGGGATCTGCATGATGAAGAGGAAGCGGTTGAGAACGGTGAAGGGCCATGGGCCCGCCACAATGATGCCCGAGTTTGGCAAGGACGCAAGTAGCTAAGAACTAGAACTCTGTGACACAAGGGACTAGTGAGACTATCTCACTTCGGCGCATGTGCCCTGACACCCCCCTGGAAGGGTGTCTAAGGCTGGGGCACCTGAAAAACCGCCCTCTCAAAAAGCAGCATCCTTCAGCAGAAAAACGCCTAAAAACTGACCTAGCTAGAATGCCATCCCCAACCAACGGTTGAGCCAATGAACCAACTACCACTCCCGCGCCCCCTTGCGATGGGCCTGATCTTGCTGGCACCAACAGTTGCAACGGTTGTCATCGAGTGCGGGGGCACCGTACGCCCCGGATATAGCGGTGGAACCCTGGCACCGCCGCCTCCTCAGCCCCCAGCTCCGGCACCCGGAGGCATCGCACCACCCGGCGGCCCGCCTGCGCCAAGACCACCCGCCCGGCCGACCACACCTGGAGTAGGACCAGGCGCCGCTCCGAATCCCTCAGGTACGCCAAACGCACCCTTGACCCCAGGTGCCGGCGGTCCTGATCCCGATGATTGGATGGGCTTCTGGTCGCTGCACAGGGACCTCTTCTCAAGGCCCGATTTCAAGACCCAACTCGACCTCACTCCCCGTACGGGTCAGGATCGTGACCAGGCCATCGACCGCAGGAGAGAGGTGGCAGAGGGACTGATTGAACTGCTGAGAAAACCCAACATGGGCCCGGAGCTTACCCACGAAGCACTGATCGCCTTGGGACGCTGCGGTAAGCCTGGTGAAGAGGCAGGAGGGGTGGCCGTTGCATCGAAGTTCCTTTCGAACTCCAATATCAAGGTGACCGAGGCGGCGGTCACCTCCATCGCTGGTCAGGGCTCTGGCGAGGCCCTGGTTCTCCTGCGGGATCTGCTGTTCGAAACCCGGGAGGGGAAGGCTCTGGTGGGGAGCACCAGTGTGCCACTCCGCCTGCGGACCTTCGCCGCCTACGGAATCGGCATCGCCTGCATGAACGAGCCGCGCCCCGCCATGCGGACCTTCGGGGTTCAGGCCCTCTCGGAGGTCCTCTTGACCAACGCCAAACGCTCAAGAGATCTGTCCAGCGCCTTGGTGCTTGGCATGTCTGTGATCCCCCTGCCCCAAATGGCCTCGGGCGAAGACCCTGATGCACAGGGCGAACTAGCCCCCAGTTCCAGCGGCGAGGCGCTCTTTGTTTTCTTGGAATCACTCCTACAGGATCAAGACCTGCACCGAGCAGCCCGAGGCTACTGCGCGACAGCCCTGGCGCGCATCGCCAATCGACACCCGCAACTGCGTAGAAGTGCCCTGCAAACCCTGCTGGATCTGACAGATGTCCATGCCAAGGTGCCGAACGAGGTCGAACGCTGCGCTGTTCTTGCCCTGGGAGAACTGAGCACCGCCGGGAAAGGACGCCTGGACTCCCAAGCCCGGGACCATCTTCTGCTACACACCCGGCGTGGGGATCTGGTGGCGCGTCACTACGCGTGTCTGGCTCTTGGCCGGTCGATTAGCCGACCCGATGCAAGCGACGACGGATTCCATGGAATGCACCCCACGGTTTCTGGTCTGTTGCGCGGCTTCGACAAAGCCCAGGGGCGGGATCGGCCGTTCTATGCGTTCGCCCTGGGCATGGCCGGACATGGCATGAGCGAACACTCTCAGGCCGTCCCCCCGCGTATACGCACAGCCCTCGAAAAACGCCTCCGGCGGTTCCGCCAACCCATGCGTGCCGCGACCATTGCCCTGGGCCTGGGACTGCTGCATGACCCGCGCTCGGGGCCCCGCATCGAGGAAGGTCTGAAATCGATCAAGGATCCCCACAGTCAGGCGCACTTTGTTCTGGCCTTGGGCATGACCGGAGATTCCTCACGATTGCCCAGCATCACGAAACTGGGTGCTGGCGCTGCTCATCTACCGGATCTGCTAGAGGCATCTGGCCGGGCACGGGCCATTCTGGGGGATCCCCATGTTTCAATGGATGTGGGTCTGGTGCATGCCAGCTGCAACTGCCCCATGACCACCGCCGGTTCCTGTGCCGCACTGGCGAGCACACGCAACCCGAAGAACCTGGACACCCTGCTGGCTGCGGCCAAGGATGAGGGACGCAGCAAGTCAGCCCGAGCCACTGCACTTCGCCAGATAGGTCGCCTGATTGACCAACGGCCACAATCCTGGGAATTGGAGCTGGGCCAATTCACCAGCCTCTACGACGCACCTCCCACGTTGACTTCACCGAGCACCTGGACCGGGATCTTGGACACGCGCACCCCCTGAAGCCCCCCTCATCTAGTCAAGTGGGAGCGAGGAAGCCAACTGGCTCCCTCGCTACGCCGACTTTTCAGAGACCAAGCCTTCCGGACCGAGGGATATTCCACTCAGGAGCTCGTCCATCCCGGCTGCGTACTCGTCACGAGCAGAGGCGCGGAAGGACTGCCATCCCTCCCGACTCCACAGACGAACGTCATCGAAGTTGCCCACAACGACCACGTCACGCTGCCCGTCCAACTTACGATCCACTCCGATCAGCTCAAGCAGAGCATCAGGGACGCGAATCCGCCAGGTCTTGTCACACCTGACGGGGCTGGAATGAGCTGCGTATAGCAGCAGGGTCTGACGAGCCCGAGGGGAAAGCCCCGGACTCCTTCGCAGATCCTCGGTGAAGCTGTCCCAATCCTCCCGTTGACGCAGACAGAGACTTCCATCTGGTTCGAGGTTCGCCATCAACGCAAAATCAGATTTGCGCAGGTTCCACTCGTCGCGCAGGGCGAGGGGGAGTTGGATCCTGCCCTCAGCGTCCAGCGTGGCCGGGTGCTCACCTAGCAATCTGATCGAGGAGGACATTGTGTGCGGTAGGAAACCGGTACGGGACAGCAGGGCCGACTTTGGCCTGACCCGAATGTAGTCAATCGACCCCCATTGCAAGCCCACTGAAGAAAGATATTCTCGATAAAACTCCATTAGTGCCCCAAACCACCACCGGCTCTACCCACCCAATCCCGCTTATCAACAGGTTACTCCCAATTTGACCCCTTCCCTTCAGGGCACTGTGGCCAGCCTGAGGGCCCCCAGGGCGGGATTCTGTGTGCCTGAAAAGGGTAGCTGACAGGCTTCTCCACATTCTCAACCTGCCCCGAGCCGGGTTGTTCTTGCCCAGGACCTGCATTTGGCAGACCCGGACGTGCACAGGCCCCGTTAGATCTGTGCAAGCTGATTCAATGGGCTGCCCTATTTGCAAAGCCCGCTATAGCATGTTCCCACAGGCCGGTTGCGGGGCACCTCAACCTCAACCTCCCCCGCCCAATGCCCAGCCCTCCCATCGCATCACCCCCTAGAGTGGTCCCTGAAAGCCCCTGGAATCTCTCACTCTCAACGCAATCCAGCCCCTTCACCAGCTTCAAGTCTGGACAAGGGCCCGACCTGTCCCTGATCACCGTACGCAAGGGCCGCGGCTGGCTGAACCTGGCAGGCAGCCATACCCCTGTCGTCCCGGGCCAGCTCATCGTCTTGACCCCAAACAGCGAGGGACAACTCAGCGACGAACCCAACGACCCACTGCTGATAGAAGAACTGCGAGTGGGCGCGCGCGTACTTGAGATAGCCTCCCTCGATCCGGAGAGACTCCCCACGGGAGTCATCGAACTAGACCCTGACCGCACCTCCCGTCTGGCCAGCCTGCTGCGCAGGGTCAAAGTCGAACGCCAGCGGAACCTGCCCCACTCCTGCGCCCTGGCCACCAGCCTGACCCTGCGCCTGCTGGCGGATCTCGCGGCAGACCGCAACCGAAACCAGGAAGGCCAGACTGGAACCGGTCTGCCCTGGTACCGGGGGAATTCCATGGCCCGCATGAGGTCCTACGTACAGGACCTGGAGCAGCACTATTTCGAAGCCACGGACCTCAACGCTGCAGCCTCGAGTCTTGGCCTTTCGCGCCGCCGCTTCACCCAGTTGTTTCGACAGGTAACGGATTCCTCCTGGCTGGCCCATGTTCGCAAGCTACGCATTCAACATGCCCAGAGGCTCTTGACTGAACCACAGAAGACCGTGCTCTCCGTGGCGTTTGAATGCGGCTTCGAAGACCTCTCGACTTTCTATCGCGCCTTCAAACGCGAGGTGGGGGTCAGCCCGAATCTATGGCGCAAGGGCTAGGGACCAAAGAAGTTCAAGAACCTCATAGGCTGTCTCTATGATCAGCCCATGCCACACGCCATCCTGATCGCCAACCCTGCTGCAGGGCGGGGACGAGCCCTGGCCATTGCCCAGAGAGCCGAAGCCCAGTTGCAGGCAGGGGGCTGGACCTCGGAACTCCTCGTGAGCCGCGCGCCTGGAGATGCTAGAGCTCTCGCTGAGTCCTGCGCCCCGGCCCAGGTGGTCCTGGCAGTGGGCGGCGACGGTACTGTTTTCGAAGTCCTGAACGGTCTGATAGGCGCAGGACGAGAATTGAACATCGGTACCCTGCCTGCGGGCTCGGGCAACTCCCTGGCCTTGGATGTGGGCTTGACCAATGGCGAGCAAGCGATCGAACGTGTACTTGCCAAGCAAACACGCCCCATCGATGTAATCAAGGCCACCCTCGACGGCATCGTGCACCATGCGATCAATGTAATCGGTTGGGGCGCAGCTGCGCGCATCACGACCCGATCCGAGGGCCTGCGCTGGGCGCGCGGCTTGCGCTATGACTTGGCGACCCTGTGCGAGATTCTGCGGCCCAGGCTCATTCCAGGGGCCACGCGCATCGACGGCAAATGCGATGAGAATGAACTGCTGGGAGTCGCCGCTCTGACCCAGCACTCGGGGCGAGGTATGCGCGTGGCCCCCTCAGCCCTGCTCGACGATGGACTGCTGGATGTGGTTACGATCCGCCGTGGGTTTCGACCGAAGCTAATCGCTCTCTTGGTGCGAGTACACTCGGGCAAACACCTGACCTCACCCCTGGTGCAGCATCGCCAAACCGCGCGAATGGAAATGCACCTGGAAGATGATTCAGGAATCGTGATCGACGGTGAATGGCTACCAGGACGCGAGTTGACCTTGGAAGTAATGCCACGAAGAGCCCGCCTCTGGGCCTGAGCGCATCCAGGAGCCCGGGGAAGCAAGGTTCTTTCCCGCCCCACCCTCTTGTTGGCGCTAGGCTGCTCCTTGTCACTGGCGTTCTGCGCTGGCTATCAACCACCCCCTATTCAGGAGTCCCCCGTGAAATCACTGCTCTTCCTATTACCTCTCGTCTTCGTTCCCAGCCTGCACTCCCTTCAGGATGCAAAGAAAGTCGAGGTGATCGACTATAACGATGATGGTTACCTCTTTCCCGTAACCCGTGATGCGGAGGGCACCCCAAAGGACGGCAAGCCCACCAGCACTTCGTTGGCTGGTATCGGGCTGCGGGAAAAGACCATCTTCAAAGTTGATGTCTACACCTATGGCTTGTACTTGGACACAGACGCTGCCAAGAAGACACTCAGCCAATGGAAGGGCAAAAAAAAGAAGGCCTTGATCAAGGACAAGAAACTCTACGAAGCTCTCTTGAAGGACGACATGATCAAGTCCATTCGCCTGGTCTTCTGCCGCGATGTAGATGGGGAGGACGTAGAAGAAGCCTTTAGTGACTCTCTAGAGCCACGCATCAAGACCGCCGCCAAACGCAAGGATTGGGACAACGGCACCGCAGCCCTCAAGAAGTTCCGCTCCTACTTCGGGAACTTGGATGAATTGGAGGAGTACTGCGAAGTGGTCTTCACCTGGCGCCCCGGAGGCGAGCTCTACACCTCGATCAATGGCAAGTCCAAGCCCATGCTCAAGTCCAAGTCCCTCTGCTGGGCTCTGTTTGATGTCTACCTAGGTAAAGACCCTATCGAAGACGATGGCAAAGAGGACCTGATCAAGCGCCTCCCGAAAATTCTCTGAGTCGGTAATCGAAAAAAGGTACTCCCTTGAATGCGCCTCTCTCAGCTTTCTGAGAGGGGCGTTGCTTTATCTATCGCGCTAGAGGTCCCCAAAGCGCTAGCAATGCAGGCGGGAGAAGGATAACGCAAGTAGATAACCCCTAGGCCGAAGGTGGCACTGTGCACCTTGTCCAGAAAGTTCCCGAAGTGAAGATCGCGCACGAAACGACCGCAAACCTGTGGAACCCTCACTGACGCAGATTCGTCGCAAGTGTTGAGGATCCCCTATGAAAACCACAGCAACTCTGCTTCTCGCGGCTCTGATTTCATCAGCAGCTATCGCCCAAACCCCCCTTCTGCCCGGCGCTCCTGACCGACGCCAAGTCTATCAAGACCAAGATGGGAGCATCATCGCCACGGACAAGTCCAGCACCCAGGTGTTCGCGACTTGGGCCGAGTTTCACCAGTCCCAATTCTTCCTGGACCATGGAATGCGTTGCGGTTCCCATGACCGCTCCGTAAATCCAGGTGGCTGGAACAACCCACCCCCAAGCGATTGCAGCAACACGCAGACAAACCCGGTCAGTGGATACGACCCGGCTGGTGGCGACACATTCAGCATCCCCGTCGTCGTGCACATTCTCCACCGCAATAACGGTGTAGGCAACATCAGCGACGCACGAGTGTACAGCCAAATGGACGTTCTCAATGAAGATTTCAACGCAATCGGGGGAACTCCGGGAGCGCCTGGAACCAATGGCAAAATCGAATTCCATCTGGCAACAACAGACCCGAACGGCAATGCAACCAAGGGCATCAATCGTTATGCAAGCAACGCATGGCACAACGACAAAGGCAGCTACTACAACCAGATTGGCTGGGACACGACCCGCTATCTGAACATCTATGTCAACAGTGCGGGAGGCAACCTTGGCTATGCCTATCTGCCCAGCGGCGGCGGCGTTGTCGGACAAAATTATGATGGAGTCCGCATCTTCTACCAAGCCTTTGGCCGGAACTCTGGCTATGCGCCCTACGACCAAGGTCGCACGACAACCCATGAGGTTGGCCACTACTTGGGGCTCTACCACACTTTCCAGGGAGGCTGTCATAGCGGTGGCTGCTCAAGCAATGGTGATCTGATTTGTGATACCAACAGCGAGTCCAGCCCATTCTATGGCTGCGGTACTCGAACCACTTGCGGCAGCCAGGACCCGACTACGAACTACATGGACTACAGCGAAGATTTGTGCATGTACCAGTTCACTCCGATTCAGGTAAACCGAATGAGGTGCACGATCCTGAATTTTCGCCCCGACTTGGTTTCTGGAGGCGGCGGCGGAACCAATCCCCCCGACGCGGCAACTGGACCCTCCCCCGCGCACGGCGCGACTGGGATCTCCACCACGCCCAGCCTGAGCTGGCAGGCCGCGGGAGGTGCTGACACATATGACGTGTACTTCGGCACCAGTAGCAGTCTGAGCGCCTCTGATCTGGTGGGGAGCCAATCTCAGACCAGCTTCAGCCCAGGTCTGCTTTCCAAAGCCGCCACCTATTTCTGGCGTGTGGATTCGGTAGGCCCAGGGGGCACGACCACCGGTTCTACCTGGTCCTTCACGACTGACGCTGGCAGCGGAGGTTCAAATGACCTCCTTAGCGACGGTTTCGAATCAGGCAGCTTGAACACGGGTTGGAGTAGCACGGGCAATATTCAAGTCCACGGCAATTCGGCCAATACCGGATCCTATGGCGTTCGCATGCGACGGACGTCGAGCCTTGAACACGCCATCGACGCATCGGGAAGGACCAACATTGTGCTCTCATATGCCCGTGGTACCAGCGGCTACGATGGAGGAGAGTTCCTCACAGTTGATTGGTTCGACGGATCGAGTTGGACTGTCCTTGAGGCCACCAATGCCACGGGATATGCGACTCGCTCATTCAGCCTGGGTGCTGCAGCTGACGGCAATCCCAACCTGCGCATTCGATTCAGCGGAAACGCCAACCGAAACAACGAACTTGGCCTGCTGGACGATGTTGTTGTGAGCGGAGATTAGGTGCCTGAAGAGCTTGGCCTACTCAGCCATGCGCGCGGCCACAGGGGCCGGATCAAAACGATCAGCCCCTCCGCCGCGCGCATGCACATCTTCGCGAGAGTGAAGTTCGGCCATGCGGGCACAGACCGCCTCTAGTCCTATCCGCTGAGCATGACTCCAAAGGCCCCCACGGAAAGGGGCGAAGCCAGTGCCGAAGACCGAAGCCAGATCCAAAGTGGATTCGTCTTTGACCACTTTCTCTTCCAAGCAACGGGCCGCTTCGCCGACCATGGCATAGACCAGGCGATCGGTAATTTCCACGTCTGGGAGGCTGCTGGCCCACGATTCGGTCTGAAAGTTGGCCAGATCCTGCGCCACCGTGCGCTTACCCTTGCGGTCTCCTGGCTTTGGATGATCGTAGAAGCCCTTGCCAGTCTTACGACCAAGGCGCCCCTCATCACCCATCCCTGACAAACCGGGGCATGGTTCCATGCGGTCGCCGTAGCCCGCGTGCAAACTCGCCGCCGCGTGCTGGGCGATGTCAAAACCCACCTCATCGAGCAACACAAAGGGCCCCATGGGCATACCGAAATTCAGCATCAAGCTGTCTACGTGCTCCACATCTGCGCCGCCAACAAACAGGCGCACGGCCTCGTCCAAGTAAGGGCCAAGAATGCGATTGACCAGGAAGCCCGGCACATCACGGGTCACAACGGGCGTCTTGCCAAGAGCAATCGCCAGGGCGCAAGTACGGGTGATGGTTTCATCGCTTGTCTCTTCCCCACGCACAACCTCAACCAGAGGCATGGCTTTGACAGGGTTGAAGAAGTGCATGCCCACCACACGCTCAGGGTGAGGCAAGTCTTTGGCTATGGCGGTTACACTCAAACTAGAGGTGTTCGTTGCCAGGATCGCATCATCAGCCAGTTGCTCGGCGAGTTCACCAAAGACGCTGGCCTTCACATGCAATACCTCGGCCACCGCCTCGATGGCGATTTCCGACCGGGCCATTCCCAGCAGTCCTTCAACCCCCACCAGATGATCGATGGCGGCGTTGGCGGCGTTGGGTTGCAGACGCTTTCGACGGCGGCGCTTCTCGACCTCCTTGCGGTGACTGGAGATCGCAGTAGCCAGGGCCTTGCTGGAGAGATCCCCCAAGCGCACGCTGACCCGGGCCAGAGCCAGACTGGACGCGATGCCCGCGCCCATGACACCGGCGCCCACCACGGTCGCATGATCAGGGCGCGTGGGCGCACTGCCGTCGGCGCGCTTACCGAGTTTCTTGGCCGCCTCAGAAGCGAAAAAGATGCCCACCAGACTCTTGCAGACGCTGCCCGTGGCCAATGTCCCGATCGCCTTGGCCTCGCGCCGGGCCCAGGTGGAGCGTAGCGCACCAGGAGCCGAGAGCACCAAGTCCAGAGCCGCATAGGGCGCCGGATACTTGCCGTGAGCCTTGGAATCCACGCCTTCCAGAGCCTTGCTGCGAATAATAGTCGTAGCCAAGGGGTTGCGATCGATCAGCCACTTCCAGATCCCGCGGGAAAAACGGCGGCAACTCTTGCGCCCCATGGCGATGTCGCTGGCCACACGCACAAGGTCCTCTGCATGTACCAGGCGATCCACCAGACCTCTCTTCATGGCCGGTTTCGCGGGCAACATTCGACCAGTCAAGATGCAATCAAGGGCTCCAGGAATTCCAATGCGCCGGGGCAGGCGATGGGTACCGCCCCACCCGGGCAGGATCCCCAACATGGTCTCGGGCAAGCCAATGCGAGAAGACTTGCCGTCTACCAACAAGATGCGGTCACAGGCCATGGAAAATTCAAAAGCCCCTCCAGGAACCGGGCCACCAACGGCGGCCACGGTGCGCGGCTTGAGCTGCTCCACTCGATCAAACAGGGCGTGCACGGCGATCACCGCCTGCTCCACCAGGACGGGATCGGTGATTTCTTGAATCGCCTCTACATCCGCGCCCGCCAAGAACTGTCCGGGGTGACGGCCGGTAAACACGATCCCCTTGAGAGTCACATCGTTTTCGAGCTCGGTCAGAACCGTGTCCAAGTCCCGCAGAAGGGGCGCATCAAAAATCGGAAAGGAGCGATGGGGTGAATCGAAAGTCACGACGGCCAGGCCCGATTCAGGTCGCTCGACCCGAATGCAGGTCCCGGGGTCGGGAGCGTCATCTGGCATGGGAAAGCCAATGGCTGAAGGTGTTGCTTCGAACTCACTCGGCTCTTGCTCGGTGATCAGCACGGTTTCCTCGGATTGCGGGGCCTCTTGCATGTTTGACTCTTCCATCAGGCGGCGCTCCCATTGATTCGTTCCAGCACCACGGCGCCACCCTGGCCACCGCCGATGCAGAGAGTTGCCAGGGCGAGGTTGTGATCGCCCAGCGCCAATTCGTGGGCTGCGGTCAGGAGCAAGCGCCCCCCGGTAGCCCCCACCGGGTGCCCCAGAGCCACCGCGCCACCGTTGGGATTCAGCTTGGCCGGGTCGATTTCACCCATGGCCTCATCCTGTCCAAGATGTTCCCGGGCAAACTTGTCGCTGGCAAAGGCCTGCTTGCAGGCCAGGACCTGGGCAGCAAAGGCCTCATTGATTTCGATCACGTCCATATCCTCAAGCGTGCAGCCGGCCTGTTCCAAGGCCAGCTTGCTGGAAAACACAGGGCCGAGCCCCATGCGCGAGGGATCGAGCCCCGCCCAGGCGTAGGACCTGATGCGCGCCAAGGGCTCAAGGCCCAACTCACCCGCCTTCTCTTCGGTGGTGATCAAGAGAGCACAAGCTCCATCAGTGATCCCGCAGGAGTTGCCGATCGTCACGACTCCATCGGGCTTTTCAAAATAGGGCCGCATGCGCATGAGAGCCTCCACGGTTTGATCATCGCGGATACCGTCGTCGTGACGCACGAGGTCCTCGATGGGTTTGCGACTCAATGGAGCCATAGGAAGAATCTCCCTTTCAAATCGTCCCTTATCCCGTGAGAGACGAGCACGATGATGACTCTCCGTGGCATAGGTGTCGCAATCCTCCCGTGTCAATCCAAAGTCACGCACCAGGACTTCAGCAGTCTGGCCCATCAGTAGGTTTGTAATTGGATCGCGTAGACCCTCCAGCAAAGCAACCCGCGGCGCCAGCATGGACGGCCTGAAGGATGCAAGCGTTGACAAGCGCGCAAACAAGGAACGCGCCTTCATCATGCGTTCAAAGAACCCGGTCAACTTGCGGCCCATGATCAAGGGATAAGCGCTCATGACTTCCACGCCAAGACACATGTAGAGCGAACCATTACCCGCGCGGATTTCGGTAACTGCCTGAGTGACCGCCTCAATACCGCTAGCGCAATTGCGGGCCACGGTGCGAGCAGGCACTTCCCGGGGAATCCCCGCGCGCAGGGCAACCACCCGAGAGAGATTGGCCTGATCGTGGGGCGGCCCAACCGAACCGGTTATGACCTCATCGAGCTGCTCACCTCGCACTCCTGTGCGAGCCAGGAGTTCTCGGGTAACAGCGGCACCCAGGTGCCCCGCGTCTTCCCCACGAAACTGGCCTCCGGCCTTGATCCAGGGGCTGCGCAGGCCAGCGGCGATAACAATGGAAGAAGCGCTTGGTGCAATCATCAGTGGTGCAGGGTCTTGGCCGAGGGATGGAAGTCCGTGGGGAGCCCCGGCCGGATCGGAATTATTCCTCAATCGGAGCCCCCAAACACCGATTCAACTCCAGGGACTGAACAGAGGGCCTAAACAGTGATAACTTATCACTGATAACCTCTTCGGTCCAGCCTGCGGAAAGCCGAAGAGAACATCTGAGATTCACGCCCATGCCCCGTAACGGAACCGACCTCAAGCCCCGCATCCTGCGTGAGGCGCGCAATGTGCTGCTGGAAGGCGGGTACACGGCCCTCTCCACCCGCCGCATCGCCCGAGGGGTGGGCTGCACCGCCGCATCGATCTATCTCTACTTCAAGAACAAGGACGCCCTCTTGCATGCCCTGATCGACGAGGGTTTTGAGATCCTGCACGCACAGCTTGAGGCCGTATCCCACGAAGGATCGCCGCAGGACCACCTCGAGAATCTCTGCGCCGCATATGTAAGCTTCGCCAACTCCAATAGCGAGTTCTACGAAGTGATGTTCCATCTCCATCCCAACCAGATGGAGAGGTACCCCATCGACCGCTATCGAGTGCAAAGGAACTATCTGGCTTTACTCGGTGAAGCCGTGATGAAGAGTCGTCAAGACTCTTCCCCCTCCCCCGAAGCAACACTGCGCGCAGCGACCCTGGTCTGGTCGACCTTGCACGGTGCAGTCTCCCTCCACCTCGCCCGTCGCATCGACAAGTCCCTGCGCGGCTCCAACCATCTCAATGATGCGATTCGCCTAGCAATGCGCGCTGTCGAGATCAGTTTCCCTCCCTCTCAACCCAAGGTCTCCTCATGAATGGATTCTTCTGGTCCAATTGGCCACTTCTACTCCTCGTGCCCGTCGCCTTTGTCACCCTTGGCTGGTTCGCCGCTCCGGCGCCGGCATGGGCGATCTTTGGTTTGTTGGTGGCCGCTGGTATTCACACCGGCTGGTGGTGGCTCGGCATCGTCGCCGCCGGTACGGCTATCTTGCTCGTACCAACCCTGCGCACAATTCTGATCAGCGGCCCCTTGATGCGCATGATGAGTAAGCTCGGCTTTCTGCCCAAAGTATCCGCGACAGAGAAAGAAGCCCTTGAAGCGGGCACGACCTGGGCCGATGCAGAGCTCTTCAGCGGCAAACCTGATTTCAAGCGCCTCTCCGAAGAGGACTATCCCGACCTGACAGAGACCGAGCAAGCATTCATCGACGGCCCGGTGGAAACCGTCTGCCATATGACTGATGACTGGCAGGTATGGCAGGATCGCGATCTCCCCGAGAATGTCTGGGACTATCTGGCCAAGCAAGGATTCTTCGGCCTGATCATCCCCAGCGAATACGGCGGTCACGGCTTCAGCGCCTCGGCCAACAGCGCGATTGTGTCCAAGCTCTCGTCCCGCTCCGGCACCTTGGGCATCACGGTCATGGTTCCCAACTCCCTGGGTCCCGCCGAGTTACTGCACCACTACGGCACCAAAGAACAAAAGGACGAACTCTTACCGCGTCTGGCTGATGGCCGGGAAATCCCGGCTTTTGCCCTGACCGAGCCCGGAGCCGGCTCAGACGCGGGCTCGATCACCGCCTCAGGCGAGATCTTCCGAGGCGAAGACAACGAACTCTACCTGCGCTTCAACTGGCGCAAACGCTACATCACCCTGGCAGCGGTCTCGACCCTTCTGGGTCTGGCCTTCAAGATGCGCGACCCGGGGAACCTCCTGGGCAAGGGTGAGGACCTGGGCATCACCTGCGCTTTGATTCCCACCGATACCCCCGGCGTGGAGAAAGGAGAACGTCATGACCCAATGGGCGTACCCTTCTACAACTGCCCCACCGAAGGCCACGATGTGGTCCTGCCTCTGAGCTGCGTGATCGGCGGTCACAATGGGATCGGGCGCGGTTGGATCATGTTGATGGAGTGCCTCGCAGCAGGACGCGGAATATCCCTGCCCGCTTCGGCGGTGGCTACCTGCAAGGCCGCTGCCCGCCTGGCCGGTGGCTACTCGGCCATACGCAAGCAGTTCGGTGTTTCGATCGGACGCTTCGGGGGTGTACAAGAACCCCTGGCCCGCATCGGTGGCTTTGCCTATTTGACCGAAGCCGCACGACGTTACACATGCGGCGCCCTGGACAAGGGAGCCAAGCCAGCGGTGGTGACTGCAATCATGAAGTACAACACCACCGAGCTTGCGCGCCAATCGATCAACGACGCCATGGATGTACTCGGAGGAGCCGCCATCAGCCGCGGGCCGCGCAACCTCCTGGCCCATGCCTACATGGCAACTCCCATCAGCATCACGGTGGAAGGCGCCAATATCTTGACCCGCACTCTGGTGGTTTTCGGCCAGGGAGCGATCCGCTGTCACCCCCATGCCTGGTCGGAAGTGGAAGCCGCCGAAGCCGGTGACAGCCGGGCCTTCGACAAGGCCTTCTTCGGACACATAGGACATGTGGCGCGCAACTTCAGCCGCACTGTTGTACTGGATCTGACGGGTGGCCTCTTGGGACGCTCTCCCGTCGACGGACCATGTGCGAACTACTACAAGAAGCTGGACTGGGCCTCAGCTCGCTTCGCTATCCTTTCAGACCTGTCCATGGCCATGATCGGGGGCGATCTCAAGCGCCGGGAAGAGATCACCGGTCGTTTCGCCGACATTGTCTCCTGGATGTACCTGCTGCAAGCCACCCTCAGGCGTTTTGAGGCCGAAGGACGCCCCACAGAGGATCTGCCTTTCCTGCAGTGGTCCGCTGAGTACGGTCTGGACAAGATCAACAATGCCTTCGACGGGCTCTACGCCAACCTCAACCTGCCCCTGATCGGCTGGGCCCTGCGCGGCCCCATACGCATCTGGTCGCATCTGGTGCCCATGGGATCAGCCCCTTCGGACCGCCTGGGCAGCAAAGTCGCCATGGCCCTGCAAAGCCCTGGACAGCAGCGGGACCGGATCACCTCTGGCCTCTACATCCCTCAGGACACCACGGAGGCCGCTGGGCGCATGGAGCACACCCTGGACCTGGTTACCCGCGCTGACGTGGTGGCCCGCAAGATCAAGGATGCCGTCAAAAAGCGCCGTCTACCGCGCCAGAAGCCCATTTTCCTGCTGGAAGAGGCCCAGGCAGCGGGAATTATTTCTTCCGAAGAAGCACAACTGGCCATTGAGGCCGAGGCTGCGAGGGACGATACGATAGAAGTCGATTCGTTCACCTTGGAGGAGTACCTGCGCACCTCAGCAAAGGCACACTCCGAACCGGATCGGCAACAGGTGCCTCTGGCCTCCTAGGCCTCCCCTACCAACCAGAGCCACACACCACGTGCGCCCAGGGATTCCTTCACGTGATCCCTGGGATGTCCTCTCTCTCTCGTGGGGCGGTTGTTCGAATGGACTGCCGCCCTGCACTCGTATCTGGGAATTGTGCCCCGCCGAGAAACCGAGGCACGGACCAGCCGCACACCAAGGCCTGCGGGCCAGCACCCGTAAAGATGCCGGCCCGCTGATCAGGTCAGGAATACCCTGGGCTCTACAGGTACCAGGTCAAGCCGCCGAAGATCACTAGACCCTCGGGCCAGACTTCCACATCGGCGGTCGCATTGCCGAGGTTCGGAAAAATCAGAGTGTCCTCCCCCGGTGTCAGGGCAAATTCATAGAAAGCCCCGATGTCGAGGGACAGGCCCTTCTCCAACATGTAAGAGGCTCCCGCCACTACGCCAAGAGTCCAATAGCTCGATCCCACGATGTTCACATCCTCGTTCGGAACCGCGCCCGGATAGCTGACATCCACGGCACCAAAGTCCACCTCGGGGATGTAGCCCAGGTCGAGACCCACAAAGGGCTTCCAGCGTCCGGCGTCACCCTTTGGGCTCAGCCAATAGCGACTCGAAAGGAGGAAGTGGTGCGTCGTGAACGCATCAGCAGTCAGCACTGCCGAAAGAGGCGCAATCGGATCAGCGTCGAAGTTGCGCAACTCGTAGACCAGCCCCAAAGAAAAGTCATCGGTGATAAAGCGGTTGACCTTCAAGGCCGCCCCGTAGTTGGGCGTCAGGTCCGTATGGTCCGTACCGGTTTCACCGGCCAAAACTCCGCCGGTGCCCTCCGCTTCAATCTCGGCCCCATAGAAGGCCCAGCCGGTGGAAGTACCGACGGTGGTTGAGCCTTTACCAATGCCGGCCCAGGGGTCGCTCAGGTTGGAGGCGCAAGAGGCGAGGAACAGTGCGCCGATCAGGGCGATATTCTTGAGGGTGATCATTGGATGACTCCTCCGCTGGAAGCGGCAACGCCGACGCTGATTTCGGGATCAGAGCCCGAGAAATTGGCGGCCGTACTGCTCATCTCTTGAAATATCAGAAGGCCGGTGAGGATGTCATACCAGAAAGGCTCACTCGCCAACGCTTCCCAAGGGGGAACGATCAGACTTGAGTGCTTGCCTTTCAAGTACTTGACGAATCCTTGAGCAGGGGCCACTTCGGGAATTCCCATCAAGGGCGTGTTCGCCGAAGTCACCTGGGTAAGACCCATGGCAGTGACCAGAGGATCAGTGCCGGATAGAGGCGCGCCTACAACGCTGTTGGGCACCACCAAGTCCTCCGGGGTCTCGGTGGTTATGGGGCCTTCAATTGTGTCAGCTAAGCCCCCCCCAACAACCTCGATCAGGTGAATCGGAGTCATGCTGGAGAACTCCGTACCCACCAACAATCCGGCAAAATTGATCGGGTCAACCCCGTCAACCACCGATTGGGCAGCAAAGTAGAAGGACTCGTATTCGGGAGTCCCAGGCAACACCCCTTGCAGGGCCAACGACCCATCGACGACGGGACCGTAGGCCACGGAGCCTTGCAGGAGCTTGGCAATCCCTCCCCCCGGCGCCATCAATGACACGGGTGCAGGGGTGATGCCCAGGATCCCGTGCTGAATCGCCAAGGTCGGGATCGAGACCATCGCCCCCAGGGAATGCCCGATGAAGGCCACATCTGAGGCGGAAAGGTCTCCAGCACCGCCACCGTCCAAATCAATCATGGGCAGCAATTCGCGCAAGGCTGTCAGATCCGCCACCGATTGCATCATGTTCGCTTTCGCGCTCAAGAGGTAGGCCAGGTTCAAGAAGTGAGATCCCGAGCTGTCCTCGGCCCCATCTGGTTCCGTACCGAATTCGCCGGCGCCAACAAGGTCCAAACCAAAGGTACGCTCGCTCACGCTGCCCAGAGGCAAGCTCGACCCAGCCCCAATTTGGTCAAGAGTATCCGGACCGAGATCCAAGGCCCCGCTCACTAGACCATGCAAAGGCAAGTCGATCGCAATGCCCACACGTCCAGCGGTCGCCAATTCATTGGCGACGCCGAGCAGTGCTGCTCGACTGGAAGTGATCCCGTGTACGAAGATCGCAACTGGGGCATCTCCCAGCACAACGTCATTGGGCACGATCGCCAGGACAGGGATCTTGACAGTGCCCCGAAACCTCGGAATCGGATTCAACCAAGACAGATTGCGGGTGCCGTCATGGGCAGGAAAGCGCGCTTCCCAGGGAAGCTCCAAGGGACCCCGATCTTGGGGGTCGCCGTTGCCAATCGCTGAATAGGACGGAATTTCAATCGAGCCAATATAGACTTGACCGGTGCCTGCCCAACCAGAACCGCCCGTATAGATACTATCAAGATCAAAGGCCGAACCACGGTCGGTAAATTCGCCAGCCACCGCCGCCGGCACCTCAGTGATCGGAAGGCGCCTGTGAAGTCCACAAATGGAGGCATCAGCGCACCCCCATATAAGTTGATCAAGCCGACCTCGCCGCCAATGGCAATCGTTGCAGCCGCGACAACCGGGCCCACGGCAATTCCCGCCCGGGTCCCAATGGTCTGGGTCGTAAAGCTATAAGCCACGACAATCGACTCTGAGGGAATCCCCGCCGCAGCAGCTACCTGGTGCATCAGGTCGATCAAGAAGTCCAAGGGGGCCAGAGGATGATTGCCCGCCAGGGTTCCCTCATCCGCAACGATTGCATACTCCACATCGCGGCCCACGGCATTGCCCGCGGAGTCCAAAATGCCATTAGTGGCCAGCACCATGTACGCGGTCCCCGACTTGAGGGGCGCGTTCGGACGCAACTCAACCGTCGCACCGCTGGGATCGCCAGCAGAGAGAGCGATATCAAGAGCCATCACTTCGCCCACAATGCCGGTCACCGGACCACCAACGGGAACCACACTGGTATCAGTAGTCACCTCAAACACGCGCAAGGTACTCCCAAGCACCACCGTACCAAGGTCAATCGGCCGACTGAACGTCAAGGGAAAAGGCGCCACAGTGGACCAGCCATCAAGTGCATTGAGCGCCTCGACCGGATTGCCAAGATCAACAGCACCTTCGGTGGTGGGGATGTTCAAGGTCCCGTCAAGGGACCCTGCGAACAAGATGTCGTTGGGAGTGGGGAGATTGCCAGTAGACGGACTGTAGACCACAACCGTGGGCTTCTCGTCCTCCGAAATCGAGGTCGGCACACCATCCGAACAACTCGCGAGCAAGCCGAGGGCACATGCCAAGGGAAAGAAATGATTCATAAGTACTCCAAGAACACCACGCTTGTGGGGGTTGACAGAAGACGCGCGACAGGGAGGATTGTGAGAACTGGAGACAAACTCCGCAAGCTCACCCCTCGCGTAGGCCTCTAGAAGGAAGAAACCGGCACTTCCCAGGATGAGCCCGGGGGTGCATGCTCGTCGCAGGGATCGCGGTGGGTTCAACCCTTGGCCTTTGCCATCTCCATGTCCTTTCAGCACGCTGCTCTTGGGCAGCTCGTCGAGGAATTCAACTAGCCGAGGGACTTTGTACTTGGCCAGGTTCTCACGACAGTACTCCTGAGCTGCTTCCGCGCTCAAAGTCATGCCCGCATTCAATACGATGAAAGACTTGACGGTCTCGCCATACTCCTCATGGGGCACGCCGATGGTCGCCGCCTCAAGGATCGCCTCGTGGGCAACCAAGACTCCATCCACCTCGTCGGGGAACACCTTGAAGCCAGAGCAGTTGATCATGTCCTTCTTGCGGCCAACGATCTGGAAGTAGCCTTCCTCGTCCATGGTGGCCAGGTCGCCCGTATGCATCCACCCATCCCGAATCGAATTAGCGGTCTCGTCGGGGCGGCCCCAATAGCCCTTCATCACCTGAGGCCCTTTGACGATCAGTTCGCCCTCTTCCCCCTGGGGCACATCTTGGACCCCAGTCTCGATGTCCACAATCCGCGCGTCCGTGTCCGCCACGGGAATCCCCACCGAACCCGGCTTGCGGACCCCATTGAGCGGATTGCAGTGGGTCACGGGCGAGGTCTCGCTCATGCCGAAGCCCTCGACAATCTTGGACCCCGTCATGCTCTCGAACTTCTGCATCACATCCGGAGGCAGAGGCGCAGAGCCACTGAAGCAGTACTTGATGCTTGAAACGTCCGTCTGCTCGATTCCGGGGAAGTTGTTCAGTCCGTTGAACAGAGCCGGCACACCGGGGAACAGGGTGATCTTGTGCTTGACGATCGCCTTGACCACAGAAGGGAGGTCCCGCGGATTGGGCAGCAGCACCATGCAAGCGCCAGAAGCCATGCCCCAACCCATGCAAACACTCATGCCAAACACATGGAACAGGGGCAGCGCAGTCATCAACACCTCTTGGCCATACTCAACGCCTGTGAACCAGCCATCGATCTGCTGAATGTTGCTGCTCAGGTTCTTGTGGGTCAGCATGGCGCCCTTGGAAGGGCCTGTTGTTCCGCCCGTGTACTGCAGCGCAGCCACTTGATCCCAATCGAAGTCGGGACGCGGAACAGGACCGCTGGCGTCTTTGATCATGTCCTTGAAGCGAATCATGTCCGCCTCAGGAGCAACCTTGGCCCAGCGAGGCGGGTCCTGCTTCTTGAGCTTCAATGGCGCCAGGAAGTTCAACGGGAAGCGCAGGTAACCTGGAATGGAAGCCACTACCCATCTCGTTGGTGCAAGTTCCGCGCGCCGATCCTTGATAATGTCGTCCCAAATAAAGTCGGCGGTCACGGCCACTTCACAGCCAGAATCCTTCCACTGATGCTCGACCTCACGAAAAGTGTAGAGCGGGTTGGTCATCACAACCTCTGCCCCCAACTGCAAAGCTGCCAGATAAGAGATTGCCGCCTGAGGAATGTTCGGCAGCTGAATCGCAATCCGAGTCCCCATCTTGACTCCGAGCTTGGAGAACCCGATGGCGCACTTGTCGACTTCAGCACCGAGTTCTGTATAGGTCAGTTTGCAGTTTAGAAAGACCAGCGCGGGCCTATCCCCAAAGCGCTCGACTGTCTGCCGAAAGATCTGAGGTATGTTGAGCTTCGAATAATCGATCGCCGTCGAAACACCCTCGTCATAGTTCACATGCCAGTCTCGCTGTTCCATAGATCTCTAATCGCCTCCGTAATGGTTGCCGTCAAGCATAGGGTCAAGAACCCCCCTGGGGAAAGAGCCACCCCCCCCGGGGCATGCTCACAATCCCCCCATGTACGCGCTGATCAAGTTCTACGGGCAGGCCCTGATCCGGTCCTTTTACCAAGTCCGCTCCTCAGGACCTGCGATCAAGGACCAGGGTGCCATGATACTTGTGAGCAATCACTCCGGAGGCCTGGTGGACGGCGGCTTGATCTGGTTTGTCTGCCAGCGCAACCCACGTTTCATCGGAAAGTACACCCTCTTCAAGATGCCCATCCTGGGGCGAATTGTGAAAGCCACCGGCGCGATCCCTATCTACCGGAAAAAGGACAAGGTGGACACCAGCAAGAACAAGGGTTCCTTCGACGCAATTCATGCGGAACTCGGGCAGGGAGGTACCATCGGCATGTTCCCGGAAGGCGAGGGTGGCAGCTCCCCGTTTCTGCGTCCATTCAAGACCGGAGCCGCGCGCATGGGTCTCGGTGCCCTGGCAGTGAAAGACTGGAGCCTGGATCTGCGCATCCAACCGGTGGGCATCTACTATGCCGACAGGGATCGCTACCGCAGCAATCTCTTTGCCTGGAGAGGAGATCCCATAAGCTTCGACCACCTGCGCGATCTTTACGAGCAGAGCCCCATCGAGGCGGCGAAAAGGGCTACCGAAGAAATCCGCGCGGCCCTGACCAAGTGCGTGGTGCAGTACGAATCCCCTGAAGAGGCTCCAGCCATGCTCATGGCTGCGGAACTCATTCCGCACAAGGGTCGCCTCCTGCCCGAACGCATCCATTCCTGCGTTGCCGGCATGCGGCGCCTGAGAGAAATTGCGCCAAGTCGGGCAAGAACTCTCAGGGATGGCCTCAACAAACTGTCGACTGAACTCCAACAAGTCGGTATTCACGCCAACGATCTGGACAACCGCCCGGGACTGAGTGCAACCATCCGTGCAGGCGTGTTGCTGGCATCATCCTTCCTGCTGCGTTGGCTGATCTGGGCTGCCTGGTTACCAGTGATCGTGCCTGCACAAGTCATATCACGCCGTAACGCTCCAGCAGACAAGGTGGTCACCTTCACGATTATGGGAGCGTCTTTCGTCTCACCGCTGTGGCTGCTCGGTAGTGCCCTCTGGTTGGGTTCAAAGTACGGGGCCACGGCCAGTCTGGTCACGGGGCTGGGCCTGCTCTTGGCCGCATTCTCCGCAGCCCCGGTACACGATATCTTTCTACGCAACCAGGCCACCCTGCGCGCGCGCTTCGAAGGCGGGGCTCGGGGTGAACGCAACCTGCGATTGCTGGCCCTGCGTGACCACCTCAAGAAAACCTTGACCCGCCGCTCCAGTGCTTTCGAGCGGCTCAAACTCCAGCAAGACACCCCAGCCTGATGGAGTTTCCAAGCCCCGGCCAGCACAAGTCCTTCGTTGCCTTTGAAACCCACCTGCAGGCCTGCGCACGGGAACTGCGAGAGGAAATTGAACTGGACAAGACCCTCGCTGGACAGACAGGCCCCTTCGGCTGGCCCCTGACCTTGCAAGGGCATGAATTGGACAACCGTTTCGCAATGCACCCCATGGAGGGCTGGGATGGAACCACCACGGGTCGCCCCAGCGAATTGACCCTGCGTCGCTGGCGAGCCTTTGGGAGGAGCGGCGCTGCCATGATCTGGGGGGGCGAAGCCTTTGCAGTGACCCCCGAGGGTCGGGCCAACCCCAGGCAACTCGCCTTGCTCAATGAAGCCCACACGGCTCAAGATCTGAGCCTCTTGATCGAGGCGATTCACAAAGGCCGGGTCGATTCAGGACTCGATCCTGAAGGTGCATTCATCGGACTGCAAATGACCCACTCCGGACGCCATGCACAACCCACCAAGGAGCCTCGGCCGATCCTCGCCGCCCACGCAACCTGGCTGGATGAATACACCGATGTCCCACTATCCACGACACTGATCAGAGACGATGAACTTGAGGCCTTGATCCAGTCCTATGTTCGTCTCGCGACCCTCGCACAAGCAGCAGGCTTTGACTTCGTCGACATCAAAGCCTGCCACGGTTATCTGGTGCATGAGTTGCTCGGAGCTCGCTCGCGCCCGGGACCGTTCGGGGGTGATTACGCCGGACGCACGCGATTCCTGATGGAGACCATCGCAGCCATCCAACGCGCATGCCCTGATCTGGGTATCGGTGTACGGCTCTGTGCAGGAGATGTCTTTCCCCACAAGAACAATGCCGATGGCAGCCCCGGCCAGCCACTCGATCCAACGCCCTACCTGCCCCTCAAACACGGCTGGGGCATGGACCTTGAAAATCCCACCAAACCAGATTCCAGCGAAGCGGAACAACTGGTTCGAGACCTCTACGCCTGCGGCGTGAAGCTGATCAATGTGACTCTGGGATCGCCCTACTCATGCCCGCACCTACAGCGCCCATCCAGCTATCCGCCCGTGGATGGCTACCCACCCCCTGAAGATCCTCTGCTCTCGGTATTGCGCCAGGTGCAGATCACGCGCCGGATCAAGGCCGCCTGCCCCCACGCGGTCGTGGTGGGGACCGGCTACACCTACCTGCAGGAATGGTTTCCGTACCTGGCTCAAGCTGAATTGCGCCGGGGATCAATCGACCTTGTAGGCCTCGGCAGAATGGTCCTTTCATACCCTGAATTTCCTCTCGACCTGCTCGCTGGGCGGGATATTCAACGAACTCGTATTTGTAGAACTTTCAGCGACTGCACCAATGGGCCACGCCTGGACCTCGTCTCTGGCTGCTACCCGCTGGACAGAGAATACCGACAAAGCGAGAATGGGCAGCGTCTGAGAGAACTCAAGGCTCAACAAGCTGCCAGTCAGCCCCGCAAGTCCTGACCCCAAACCACCCCTGATCCTATGCACCGAATTGCCGCCGCCCTTATTTCCTGTTCACTCCTGGCCTGTGCATCCCCCACTCTCGATGTGGGTGTGAACTATGGCCAGTACTCACTCGACGGCAACCTTGGGTTTGGTTCCGGTGGGGTCAGCGGCGTGACCCCCTTGGATGGAATAGGGCTGGGAGAAGACGACAATCCGGTGGGGATCACTGCAACAATCGGACTTGGAAGTCCCATGCTGGTGTTTTCCGCCACGACACCCTCATTTGAAGGGGATGGAACCCTGAGTGCCGACATCGACATTGACGGGACTGTCATCAACGCGGGGGCCAATGTGCACTCCCAATTGGAAGTGGGCATGCTGCAAGGACTCCTGCTCTTTGAGATGGTCCCCGGTTCGACGATCGATCTTGCCCTTGGCCTGGGCGTCAATATGCTCGATCTATCCGGGAACTTTACCGAGGACGGGACAGGCACCGAGGTGGTGCTGGACCAGGCACTGCCAATTCCTGTTCTGGCCGGGCGTGTTGGAGTCGAGGCGGGACCGGTTGGGCTCTCGGCCTTGGTTACCTGGATCGGCATCTCCTATGAAGACAACGACCTGGATGCCATGGACTTGGACCTGCGGGCAGAGATGGGGCTCTTTGGACCCATGGTCGGCTACGCTGGCTACCGGAACACCTCCCTTGACATCTTCTATCAAGACGAGGCTGATTTCGGAAAATTTGACGTGACCATCAGTGGCATGTATTTCGGTATTGGAGCGTCCTTCTAGGAACCGAGACCAAGCCCTTCAAGAGCGAAACAGGGAGAGAGGCAATGGCGCGCCTCAGAGATGCGCCCAATACACGCGGGAGGACTCTGTGAACGCGTCCACCCCTGAACCACCGGGGCAGCCTGCCCTCAGGAACGGCGCAGAGTCGCCAAGACCGCAATTGCCATAGCCGCCAGCCCGGCCAATCCCCAAGGACCTAACTTCATGTGCACGGTCCAGGCACTGGCGCAACTAGCCACCAGCGCGGTGGGCACCAACAAGCTGTTCCAGATCCATCGCGTGCGACCTTTGGGGACATCATCGCCCAAGACTCGTCGACTGTTCATCAAGAGCACAAAACTCCAATAGGCCAGAGGCAGCAAGATCATGCCGAAATTGGAGGTTGGCACAGCCAACCAGGCACGCGCCTTGCCAGTCCAAACAAAAGGACCCAGTGCTCCCAGGCCAGCGACAATAGTGCCCCAGCGGAATGCAACTCCTCCGGGCTGCTGACGGAAGGCCACAGCGAAGGCCAGCCCGCTGATCAACATCAATACGATGACCGTGGAGACGGCCATTGCCAACACGCCAAAACCAAAAACCATGTGCGCGGTGGCGTAACCGGTCAGAGGTTCAAGAGCTCGGGCCAGGGCAAAGGTGTCGCGCTTCTCCAACATGGAAGCCAGTCGCCGATCGGGCTCGGGCACCAAGTTCATTGCCAACCCAACGCGCTCGAGGAGTTCCGCTTCGCTCAAGCCCGCACGCGCACTGCTGGCGATGCTGTGTTCTTCATACTGGGCGGTGCCTGCCCCAAAGCCTTCCTTGATCGCGTTGTCCAAGCGATCGAGATACGCGCCTCGTCCCACGGCAACGCTCACGTCCGAAACCAACTCCTGATCCACGCGAGCATGAAAGCGATCCGCCGAGGCCACCACGATACAGCCAGTGGCGAACACAAAGGGGATCAGCAGGCCGGTGGCAAGATCAAAGACCGCCAGGTTGCGAAAAGAACGGTTCCATCCACGCCTCAACAAAGAACAGGGCATCAGAAAGGTCATGTTGATGCCCACAGCGGTTGCGGCGGCAGCGATCAAGACCTCTTGCTGCTGACGCACGATAATGCCGCTCCAAAGATCAGGAAATTGGGCCGCCGCCAATTCGGCAGCGTAGGCGGGAGCCGGCTGGCTAAGAAGGTCCAGGTTGGGAATGAACCCCGCAAAAACTTGGCTCAAAGACATTCCGTCACTACGCGAGAGCAAGACCCAAGCGACTCCAAAGAAGGCCAGTACGATCAGGCCCACCAGTACCCGCAAGCCTAACTCCACAATTCGCACACCACGGCCTCCGCGGCCATAAGCCCAAACCACGACCAGTGCGAGGCTCAAGACGGAAAGACAAGTGATCACAGTCAGGGCATCGCCCTTCAAACCGGGCAACAGGTTCTGCTCTACTGCCGCGGTGGCAAGAGAAAACTGGGGCAGAGCCCAAACCACATTGGCCAGCATGACCGCCCCGAGCCAGCCCCAAGCCAGAACCGGGCTGACCCGGTCCTTGAGCAAGGTGAACGGGTTCTCGCCTGTAGTCAGGGTGATCCAAGAAATCGCGCCCAGGGCGATGACGCCGAGGGCCATGGCGAATACCTGCACCCAAAGGAAGTTGGTGCCGGTCAGCACGCCCAAGTAAAGGGCCGCAGCCAGTGATCCTCCCCCCAGGGTGATGGCGCTCTGCAGCCAACCCGGACCGGAGAGGCGGATGAAAGCGCCCAGCAAGGGCAGACGGCCGCGATCGCGTGCGTCATCGAGCAGCGCTTCTTCACGGACAACATTGGGGGATCGATTCGTCATTGGAGGAGCTCTCATCCTATCCTTAGCAGCACGCGATGAACTCCAATCCCTCCGATCCTTCCTCGCCCGCCATAGATCCTCTGACCGCATTCGGCGACCCGAAGGGCTCTGCTGCCCCTGCGCGCATCGCCCTGGCCGCGGCTCACGTGGCCATGAGCGAAGGCTACAGCAAGGTTGACGGCGACCCAACTCCACACATCGATTGGGCCCAGACCATGACCCTGCGACGGCAACTGGACGCTCTGGGGTTTGGTATCGCGGAGGCCATGGACACAGCTCAACGCTATGAGTTGGGCTGGGATGTGGCGCAACGATTGATCGAGGAGACCGGGCAACTGGAGTTGAGCAACGGTTTCGTAGCAGGCGCAGGCGTCGATCATCTCGTGAATCCCAAGAGCCCCGATGAGATCGCCGAGGGTTGGACCTTTCAATGCGGGCGTATCCAAGAAGCCGGGGGCATGCCAGTGCTTCTCTGCATCCCCGAACTCTCCTCACTGGCGCACGACGAAGACGAATTTGTGGGCGCCTACGCCAAGGTCATTGAAGCCCACCCAGGTCCGCTCCTGATCCACTGGCTGGGCCCCGCCTTTCACCCGGGGCTCGCCGATTACTTTCCGGGAGACACCTTCCTGCGCATCATGGCCCTCGACCCCAACAAGGCAATAGGCTGCAAGCTCTCCCTGCTCGACGCAGACTTCGAACGCCAAGTCCGTCAGACCCTGCTCGGCTCGGGCCAGATCGTCCTCACCGGCGACGACTTCAACTACCCCGAACTGATCCTCGGTGAATCCCAGGAACCCCTGGGCGAGATCGATTTTCTTCATCGCAGTTATCCCATTGGCGACTTTTCCCACGCCCTTCTCGGCGTCTTCAATGCAATCGCACGCCCGGCCTCACGTGCCCTCGCCTTCCTCGCCGCAGGGGACACCACCCGCGCTTATCAAATCCTCAAGGCAACCGAACCCCTCGCACGCATGTTGTTCGAACCCCCCACCTGCAACTACAAGACCGGCCTGGCCCACCTTGCGTGGCTCGACGGCCGCCAACCCAACTCCATGCTCCCTTTTCACGTGGAACGACTGCGATCTCGGGAACACTTGGAACGCATCGCCAAGGCAGCTGCAGAGTGCGGGGCCCTGGTGGATAGCTAACAACCGGATTCGCATTTGCCAAATCCAGCAAAACACTGCATAAGGTAGTCCATGAAGACCAAAATGCCCCTCCTCTTCATGGCCCTCCTGGTGGGCATGGCCTCCATTCCCACCAACGACGATCCCATGTCCCTGGCGGCGATGCAGTTCAAGCAGAGCTTGACAGCAAAGCAACAAAGCAAACTCTGCTTCCCCTATCTCAGCGACGAGCGAGCCAATTGGCAGGTGCTTCCCAACGGAGTAGCGGGCGTGCGCTTGGAAGCGCTGCAAAAGGAGTCTCGCGAGGCCTTGGATGAGCTGCTCGCAACTGTGCTTTCCACCAAAGGACTCGAGACCATCGACACAGTGCGTCTGCTGGAAAGCATCTTAGCTGAAAGGGAAACTGCGGCGGGCAGGCCCAGTTCATTCCATGGCGCCGAGCGCTATTTCGTCACGCTCTATGGAGACCCCGAGGGAAGGAAGGCTTGGGGCTGGCGGTTCGAGGGACATCACCTCTCCCTGAATGTGACCCACAAGAACGATTCCTGGACCAGCGTTGCACCCTTTTATGTAGGCAGCCAGCCAGCACATGTGCAAGAGGGAGAACATGCGGGTCTGCGCTTGATGGGAGCTGAAGACGACCTGGCCCGCAGTCTGTACACCAGCCTGAATACTGAACAGCAAGAACAAGCAACGCTCTCAGGGTCCCAACCATCCAACGTGATCATGCTTCCCAGGCGCAAGACCATCGATGATCGTGGTGGAATCTCCTGGTCAAAACTCAACAAGAAGCAGCGACAGATCCTGACTTCCATCCTCGACCTCTGGCTCACCCGGCGTACTGAAGACCTCGCCACGGTTCGCAACAAGCGCCTGCGCGCAAGCCAACTCGACCAACTCTCCTTCGGCTGGATCGGTTCCCCCGAATCCGACGCTGGTCACTACTGGCGCATTTTTGGCGCGGGCCTGACGATCGAACATAGTGCACCCGCCTCCGACCCAGATCATGTGCACACACTCTGGCGGGACGAGCGAGGTGATCTGGGTCAAGGTCAAGAGTAAATCACAAGGTGATCACCTTCTCCGCCCGTTCCAGTTCGCGCACGATCGTGTCCATGTCCGAGAGTCGGCCCACCGCGAGATCCACGCCAAGAGCCTCTACACAGGTTCCACAGGGAAGCAACTCCACGCCCCGCTCCTCCAATGCGCTCAGTTCTCCGAGCAGGGCACTCGACCGATCCAATAGTCGAGTCCCCGTGTTGTAGAACAGAATCGCGTCAAGGTCTTGGATCACGATGATCTTGCGCAGGAAGGTGCCGAGGATTTTTTGGCCCAGGGTTTGATCCCCGTGGCCCATCTGGTCTTGATTGAGCAGGATGATGGTCTTCATGGTCGCTGTCTGGCTGGAGGAGGTCCCGGGCCAACGAAATCATAGCCCGAGGGCTCCCCATGCAGCCGCTACTGTCTCCACATGCGGATAGATGCCCACCAGCACTTTTGGTCCTATGACCCGGTCGCTTACGACTGGATCGGTCCGGGGATGGAGGTATTGGCGAGGGACTATCTTCCAGAGCAACTCGTGCCTGAGCTGAAGACCTATGCCATTGACGGTGCAATCAGCGTTCAAGCGCGGCAAGACGAGGCTGAAACGAGTTGGTTACTGGAGTTAGCAAAATCCTCACCCCAGTTGCTGGGCGTGGTTGGCTGGACCGACCTCTGCGCCCCGAACATTGAAGAACGCCTCAGCGACCTGGCCAGGAATCCTCTGCTCGTAGGCTTGCGCCATGTACTGCAAGACGAACCAGATGATCGCTTCATGTTGCTGCCAGAGTTCCAGGCGGGAATAGCTTGCCTCGCGCAACACAACCTCGTGTATGACCTGCTCTTGTATCCGCGTCATCTGGCTCCTGCTCTTGAGCTGGTGGATCTCGCCCCGCAACAGTCGTTCGTTCTGGACCACCTGGGCAAGCCCTGCATAAAAGCGGGAACGCTCGAACCCTGGTCCAACGACCTTGAGCAACTCGCCCGGCGCACCAATGTGACCTGCAAACTTTCTGGTCTTGTGACGGAGGCAGACTGGGCGACCTGGACGCTGAGCGACCTCACCCCCTACCTGGACAAAGCTCTCGCAGCCTTCGGCCCAGAACGCCTGATGTTTGGCTCCGACTGGCCCGTTTGTACCCTTGCGGGCACCTATCAAGAGGTGCGGGACGCCGTGACCACCTGGGCTGAAACCCTTTCCCCCTCCGAACAAGCCGCGATCTTTGGCGGGACCGCCGAACGCATATATTTGACCCAAGCCCCATGCTGATTCTCTCCTGCACTGCTCTCATCTTCATGGGTGCGCTCTCCCCGCCCCAAGACCCAGAGCAACGCACCCCGCGCGCATTGATGATCTTCATCGACGGCTTCGTTCCCGCGGCCATCGCCAGCACGGACACACCGACCCTGGACCGCCTGATGCAGAAAGGCGCCTGGAGCCTGCGGGCCAGAGCCGAAAGCACGACCATCAGCGGATCCGGTTGGAGCACCTTTCACACGGGCGTGCACTGGGACAAGCACGGCATCCCTGACAACAATTTTGCCACACCCAAGACGGACAAGTACCCATCGATCCTCAAGCTGCTGAAGCAGAAACAACCCGATGCGGTCACCGCCTGCGCCCAATCCTGGAAGCCCATCCAAAAATTTCTGGTCGCCCCCGCCGAACCAAGTCACAGCGGCTTCTACGACTACTACCAGTTCAACAAGGACTACTTCGACGAACGCAGTTGCGATGACCTCTGCGTCACCTACCTGCAACCCCTACTGGGCCGCGAACCCCTTGACCTGACCATCATGATGTTCGGTGAACTTGACGGTGTGGGGCATCTGGACGGGAACCGCCACTACCACGCCGGAGATCCGGACTACCAACGCATGCTGCACATGGTGGACACGCGCCTTGGCCGCTTGATCGCCAGCATCGAGAGCCGCCCCAGTTATGCCTCTGAGGACTGGCTGATCGCAATCACGGCGGATCATGCCGGGTCCCAGAGAGGAGGCCACGGGCGCAACATCCCCGAACACCGGGAAATGCCCATGATCCTCAGCGGAGGAACCCTCGTCCCCGGCGAAATCTGGCCGCCCCCCAGCGCTGTGGATCTGGTGCCCACGGTCCTTTCCCATCTCGGCATCAAACCGGATCCTGCCTGGGGCCTCGACGGCCGCACGCTCGCCACATCAGCAACCAAGAAGCCGATCACCGCCATTGGGATCAACCTGATCTACAACGGCGGAGGCGAAGAAGACCGCCCCTTCAACGGTTTCGTCGGACAACCGGACGCATCCATCGCCGGTTGGGAAGATCCGGGCTGGATGTCCCTGATCGCCTACGGTGCCGAGGGCTTCCTACCCGTGTTCAATTATCCAAATGCCTCCGTAGGCCGCGGGTTTTTCGCCGCGAACGACACCAAGAACGGAGCACGCATGGAACAGACCATCGATTTGACTCCAATCAAGGATGCGTTCATTCAAGGCTGCAACTTCAAGCTCTCGGCCTTGCTTGGAAACCGCGGCCCGGATGGAGACAGCCTGCGCGTGCATCTGACCTTTCTCAACGACAGGGAGGAACGCCTTGAGACCGCCGAATTGCAAACCCTCACAAAGGGGCAGCGCAGAGGAGCCACGTGCATGCGCTACGCTCAAGCCCTGGGGCTCGTCCCTCCAGATGCTGTCAGCGTAAGGGTGACCGTCGAAACCCCACGCCGCGGTGGAACCCACGGGGGCTTCGCGGACAACATCGTGTTGATCCTGCAGAACTAGACCGGAACCACAATGCTCCAACTCTCAACCGATCCCAAGATCCTGAATGACTGAGAAATCGTTCGCAAAGGTGAAGAGAACAAGCCAGATACCCTACTGAGGGCTTCGCCGCCTGCCTACGCCCCGCCACCCTTGAACATCTCGCGCATGGCGCCAAGGCTGCCCAAAGCGGCGCTGGATTCGAAGGGCAGGAAGACAGTCTTGTCACCGCCGCTACCCACACCAATCTCGGATAGAGTAGAGAGATACTTCATGGCAATCAGATAGTCTGCGGGGTTCATCTGCTCCCGCTCGAGTGCACTCGCCACCACGGCAATCGACTCCGATTCCCCCTGGGCTATCAGAATGCGGCTCTGACGAGTACCTTCGGCCTCTGCAATCAGTGCGCCCCTTTCCCCCTCAGCCTTCAAGATCTTTGACTCCTTGATACCTTCAGCTTCGAGGATCGTAGCGCGGCGCTCGCGCTCGGCGCGCATCTGCATTTCCATGGCTTCACGCACTGTGGTCGGGGGATCGATATCCTGCACCTCGACGCGATTGACCTTGACACCCCATTTGTCGGTTGCGTCATCGAGAACCGTGCGCATCTTGCCGTTGATTTCATCCCGTGATGTCAAAGTCGCGTCGAGGGCCAACTCACCGATGATGTTCCGGAGAGTGGTCTGTGCCAGTTTCTCAATGGCATTGGGCAGGTTGTTGATCTCGTAGACCGCGCGCCGGGGGTCGGTGACCTGATAGTACAAGAGCCCGTTGATCTCGATTACCACATTGTCCGCGGTGATCACCGACTGCTTGGGAAAATCAAAAACCTGCTCGCGCATGTCCACAGTGCGTGAATGCTGCTCGCGCACCATATCAATGCCCTTCAAGTTGGTGATCCGGGTGCGCCACAGGATGGGGCGGGGCCTGTCGATCAGAGGAAAGATCAAATTCAAGCCAGGCTCCAGAATCCGCCGGAACTTACCCAAGCGCTCGATGACCATGGCCTGGGACTGATTGACGATCTTGAGGCCAAGCGCGGCTCCGACAAGGACGACAACGACAAATGCAATGACAACAGGTTCCATGGGATTCTCCGGTAAGCTCGTTGGGGTAGAAACTATGGCCGCGCCGGGTGGGACGACCGCTAAGTGAGTTGATTGGGGTCAGTTCTGGGCTTGTACGTGAACCGTGTTGCCGTCAATGGTCACGATTCTGACCTCTGCGCCTGTTTCAAAGCCCTCTTCTGCGGAAGCCCGCCACTCCTCCCCGCGAATCTTGATCCTACCGAGGGATGGCGGACTGATTGCCTCGGTCACGATCGCAGACTGGCCTTTGAGAGCCTCCACGTTGGACGGCACGCCTCCCANNNNTCCCAGGACATGAGGGTCTCCGGTTGAAGGAGTTCGATTAGTTGCTCAAAGAATCCCGGAGATTCCGAGGTTTGAAAGTCAATGGCCATGGTTGTTGTTGCTAAGTCAAAAAAGGGGCAGAATCATGCCGACTCGGCGAAAGCGCATCATAAGCTGCAAGGAGGGCACCCCCTCTGGATACAGCCCGCTGCCACCCTAAGAACACCTGCGAGCCCCTGGTACGCATGCGAATTGCCCTTATTGCAGTTCCCTCTGCGAAAATCCAACAGGTGCAGCGACATGCCTGGGACCCCCCAGCGCCCCGCCCCAAGGCGACATCTGTTAGGGTGCACAAGCCACCCCCCGATTCCCCCTTGAAGCACTCGCAAACCGATCTACCCCTACCCCTTGAGGCATGCGCGATCCAAGTGCATGGAAACGACCATGTAGCAGTGGCACGGCGAGACCTCGAGGCGGGCCAGCAGATCAAACTCTCCGACGATCGCACGATCCAGCTGACTGTCGCCGTCCCACCAGGACATCGCTTTGCCCTACACGAACTACCCACCGACACCAGTGTCCTGCAATACGGATCGCCCATAGGAACCAGCACCGGAATCGCCGAAGGGGAATGCTTGACGCGAAAGAACCTGCGTCATGAGGTTCCGCTGGTGCGCGCAATTCCAAGCGACCTCTCGAACCCCGCCCCCACCCCCCTTTCACCCCAAGAGGCTGGCACATTCCAGGGTTTCAGACGCCCCAACGGTACCGTAGGCCTGCGCAACTTCGTACTAGTGGTCCCAACCAGCATGTGCGCCAGTCACGAAGCACGCGAGATTGCAACCCGCGCGGAATACACCCTGCTGGATCGCGAACGCCACCCGGGCATAGACGGAGTGATCGCTCTGCCCCATGGACGGGGTTGCGGCAACAACGATGGAGATCCCACGGAATACCTGCTGCGTGTGTTGCGCAACTACGCCGCACATCCCAATGTGGGCGCGGTCCTGTTCATTGGTCTAGGCTGTGAAAAAACGGGCCTTAGCGCATTTAAGACCTATCTCAAGGGTCACGGTGGCCTTGGTTGGAACAAACCCAGCGCGAGCTTCTCGATCCAAGATGTGGGTGGCACGCGAACTGCGGTTGAGCGGGGCCTGAAAGAAGTCGAAGTCCTACTCGACTCAATCAAGGGCGCTACTCGCGAGGCAGTGCCTCTGGGCGAACTCACCCTCGGGGTCAAGTGCGGGGGATCCGACGGATTCAGCGGCCTCTCTGCCAATCCAGCCCTGGGCGAGGCCGTGGACCTCTTGATCCGGGCCGGTGGCACAGTGCTGATAACGGAAGTACCCGAGTTCTGCGGCGCCGAACACCTCTTTGCTGCCCGCGCCAAGAACGCCAGCGTGGCTACGGAGATTCACAACGCAGTAGATTGGTATCGCGAACATGCCGCCAGCGTGGGCGCGCGTCTGGACGAAAACCCAAGCCCCGGGAACATCGCGGGCGGACTGCTCAACATCACGATCAAAGCTCTAGGTGCAATGGCCAAGAGTGGCAGTACCCGCGTGGAAGGAGTCACGGACTATGCAATTCCACCCACAAGCAAGGGTCTTTGGTTGATGCAGGGGCCGGGCTATGATCAAGAGAGCACCCCGGGTCTGGTGGCCGCTGGTGCACAAGCCGTCATTTTTACTACGGGCCGCGGAACCACCATCGGCAACGCGATTGCCCCGGTGCTCAAGCTGGCATCCAACACGCCGGTGTTCGAAAAAATGGGCGAGGACCTGGATCTCTCCGCCGGAGGCATCATCGATGGCACCGAAACCGCACCCGAAGTGGGTCTGCGAATTCTGGAACATCTACGCCAGACCGCATCAGGCGAGGTCCTCGCCCGCGCTGAAGAAAACGGGCACCGCGAGTTTGGTTTTTGGGGCGGCGCAGCGGTCAGCCTCTAACAGAACAAATTCGATGAGCAATACGACCCGCGCCTGTGCCCTGGTGGCCCCCCACTCGTTCAAAGTAATCGAGATCCCCTTGCCCCCCATGGGACCCAAGGATCTGCGCGTGACTCCCCAGGCGGTCGGCGTCTGCGGCACAGACTTTCACATCGCGGACGGCGCAGGAAACTACAACCTGACCCCGAGCGGCGAACCAATTCCCTTGTCCCAAGAAGCTCAGATCCTGGGCCATGAGATCGTGGGCAAGGTTGTCGAAATCGGTTCTGCAGTCCACGACATCCAAGTAGGTCAATCTGTGGTTCTGGACCAGGGCCTATCCTGTATCAGCCACTACCGCACGAACCTTTGCGAATACTGCTCAAGCGGAGCCAGCCACCAGTGCGAGACTTACACGGAATACGGCATCACCGGTTTGGCAGGAGGTTTCTCCGAAGAGCTGATCGTGCCCGCCATCAATGCCTTGGGGACCAACGGCGTGCGCAGCCCATCAGAATGCGCCCTGACCGAACCCTTGGCATGCATGCTGCACACGACCGGCATGCTGAACGAAGCCCGCCAGCGCTACACCCTCAAGAGCAAAGACGCGGCCAGCCGTGTGCACACAATCCTGATCATGGGCGCGGGTCCCGCTGGCTTGCTCATGACCCAGGTACTGCGCGGCGCCCTGGGCTTCGAGGGTACGCTGCTGGTCAGCGAGCCAAACCCTTACAAACGCGCTTTGGTCGCATCCTTCGGCGCCGAGGTCTGGGACGCGAATGAGCCTGGTATCGAGGACTGGGTCCAGGAAAAATCAGGCGGCCGAATGTTGGAGTGGGCTTTTGAGGCTTCTGGCGTTGGCTCAGCCTTCGCCAGCATGCCCCGGCTCTTGCGCAAACAGGCCACGGTGATCAAGTACGGCATCGGCCACCAGGGCGAAGGCCTTGAGTTGCTCAACGACTTCCATTGGAAGGAGCCCACTTTTCTCATGCCCGTAGGTGCCTCCAGTCCCTTTGACGAAGATGGCCGCGCCACCTACTACCGCCAGGCCCTTGAGTGGATCGAGTCCGGAGAGGTGCAAGTAGAGCCCCTCATCACCCATCGCTACGCAGGACTCGAACAGGTCCCGCAAGCTCTCGGAGATGATCACAAGGATGCGAGTTATGTCAAAGGCATCGTCGAGTTCCAGGTCTAATTCATGCGCCTCTCCCTCTTCGTCACATGCGTGATCGATCAACTGTGTCCGACCGTGGGCGAAGCAACACTTGCACTGCTCGAACAGACTGGCTGCACCGTGGATTTCAACCCGCGCCAGACCTGCTGCGGCCAACCGGCCTGCAATGCTGGTTATGAGGACGAAGCGCGGCAGGTTGCGCGGCACACTCTCGATGTGCTTGAAGGCGACGACCCTATCGTGGTTCCATCCGGTTCCTGCGCGGCCCAGTTGAAACACTATGACCAGTTGTTTTCCGCTGATGATCCCGATCACGAGCGAGCCTTGGCCCTTGCGCCCCGGATACATGAACTCTCGGAGTTCCTGGTGGATCACCTGCACTACGACGCGAGCCATGTAGGTTTCGAGGGAAGCCTCACCTGGCACGATGCCTGCCACACCCTGCGCGACCTTGGCGTCAAGGACCAACCACGGCAATTGCTGGCTCAAGTCCCTGGCGTGAAACTGATTGAGGCTTCCGAGTGCGAAACCTGCTGCGGATTCGGAGGCACATTCGCAATCAAGCTGCCAGACCTTTCTGTAGCCATAACCGATCGCAAGCTGGACGAGATCGAGACCCTCGGGGTGGATGGAATCGTGTCCACCGATGCGTCGTGCCTGATGCAACTGGGTAGCCGACTTGCCAACCGCGGCTCCAAGATCCGCGCCCTGCATCTGGCGGAGATCCTGACTGCATGAGCGTGCCCAATAACAAAGCAATTCAGCACAACGCTCCCATCGCCCACCTCAAGGCGAACGACTTCAAGAGCGCCTCCCAGGCTGCCCTGCAAGACGCGCCCCTGCGACGAGCCCTTGCCAAGGCCACCGCCACCTTCAAGCAACGGCGGCTGGGAGCTCTGGAAGAAGTCGCCGACTGGGAAGCCCTGCGAACCCACGGACGCGCCATCAAGGACGAGACACTCAGCCGCCTGGACCATCACCTCGTACGTTTTGTGGATCAAGCAACAGCGCGTGGCACCCAGGTTCACTTCGCGGCAACGCGCGAAGAAGCCTGCACCTGGATCGCAGATCTGGCAGAGCGACTCGATGTCAAGACCGTGGTCAAGAGCAAGAGCATGACGACCGAGGAAATCGGTTTGAACGCGGCCCTGGAAGAGCGGGGCCTGCATCCGGTGGAAACCGATCTGGGGGAATGGATCATCCAACTCGCCAACGAGACCCCATCGCACATAATCGTGCCAGCGATCCACAAGTCCCGGGAGAGCGTGGCCAAGCTCTTCGAAGAGCGCCTGGGCGCGGAGCCCGATCTGGATGCGATCCGCTTGACCCAACTGGCTCGGGAAATCCTACGGGGCAGCTATCTGGAAGCAGAGCTCGGGGTCAGTGGCATCAACTTCGCCATCGCCGAGACAGGTTCATTTCTGGTGCTCGAAAACGAAGGCAACGCGCGCCTGACCACTAGCTTACCCCGAGTGCATGTGGCGATCATGGGCATTGAGAAACTCCTGCCTCGCTGGGAGGATCTGGAAACTTTCCTGCGCCTCCTGCCTCGCTCCGGCACGGGGCAACACCTGACCAGTTACCAATCGATCTTCACCGGACCCAAGCGCAACCCAGAGGATGAGGGCCCCGAAGAAGTTCATGTGCTAATCCTCGACAACGGCCGCAGCAAGATCCTCGATAACGATGTAACACGTGAGACTCTAGCCTGCATCCGCTGCGGTGCGTGCCTCAATGCGTGCCCCGTCTATGCCCAAGTGGGCGGCCACGCCTACGGTTCGGTCTACCCGGGCCCCATCGGCGCGATCCTCACGCCACAACTCGCAGGAAGCAAGGAGGCAGTGCCCCTGCCCGGGGCCTCAAGCCTTTGCGGCGCCTGCCGTGATGTGTGCCCGGTCAAGATCGATATCCCTCGTATCCTTCTGCACCAACGCAACGAGGTCACGCGCAAACTGCCCATGCACGCTCCCTTCGAACGACTGGCCATGAAGGTCTTCGCCCGCATGGCCCGCACCCCCGGACTCTGGCATGGATCCCTGACCCTGGCGCGCCCCTTCCTACGCTTCGCCGCAGGGTCGTCTCTGCCCAGCCGCGCCCTGCGCCGCATGATCCCACCACTCGCCGCATGGTCCAAGAAGCGAAGCCTGCCAGCCCCCGCGAGACATTCCTTCAGACAGCGATACCGAAGGAAGAACTCATGAGTCACAAAGCTGCAAACAAGGTACGCGCCACAGTGATGGACTCCATCAAGCACGCCCTGCGCAACGTCCCGGCCGCCCAATCGGCTCCGCCTCAGATTCCCGGGCGGCCGAACCCCATGGATTCGGTCAAAGACCTCACCCACGCCTTCCGCACGCGCCTGGAATCCGTAGGTGGTCAAGTACACCTTGTTCCGGACGCATGCGGCACCCGCGACCTCTTGCGCACTCTTGTGAAAAGCAATGATTGGCAGGAGATCGCCGTGACGGATAGCCCTTTGGTCGCCCAAGCAACCGACGAACTCGACGCCACGACCTTCCAAGGGTCCAAGGACATCGATCGATTGGCGTGCTGCAGCCTGGGTATCACGGGAGTCCAGCACGCAATTGCCGAGACCGGAACCCTGGTGCTCTTCTCCCATGCGGAGGCTCACCGCCTGACAAGCCTGCTGCCGCCGGTGCACATTGCTCTTGTGGATCAATCGCAGATCGTGCTGGGTTTGGGTGAAGCACTCTCCATCGCACACAAGGTGGACGGAGGGGAGCCTCCGCCCCTGGTCACGTTCATCACCGGCCCCTCGCGCACCGCAGACATCGAACTGACCATGGTCACTGGAGTCCATGGTCCACGCGAGTTGATCGTGATCCTGATCGCCCCCGACAGCTTCTGATGACCAGACAACCCAGGACTCTGGCGCTCTTGATCGGAGCGCTACTTGCCATCGGAGGCGCGGAGTTCATTGCCCGCCAAAGCACTTCCACCAGGCGTCATCTGCCCCGCACGCCGAACCTCACGGTGACCCTGCACCCGGAACAAGGTGATCTGTTCGGCATCAGCGGACCGTCCAGGCACACCACATCATCCCTCGGCTTGCGCGGACCTGAACCTGCTCCCACAGATGAAATGCACATTCTCTGCGTGGGCGGTAGCACGACCGCTTGCGAGTACCTGGACGATGACGAGACATGGCCACAACTCTTGAGCGCTACATTCGAGGACACGCCCACTTGGGTGGGCAATGCAGGCCTATCGGGACACCGCGCCCTCGACCATGTGACCCTGCTTGGAAAATTGCTCAACGAACTTGAAGACCTGGATGTGGTTGTTGTTCTGGCGGGAGTCAACGACCTTGCGATAGCCGCCGAGGGCCGAGACCTCCAAGACCCAATGCCCTTGTCCAAGGCCCAGCTCCAGCGGGTCTTTCACGCCCAACCCAAGAGCTTCTCCCTCTGGCCCCCCCAAGAAACCGCCATCAGCGGCTGGCTCCGATCCTTGCGCGCCGAACGCTGGGAAGTTGCGGCCCTGGAAGACCCCGTCGCAGGTTCCTACCAAACCAGACGGCAGGTCCGCGCGGATCTTCTACCCGCCAGTGCATCCATGCCGTCCCTTGACACAGCATTGCGATCCTATGAACAACACCTGACCTGGATCTGCCGGGCAGTTACGCGCCGGGGCATTCAACCGCTGCTGCTCACCCATCCGGTGCTTTGGTCCGCACAGCAAGAAGTCCTCGACGAACGTTGCTGGTTCGGCTGGTCCGGCGCGCCTCCCTGGAAAAGCCCGACCGCCTACATTCCTCTCGCAAGAATGGCCGAGGGCATGCACGCCTTCAATCGCAGCACCCGTGTTGTGGCCGCCCGGGAGAAAGCCATCTTGGTTGACCTGGACCACCTCAACTCCGACCCGGCCCTCTTCTACGATGACTGCCACTTCAACGAAGCAGGAGCGAGAGCTGTGGCCGAGGCCGTGGCCGAAACCCTGCTCAGCAGCACACCGGCTCTCTTTGAACGTTGATGGCTCCCTAGGGAGCCACCCATTCCGCAGCTGAATCCACGGCCAACTCCAATGCTTGAGCCATGGCCAAAGCAGTGGCCCCGATCATGGGACTGGTAATCGTGACGGTCTTGGTGATGGTCTTAGACCGGATCAGACGGAACTGGGAAGAAAGCTCAAGGTGCAAAACCACGCGAGCAACAGGGGCACTGCGGCGGTCCTCTTCCAAAGAAACCAGTTCACATGTGAGGACCAGGTCGTCTCCGAGAAAATCAGAAACCAGTCCACGCTCTTCAAACAAAGCCCGGCGCAGACTCCGCTCCAAGACACGCACCGGAGCCTCAACCCAATGGGTGTCCTCGTGCACAGTGAACTCCACGTCAGAGATGCGACGCACCAACCGATCAGACAAGTGCCTGGCAGCCTCCACCGACTCCAAGTGTAAGCTGACCTTGCTTGGTCTTGCACTTACGCTCTGGACCACACGGGTACGATCCAAACTGAACCAATGGACCGCTGGCGCAGGCGGAGGAACCAGATCCCCCACGCAGCCAACCAACAGAAAACCCAAGATCACAGAACTTCGCATCAGTCATCACTCCCTTCAAAGGGGTTGGTTTGGGTCCGGCCGCGAACAAGAGCAGCGGGATCATGTTCGAGTTGCCGCAGCAAGCTGGTCCAAGCAGAGAGAGACTGCTGCAGGCCACGCAGGGCGACACGAGTATCTCCGAGCAAGACGCGGGCGTCCGGACCCAGGCCATCAAGACCATCCGCTACTTTCGTCAGAGCGGCCACCAACCGTGGCAGATCGGCATCCGCCAGGGCAACCCGTGCAGACTCCGCCAATTGATCGACCGAAACCATGGCGCCGCCAATCGCGCCCTCCCCCCGTTGGGCCTGATTGGCGGCGGCCTCGATCGCCTCAGCTGTGCGGCTCAGATCAGCCAGGGTGTCACTGAACCCACGTTGCGCTGCGCCCAGATCCAACGCCTCAGCCTCGACCCGCCAGACATTCAAGAGCCCTCGTAAATCATCGGTAGTCTGAGGCAAGTCCATCTCGTCCAGGTCCGTTTCGATATTGAGCAAGAGGCTCTCCAGACGCGTCATCACCACTGGAATCGAACTGGCGAGAGCCACAACACTCTGCTCCAGACCTCGCAGTGTGGAAGGCCGTGCGGGCAGATGATTGGCGGGTAGATCGAACAGCAACACCGGATCCAATCCGTCGGATGAGTCCACCGAATCCACCTCAAGGTACCGCACCCCTGTAATGCCGGTCACCGCAAGTTGTACGCGCAGGTCATCGGGCAACATCTGGAAGAGATCTGCATCGGTAGCAAAATCCGTCAAGCCAACGCCCTTGAGGACATCCAAGTAAATCTGTGAAGTCACCTTGACCACCCGGCGGTCTGGAGCAAATGCGATGTCGGTCACCTTGCCGATCGCCACGCCCCGCATCTTGAGGGAAGCCCCCGTGTCCAACCCCTGCACCGACTCATCGAAGAACGAAATCACCTCCACCGAAGGCCGGATCAAACGCCTCGCCCCAAGGTAGAATGCAGCCCCCACCAAGAGGATCATGCCTGCCAGGACGAAGAGGCCCAGCTTCCAGGATTCGTGACGTTTCATGTCTTGACTTTCATTTCACGCCGAAAAAAGGCGTGTACAGCGGGATGGGTTGAGTCGCCCCGCAGTTCCCCGGGGAATCCATCTGCAATCAGAGTGCCTGCCTCAGCATCCAACATCAAGCAACGAGCATTGAGATGTAGGATGCTCTCCAATTCGTGGGTTACCAGCACAATCGTGGTGCCCAGGCCTTCGCGCAGGGAGATGATCAACTCATCAAGCCCAGCGGAGGTGCTGGGGTCCAATCCCGCAGAGGGCTCGTCCAGGAACAGGAGCGGAGGATCCAGGGCCATGGCCCTTGCGATAGCGGCACGCTTGTTCATGCCCCCAGAGATTTCGGCCGGAGACAGACCACCCTGCCCATCAAGTCCCACCAAGGCCAACTTGGCCCGGGCGATCTCTGAAATAGTGTCCTTGTCCAGATCAGTCCATACCTCCAGGGGCAGACTCACGTTTTGTTCCAGAGTCATGGAACTGAACAGCGCGCCCATCTGGAACATGACGCCAAAGGGGGGTTGCCCCACGAGGTCGGCAGGGTTGTTCGACCCAGCCACCCGCATTGATCCTGAAATCACGGGGAGCAGGCCCACCAAAGTGCGCAGCAAAGTGGTCTTGCCACAACCCGAACCCCCAAGAATCGCTACCAACTCGCCCTGAGGAATCTCAAAAGTCAACTTGCTCTGCACCGCGTGGCCGTCATAGCCGATCGTAAGTTCGTTCACATCAATCATGATCAAATGCCCCACATGTTGAAGAGGATCGCGAAGAGGGCATCGGCCACGATCAAGACGAACAGGGTGGTCACAACCGCTGCGGTGGTGGAGCGCCCCACTCCCTCTGCCCCTCCACGGGTGGCCAGTCCTCGCTGGGACGCAATCATGGCCACGATGATGCCGAATACCAAGCTCTTGCCGATGCCCGTGAACACATCGGCGAAGCCCAGCGCTTCTTCAAGGGAGTTGATGAAGGCGCTGAAGGGGATCCCCAACAGACCGTCAGCGATCAACATGCCCCCAAAGATTCCAGCCAGCGTGCTCATGATGCTCAAGATTGGCGCCACAAAAGTCACTGCAATCATGCGCGGCAAGACCAGAAAACGCACGGGGTCCAGGCCCATAACCCGCAAAGCATCCACCTCTTCGCCTACCTTCATTGTGCCCAACTCTGCACTGATGGCCGCACCTGAGCGGCCAGCCAACACAATCGCCATCATCAGGGGTCCGAGTTCCCGGGTCAGCGAAAGTCCCACCAAATCCGCCACGAACACGTCCGCGCCGAACTTTCGCAATTGCACCGCCGCTTGAAAGGCCGTGATCAAACCCATCAGGAAACCAATCAGAGCATTGATCGGCAGTCCATCACTACCGTGCCGCGCGAGAAGGCTGGATACATCCTGCCAGCGAACGGTGCTCGGCCGACGAATCGCCTGAACTGTAGACCGTCCAAGTTCCCCCAAGAATGCAAGCATGCCCATGCTGCGCTCGCGATACTCATTAGCAGCTTCCCCCAGCCAGGGAATCAGGTCCATGGGAGGTTCCGCCTGCCTCTCAGGCTCCGCCGCACGTGCCAGATACAAGTCCAACACCGAAGAAACTGCTTCGGGCACATTCAAGACCCGCACCGCACCCGACTTGACCCGCGGCGCTACCACAGCCGCCGCGCCACCAACAAACCCCCCCACTCCCGCCAGGTCCAATTCCACAGCCCCATACGCAGAGGCTTCGTCCAACCGCTCCCGCAAGTCCGACAAGGATTCAAGCCCTACAGAACCCCCGAGAACCAGACGCCTCGCGGTTCCGGGCGCTCCTTCTACGGTCTTGATTTCCATTGGGGGTGGCGACACGGGTTGCAGAGTGGCAGATTGGCGGGCCCTGTTCAATCTGCAGCGTCATGAATCAAGTCCCAAAGGAACTCATGGAGGGCCTACCCTCCCCTGCTCTGGTCATCTTGATGAAGCATGTACGCAGTAATATCGCGCGGATAATTGAACTCTGCGGCGCTGCCGATCGTTGGCGGCCCCATGTGAAAACCACAAAGATCACCGAGGTCTGGGAGTCGTTGTTGGATGCGGGGGTACGGCGGTTCAAGTGTGCCACGCCGCGGGAGTTGGAGCACCTGGGACGGCTGGTGCGAGGGCGGGAAATCAGCGGGGTGAGCATATTGGTGGCCTTTCCCCATGTGGGGCCGACGCTTGAACTGCTCGACAGGGTTGCTGGTTCCTTTCGGGAACTACGAGTGGGAATGTTGGTGGAGGACCCTGAAGGTGCGGCGACCTTGCCAGAGACCCTTGAGCCTTGGATCGACTTGAATCCAGGCATGGACCGCACTGGAATTCCCTTGGATGACAGAGAGCGCATTCTGGCTACTGCTCAGGCGGCGGGAAGGCGGCTCGTGGGCATCTCGGTCTATGACGGACACCTGCACATGGCCGATCAGGAACAGCGCCGATCTGCGGTACATGACTGTTATCAACGCACGCTGAATCTGTTGAAGGAGCTGCGCGAACGGGCACCCAACTTGAAAGAAGTAGTCAGCGCGGGAACTCCGACCTTTCAAGCGGCCTTGAGCTTTGAGGGCTTCATGAAGGAGGGTCTCCTCCACACGGTCTCCCCGGGCACGGTGGTCTTTCACGACCTTCGTTCGAAAGAAGAAAACCCAGGACTGGAATTACTGCCCGCAGCTCTGGTCTTGGCCCGCGTAATCAGCCACCCGCGCGAAAGGCACTTCACTTGCGATGCTGGTTCCAAGGCTCTGGCCGCAGAGGCCGGAGATCCCTGTGCAACGGTCCAGGGGCAACCTCAATATCAGGCCATGAGCCCCAGCGAAGAGCACCTCCCCTTTGTGGTCCACGAAGGTGCGACGCCCGAACGAGGTCAAGCTCTGCTGCTGGTGCCACGCCATGTATGCCCCACGGTCAACCTGCATGAAGAAGCGGTCTTGGTGGAGGCCGATGGGAGCATGCGCACGGTTCCAGTAGCAGCCCGGGCACATGCGCCCTGGAGCTAGCCCTGCGCGCTAGTCCTCAGGCTCCAGCCCGCGCGCCAACAGGGATTCGATGTCAATGTTCTCAGGACTGTTGACCTGGGCCAGGCGCAACTCCTGCAGTACTGCGGCAACGGAACCTAGGCCCTGGTCCTCCGAATCCAGCGGCAGGCCATCCACAGCCTCCACAACATCGAGCAAGTGCACAGCCGCAGGGTCCCGGGCCAGCACCAACGCGCCGCCGTTGTCCTGACCGTCTTCCACCACGCTCAAGATCCCGGCGCTCTCAAGGCCAGAGGTCACCTCATTCACCAAGCGCTCGGGCATCTTGATCTGTTCCGCGATAAGGCCTGGAGCAAGGGGCGCATCCCCATCACGAAAGGCACCAGCCACCTGCAAGACTACCTTGAGAGCCACAATTCGCCGGGCTGCGGGTCCCAGAGCCAGAGCCTTGAAGCTACGCCGAAACACCGGTTCCGTCGTATGGGCGGATGCAAGTTCCGCCCCCATCAACAGAATCGTCCAGGACACAAACAACCAGACCAGGAACACGGGCAAAGCAGCAAAGGTGGAATAGATCGCGTTGTAACGTGCGACTCCCACTTGAAACGCCACGTGGGCGAGTTGGGCCAGGTGCCAGAGGCCACCGGCCAGCAAACCGCCGAGCAATGCGGACGAAAAACGTACCTTGACGTTGGGAGTGAATCGATAGATCAGGGTGAAACCGATCACTGTGGCACCTATTGCCACGAACTTGGGCCAGAGTTCGCTCAGGCCCTCGGGCAGATAATCCGCATGCAATGCCGTGGTCACCGTGGTGGCCGCCATCAACAACACCGGCACCACCACCACCAAGGAAAGATAGTCCGCAAACTTGCGCGCAAAGGTGCGCGAACGCCGCACGCCCCAGATGTCGTTCAAGGTGTGCTCCACTGCGCTCAGCAGTTTGACGCCAGTCCACAGCAGCACCAAGAGGCCAATCGCTCCCAAGCTTCCAAAATCCGTGCGCTCTACGAAGTGAAAGACCTTGTCAATAGCGGAACGCAAGTCGGATGCTGCTCCTTCAACACCGTTGGCGCCAAAGGTTCGATCCAGAAATGGATTCACGACCTCCGCGCGCAGGCGTTCATAGGCTCCGAGCCCCTTGGCCACGGAAAACGCCATAGCCAGCAGCGGCACGATCGACAGTACTGTTACATAGGTCAGGCCCGAGGCATGAGTCGAACAGCGGTGATCGCGAAAACCCCGTACGGCGAGGTACCCGATGCGCGCCACTCGATAGGCCGTGCGACGTAGAAACGAAAACCCGTCCAGGTCCGCATCCCACACGCGCTTTACCAAAAAAGCCTCCACCCGCTGACGCAGACGTCCTATGACTCCCCTTCGTCGCTCTGGTCGCCCGCCCATGGAGCGCATCCTACGACAGGTCACCCTGGGCGCGAGGACGAACGCGATGCAAGCCCCCCTAGGGCACCTGGAGGCCCCGTGACCGGCTGCCATGCTATAGCATGGGTCCATGACCTGTCCCCAGGCCTACCTCCCCTTGACGCTTGCGCTCCTGATCCCCTCAGCCGCAGCCCAAAAAAGCCCCGACTTCCGCGAGCAGATCCAGCCAATTCTGAGCGAACACTGCTTCGCCTGCCATGGGCCAGATCAAGCCACGCGCAAGGCAGGTCTACGCCTGGACACCGAAGCGGGTGCCCTGGCGGCCTTGAAAGAGGGAGGGCACGCTCTGGTCCCTGGCGACCTCGAAGCCAGTCAGCTCTGGCAGCGGATCAGTTCCAGTGATCCGGATGTACGCATGCCTCCGGCAGATAGCGAGCAACAACTCTCCAGTGAGAAGATCGACCTGCTGCGCACCTGGATCGCCGACGGCGCGAAGTGGCAAGATCACTGGGCCTGGGTCGCCCCGCGCAAGGCCAACCTGCCAGAGGTGCAGAACACAAACTGGACGCGCAATCCCATCGACCACTTCATTCTGGCAAAGCTCGAACAAGAGGGCCTTGCCCCGGCCAGGGAAGCTGATCGCGCAGCCCTGCTGCGCCGCCTGTCTCTGGACCTGACCGGCATGCCTCCCAGCCTTGAAGAACTTCAGAACTTCTTGGTGGACGAGGACCCTGGAGCCTACGAACGCGTTGTTGATCGCCTCTTGTCCTCGTCCCGTTACGGAGAACACCTGGCCCGCACCTGGCTCGACGCCGCACGCTACGGGGACACCCACGGCCTGCACCTGGATAATCTGCGCAGTATGTGGCCCTGGCGCGATTGGGTAATTGGTGCTTACAACAAGAACATGCCCTTTGATCGGTTCGCCACCGAGCAACTAGCGGGAGACCTCTTGCCCGAGGCCACCCAAGCACAAAAAATCGCATCGGGCTTCAACCGCTGCAACCCAACCAGCGCAGAAGGAGGCATGATCGCCAAGGAATACCTTTCAATCTATGCCAAGGACCGCACGGATACCACGGCGGTGGTCATGTTGGGGGTATCCATGGGCTGTGCTCAGTGCCATGACCACAAGTACGATCCCTTCTCCATGAAGGACTACTACTCCATGCTGGGGTTCTTCAACTCCATCTCGGATACAGCTAGCGACCAGAATATTCCCAACCCCGCACCGTTTATTCGAGTTGAAAATGAGGAACAGACCGAAGAACTGGCGCGGCTCGGAACCTTGGAACTCAGCCTGGGAAAACAACTCGATGCCCCCATGCCCGAGACCGATGCCCAACAGGCCGAGTGGGAACAGGACTGGAATGATGAGTTGGCAGCTCGCTGGTTGATCCTGAGCCCCACTGCCGCCAGCGCACAGAACGGCGCAGTACTACATATCGAAGACGATCAAGCAATTCTCGCAAGCGGACCGAACCCCACAACGGACGTCTACTTTGTGGAAAGCACTTGTCGAGAAGATCAACTCACTAGCCTGCGGCTCGAAGCCCTGACCCATGAGACCCAAGTGGGTGATCTGCCCGGTCGCGCAGAAAACGGGAACTATGTCCTCACGGACTTGAGTTTGGAGATCGCCGAATGCGGCGTCGACGACCCCAACTGGCAAGCGGTGGAACTCACCAACCCCAACGCTCAGTTCTCACAGGTCAAATACCCCATCGCCCATGCCCTCGACGCTGATCCAAAAACAGGCTGGGCGAGCCTCGGTCGAACGGGGGCTCGCGATGCGAGCTTCAACGCCAAGCAGCCTTTTGGCTTCGAAGGAGGGACGCGGCTGCGAGTTCGGCTGGCTTTTGAGTCCCAGTTTCCCCAGCATGCCATAGGACATTTCCGCCTGGCGATTTCAGAAGACCCCGACCTTCTCGCACCGGTGAGCGGCCCCTGGTTCGTGAGTTCGCGCCAGACACTCTCCGCCGCCATCAGCGCGCCAGACGCGCCCCATCCCTTCTCAACCGCATTGGATCTCGATGCCCTCGATGAGGAAGGCAAACCTATCTGGACTGAGCGTCCCGATTTCCCGGACGGCAAGCCCCATGGCCTGCCCTCGGGATTGGGCTCTTTCTATCTAACCCGCACTCTGTCTCTTCCCAGTGCCCGCAGCCTGCGTATCGGATTGGGGAGCGATGACGGCGTGCGCGTCTTCCTGGACAACACAAGAGTCTTTGCCAAACATGTGATGCGCGGAAGCGCTGTTGACCAGGATTTCTTGGAGTTAGAAGTCAAAGCTGGCGAACACCAGTTGCTCCTGGAGATCAACAACCATGGAGGAGCATCAGGCTTTGCCTGGCGTCTGGTGGAGCAGTCCTCGTCAGAACTTTCCCCTGCCACGGCCTTGACCCTGGCTTCCCCCGCATCGGAACGGAGACCCGAGGAACAGACCGAGTTGCGCGAGTTGTTTCGCCGTAAACACGCCCCCGAGTGGATCGCCATGAGGGACCAACGAGACGCCGCCCGCGCTGATGGCGAGAAACTGCGCACAACCCTGCCCACTTCCATGGTCAGCGTAGAGCTTGCCAAGGCCCGCCCGGCGCGTATCCTCATGCGCGGCGCATATGATCGGCCGGGTGACACCGTGCAACCGAACACCCCGACCTCCTTGCCACCCCTGCCAACGGGCGCGCCTCAAAACCGCCTGGGTTTGGCCCAATGGCTCGTAGCTGACAATAATCCGCTGGCTGCGCGGGTGGTGGTCAACCGTCACTGGCAGAGGATCTTTGGAATCGGCATCGTCAAGACTTCCGAGGACTTTGGCACCCAGGGAGAGCGACCCGTTCACCCAAAATTGCTCGACTGGTTGGCAGTTGAGTTACACGAACACGACTGGAACCTGCAACACTTACAGCGCCTGATCGTAACCTCAGCGACCTACCGCCAGTCCTCCATTGTCGGACAAGAGAAACTGACTCAAGACCCGAATAACCGGCTGATCTCCCGCGGGGCGCGCTTCCGCTTGGACGGAGAGATTCTGCGAGATCAAGCCCTGATGGTCAGCGGCCTCTTGGTGGAAAAAATCGGCGGCCCACCGGTCAAACCCTATCAGCCGGGAGGCCTTTGGAAAGCCGTCGGCTACAGCAGAAGCAATACGGTGAACTTCACCCAGGACAAGGGCGAGGCCAACTATCGCCGCAGCCTATACACCTTCTGGAAGCGCACATCGGCCCCGCCCAATCTGACGATCTTCGACGCGCCCAGTCGCGAGTCAACCTGCGTGCGACGGGAACGAACCAACACGCCAATGCAGGCCCTGGCCCTGCTCAACGACCCTCAGTACGTGGAGTTCTCACGAGAATTCGCCAACCGGATTCTGGCCCAGGGAGGCGAAGATGATCTGGCAAAGCTGCACTTCGCCTTCAAGAGTCTGACCTCGCGTCTGCCCAATCAATCAGAAAGTACCTTGCTTCTGCAGTTGCTCGATGAGGCGCGGGAACATTTCCTTGCCGACGCCGAAGGCGCAGCCGCCCTGCTGGCCGTGGGCGCGACACCCCTGACTAACTCAGACCATGCCCCAGAAATCGCAGCCTGGACGGTTCTTGCCAGTACCCTCTTCAGCCTAGACGAAGTCATCACCCGCGGCTAAACCCCATGCAACCCCACGATCCGGAGCCCATTCGACAACTGCGCCAGGACCTGACGCGGCGTTTGTTCTTGCGCTCCACCAGCGCCGGTCTTGGAACCGCTGCCCTGACATCAGTTCTTGGCTCCGATGCCAGAGCCGCAGACGGTCTGCGCACGACCCACCATACCCCCCGGGCCCGCTCGATCATCTATCTGTTCATGTCCGGCGCGCCGAGCCAGTTCGAGACTTTTGACTGGAAGCCCAAGCTGCGCGAGATGTATGACCAGGACCTGCCCGAATCGGTGATACAAGGTCAACGCTTCACCACCATGACCTCAGGTCAGACGCGCTTCCCCATCGCTCCTTCGATCTACGACTTCAAACGCTGCGGAGAGAACGGCACAGAGATCAGCAGCCTCTTGCCCTATCACCAAAAAATGGCGGACGACATAGCGGTAATCCGCTCCATGCACACGGACGCGATCAACCATGATCCGGCGATCACCTTCTTGCAGACCGGCTCGGAACAACCTGGCCGCCCGTCGCTGGGTTCATGGCTCTCCTATGGGCTCGGATCCCCGAACCGGGACCTGCCTGGGTTTGTGGTCATGACTCCGCGCTGGTCAGGGCGCGCGGAGGCTCAGGCCCTCTACAACCGTCTTTGGAGTTCGGGCTTCATGCCCTCGGAGCACTCAGGCATCGCCCTGCGCAGCGCCGGAGACCCCGTGCTCTATCTCTCGAACCCACCCGGAGTCGACGGCAAGCTGCGGCGTTCAATGCTCGATTCCCTGGCAGAACTCAACCAGGAGACCCACGACCGTCATGGAGATCCCGAAATCCTCTCGCGCATCGAGCAATACGAGATGGCCTTCCGCATGCAGACTTCGGTGCCTGATCTGGTTGACTTGAAGAAGGAATCCCGAGCGGTACTCGACATGTACGGCCCGGATGTGGAGAACCCCGGAACCTACGCCCACTCCTGCATCATGGCCCGCCGGTTGGTGGAGCGAGGCGTGCCCTGCATACAGATCTTCATTCGCGGCTGGGATCAGCACGGCAACCTGACCGGTGATCTGCCCAATGCCTGCAGGGACATTGATCAGCCAAGTCACGGCTTGATCCAGGACCTCAAGCAGCGCGGCTTGCTGGACCAGACCCTGGTGGTCTGGGGCGGTGAATTTGGGCGCACAACCTACTGCCAGGGCCCCCTGAGCAAGACCAACTATGGCCGGGACCATCACCCACGCTGTTTCTCGATCTGGATGGCCGGCGGCGGGATACAAGGGGGTATCACCCACGGGGAGACCGACGATTTCTCCTACAACATCATCAAGGATGGAGTAAGCGTGCATGATCTGAACGCTACCATTCTGCACCAGTTGGGCTTCGACCACGAGCGCCTGACCCTCAGCTTCCAGGGCCGCGATTTCCGCTTGACAGATGTACATGGTCGAGTGGTCGACCAAGTCCTTGCCTGAATGCAATGCTGGTAATCGTCCTCACCATTCTTCTGCTACATGCGCCCGGCCGAAACGAGCTGGCCTGGGAGTTCAACGCCGAATCGTTGAACCAGAACACATTCGCCCCGAGCATAGGCGCGATCTCTCTCAAGGCCAACGGAGCACTGGAGTTCCTCGCCGGGGGCGAGGGGCTTCTTCGAAATGGAAAACAACCAGCGCTCACTCAACTCATCAATACACCCAATGGCGTCTTTCCCAAGCGAAAAATGTCCCTCGAAGCCTGGGTCGTTGTGGACAGACTTGAGGCTTGGGGTGGGATCATTGGTGCGTTTGAAGACAACGGCGACTTCGAACGGGGCTGGTTGCTGGGCATCCACAACAAGCGCTTCTGTTTTGCAATTGCCACCGAAGAGCAGGGCCGACTGGAGTACTTGACCGCTCCGCAGCCTTTGCGCAAGGGAGAGTGGGCTCACGTTGTGGGCACCTATGACGGCAAGACAAGCCGCCTGTATGTCAACGGAGAAGAGGTCGCCTTCAGCGATGCTCCCGGCGGCGATGTGATCTACGCACCTGATCACATTCTGACGGTGGGCTCCTACAAGGACACGAACGAAGACCATCCCCTGACCGGCACCCTGCTGCGCGCAAAGATGCACGACAATCAGATCAAGCCTGGGGAAATCAATCGTCACTTCAGCAAGGAAAGCCGCGAGTTGCCTGCCCTGCCGACTCCAGCCATGCGGGGAATCCCCTCCCACTGGCCTGCGAACTACCAGAGCACAATCAACACCGCCATCGACCGAGGTGTCACGCGCCTGATCGAAGAACAGGCCCGAGACGGTTCCTGGGGCCAGCACCATCCTAAGTACCGTGCGGGCATGACGACCTTGGCGGTCTATGCTCTCGTGAAGAGCGGAGTCTCGGTGGCTCATCCCTCAGTGCAGGCTGCCCTGCGCTTCATCTACCAAGAAGATCCGCGTCACACCTATACAGCAGGCGTGGCCATGATGCTCCTGCGCCATCTGATCGAGCATGGGGATCCAGACAACAAAGCCATCTATATGGAACGGGCCGAGCGCATCATCGACCGGGTCCTGGAGTGGGAGCGACGGGATCCTGACACCGGTTGGGGCTACCCGGAGGGCAACAACGACCTCTCCTGCACCCAGTATGCAGCTCTGGCTCTTTGGTCTGCACATGAGTTGGAGATCAAGACGCCCCGCAATGTGTACATGCGCATGGTCAACGCTCTTAACCGTCACTACGGTGGCCTCGAGGGCGAATTTCCCGCCGCTCCCGGCAGCGGATTCAGACCTCACCTCACCAAGGGTTACCGCTATCGAGGAGACCGCAACGATTCACGCTCCATGAGCACCGCCGCCATTACGGTTTGTCGTGTAGCGGAGATCTGCGCAGGCAAACATCTGGGTACCACCACGCGTAGGTTTGCCGAACAGCAACTCACCCAGGCGGTCAACTGGCTTGACCACAACTGGTCCATGACCTCAGATCCCAACGGCTACGATTTCTACTACTACCTCTACGGGGTCGAACGCGCGGCAGGACTGCCTGGCATGGAGGATCGCATTCGCCCCGACTGGTATTTTGAGGGAGCAGAATTCCTCCTGCGCCAACAGACTGGTAGTGGAGGCTGGCGCAACCAGTCGAACACGGCCTTTGCGCTGCTTTTCCTGGTCAAGGCCACAGCGGCCATGACGGGCAAGAAGGCCACGATCCTGGGACACACCGCAGAAGAAACCACTGGACCCCTTCACTTTAGAGTGCACGGGAACATGGAAGTGACACTCTTCATGACTGGCATCGATCCAGGTGTGCTCGCCAGGTATGCCGCCCAGCCCGCTCCCAAGACTGGACTGCGCGTGGTGCGGGTTGAGTACCTGATCAACGGTGAGCCCCGCGCGCGTGTCAATGCGGATCCCCTCAAGCCCTGGGACCATCAACGCTTCCCCAGCAAGATTCGCTTCAAGCATCCACAAACGGTGCAAGTCGAAGTGCTGGCCACGGTGGTGGCCCTGGGCGAGTACCCCGACAACTACAACAAGACCACCGAGTTGCGCTCGAAGCCTATGAGCTACAAGGTAGAGCGCAGTCAAAAAGATCTGCTACGGGATTCGCAACCCTACTTTGGAAAGAACATCCTTCGCCAGCAGCCCACCACCCTGTACGCATCCAGCGAAGACGCAGGGCATGGCATAGGCTTCCTACTGGACAACGTCCACTCCACCCATTGGAAGCCCATATCCACCGACGCCCAACCCTGGGTGCGTATCGACCTGCAAAGACCCACTCGCTGCACGAACGTGGTTCTTAGCCAGGCAGTTGCTTCACGCTCCCAGACCGCCAACTGGAATCCAATCAAGGACATCAAGATCACAATCAACGGCCGCTACGAAGTCCTGGCCACCTTGCACTCGGACGCGATTATCCCCACGCGCCTGGAGCTGAATGTCAAGAAACCGATCCAGTCACTCAGGGTTCAGATTCTCTCCCGTTGGAATGGCCAGACGGGCAATGTGGGTTGGGCGGAAATCGCTCTTGAACCCTAAGGGCAGTGGCGGCCGCTTCAATAGAAAGAGCCCACGCCCCATGGGAGAAATGGGCGCGGGCTCACAAGAAGAGAGAGGTAATCTAGAAGAGCGTCAAGTGCACAATGGGCGTACGGGCCACGCCGTTCTGCGCACCGGTGTCCCTCACGCGAAACTGCAGCCAAAGCTCCAAGCCAATCAAGCCCGAATCACCAGGCATGCTTCGATGCCAGGTTATGTAACCCTGACCAGGCCCCGACCCATTCAAAGTCATTGCGGAGCCAACCACGCTGAAACCTGGAATTGGTGAGCTGGGGGGATTGTGAGATACGGTGACCACCGCCTTGGCTCCACCCAGTCCATCATAGAGGCCCAGCTTCCAATCGAAGTTGCCCACATGGGGAGGACTAAGAGCGACAACCTGCGGGACAAATCCACCGGTGCCCGCCCGCGCGCCTTGCTGGATAATCTCAATCGGCTCCGGAGTGCGTTCGTTGGAGAGGCTGGGCCGGTCAAATGGAGGCAGTTCAGCTGCAACCCTTGGATCAGTAAGACCATTGACCATGAAATCCACCAGAGCAGGGCGCACCTGCGGCGGTACGTTGAGGTTGTTCAGAATCGGGTCTTTGTTGTCACCGAAGGGCCCCCCATCCGCGTTGTACAAAGCCAAAAGGGCATTCAGGTTTGTTGTGGTTGGGGAACCGTTGTGAAAGAGAGCTCCGCCCCGCAAGCCAATGTTGCGCAGACTTGGTGTCTTGAAGCGCCCACGATCTGCAAAGTTCCCGGTAATCGCCTGACGACCTGAATCCTCAGCGATCGGACGCAACCCAAGGTTGTGGTACTGATTGTCTGCAAACAGGTTGCCTCCATGGCATGCGTTGCAGCGCGAACCTTGGCTCGTGAAGGCACCCAGACCCATCTGTTGCCCCTGGGTCAAAGCGCCCTGGTTTCCAGCGGTAAAAGCATCCCACGGAGTCTGGTTGGGAACCAATGTCCGCTGGTAGGAGGCCAGAGCAAACCCAATTCGCACAGGTGTGATCACATCTGTTCCAAATGCCGCCTGGAACAGATCTGGATAGGTCGCCCCACCAGCCAAGGCAGCATTCAGGTCACCAGGGAGATTGAAGGCGACTGCAAGTGGCTCGACCTGCTCCAACTTAGAAGTTACATCGCCCCATGTGCGGCCTTCAGCGGCCATCTCTGCACTTGACATGATCGGACCCAGGGACTGGCTCTCCAAGGAGCCACCAAGGGGAATCACTACGTTGCCCGTAAGAGGATCCAGAAACTGCGAAGTGGCACGACCATCCCAGAAGAGATCAATAAAGTATGCCCCCATCAGATTGCTCGGTGCAGAGCGACCAGTCACCTGCACGTCATGACCAAAAACAGGATCTGGAACATAATTGCCATTCAGATCAGTGCGAGCCACGCCTAGGGATCCAAGCACATCATCAGGAGTACCCAGAATTCCGTCAGCTCCAGGGTTGCGCATACCACCCTGATTGCGTGGGTCCCCACCACCGGCAGCGGGTTGGTGACAGGTGCCGCATGCAACCGTGCTGTCGGAGCTCAACTGCTCATCCCAAAACAACGCCTTGCCCAGAATTACCTTTGCAGGAGTGATCTGATTCTGGGGCGGCATAGGCGGCGGGCCCAAGGGCGGAGGTGGGCCTTGAGCCAACACGCTGGCAGTCAAGACTGCCAAGCACCCAAGAGAGAGAGGCGAGGAGCCGAAGAGTTGTCTATTTCTGAGCAGTTTCTTCATCTGTGGTCGACAGGCATTGGATTGGATCGAGTCCTGGGAAGATCCGAGGATGTCGATGTATAGCAAGAGGATGTTACGCCCTCCTAAAGTTAACATCCTCAGGGCATGAGGACGGTTCAGATGTCCTCTGGGTTCCCAGCCCGGGACAACCACAAGACCAGTCTTAGGATAGCCGCAAGGATTGCACAGCACCCTAGTCAGGGCCGAAAGACACACCCAAGAGAGCTGGGACCAGGGCCGGCCCAGAGAAAACCAACATACTGGACCAATGTCGGACATCCTTGCTCATCGAAGCACCTACTCTGTACGCCGACTGACGACCCACCATGCATCTGCTCCTGATCGAAGATGACAAGGCGTTGGCCGAGCAGGTCATCGCTCAGCTATCCGCGCAGGGCTATCGGGTGCGCTGGCTGGCGGACGGAGAAATAGCCCTGCGGGAAGATCCGGCTCCCTATGCATTGATTGTGCTCGACCTGATGCTGCCAAAGGTGAACGGTCTGGAGATTCTCAAGAACTACCGCAGTCGTTCAGACACTCCAATTCTGGTTCTCTCCGCCAAGCAGGATGCGGTGGTCAAAGTCAAGGCCCTGCAACTGGGTGCAGATGACTACTTGACCAAGCCTTTCTGGCCCGAAGAACTCAGCGCCCGTATCGCCGCACGGCTACGGCGACCGATTCTGAAGCGTGAAGGAGGGGTTGAGATCGGTCGCTTGTTTGTTGACCTCACTGCCCACAGGGCCAGTGTAGATGCCGAGGACATCCAGCTCACGCGAGCCGAATGGGAGCTCTTGGCCGCACTCGCACGCCAGACCGGCGCCGCAATCAGCCGTGAAGACCTGATGGAAGCCACCCTCGACCCAAGTCGAGACGGCACAATGCGCACTTTGGATGTGCATGTGTCGCGCCTGCGCAAGAAGCTCGGCCCCTGTTCAAACTACCTGCACACAATCTGGGGTGTGGGTTATCGCTTGGAAGTCAAAGACTGATGAAGTTACGCCATCGGATGCTGGGCACGCTGGCCCTGTTGGCGGCGCCCATGATCGCGGGAACAACCTGGGCCCGCTATCAATTTGAGTGGCGTGAACTCGAACGAGCACTGCTCACCTTTGGCGAAATCGAAATGGTCGACCGCAACGGCCTGGAGCGCTGCAGGGCCAATCCAGCCGAATTCCCCTTGCCGCCGCGTGCTCGCCCGGAACGACCACGTGGCAGAGACAGAGCAGACCGCTGGGAAGGCCCACCAAGGCCGCCCCGGCAAGTCAACGGCCCTGCGCCGGGCCGCCGACCGGAATCAAAGACAGACGCCGACATACTGGGCATGGGTGCCAGCTTGCGCTTGCACGCCTATCGCGCAGACTTCCTGAGCGACAACCCACGCAGTCCACCTTTTCCCAAAGAACTACGCGCTGGCCTCGAAGCCGGAGCAGACAAGACATCAGGTCGCTTGAATAGAAACCAGGACCTTTTCGCCGTGGGCTGGCGTACTCCTTGGTCGGACGGACCGGCAGCTGTGATTCTGATTTCCACAGCGCGCGTGCCCAAGCTCTTTCGCGGCCCCATGCTGGGAGCAATTGGGGCCTTGACTTGCGTCCTCTTGGCGGCGGTCTGGCTAGCAATGGGACCTCTTATAGGACGCACTCGCAAGTTGGCCGCAGCGGCTCGCAGGGTAGAGAAACTCGATAACTTCGAGCCAATCCCTGAAGAGGGCTCGGACGAATTGACCGACCTCACGCGAGCCTTCAATACGGCGGGCGCTTCCCTGCGCCAGGCGATGGATACCGCCAACCAAAGGGAAGCCTCCCTGCGTACATTCGTGGAAAACACCGCTCACGATGTGGGCACGCCACTGACGGTATTACAAGGACATCTGGCCAAGCTGGCAGAGAACGGTCAAAGAGACGAGGGGATCTTGCGGGCTATGGAAGAGGCTCAGTACATCGGAGCCATGCTCGCCAACCTGTCCACGGTTGCCCGCCTGGAAGATGTTGAGGTGCCTCTGCGCCAGGATGAGGTGGACCTCAAAGCCCTCTGTCTGCGAGTCCTAGCTCGACACCAGACCATTGCCTCAGAAAAGAACATCGAACTGGAACACGCCCTGCCCCAGGCTGAAGTAACGGTGCGTGGAGAAATGACCCTCCTGGAACAGGCTGTCAGCAACCTCGTGCACAACGCCGTAAGCCACGGGCAACCCGGAGGCCATGCCACCCTGCACCTGCAACTCGGTCCAGCTGACTCCTTCCAGCTACGAGTGCTCGACGATGGCCCCGGAATCGACTCGCAAACCCTGCAGAATCTGACCGAGCGCCGCTGGCGAAGTGAAGACGCCCGCCGACGGCACCCCAGTGGCCGGGGCCTGGGGCTCTCCATTGCTGATGATGTAGCCAAGAGGCATGACTTTGATCTCAAGCTCTCCAAATCAGAGGCCGGCGGCTTGGAAGTGACCATCAGCGGCAAGTGTGCCGGGACCCAAAGGCAGGATTGACTGAACTCTTCCCGCCAGGCCTGCAGCGCTGATCGGCAGCTTTCTTGCAGACGCTGGACGGGGAGTGGGTCTGAGCATCACTGTGGATAAACGGTTGACATCACCGCATTAGGAGATTTCTTGTAACCTTGAGGCCTCTTGATCGTCCTTGTCATTGCAGACACTAGGCCATAGCCTCTGCAGAGAAACTCCCATGCTCTCCGTCCGTCCAACCAGATCCAGGTACTCCAGTGCGCACACCGCCGCTGCTGCCTTGGCGCAGCACAACGCCCAACGCAGCGCCTCGTTCTTGCTGCTGCTCAATGGTGAGGACCGCTTGGACTGGATCGAGGGGCATCTGGTACCGATTGCCCTGGCTCCATTGGTACGTAACGTCCTCAAGCGCCGCTACCTGCTGTACGAGATAGCGGACCTGCTCAGCGTGTTGCCCCGGCACATCAGCGAAGCCTTCGCCCCCATCGAGGCTGGCCCGGACCCAGACACCTGTACCAGGAAAGCTCTCAATCGTGCGATCAATTGTGCCATCAAGGATCTCAATGAGCGCGATCAGGGGACTTTGCTGCGAAGCAAGCCACCCCTGATCACTCCTCGTGTGCTGGCCGTGATGCAGGATCTCAAACTCGACGAACGCGCCGCCCTTGCCTTCTGCGCCAAACACAACGCCTCAGCCCTGCCCTACCGCAAGGCCTACATGGCGCGCATCAACAACTGGGAGCCTCGCTTCGGGTAGGAACTCAAGAAAGGTGATCGCCCTCCGATCTCAATCCTGCCAGGCCTTCGTCACGACTCCATCCACCAGAGTCACATAGGTTCTGCGCTCGACGGTGGTCTTGGTGCTGGATGAAATCAACAAGAAGACTCCACCCCTGCTCTTGGTGGCCATCGTGTAGTCCCAACGCCAGATCAGGGAGCCATCGGCCCGCTGGAGCCGTACGGTGGGCTCTCCCAGAATCTCCAAGACAAAAGCTTCGGTCTCCCCAGGTCTGACAAGGGCCAGCGTCTCGGTAGTGACTCGGGATCCCGTGTAGGAAATGTCACTGTTCCCGGAAACAAGGCATGCGGGCAGGAAGAACAGAGCGGAAAGGGCCAGGGCGGTGGCCAATCGAGGCCTGACGAGTAAGGAGGTGGATCGGGCAGAACTCATAGTATTGGTCATTGCTGGTGAAGAACAGAAACTCGGGCCTCTCGCTGAACAGGTCCGTCCAGGAGAGCTACCTACGACACAAGGGCTCGGTTCTTTGGGCCTACTTCAACAAATTCTCAGCCCCTCGGCGCCTCTTGCTCCCGCGCACAAGTTGGCGGCATAAGTAAAGCGCCCCGGCGGTGAAACCGGGGCGCTGAAGACAGGTCCTCGTTCGACGCGAATCAGAAGTCAACCGAGATCGCGTCCGAGAAGTTGGACGCACCCCCCAGGTCCCTGTACCACAACTGGAAGTCCCAGGTGGACCCGGGCAGAATGGTACCGCCCGGAGGTGCAGGCAAGGTTGCAGGCACATCAAAGCCACTCCCGGTACTTGAAGTACCTACCAGGTTCTGCATGACCCCAGTAGCGTCAAAGCGCCCCAAGGAGTTGAGCCCGACGCCCGCAGTCGCGGTATACCGGCCAAAGGGAGGAGAAAGGCAGAGCATGCCCTGACTCACGGAAATCCCTGGTTCAGCACCGGTCGCCGCCACCAGGAAATAACCAAACTGATCAGTGGGTCCCTGGGTCGCATCCAGGTGGAAGACCCCGGGGCCGCTCATGCCGGAAGTCCCAAGCGTTGCTGACAGACCCGATGAGTTCGGGTTCGCTGGACTACAGTACAGGTTCGGACCAACCGCACCGGTTCCGGTCAAAGTCAGGTCGTAACTTGAACAACCAGAAGCAACGTTATCCGGCCAGATGGAGATCCGCAGGAGACAGGTCATGCCAGAACCGGTAGCATTCGTCCAAGTCAGGATCTCGTTGTCGGCACAGGTCCAGCCAGAGGCCAGTTCACCCGAATTGATCGGATCAACGGTCGGGTCATCATTGCAGTTACCAGCGGAGGCATCGTAAAGGTACATATCGATATCCTCTCCACTACAGTTGTTCGATGTGGTGTGCATCAAGTCAGCAACAAAAACAGCCCCATCGGGGATGGTGACTCGGAACATGTCCAAGTCAGTATGCGCGAAGAGGGCCAGACCCAGATAGGTACCATCGCCTATGTCCGTGGCGGTTGCGCAGGTGTCATTATCCTCAAAAACATCATCCTGCAGATTGAAGCAAGGATCCGGACCGATCACGATCGTCATGTTGTACTGACCACAAGCGAAACCATTGCCCGGATCCTCGTAGACCTCGAAGACCACGGTCTCGACGCCGTTGCTCAAGTTGATGTACTCGGGATCGGGGCCTTCCACATCTACCAACAGCGTGCCGGAAGAATCATAGATCCGGAAATCGATGTCGCCCATGCTTGAAGCCTGCGTCGTAAGCATGTCAACGCGTTCGCCCGATTGCAGAGTGAAACTATAGAAGTCCGGGTCCCCGGAAGTAGTCAGGAGGTTTGTCCAGGTTCCGGGAGCAAGGGGCAAGGCCGTAGCAAAGGTATCGTTGTCCTCAAGACCATCATCGATCAAGGTGTCGCAGGGATCCAAGAGAATCTCAAAGGCGCCAAACCCAGCGGTGAAGGGCTGGCGCGCGCCGAGACGCAGCAGATACTGCTGCCCAGCGACCGCGCTCCAGTTCACCCTGGCTCCGGAGATACCGCTGATATCACAAGATTCCTGTGCACAGTCCAACTGCGCAAAGCCGGAGCAGCTAAGGCCGTCATAGATCACGATTTTCGTATCAAAGGTCGCCCCTGCTCCAGTGAGGTTGTTACTGCAAGAAGACATGATGTACAAGCCAGTGGTGGTAGCGGTCCAGGCATACCACATGTCCTTGCGAACAGGTGAACCGAAACAGTCTGCGGGACCGTCAATGGTGTAGCCCGTGTTGTCAAAAGAGTAGACGCCAACGCCGGTTATGGATGTCGCAGAGGCGCAGTCATCCGCGCCGTTCTGGGCGCTAACGAAGGGAACAAGGAGAAGGGCCGCTGACAGCCCGATGCCAGGTACTTTTAGCATGAGAACAAGAGGGGTAGAAAGGAGTCAGAGAGAAGGCTCGACACTGAAGGGTCAAGCTCGATCGAGTGTAGCCCATCAGAGCAGATCAAGGGTTGAAAGCGCTCTCAGGCCTATCCAAAGGCATCTGGGCCAGAACGGCTGCTCGCTGGGCCCCTTGCCCACTCACACCCAGGCCCATACGAAACCGGTGGTCCGGGGCGCGAGGCGCCCCGGACCACCGGCCTGTTTGACTCCGTATGCAACACCCGAAGATGCCGCCTCTGACCTCAGCCAAGCTCCTTGCACTTGCCGAGCAGATCGCCCGGGTTGCGCTCGCCGCCGACGCCAGCGGACTCGGCCCACTTGACCGTACCATCCTTGCCGATCAGCACAGTGGCACGATCGGTGATGCCCATATCGTCGAGCATCAAGCCATAGGAGTTCGCCACGGCGCCTTTGGGATGGAAGTCCGCCAAAAGGGGATAGGTGATGCCGTCAAACGACCCAGCCCATGCCTTGTGACAATACTTGCTGTCAACGCTGATACCCAAGACCTGGGTATCACAGGCCTCGAATTGCTCCTTGAGCGCTTCGAGTCCCGGAATTTCGATGCTTCATGTGGGGGTGAAGTCCAAAGGATAGAACACGAGCAGAACATTCTTGGAACCGTTGAAACTCGAGAGCTTCACCGTGGTGTCCAGGTGACTGTCCAGCTCAAAATCGGGGGCCTGAGCTCCTGTATCGATCATGATTCTTGGGGGGGTGAAGGTTGTTGGGTTGGGTGCCATCCCTCGTGGGACGGCCGCACAGTCTAGGACAAGAGGGCGGCCTGAATAGGCCCTGCCCTTGGAATTCTCTCACGGACGCGTAAGGCCGCCTCCCCGCCTGTGTAGTCGAGACTGGAATCCCCCTCCCTGCACAGTGCCCCGCTCGACTCCTCGCCCGGTACGGCAGGGGGCGAGTGAACCCCTGGGACGTTTCCAATAAGCTGACGGTCCGTGAACCACGCCCGATCCAGTCCCCCCACCCAGCCCCAGGCCCTTGGTCGCCTTGCCCCACTGACAGCGATGTTCATGCTGCCTGTCGGGGAGATCACCCTTGTCGCCTCCTACACCAGCGGCGAACCGCTCCGCCTGTGCGTTGCCTCTGACGAGAAGTCCCTGTTCGTGGCCGAGGGCGCGCAGTTGGTGGAACTTCACCTCAAGCCGGACGCCTCCCTCGTGGAACGCCGCAGCTGTCGGCTGGACGCCAGCCCTCTTGACCTTGAGTGGACGGATGAATGCATCTGGATGGCTGGAGGCACCGGGGGCCTTTGGCGCATCCCCTCTGGGGCAGCTCAACTGCTGCCCGAGCCGATAGCCGTGGTTGCGGGTCAACTGTGCGTGGGAGTCGCCAGTCATGGACAACTCTTGGTGGCAGCCTTTGCCTGCCAGGACGCCAGCACGATTCGAAGCTACCGTGCGGACACGGGCAAAGAGCTCGCCTCACTGGAACTCAAAGGGGTACGCGCGGAGGGCATCGACTTGCACAAAGGGCAAGTGATGCTAGCCCTCGGTACCCACGGCGCTCGTAGCTTGGACATCAGCCCTGACGGTCAATTCAGCCTCCATGTGAATTCGCAGCCCCTGAGCCTGGATCCGAAGAATGACCTCGCCCATGTGGCCTCGGTAGCGCTCACCTCCGACCTCGCCTGCGCCGCCACAGGCTCTTGGCTAGCGGCGGGCGCCGCCGTGTTTCCCCGCGAAAATGCGCAAGCCCTCGCCACCATGGGCGTCCACCATGGCGTCGCCGTTGATGCCCGAGGAGATCGCTGGGTCGTGGCAACCATGCGGGCCCCGGCCTGGGTCCTGGATTGGGCACCCTTCGGTCAATTGGGCTGCATGGGCGTGGATCTCACCCCAGGAGGCGGAGGAGACCATAAGTTCATCCAGGGTGCTGCGGGAAAGCGCCCCGATCGGCTGGTTCTGGGAGAACTGGGGTCAGAAGAGCCCATCGCCAGCGCCATCCTGCAACCCACAGGCTGGCGCGACCTGGTCCTTGGGCGTGAAAAGATCTACACCCTGCGTCTTCTGCACGGCCTTGAGATCTGGCAGACAAGAGACGACAAGATCAAGCGCATCGCCCAGCGCAAACCCCGAGGTGCCTTTGCCACCGATGCGCTGGTAAGCCCCATCAATCCAAGCGTGATCTTCAGCGGGCGAGATGCGGGAGCGGTTCTACCCACGGGGCCTCTGCATCTTGCCGGCAAGCAACTGCAACCCGTCGCCGATTCCTGGGATTGCCCGCCCCTGGGCATTTGCATGGGCACGCCATTTTTTGACGACCAGGGCACAGCTTGGCTCCTCGCGGGACAGGGGTTTCAGCCACGCCTCATGCGTTTGGATTTCGAGCAGGGAGCCAGCTGCCTTCATTGGTGGAATTTGCAGTTGCCCCCATCAGGCCAAGGCAGCGGACACACCTACTTCCACAGCACACCCATAGGCGAACGCATTGCTTTGTTACGCGCCGGAACCGACCAGGGCCTGCTCTGGTTCGACCCCGCCGCGCTCACGGAAGCCGCCCGGAGCGCCGAGCCCAGGAGTACCCTCAAAGTCGCGCCCATCGCTACGAACAGAACACATCTTGAGGGAAGCGCCGAACTTCCGGTCAGCTTGCGAGGTGCGGAGCTGAAGCGGGCAGACGCTCCCCCCCTCTTCGTAATCGCGGCTGGAGCCGCGAGGAACAGGCTGGAATCCCCCGCCCGCGCTCAAATGGTGGTGGTGGATCCAGGCTGCGAACCGCCCCGGGTGCTTGCCCGCAAACTCCTTGGAGATCAAGCGGGTCTGGCCTTCGCCATCGATGCGGCGCTTATCGGGGACCTGCCCCTGGCACTGGTCGGCGACCTCAACGGCCGCGTCACGGCCCTCGACCTGAGCGACCCCTTGAAACCCAAAGAAATAGCCCACTGGACCGCCCCCCCAAACGATTGGGATGGCACCCACCACTCGATCATCGACCTCGCTGTGCTGCGCCAGGACGACAGTGGTGTCGACCTGGTAGCCGCCGCCGGGCGTATGGGGATGATCTGGCTGCGCTTTGATCGCGCGCAGAGCACCCTGCAGCTGGTCCAGACCCTCGACACCCCCGGTTGGGCCACTGGCGTCTTCGTGGATCGTGAGGGCTGCATGAAAAACCAGCGGCGGGTACTGCTCAGCGACCAGCGCTGCGGGCTACGGGTCCTGAGACTGGAACTTTGAGCGGCCTCGGGACCGGTCCACCAGCGCCCCCTCCGGATCAGCCCAGCATCCGTCGCCGCACTTCGTCCAGGTGCGCGGGCCCAGTGTGGCAGCAGCCACCCACGAGAGTCGCGCCGGCTGCGACCCAGACCTCGACCCGATCCGCATAGGCCACTGGATCGAGCGGCACAGAGTCGAATCCTTCGGGATCAAGAGGATCAAAGTCGCCGGGCATGGCATCGGCCGCGTTGGCATACCCTCCCACCGGCCGATCGGTCAACTGGGTCAGGCGCGGGATGGCATCGCTGATGAGATTCGCAGCGCAGCAGTTCACCAGATACGCATGCACGGGCAGATGGGCCACAAGGGCAAAGGCCTCTTCCAAGGCCTCGCCGCTTGGAAGGATCCCGGCTCGGTTACCTTGCAGGGTCCAACTGAGCCAGACCTCGCGGCCGGTCTCCAGGGCCACCTCGGCCGTCACCAGCGCCTCGCGGCCCAAGGACATGGTCTCGCACAAGATCAAGTCCACACGAGGAGCGATGAGTTGAGCGAGTTGCGTGCATTCGGCCCTCAAGCATCGTTCCTCGGGCACCAGATCCGCCCGATAGCTCGTGTCCAGAGGCGGCAAGGAGGCAGCGATGCGCACCTCCTGGCCTGACTCTTCCCGAGCACGCTCCGCCAGATCGAGCGCCAGCAGGGTCAATTCCTCCACTCGGTGGCGCATGCCTTCGCGCTCAAGCAGGGTCGGTGTCACAGCGTAGTTGCAGGCGGTGATCACCTCGGCCCCCGCCTCGATGAACGCACGGTGCACGGCGACCACTTCATCGGGCGCTTCCACCAGAGCCTGCGCAGACCAGATCGAGGTGCGATGGCAGGGAACCTCCACGCCCCGCTCACGCAGTTCAGTACCGGTGCCTCCGTCCAGGAGGATCAAATCATGGAGCTTCATGGAAGCCTGAGGGTACCCCAGGAGGTGCATACCCAGCAGACTGCGGCGGTCCCCGCGGAGAGCGCGAGATGAGTTGTCCACACTGCACCAAGGCCCCCAGAGCCGACATGAAGGTCCTCAGCGCCCTCAAGAAGTGCGATTCTTGGGGACCCTGAGGAGACGAGCGTCTTGCCCCAGAAAACCTGTGTCTTCCATAAGCCACTTGCCAACAAGGGGTTACAGCAATTAGATGCGCACTCCAGACCCATAGCAGCAAGTGAACTCCCAGATCGGACAGCATCAGGCATAGATTCAGGGTGTGCCCAGCGGGGCGCTTGTGAGATGACCTCTTCCCTCTTGACCCGATCCCAGATACACACCGCCGGCCTCGGCCACGGTGCGTCCCTGATATTGAGCCGGACAATGGCCACCTCAATGCTCATCTGCAGCGCCCAAGCCACCTTCCAGGAAACTGGATCAGGATTGGCCGGCGACCAGCAAGCGCAAGTCTCCGTTCGAGCTCACTTACCCATGCCGACAGATCCCGGCAGGACGGACCTCCATGAACCTAGGAATCAGATGAAGCATCCAGATCCGGGAGTTGCTCGACTTGTCGAGCGGTTCCCAAACTCGCGATTTGTGCTCAATACGCTGCCAACGCTGCCTGACATTCAAGACGCAGGCCCGGCAACTATTGTGAAGTTACTCACCGAGGGTGAGGAGTGGCATGAGGCCGTGGGCCATCATTGTCGCGACCTCGCCCTGCTGCTCAACCACCACGAGGTGGCGGATGAGGGGGCAATTGCATTGGCGCTGGGCATGGCAGAGCTTGAGGAGGCCAAGAGCCTGCTTGAGTGGAGCCGGGCCCATCTCACCTGTGCAACCAGCCTGATCATCTGGCGTGACGAGGAACGCTTGGGACAAGGGAACAATAGCCTTGTCCACGACAAGCAGCACCTGCGCATGACAGCTGTCCTAGGTGTTCCAACGGCCTCTGGCCCCGACCTCTGCTGCGCCTTCAACGGCCTGCCCATGCCCCTCAGACAGCCCCTCTACCGGGTTGCCTTCGACGGACAAACGGTGACCGACCTGGCGGAAGAATCCGGTTGGGATCCAGCTCACATCCGGTCTGCGATCAGCACCGCGCTGCGCAGTCTCCAACGACAGTGCCTGGTGCGCGAGGAGGTGGCATCATGAGAGTGCAACCGAATTGGACGAAAGATCCGGAACTGAAGGATCTGGTTGAAGGAATCTCAGGAGAAGGAACAACCATGTTCACCCAGGATATTGCCGATGGCGAGAACTGGGTTTCCTCGGACGATGGGTTGAAAGCGTCGACGGATACGGAGATGGAGCAGCGTGTGCTGCAGCATCAGAACGATGACCTTGCTCAGGTGATTCGACAGTTTGTGGGGTATGCCCTGCTTGAGCGCGAGTCCCAAAACCGCATCGTGGATCGCGGACAAGATGACCCGCGCAATGCGCCTAAGTGGCAACGTTTGTACCCGGTCGTCCAAGCAATTGTGGACACTTACTCCTCGAACGGAGCTGGCAAGACGAATGGCTTGATCTCTGCATTGGACCTCTCTCGTCGCCTTGCGCCCGGCGCAAGGGTGGAAAACCTCTTGGCAGCCATCTACTGCAATACGGACCGTCCCGAACAGGGGATAGTGCATGCGAAAAATGCTATCGAAGCAAGTACATCGCCGGACTTCGCAGCCACCGGCTGGACTTGGTTGGCCGTTGCTCAACGCATGGCCAAGATCGAGTGCCCGGTTACCTCAGCACGGAAAGCTACAGCCCTATCACCTGAGTTCTTGTTCCCATGGACTGAGCTCCTGCGCGCAGGTTGCTATGCAGAAGATCTCGAAGCGGTCAAGGATGCGGTGGCGGCCATGCGCAACCACCCGCAGCTGTGCTCAAGAGAGGCGTTCGACAAGCCGGCCACCCCGCCGGACCTGAGCTACCTACCGGCTGACATTTTGGAGGCCATCCCTGAGGGCCTGCATCGATTTGTCGAGCCCGAAGGCAATGAAGGAGGTGAGGCATGAGTTTCTCCAAACTGATTCCCCTTCTCGGTGCTCTTCTGCTCTTGGCGTTTCTCATTGGACCTCCCGCATCTGCGGGACACGGGGGACCCATCACGCCCGCCAGCCCTCCTGGAGGGACTGCCGTCGGGGTCCTTGTCCCCAATGCTAGCCCTCCGCCCCCAGGCGGAGCCCCCCCCACCACAGACAACGGTGGAACGAGGACCCGCCCCAAGCGGAGCATTCGATCCCGATCCGTCAGGACCACACCGCCCCCCCCGGGAGGTTGATCCGAACTGATTGATAAGTAACGGAATCTATTCCCGCCAGGCCTCAAGAGCCTGGCGGGTCGCTAATGAGAAAAGATGTCACTGCCCTATTAGCCCTCGCGCTGATCTTGGTCAGTGGCGTTTGGCTTTGGAACTGGTCAACGGACCGGGCCCCCGTCGATCAGGGGAGCTCACGAACGACTCCGGTGACTCCAAAGCACACGGGCACAGAACGGACAAGCTCAACGAAGCCCCAAGGCAAGGAGAACAGCACCCAGGAACCAACGACCAGTGCCCCGCGCACCGGTCTTGAGTCCGCCCCCATCGCTCCCGGCCAACTCACACTCATGGCCCTCTGGGCCTGCGCGGTGCCCCAACCCCACGCCACTTGCCTTGGTACTGCCTGGGAGCAAGTCGAAAGCCAACAAGGGGCACCCCTTCAAGTCCTCACGGATCGCCCCACGCAAGCCCCGCCCCTCGCATGCAAAACCATCAGGGGCTCCTTCCTGGTCCCAATCACCCCCGGCTTTGCCGCAACGCCCCAGTCCCTCGCGCCGGGAAGCACGAGCTTGATCCCCACGCCGCACACAGCCGATCCGCTGCGTGTGCAAGTCATCCCCGCCCAGGGCACAAGACTCGCAGCCTATGACCTGGAAGTGCGCTGCTTGAGCGACACCGACCAAGCTGGCCAACGGGTTGGCTTTGTCCTGCGCCGCACCGTCAGCGCCAATCAGCCACTTGAGTTACCGGCCTTCCAAGGTCTCGCCAAAATCATCGCCCGTTCGGGGGACTTGGCTGGCAGCTGGGCCGGGTCCGTGCGCCTGACCCACAACAAGGAAATAGAGATCCACCTCGGCCCCTCTTTTTCCCTCGCCGGTTACATCAATCAAGTCCCGCAAGAGGAGGACCTGTCCAGCTATCGGGTCAGTGTGCGCCCCAAGGGATCCCTGCCGAACGCAGCCATCGCCGAATGCCATGTGGACAAGAGCGGCTTTTGGGACCTGGAAGAAATCCACGCTGCCGCGGGAGCAGAGTTGTTGGTGGCAGTCAGCGGCGGGATCATGCTGCCCCAAACGAAACAGATCATGGCGCCCCCCGGGGGCACATTGATGACAGTCAACTTTGATTGGAAAGCTGGCCTGCCCGGGAGCGTGATTGTGACAGACACGCAAGGCTCGCTCTTGGGCGGAGTAGAAGTACAGGGCTTTTGGTACGACAACGAAGAAGCTGCCTACACCATGGTCAGGGCTCGCACCAGCTCCCAGGGCCTCGCGAAGTTCGCGTCTTTGGCGGTTGGCGAGATATCTTTTGCCCTGCGCGAACCGGGCTGGTCCGGCACCCAGTACGACTACATCCATCCCAAGCAGAACAGCGAACCCTATGTGCTGAAGGTCTCTCCTTCGACGATTCTGCAAGGAACAGTTCGCCGCAAAGGCCTACCAGTCCCCAATTTTCAACTGGCCTTCAATGACGAGCGAGGGCATGTAGCCTGGAAGTGGTTTCGGGACCGCACAGACGGGAGCTACCTCATCAACGATGCACCCTCGGGCCCAGTGAGCGTGATCGTCTACTCGCTTGATTGGGAAGAGACTGGAAACACCCACGACCTGAATATTCCGCCCGGCACGACCAAGATCTTGGACCTGGAATTGGAATCCAATACCCTGGCCCGGGGTCAAGTGGTCAGCGCCAGCACGGGCCAGCCCATCGAAGGTGCCTGGCTGACCAGCAAGGAGCCCCTGGGCACGACCCTGATCGATGTGGAGCGCGAGTTCACCATCAGTGATGCAGAGGGACGGTTTGAGGGACTGGCCCTCGCGCCCTCTTCGTCCTGGGTTTATGTGGCAGCCCACGGCTACCAACCAACGACCTTGGCAGCGGGGGGCAACAAGCTCGATCCCGATCTGGGCAGGATCGTGCTCAACGCGGCGGGGACCTTGACCCTACGATTGGAACCACCTCCGGGGAACGAGATCTGGACTCTGGTGGAAAGGGGTCGACCCCAATTCAGCCCCGACGGAGTGTTGGTCTTGCAGGACCGGGGCGCCGGATCTCAACGCTTGACCTTTGAACCACCCTGGGGGGCTTTTGTCGAATTCTATGTCACACCCCGAGGCTCGCCACCCTGGGAAGTGGTGCTGCAGAGGCCCGTAGGACGCAAGATCATCTTTGTCTTGGAAGCGGAGGACGGGGGACCCTATGTACCCGGCAGCGTGCAAGGCCTGAGGTTGAGTTGGTCGGAGTCCGCTGGCGAAGCAGCGACTCTTCTGACCACCTACCTCAACCAAGAAACAGGGGAAGCAACCATTGAAGGAATCCCTCAGACCTGGATCTCGGCCGCGGTGATCTTGAACTCCAAAGACGCCTGTCATCTAGAACTGGACGCCAGAGCAGCTGGAGATCTGCGCCTCAAGGTCAGGCTCAAACCGGACTCCGGTCATGTGCGCTTCATCGACAGCAACTCACATCCCATGTCCAACCTCGCCGCCTACTTCCAGATGACCCCCGGCGTACGCGCTCGCTTCGAGGCCACCAGCCGCAATGGCATTGTCAACCTGGCGGGAGCCAGCGGCAAGGTGCGTTACCTGCTCAGCGGAAAAACCCAAGAGACTGTTTTCACAGGCACAATCCAGGTCACCAAAGGGAACACCGAAACCCTGACCGAGACAATCGATTCCAGCCACAACATGGGCGTACACTTCACGGAACGAGGAAAGCCCGCCAGCTATCTGACCGCCATGATCACCCCTGTGGGCTGGGCGGGTTCCTATCAGGTCAAGATCACCAGCGATCACGGGGGCAACACCCCCGCTCACGCTTGCTCCCCAGGAAAATACAGAGTCACGCCGATCGACGGTGCCTACTGGCATGAGCCCTTGACCTTCCATTCCTCTGCTTCGGGGCCAGCAGTTCTCGAAGTGCGCCGGGTAGGAGACCTGGGAGTCCGCGCTCTGTTCGGCGAAGATCCGCTGGTCGGCATAACCATCAGCTTGCACAACCAAGAACGCGACACAGACGTTAGCACCTGGGTCATCGCCGGCCGCGTGGACCCCTTCGCGGTCACAGATCAAGACGGGCGCACATTGATCCGCGGCATCCCCAGCGGCCTCTACACAGTCCAGGCCCAGCTCTCGAGCGGCCTTGCCAGCGTGCAGGTCCAAGTGATCGGCGGAAGCGAAACCTGGGTCAGTCTGGGGAGCCAATAGGCGTCTGCCGAGCAGCGCAAGAGGACCCCGGCAGACCCACGGGTGCACTGACTGCTCACATCCAATGTGAACCGCTCAAGGACCCTGAACTACACTGCCTCCATCCACAAGACGGGCATAGAATCAGATCATGTCCTTCCCTGAAATACGCGCATATCGTCTCCTCACGGAACGCCTTGAGCTGACTTGTTATCAACCTGAACATGCAGAAGAACTACAAGCACTTGCAGCAGACAACAAGGCACATGTTTCGCGATTCCTCACTTGGGGGTTGGACGAGCCACAGACACTCGATCAGAAACTTGAGTGGATTCGTCAGCTGCGCATCAAATTTGATCGCGGAGAAGACTTTGCCTACCGAGTCCAGAACCGCACAGACTCGCGGATGATCGGAGGAGCTGGATTACGGCCCAAGGAGTCCAATCGACAAATGGAAATCGGCTACTGGGTAGCAGAGAGTGAATGCGGCCGCGGAATAGCAACTGAACTCACGGCTGCGCTCACTCGTTTCTCTCTGGAAACACAACAAGCTTCCCGTATCCTGATCCATTGTCAGGTCGAGAACGAAGCCTCCAATAGAATTCCGGCAAAGCTCGGGTTTCACAGGGAGGGAATCGCTCGCAGAATCAGAAGCTGGCCAGGTGAAGAGAATCGTGACCTGGTTGTCTGGACTCTCTTGCCTGAGGAACTACCGGGAAGCCCCTCGTACGCCAGCATCTACGAAGCTTTTGATGAACTTGGACAACCGCTCAACAAGGACACGGCAGCTAGGTGAGAAGTGCGCTGAACCCCTCAGTTCAATTGCCACGAAAGGCGATCGTCACTCCACAACTGTGCGCTGCGTGCAGAGATCCAGCGCTTCTTGCGCAGCAGCGCATGCAGAAAGGGATACTGATCCTGATTCAGAGTAACCGTACGCTGCTCGAACATCCCGTTTCCACACTCCGCCCAACGCACCGAACTGGTGGGGCTGACAAAGGGTCCTCAGCCAAACCCTGATCTAGCACGAAGCACCGACCGGTACATGCCGGTTTGAAAGCAGGCTTCCACCAAGCGCGCCTTCTCAAAGGCAAAGGCATGCTCTACATCTATCTTGATTACCTCCAGGGCCGCCAGATCCAGCGAGAGGAGTTGACGCTCGAAATCTGATTGCTCATCTCCCACCTGAACGGGCAAGGGCCCCAAGAATGGCGTCTGATTGAGGTCACGGAGGTGAGCAGCCAACCAAGAGACTTCAGATGACATGGCTGGAAGATCAGCCAACATCCGCCGCATCTGTGGGTCAATGTTGAACAGCGTCAGATCTTGTTCCTTGTGAGCGTTCCCAAACTGCAAGAGCCTCTGCAGGCGAACTCGGTTGTTTATGAGGTAAGAATGGGAACAGGACCCATACCAGGCACTGTACCGCTCCTTGGTCGCATCGGCATCCAGCAGGGGATTCACCGGCAGGGGCAAGTCAATCAACGGCAGAACAGGATTCGAAAGTTCTTCCGAGGAGCGCGATATCTCCAGGGGGGCAACTGCAGGTTCCAGAGGCGAAGATCCAACCTGCTGGACACTTTCCCGGACGACCTCTATGGGCTGCAATCCGGCAAAGAGCTGTCCGTGGCCAGAGGTTTCTTGGCCAGCACCAATTGCGGGACGCCGCATTGCCGAGGCGGTCCTCGCTACCGGAAGCAGGCTCAGCACGCCGTACCCCATTGGGCAAAGGGCCAGAAGCAACGCTGGGCTAAGTACTCTCATAAATAGGTCTGGACAGACGCCCCTGGGGGTAGTCGGCCGTGTTGTCCGGGTTGAACCAACCCAGACTACATCTCTACGGGTGAATCGAGAAGAAGTGAGAATATCAGGGAAGATCCTCCCCGGAACAAAGCCCAAAGCTGACCCGGGTCAGTCAGCAGCGCCCAGGGACGCCAACCAGGCCTGACCGAAGCGCTCGACAATATCCCCCGCAGGCAGGACCTCCCGCACCCCAGCAACGCTCTTGCCCGCCTGATAGGAATCTCGGTAGGTCAGGCCTTGGATGCTTGAACGCTTCAGCTGCCGCAGGGATCGCAGGGTGTAATAAGTCCTTACCCAGTGCTTGGTTTTACGTCCTCGCAGCAACCAACGGGCGATGGGGCCGGCCCGATAGCCCACCTTGTCCAGGGCCGGGTTGCGCAGAATCGAAACATCGATACCTGAGAGCTTGTCCGTCAGGACCACATCCTCCTCGCCTGCAGCAACAATCGCCTCGCGGTAGGACTCATGCACGGCACATTCTGGCGTGGCGATGAAACGCGTGCCCAACTGACACCCGTCAAAGCCCATTCCAAGGGCCTGCACAAACCCCGCTTCGTCGCCGATTCCGCCAGCACAGATCACTGGCTTGTTCAGCGGACCAATATCCGCCAACACAGCTGCGGGATCCAGCTTGCCTGCGTGTCCGCCGGCCCGATTATTGACGGCGATGAACCCATCAACCCCGGCCTCAAGCGCTTTCTCCGCCCAACGGCGCTCGGTCACATCATGGTAAACCTTTCCCCCAGCCGAATGCACCAGATCGCAAACCCATTCAGGATTGCCAAGAGCTGTGATGAAGAAGCGTACATCCCGGTCCAATGCCTCGGTGACCCAAGAGCGCATGCGTTTCTCATAGGCCTTGACGCTCTTCTCAACGATCGCATTGAAGCCTAAGGGCTTATCGGTCAACTCGCGCACCCGATCGAGCCCAGCACTGAAAGAGCCGTTGTGCACATAGGCAAAAGACAGGGGCTGAATGACCCCCAAGGCCCCAGCCCGGCTGACCGCAGCCACCAGTTCTGGGTTCGAACATGGGTACATGGCGCCACAGATCAGGGGATAGCGTACCCCCGCATCCCGAGTCAACGCCGTGGAAGGCTCACTCACGCTTGAACCTCAGGCTTGGGTCCCACCTGCCAGAGGATGCGTCCCACGGCGACTCGATCCCCTTCAGCATCAAAAATCTCGGCCTCCACCGTGTGCTGCATGTCGCAATCGATCAACCCGGGAGCGCAAGCTGTGCTGCGTGCGGTCAACATGCCACGAGCCTTCTTCTCGTAGTCCATTTCAATATGTGTCACGATCCCCCTGGCAGTGGGCGGCAATCCCGATAGCATCGCCAGACCGCTGGCGAGTTCCGCCAAATTGATCAAGGCTATCGCGTGAATTGAGTTCAGGTGATTGTGCACACGGCGTCGATCTGGCAGCACCAGTTCGCAGGTTCCCGGAGCAAGCTGCGTGACCCGTGCGCCAATCGAACCGGAATAGGGCACGCCCCAGCCCAGCATCATGGAAAACAACCGACGCCCCAAAGCTGACCCCCCCAGACGACTCCAAACTGCCATGACTCGAGTCGGGTCCATGGGTTCAGCCTAACGAAGAACGCCAAGGGACGCTACTCAGCAAATGAACCCACGAAGGGATAGCGACAGAACTCTCCACTCATCGCTTTGACCAGTCCATAGATCGGCAGACCGAAAGCGAGCAAGCCCAAGATGATGCCACAGCCGATAGCGACGGGGATCAGGACGATAGTGAAGGCGCTGATGACCAGCAGCAGCCCCATGATAAAAACAAAGACGTTGAAGGCCAGCGCCTGTTTTGCGGCACGCTCGGCCTGAGAACCATCTTCTGCAGCGATCATCATCAGGATCGGCGCCAGCACGCCTCCGAAGGGAACCACATAGCCGCCCAGACCAGAGATATGGGCCAGGGCGACGGTGCCACGATCTGATGCGTCGATTCTCTCCATGGTCATTCTATTGGCTGGTCCTTGGGTATATGGGATTCTGGAATGTTCACAGGTGCGCTGAACGCACCCGCTGGAGCCTTATTGGGAGAGCCAACCTGTTACTTGCAGCCTCATCGTGATTTGTCTGTGCGCAGCAATGGCTCCAACGCGGCTCCCAAGACTTCCGCCTGATGAACGAAACCCAGGTCAGAGGGGTGGGAACCGTCCACCGTATCCCCATTGACCAAAAGGGTCGCACCCTCCACCAGAATCAAGCCCTTGACACCCTGACCGCGCAAACGCTCCAGCCCCTCGCGCAGGGCCTTGCGACTGGCCTGATGATGCAGCCGACGTTTGGGATGCAGAAAGGCATTACCGAAGGTCCGATCTTCCACCAACAGAATCGGGGTCAAGGGGCGCGCTTTGCGCAATTGATGCACTAGGGCCTCAAGCCGCTCAGTAACCATTCCCCCGTTCATGTTGGGCAGACAGTCAACTACAAAAACCGCTGGATCGAGTTCGCATAGAAACTGGCCCACGCTGGCTTCCATGCGTCCATTCCCTGACAGCCCCAAGTTGATCACCGGACGATCAAAACGACGCCCTAGCAGAGCGGTGTGACAAGCACCTGGTCGCGAAGCGCAGGCTCCGTGGGTGATCGAAGTCCCGTAGAAGAGAATGGGCTTACGCTGACCCTCGGGCCTGTCGGGTCCGGGTGCCAATTTGCGGCCACTCGGAACACCGATTTCACAATGACTGACCCCGTTGTACAGGGGCAGATACAACATGTACTCGCGCAAACCAGGGTCAATGTCCGTGATCAACGTCGCTTCCATCTCCTGTTTGTCCGGACGCGGACAAGCGAGCCAGAGCCAACGGCCCTCGCTGCCACGGACAAACAAATCGACACCACTGACTCCAGTGGCAGGCATGTGAGGCATGGCAAGTTCCGAAGAGCGCAACCCCCAACGGCAATGGATCTCTGTGGCATCAGTTGTAAAGCGAGCACAAATGCCTGCTGAATCCTGGGACAGTGCCCAGACCACCCCGCGCACAACACCCTTGGCCCTAGCGGGTAGACGATCAAAGGGTGACTCCACATCACTCCACCCCTGGCCCTCCACCGTCAAGTCATGCAGAGCAATCCATTGCATGCCATCGTCATCGTCCTGGGAGGACAGCGGGGACACGACCATGAGCAGCCACAAGAGGCGCACTAGAAATTGGTGGTTCATGGGCTCAGGATGCCTTGTTGTGGAACTCAGGGTGGAACTATTCTTCCTGAGCCATTCTCCGTATCAGGGATTCGCCTACCGACCACCCCGGAAGGTCCGCCCACAGCCCTTCAACAAAAGCCAGCCGTTACTGCTGTGCGCCGGCTTGGATCCAGTCGTAGACCAGGGCCAGGTCGCCTGAATAGGAGGCGCCAAACGGCATCGATTGTCCACAGGTTTGAGTACCTGCCAGCTTCTGATACAGCAAACTGTTCGCCGCATCTCCAGCGATCACACGAGTGTTGCCGCTTCCGCAGTCGGCAGCTGCACCAACCAGATTGGCGTAGGCTACGGCTTCGGTTGACATGTCGAGGTCGCCAAACCCACCAACTCCGTGACAATCAATGCAAGCCAAACCCACTGCGGGGTCAACCACTGTGAATTCCGCCCACACCGGACCAAAGGTCGGGGGAGCCGCGGTCACTTCAATCACCAACAGATCGGCAGCCGAGCCAGCGGAGCCGGTGGTCACCAACTCGACCAGGTAGGTACCCGCCGCTGCAAAGGTATGCCCCGGATTACTTGCGGCGCTTGTCACGCTGTCGCCAAAATCCCAAGCATACGAACTGGCCCCAATGGATGAATTGGTGAACTGCACGGACAGTGGCGCGGGGCCACTGGTCACATCTGCACTGAAATCGGCAGTGATGCCAACATCACGGAAACCGATCGCGATCGCATCTGTGAAGTTGGAAACCTGACTTGGATTCAGGTCCCGGTACCAAGCCTGAAAGTGCCAAGTCTCACCGCCGGCAATCGCGGCCACGGGATTGACCGGTAGGGCAAGCGTGTCAACAATGGCCGAAATCGTACCCATGCCGCCGCTGTTCATGACCTGACCATTGAAACGGCCCAAGCCGCCTCCGATGCAGATAGTCCCCTGAGATCCTCCGGGATTGGCCACTAGCCCGGTTGAAGGGCCTACGAGGAAGAACCCAAACTGATTGCTCGGCAGGCCACTCGCGATCAGAGTCAAAGCGTTACCGCCCACGATGTCACTTCCAACGGCAGAAATCACCGCTGGGCTCCCCGTGGAATTCGCTGCCGCTGGACAGTAGTACTTCTCACCTAGGCTTTGAGCCGATGCAAGAGCTGTAAGAATTGGAATCAGAAGAGTGCTCTGGAGAATTCGCATGAAGCTGTCTGGGATGAAGTAAGTCCTTAGTGTCTGACTTGTTGGCAGTCTTGCCTAGCCCCCAAAATGCCGCACACCCATTTGAGGCGCCAGCCAATAGAGGAAGGCTCAAATTGGGGCCCAACAGAAGGCCAAAAGTACCGCAGGCCCAGCCGTTGGAGACAGCTGAGACTGCGGTGGGTCTGAGAAAAGAAGAATCTAGAAGTCGACCTCTAGGCCGTTCGAGAAGTTCGAGTTGACTCCATCGCGGTACCAGAGCTGGAACACCCAGGTGGAGCCCCCGACAATGGTTCCTCCTGGAGGACTCGGCAGAGCCGCCGGCACATCATAACCAGTCCCAACGGAGGAGGTTCCTACCAGGTTCACCAAGACGCCACCACCTTGGAACTGGCCAATCGAGTTTCTCACCCCACCGGCAACCGAGTTGTAGCGACCAATGGGGGCACCCAGGCACAACAGGCCATCACTCACAGGGACACCGGCATGAGCACCAGCAGAAACGAGGAAGAACCCAAACTGGCCCAGGGGGCCACCATTGGCCTCCATGTGCAAGCCAGCAACACCAAGAGCACCGGTCAATGCGACCGGGCCGCCGGTGGAGTTCACGTTCCCCGGATCACAAAACGTCGTGATGGGACCGCTGCCCACGCCAATGCCCGAGACAATCAGGTCATAGGGACCTTCATCTGTGGCACTGCCGGGCCAGACATGAACCCGCAAGATGCAATCCACATCAGCGCCGGTCGTGTTGGTCCAGGTCAGGAACTCATCATCAGAACCGGAGAACCCACAGGCCAGGGTCAAACCGCAGGCAGAATTTTGGTCGTCACTGCAGTTGATCGCCTCATAGAGCATGGCATCGATGTCCACGATCGCGACCGAGTACAAGATTGAACCGTCCCATGTTGCACCATCAGCAACCGTGAAACTGAAGAAGTCCGGTTCGGTCTTGCACACCTCTAGGGAATAGCTGCCGTTATCCAAACTCGCAGCCGTAGCGCAAGTCTGATTCGGAGTGAAAACATCAGCAATGCAACCGCCGCCGCCACCGCCACCAATTCCAGTAACGGTCAGGTCGTAGGTGTTATCTTCTCCGGAAGAGTTCGGCCACACATGAACACGCATGATGCAGTCCACGTCGGCTCCAGTCGTGTTGGTCCAAGTGATCGCCTCGTTGTCGGACCCAGTGAAGCCACAGGCCAGAGTAGCGCCACAACCAGAGCCCTGATCATCACTACAGCCAACAGCATCATAAAGCATGACATCAAGGTCGGCGGTTGCCGTAAGGAAGATCGCCGAGGCGTCAAATATCGCGCCACTAGCCACAGTGAAACTGAAGAAGTCCGGCTCAGTCTTGCAGACTGAAAGAGCATAGGTCCCGTCCACCAACGCAGCAGCAGCGCCGCAGGAGAAGTTCGGGCTGAATGCATCTGCGGTACAACCACCGCCGCCACCGCCGGGACCGATCCCGGAGACGGTCAAGTCATAAGGACCGGCGTCACCCGTACTGCCGGGCCAGACATGCACACGCATCAAGCAGTTCACATCAGCGCCGGTGGTGTTCGTCCAAGAAATGACCTCGTCATTGGATCCTGTGAAGCCGCAGGCCAGAGTAACGCCACAACCAGAGTTCTGGTCATCGCTGCAATTGACTGCGTCATACAACATCACATCGATGTCCGCATTGGTCACAAGATGCAACGCCGAGGCGGAGAAAGTTGCGCCATCAGCCACGGTGAAGCTGAAGAAGTCCGGCTCAGTCTTGCAGACATCCAGACTGTAAGATCCGTCTACGAGGGCCGCCGCCGCCGCGCAAGAATGGTTGGGACTGAATGCATCAGCCGTGCAGCCGCCGCCACCCCCGCCACCACAGTTGGTGGCGCAGATTCCTTGAGGGTTGGCGATTGCACTCTGCAGGTCGGCACGAGTCACCTGCGTGCCCCAGTTGTTGCCGCCACCCGCGCTGCAGCCACCATGGGTATGGATGCCGATGGCGTTGCCGGTTTGCTCGTGAATCACAGGGGAACCAGAGTTCCCGCCAGTTGTATCCGTCACATAGCCTAGCTGGGTACCAGAGTTGTCGACGAAGGGACCCACATGGGTCTGCTGGGTCTGGTTGGCACTACCGGAATCGGTTCCATAACCGGTGATGCGGATCGTCTGACCAGCGGTGCCGGGAATCGATCCCAGAGTATAGCCGGGACCTTGAGCTGCAGAAGCCTGCAAGCCGGTACTTGAGTTGTCGAAGCACCCGAACACGGCCCAGTCGTTACCCACGCCCAGACCGCCATTTGACTGAACGGAAGCGGGGTCAACTGGATACTGGTCGCTGGCAGGAGGGTTGACCAGGGAGCCGCCAGCAGTAGAGGGGGGCACATTGAATTGAGCAACGCTGATGCCGCCGCTGCAATGACCAGCGGTCATGAAACAGCCCGCACAATCGTCAAACAGCCAGCCGGTGCATCCAATGGGCAGGATTCGCGCAGCACGAGGATCCGAAGAAGCGACCCGGTCGTCCGTGGGGCCGCAGATGGACATGTCCGGCTGGGGCAGACCCGCGTCCACCTCGGACAAGACAATTCGAGCACGCTCGGCCCACGCTTCGGAAAAGACATCGACCTGCAGCTTGTCACCATTCAGATAGCAGGAAGTGTTCTGCCACTGAGCCATGTTCTGGCCCGTCAGGATCTGGACATCGCCGTCGGCCCAGCTAGTGATGCGCAGCTCAGTGCCACGAGGCAGATCAGCCTTTGAAAAATACAGTCGAAGCCAATCCGCGCCAGGAACATCGACTGTGAAGGAAGCAATCACATCAGCTCGCAGGCCCGTGTTCTGGACATATCCCGTGTCATGGGGATAGGATATATCGATGTGGTTGGTGGGTGCATTCTGGGCAATTGCGCTGACTGCCAAGGCCAGCGAAAGAGCCACCCGCAGAGTAATACGGCTGAAATTTTGCATGGGAGAGAAGAGGGGGGAAGGTGGAAAGAAGCGGGCCTACCCGACAAGGCAGGGTTCACCACAGGACGCACGGCACGCGTGCACGGGTTCCATCCAAGGTACACGAAGCAACGAGAATCTGCTTCCTACCCTGGCCCCGTTCGACCATCAAGCACCAACCTGACCTGGAAATGGCCCGTGGAGCCCTGAATTGGAATCGGCGTTCTCGATTGGGGACACTCTGAAGGCCCCTAGAAACGGAAATAAACGAAGTCCAAAGGCTCCTTGACCCGTAGAAACGCCAAGGCGACCAAGCTGCCAAGAACAAAGGTCGCACGGGAGAGGGTATTCAGCCGGATCCAGACCCGATCCAGGTCAAAGACCGAGCCCGCCGCATGAGCCAGCCACAGCCCCACCAGCACCGGCAGGGTCCAGGCCAGCATTTGCAGGGTCTCCCTTGAGGGGGGCCTCAATTCAGCGATTTGAGATAGGAATGCCAAAGCCTCAGTCAGACTTCCGGCAAACAGCCCCAGCACCAGGAACGACCAGAGTATCCCGGTCAATAGGCAGCCCGCTACGGCGCGTACTCGGGACCGCCTACGAAAGCGTCGACCCAGCTCACCGCGCTCGCGGCGCTTGTGCAAGGCCCGTAGCCGCAAGCTGCCGTCGATCGAGATCATGATGCCCCAGGCAACACACCACACAACATAATTCCATTTGGCTCCGTGCCAGACACCGAAGACGGTCAAGATCACAATATTCGCCTTCCACAGAGCCACATGTCCAGTGGCGCCGCCACGGGTCAGAGGCCAATGCACATAATCACGAATCCAAGATACAAGGGACATGTGCCAACGGCGGGTGAACTCTCCAATCCCCGTAGCAGTGAAAGGCCGATTGAAGTTCAAGACCAGTGTCACACCGAAAATGCGAGCCGTCCCCCGGGCCATGTCAGTGTAGGCACTGAAATCCAGATACAGATACACCGCCAGGCCGACAGCAGTCATCACCAGATAGAGACTGTCCTGGGCCGCGGGATCTCGGAAGGACTGCATCAACGGCTCGCGCATGTGGTCTGCAATCACAAGCTTCTTGAGTAGACCCCAGAGACACAACCGCCCACCAGCAGAAGCGTTTTCCTTGGTCAATCCACCCAAACTCTGCAGTTGAGGGATCAGATGATTCGCCCGCTCAATCGGACCAGCAATCAGCTGGGGGAAGAAAGAAACATACAGGGCGTAGTCGATGAAATTCCGACAAGGGGCAATACGCTTGCGAAACACATCGATCGAATAGCCCAGAGTCTGAAAAGTGTAGAAGGAGATCCCCAATGGCAGAATCACCGACTCAATCCCTGTGACCTCCCCTACCGGCGCAAACCCAAGCCAGCCCGCCAGGGTGCTGAACACAACACGATACTTGAAAGCCGCCAGCAACCCCAGGTTCCCGAAGATCGAGCCCAACAAGAGCAGCTTCCGCCGACCCTGATCCTTGACGCGCCCCATACCAAGCGCGAGGGAATAATCCAGCACCGTGGAAATCGCCAACAGAAGACCGTGCTCGGCATTGCGCTGCAAATAGAAGAAATAGCTCGCCAGCAGCAAGAAACCTGCCCGTCCACGCGCAGGTACAAACAGGTACAAGGACAGACAAACCCCCAGAAAGATCCAATACTCGAGATCAGCGAACAACATCTGAATCAGGAGCCCCGGGGGCGGAGATCTGCAAGTTAAGCAGCCCCTTCTCCAGAAGATCTTCAAGCACGACTGTGGCCAACAAAGCATGCCCACTGGCAGGCATGTGATAACGATCATCGATCCGATGCAGAACGCGATCACCAACCAATTCCATCATGCTCAGTTGATTAGTTTCCCAGTACCTCATCACCAGTCCGGGAGAGACTCCTGATTCGACGAGGGTCTGCACGATTCCGTCATAGACTTCGACGAAGTCCTGGAAAGCATCGAGAGATAGTATGTCCTCGGTAGCAGGCGAGGTAGCCAGTTCAATGCCCATCCTGGGATTGCCAGGATTCAAGATGCAATGCAAGTGCGGCAATGGAACCAAGGCCAAACGCCCGCCCATCGACCTCATGTCAGCCTCTATTTCAGCCAGACGCAAACACATGGTATCGAACAGGTCTCGATTCTCGGCCACAAAAGGAGTACGCGACATCATGTGACGGCGATCGTTGGCAGCCTGTTCCTCGGGCGTTCGAGGAGGAACGATGCCAGGACGCCTGATCCCGGGGATTCGCTTGCAACAATAATCGTAGATGGCCGAGTGGCGCACAATACGTCGCAACCATCCGCTCTCTTCGCGCAACTGGGGCGGACGCATGGTGTTATCCGCCAATGCCACCAAACACAGATCAGGCTGCCACGGGCGGACATGGTGCTGATAGACCTGCCCCATTTGATCGAAGGCATGGCCCGCAACGGCAAAATTCATCACCAGCACTTCGCGCGCTGGCGTCAATTCGGCCAGGATCTCCTGCAGGGCATCTTCAAGCACCTCGGTCCAACGCTCTTCCTCAGGCACTCCCCCCGCGTATGTCACGGATGCACCGATTACAGCAATGCGAATCTGGCCTTCTGATTGATCCCCCGGCTCACCCCACTCTTCATCGCGGAAACCTGCGCTGTTGATCTTCACGGACACTCCAAGCCTACTGAACCCCTCTTGATTGGGCTCGACCATCCAGCCCACATCGGGGTCAACCCGCACAGTAATCACTCGTCCATAACCAGCCCGATCAAGACGCCATTCAGTCAGCACTATGGCGACCAGCAGAATCACGACCAGAATCCGGAGTCGAGAGTGAGTGAACATCAAAGGATGGAGAAATGATACCTGGCGAAGTTCAGCCCTTGGGTAGGACAGGGCCAACCGAGTAAAGGAACAATGGACTCTCCAGTACCCTTGACCTACTCTCAACATAGTACCTTGCAGCCCCATGCAAAATACCTTTCTCCCCCGATCCCTGGCACTCAGGATGTGCCTTCTTTCTCTTTGTTCGCTTGGCTCCTGCGCCCTGAAATCCTACAGCGAGTACGAATTGTTCAATGGAAAGAACCTCGACGGCTGGCACACGGATGTGCCTACGGCTGACGGTAATCCGGACATTGCTCCCTCCTTTGGCGTCCAAGACGGTGTGCTGATGAGCTACGGGTCCCCCAATGGACACCTGATCACCAACGCGGTCTTCAGGGAATACACCCTAGAGGTGGAATATCGCTGGACCGAGAAACCCGGGAACTGCGGAGTGCTGGTGCATGCCTCTACCCCGCGCCGCCTGTATGACATGTTCCCCGCCTCCATCGAAGTACAAATGCATCACGGCAACGCAGGGGACTTTTGGTGCATCGGTGAAGACATTTGGGTGGACAACATGGTGGAGCGCCGGGGCAAGGCAGACAACTGGGGAGTCGACGAGGGCAGGGCGCGACGCATTCAGAATCTGACCGATGACTCTGAAAACCCTCCCGGTGAGTGGAATCACATGAGAATCGAATGCAGCGGCGACCGGATCGATGTGTGGGTCAACGGCGATCTCGTCAACCAAGGCTACACCTGCACCGTCAGCGAAGGACAAATTGCCCTGCAGGCAGAGGGGGCGCCCTGCGCTTTCCGCAGGGTGCACCTCACTCGATATTGTGACTAACGGCCTTCGGCTCAGCTGCCATCCTGCGCGGGGTCGCGTTCCAAATCCGAAGGGAAAGTAGCATGCCAATGATCGCCACCGGCAAGATCACAAAGAGCCAGATCCGCCAGTTCTCGGCCTGGGTCTGGGCTTCACCTGTGGGTAGCACATAACCCAGGATGATCGATTGGGCACCAAATCCAAGGTACACCATGCCGTCAATAATGCCCACCGCAAGTCCGGCGTTACGCCTGCCTCCAAAGTCCATGCTGGCGGTACCTGACAACATGCCGTGCACGCCAATTACGCTCAGTATGGCAAAGAGCAAGATGAAGCCCGCCATAGGACTGGTGATCACAGCGACGGCAGCGGCAATCGACAAGCTGGCGAGACCGTAGAGGATAAAAGCCACAGGCCCACGCCGGGACTGAAACACCCGATCTGAAACGGTGCCCGCAAAGACCCCCCCCAGGATGCCCGCCACGCACAAGAAGGCGCCCCAATGACCAGTGAGCATGCTCTGACCGGTTTCATTGGCAAAGACATAGCCCCACTTCATGATGCCTCCACGCACAAAGCCACTGCAGGTCTCGATCAGGATGATGACCATGATGGTGCGGTTGGCCAGCATGCGCCGGGCGATAGCAAGGGGACTCAAGACCTCACCTTCGCTGGTCACATTTCCGTCTCCTGGGTCAAAGTTCCTGTGCCCCACGTCTCCAGGCCGATCAAACACCAAGCGATGGTCCAAGACCGCAAACAACAAGAGGATCCCCGCCGGAACAAAGAAAGCCCACTCCGGCCCCATGTTCTGGGCAATCGGCGTACCCCAGTCATAGGCGAAGTACAGACCCAACGAAATCAAGATTCCAAAGATGCCACCAAAGACACCACGCTCTTTGACATGAAACCAATTGGCATTGACCTTCACAATCGAGACCGCGCCAAAACTTTGGAAGTACATGTTGAGCGAATAGAGCGCGCCCAAGACAGCAACACGGTGGGTTTCGTACCCCGAGGCGATAACGAAACCCATAAGTATGTTTGCCAGCGCCGAGCCCACGGCAGCCGCCATGATCGTACGCCGCCCCCCGTAACGATCGGCCAAGGGGCCGTTGATCAGAAACGAAAGGGCATAGGTGGTGGTGCCAAAGACCGTGATCGTCGCCAGTTCGGCCTTGGTCAACAAAGCAATCCCGGTCTCGGGATCGAGCACAACCTTGACCACATTGATGTTGTAGCGCCCCATGTAGAGGAACGCATAGGTCAGCCCCAGGGGCAACCAGTTCCAAACCCGCCTGCGAATGAACTCAGCAGAGTGTCCGAGCTCGACCTTCGGCAAACGCCGCAGCACAAACGTAATGGCAACCAGAACAGCGAGAATAGGCAGGAAGTTCTGCATCCAGCTGGGAAGGAAATCGAGGCTCATGGAAAGGAGGGGATCGGGGCGTGGAGATTCTCAGGGCCAGTGGGTGCCGAGAGCAAGCGCCTATTCCCCCAATGCAAATAGAGCAGACCATGAAATGCTGCCCACGAGCATCAAGACGCCGTTAGGCTTGAATCCCACATGAGGCCACTGACCAAGATTCCCACAGCACTCGCGCTAGCCTCCTCCCCCGGCCACACCCTGCGACCAATGTTGGCGACCCTGCTCCCCCTCATTCTCTCCGCGCCCGCGAGTTGCTCTCCACCCATCGTCCAAGAAGATGTGGCGCTGAGGCTTGATCGGGTTTTTCCTCAGCTGAATTTTAGACGCCCGGTGTTCTTGGCGGGCGCGGGCGACGGAACCGACCGCATCTTTGTGGTGGAGCAAGAGGGCCGTATCCATGTTTTTTCCAACGAGGAGGACCCTTCCTCGACCACCATCTTCCTTGACATCTCGGATGAGGTAAGTCGTGAGGGCAATGAAGAGGGCCTGATCGGTCTCGCCTTCCACCCGGAATACGCCGAGAACGGGTCCTTCTTTGTGCACTACTCGTCATCGGTCAAGGACGAGGTTGGCATCGTAGCCCGCTATCAGGTTTCCCAGCAGGATCCAGACCGGGCAAACCGCGACTCTCGCGAGGTGATCCTCGAACAACCTCAGCCCTGGCGCAACCACAATGGCGGCATGCTGGCTTTCGGGCCTGATGGGTACCTGTACCTGAGTTTTGGAGACGGGGGGAGCGCAAACGACCCCAGGGGCAACGGGCAAAATCTAAGTACCTGGCTGGGAGCGATCCTGCGCATCGATGTTGACAAAAGGGACACAGACCTGGCCTACGGCATTCCTCCAGACAACCCATTCGTCAACACTGCGGGGGCAGCACCAGAGATCTGGGCGATTGGCCTGCGCAATGTCTGGCGCTTTGCCTTCGATCGAGCCAATGGGGATCTTTGGGCAGGAGATGTAGGCCAGAACGAATGGGAAGAAATCGACATCATCAAACGAGGTGCCAATTATGGCTGGAAACGGTTTGAGGGCCATGAGTCCTTCAGCAAGAGGACATCCCTGGTGCATGGAGAACACGCCGAGCCCGTCGCGGTCTACCGGCGCAAGGATGGGATTTCTGTAACAGGCGGTTATGTCTATCGCGGATCAAGATTTCCAAGCCTGGTAGGGACTTATGTCTATGGAGACTATGTGACCGGCAACATCTGGCGCATTCACCAGAATGCTGATGGCACGTTCATCAATCAGCTCGCTGCGCGCAGTGGACTCTCCCTGGCGTCCTTCGGTGAAGACGATGCTGGTGAAATGTTCGTGACCTCCTTCGACGGTTTCATCTACCGAGTTGTGCCCAGTAACGACCCGGCAGATGCTGTACTTCATTGGCCTCGCAAGCTGTCAGAAACCGGCTACTACCTCAAAGGCAAAGACCACCTGCCCAGCGAGTCTGTGATTCCATACCAAGTGCGCGCGCCCTTCTGGTCCGATGGAGCGGACAAGGTGCGCTACCTGCACCTGCCCCAGGGGAGCCAGATGGAATGGACTGACGAAGGGGTCTGGGGCTTCCCAGTAGGCGCAGCCCTGATCAAGACATTCGAAATCGAAGGTCTCATGCGCAAGCGCACCTTGGAAACGCGCGTCATCAAACGCACAGAGACCGGTTGGCAGGCAGCGGCTTATGTCTGGAAAGGAAAGGATGCAATACTCGCACCCCAAGGAAGAACCATTAGCTGGCTGACCAAGGGAGGAAAGCAAAGTTGGGCTGTGCCTTCCGCCTCTGCCTGCGCTGCATGCCATGTGGACGCTGCTGGCTTTGCTTTGGGCCTTACAACCCAACAGTTGCAAGGGGTAGTAGACCCCAACGGCCATGACCAAGTGGACGCTTGGATATCCAAAGGCCTGCTCAAGGCACCCGACAACTTCAAGACTGCCGTGCAGATACGACTCGTGGATCCACACGACCTCGCCGCATCGCTCTCGGACCGTGCGCGCAGTTGGCTGGATGTGAACTGCGCCATGTGCCACCAACCGAACGGACCTGGCAATGCCTCTATTGACCTGCGCCTGAGTACGCCCCTTGCCAAGATGCAGATTCTGAACAAGCCGCCCACCCAGGGCGACCTGGACATCTCCGGCGCGCAGATCGTCAAGCCTGGGTCGCCGGATCTATCGATCCTGCTCTCGCGAATATCGGTCCTCGACGCCACACGCATGCCCAACGTAAGCAGCCATGTTGTGGACGAACGCGGCGTGGACCTGATCTCTGCCTGGATCAAGAGCCTCAAGGAAAACTAGCGAACGCGGAAGGTCCAGACAAATCCTCGACGCACGCCGCCGGGTCCTTCCACGTCAATGCGCAAACGCCAGCGCTCGCCAGAACTGACGCCCGGCATGATCAGAGAAGGTATTGAAGCACTGCCAATTGCCGTAAGGGGGAATTCCGTAGGCCCGGACGGAAGAAGACATGGGGCGAGTCTAGAACAAGTATTCTCTTTCGGGGGACTACCTCATTCAGGTGTGGAACTGCCGAAGAAGCCCCGGAAAGCGAGGATGCGCCTCTCAGAGGGTCGCCAGCGAACCATCTGGGTTGTTTCAACAGCCAGGAGAACTCCGTTCCCGGTCTTAAGCCGGGAGTCGCGTCAACTTCCGATAGCCCTCTTCAGGGCGGCCCGGCCTCCCACAACCGGTATGTTCAGGACCGTCCCTCCCAGGTCCACCGACAGTTCGGTTCCCGCCTCGGGCCAGAGGGTGAATTCCCGATCACTCGAAAAGATCATCAGCCCCAGTTGCTGCCCCGCGGGGATGATCTGATCATCCGGCTGCAGGGTAAACGAGAGATCTACAAACTCCCCCGGGATCAGGACCTCGCTCTCTCGCAGCGAAGCATGGTTCTGCGGGTCGGCCCAGCCACGGGTGATCAGGTTGGCGTTGATCTTGCCCTTCTTGGTCCAGGGCAAGGAGACCAACCACACCGATAAATTCGCCGCCGGTCGGCTAGAAGCCAGGCGAATGGTCAGTTTGCTGTATCCGGACAAGTGCAACCCATTCTTCAGTTCGGGTGTTGCAAAGAGCAAGCGATGTGACGAAGCCTCTGCTGCAGCAAGGGCGCCTCCCTTGAAAGCTACATCGTCAGTCAAGACCTGCACGCCACGACCCCGTTTGGCTCCCAATAGCCCCACCACCGTACCATCCCCCGAAGGAAACAAATCGACAGCCTTGGCATCCGGGTGGGGATATTCCGCGTATGCAGTAGGATTACTTCTCTTGTCACCTTCACGAACGACCCAACTGTGCGCGCCCTTCTCCACACCATTCTTGATCCCGCATACGTAACGTGTGAACCAGCGGTTCATCTGATCTGCCGGCGGCGAACCACCGTGCCCGCCCTGATGAAAATAGGCCTGACAAGGTGTGCCCTTTTCCTTGAGTAGTTGATAAATGCGCACACTGTGGTCGGGCATCACATTCCAATCATTGAAACCATGGGCGATTAGCACCGCCGCGCTCAAGTCCTTCAATTGATTGGAGTAGTCGCGACCTTCCCAGAAATCATTCAGATCCCCGGTCCGACGATCCGCATTCGCCACCAAGATGTTGTCGCGCACATTGCAATCACACCACTCGCGGCCTTCAGGGTAGCCCGAGTTGATGAAGTCATAGAGCACATCAATGTCTTCACCCATGTATCCACCGGGATGGCGGACTAGGCCGTGAGAACGGTAATAGTGGTAGTAGGAGGTGTTCGGGGCGACCGGGATGATTGCCTTGAGCCCCTCAACACCCGTGGTGGCGGCGGCAAGCGGCAGAGTTCCGTTGTAAGAGGTGCCGGTCATGCCCACGTTGCCCGTGCACCAATCCGCCACGACTTCCTCATCTCCATCCACGCTTGTGTAACCCATTGCTCTACCGTTGAGCCAGTCGATGACCGCCTTTGGCGCCAACGCCTCGTTGGCCCCACCCACTGTGGGGCAACCCTGGGAAAGACCTGTGCCCGGGGAAGCTGAGTGCACCACCGCAAAGCCGCGCGGCACCCAGGTGCGAGTCAAGGAACGCGACATGACTGGTCGCTGACTACGATGGCGGATCGCCGGGGGATGCTCGTGGTCCGGGGGCTGTTCTCCCAGCTCGTGCTTGGGATCCCAGAAGTACTGCTTGCCGTTTGAGCCCACTCCACTGAAATAGGGGCTGGTCTCATAGATCACATGGACCTTGAGACCTTCAGTCTTGGTTTGCAACGGCCGCGTCACATCCACATGCATCCGGTCGGGTTTGCCATTTCCATCGCTGTCAAAACCAGCCTCTACCCAGAGGTCGTGCTTGATCCAATCATCGGATTTCTCAAACCCCGCCACCTTTTGGGCCATGCCGTCCTTGAAGACCTGAACCGTCGCGGTTTGGGAAAACGCGCTGCCGCTAAGGGCAATGGGAAATAGGATGCAGATGGAACACAGCTGAGGCTTTTGCATGCCCCGGATTCTAACCCAAGCAGCGCTTCAGTATCTCAGCGTCTGCTTCCAATGACTCGGGACCCAGGGGGCCGAAGGAGAAACGCATCATGGACCCAAGAGGGCCATCTCCCCCGCGACGCGCCATGTCGCATAGAGGACCCGGCAGAATACCCGCCCCATACCTGAAGAGACGCTCATTGAAGGCCTCTGCAGTCAGACCATTGGGCAGGGCGCACCAGTGATAGAACCCCCCACTGCCGGAATACAACTCGATGCCCAAATCGGCTAGCACCGTTCCGTAGCGCTTTCTTTGACTTGTGTAAAACTCGCCCACCGCCCGTCTCGCATGGGCAACACGCTTGGGCTCCAGCAAACCGGTCACATACAGCTGGGAGGCACGCGACACACCTCCCATGCCAAAGGAAGAATAGTTGCGGAAGACTTTTATGTGCTCGCGCGAAGCAATCACCCAGCCAACCCGCAGGCCAGGCACCTGCAAGCCCTTGGTGGCGGCACCAACAATGAACAAATTGGTTTCGTCAATGTTGTCCACATACTTGATCGCGCTCTCTGGCTCAGTTTCGGTGAAGAATTCATAGGCCTCATCAATCAATGCACCGCGGGAGAGATCACCGTAGTGCTCAACCAAGGTACGCAGGTCCTCACCGTGCACGGTTACCCCGGTTGGGTTGCAAGGGTTGCTCTTGAGCAGAAAGACGGAGTCCCCCGTGGGGTGCTCGTCAAGGCCTGGACGAAAACGGTTCGCGCGATTGCTGGGGACCAATTCATAGGGCCGCCGCAACAAACTCAACAGATCCCAGTAAGGCGTATACTCGGTCTCTTCCACAGCGATGACTCTCTCCGCATCCAGGAACGAGAGAATTGCAAAAAGGGCCGGCCTACCTCCCGCAAATACCGCCACGTTGTCAGGCGCAAGTTGCGACCCGTAGTAATTGTTGTAGTACTCCGCGATGGCTCGCCGCAACTCAGGCTGGCCATCTGCCTTGGGATACATTCGATCGGTCGCGGTCAATTCGATCGTAGCCGGTAGCTCCGGACCGCCTGGCACAGGATCGGTGAGGGGAAAGCCCTGGGCCCACGGGTGGGTGTCTTGGTCCCCCATGTAACGACCGGTGACCTCGTTGAAACGAAACAGGGTTTCGTAGATCCCCATCGGGGGGAAGGAACTCAGGATCATTGCGGTATACGTGGGCTGGGAATTTGCACGCAGGGTAGCGACTGGGAACGGGAAGGAAGCGTCCAGGCTTGCCAGGAGCGGGGGAATCAACAAGACCAGACAGCCCCTTGTAAGCAGCCGGGTCCCCGGGTGAAATCCGATGAACAGGCCCATGGCTCCCCACTCAGGAGAGAAAATTGCTGCAAATATCCCAGCAGAGAGGCCCTGGATAGCGGCTTACAGTATTGATAGTAGCGATAAGTTCCCCCTTGCCCCATCCTGAGGAGGACCGTCCCACCCCCGTCCCTGCAGCCTTCAGGCAGACTGGCACCCTCATCATGAGCATCTTTCTAGCGTTCAAGAACCCGTTCAAAGGAACCGCTTCCGCGATTGGACTCGCCCTCGGCTTGACTGGCTCAGCCTTCGGCCTGGCCCAGGCCCCCGGCGGAGGCCAGATCTCCCCGGAAACTGCGAACCGCGGTCTGATCCCCTTTGTCATTGAAACCAGCACCGGAGTCTTCGACCTCTGGACTGTCACCAATCCCGGAGGTACGCCCACGCTCGAACTGTCGGACTTCTCCTTTCAAGAACTCCACCTGAATGGTTATGCGCGCAAGGATCGCTTGCGCATCAACATGCCACGCACGATTGAAGTCGATGATGACACCAATGCTGCCTTTCTCCCAGATCACATCCTGCTGCCCTACGAAGGTGCCCTCTACCACATCATCAGGAATGGGAATTCAGAAATCCTGCTGCTACAACCAGGCACTTCCCCGCGCATCCTGATCTCGCTGCCGACCCAAGGTGGATTCAGCTCCCTGGAAGACTCGGCCGGCGTATCGATCCATGGCACATACATGTTGATAGCGACCACCTATGATGCAGGAGGTGACGCCTACGTACTCGACATTAGTGGGAACATGGGTCCGATCTTGTTGACCGGATCAAAGCCTCCCTTGGACATTGAAACGAATTCCTTACGCATATCCGATTCCGGAGCATGGTTCCAAGAAGAGGACATCCTGTACCTGGCCACCAATCCCCTCTGGCAAGCAACACCCCTACACGTCGGCCTGCTCCCAAACGAAGAACTGCTCAGCGAATCAGTCCTGTCAGCCAACGGTGATCATCTTGTCGTGCTGGCAGAGGGATCTAACGGAATGTCACGCATCCTCTTGACCACCATCGACGGCAGCACCCAAGTCGTGACGCCGACTCCCGGTGACTACTACCCGCCAAACCTCGATGAACCCCTCGGACCAAGCCTCGCAGTTGACCCGGAAGGGAAACTGGTGGCTTACTGTCAGGGCGGCGCTACAGAGGAAGTCTATCTACAGCCAATCGGCGGCCAAGTCATCCATCTCTCCTCCCTCCCGCACTTCGAGGATTCCCTCGACAACCTGGGAGTCCTGGGATTCGGCACTGGCGGCCTGCTGGAGCGACCAGGCATCGACAACATCGGTGTGCTCTCGTTCATCGGCGGTAGCAACATGATCAGCGGCCTTACCGGCGACGAACTGATGGGCGCAGCGGACATGTACAGCGCACAACTCGACGCGGATAGCACCCTTCTGGTGACCAACATCACTCGCACCAGCGGTCAGCTGACTCCGCCTTTCAATCCGCCCGGCAACTTGGTAGTGGCGGAGGCCACCCTGGATCCTCTTGGCCAACGCATGCTGCTCGTGGGCGAGACCCCTGACGATGACTACGACCTGGCAATCTTCTTCCTGGACGGTGGAGTTTCTGGTCCCGAGCCCAATTTGCAGATCCTGCTCTCGGATCTGGAAGAAGAGCCCAGGTTCTACCCGGCGACCACACGTCTGGTAGTCGTAGTGCCCCCTGACTCCGACACCGGGTCGCCGACTCCTAGCTCCCTGCACCTCCTCCAACGCAAGTCCCCTGGGCTGCAGGTATTCACCGAGCTTGCGAGCTTCGCCAACGGGGAGGAAATCTCGCGGGTGCATGTGAACAAACGCTACGGTGGCTTTGTCAGCACCAATTCCCTGGGGTTTGAGCGCTTGCACGGAATTTCACTACGTAATCGTACGACCACACTTTTGACCCCCGGGAACTGGACGGTCCATTTTGCGGCCACCCTGCGGGTGGTCCACAACAGAATCTTCTGCGGCATCGGACCCGTTGGTCTGCCATTCGAGTTCATGTCCATTGGGCCCGCTGGAACGAGCCGCGCCTTGAGCTTGCCCACGGGCTTGGGTTTCCCACTGCCGCACTAGCGGTACAGTGGCGACAAGGATTGCCGCCAAGAAAACTCCACTTGGGATAGGAGTCCATTCCGTCTCTCTGCGAGGCACCCGCAGGGACCTCTCACCGTTGAACCCCACCCGGTGGGCCATAGCGAATCGCTCGACTGCGCCAGTTGTTCCGTCACAACCAGCCTTCAGGCCAGAAGAGTATGATCAAAGGGTCTGATCTCCTTTTCACCCTGAGACCTTCCCTTGAAGAATCCCCTCCTGCGACTGGCAATCTGCGCTGTCTTCCTGGCGCCTGCCGGCAATGCTCTCGTGACCCTTGCAAGCCCATCTCCCCAAGGCGGCCCTATAGTCGGTTCCCTCGACAACATCGACACCTCTGGTTCACCCGACGGCATCGTCAATCTACCGGCTTCGGTGCATCCAACGATCACCAATGTTTTCGCACGCTACACCAAGATCGTGGCGGACAACGGCAACCCGGTCCACTTTCTGATTCACCAGAATGTACCCAATGCCAAGGTGACCCACGCCCGACGCATCCTTGAGCAACATATGGGCGATGTGCCGGGGACCGTATTTGGCTCGGACAAGCAAGCACTGCGGGACTCCATGGGAAACCTACGCGCGACCATGGTGCTCTTCCCCACGCCCGGTTCCTTCGGTGGCTCTCAAGTCAATCAATTCATGAACACCTACGAAGCACCCATCCAGGACCTGTTGGGCGAGGAGATCATTCTGCCTGGCAGCAGCCAATATGTGGGGCAGAATCCCAGGCGCGACGCTTCCTATGAAGAGCTTGTCCACCTGATGCACGGCTATGGCCTGATCCCCACCATGCCTGCCCTACAGAGCTTGATCGTGGCGGCCAGCAATCATGCGGTAAGCAGCGGTTTCTACAACCCGCCTCCGGGTCTGCCCCCGGCAGATATCCCTTTCGAGTATCTCGCCTTCACAATGGAGACCTGGTACGGCATGTGGCAACACGAACCCAACAACGGCGAGTACATCTTCTCGTCGCGTACTGAAATGGAATCGGGTGACCCGAACATCGTTGCGATCCTCGAAGGGTTCTTCCCACCCTATCACAGCCACCGAGCAGAAGTCGTGGCAAGTTTCAGCGGCACATTCCACGCCCGCGTCGCAAGCAACCTCGAATATTCCTTCAAATCACGCTACTTGAATCATGTGGAACTGCTGGGCACGGCTAACACAGCCTTACGAGGCAACCAAGAAGATGGAACGCTGCTTGGGAACGCGGGCAACAACCGCATGCAGGGCGCGGGAGGTCAGGACCATCTCGACGGACAGGCAGGCTTCGACACGGGCGACTACATCGGCCCAATTGCAGATTACAACGTGTACCTGATGGACGGCAGCCTGACTGTGGAAGACACCCAAACGAATCGTGATGGGCTCGATCGATTGATCAATTTCGAGCAACTGCAGTTCATCGATGGCGCGGTACAGATCGATACCTTTGTTGATGCTGCCAACCACTACTGCACCTCGACGCCAAACTCCACAGGAGACACGGCCATGATCAATGTGATTGGCAGCCCGCTCGTGGGTCATCAGGATCTGGCCCTCGTCGCAAGCAGCTTGCCCTCGGGCCAATTCGGCTACTTCCTCTGTTCCCAGACGCCCGGACTGATCATCGGGCCTGGGGGCTCGCACGGAAACCTGTGCTTGAGTGGGGTAATCGGTCGCTTTGTGACCCAGGTCCAGGTCAGTGACAGCGATGGAATCATGGGCATCGATGTAGACATGAGCGCCTTGCCTGATCCGGCGCAGACTGTAATTCTGCCGGGAGAAACCTGGCATTTTGCCTGCTGGTTCCGCGACCTGGATCCGGGCCCCACATCGAACTTCACGGGCGGCGTGTCGGTACTGTTTCAGTAGGATCTTGCGGGGCTCGGCCCCTCTTGCGTGTCTTCGCCGAACGAGTCGAAAGCCTTATGGGTCTGGCTACACAATGCCGGGACCGATGATCCCGCTGAGCGCCTACGCGCCCGTCTGATCGTCCCGCTTGGACTTCTTGTCGGATTGCTCTTGCGAGTCGTCCTCAAGCCCCAACTCCTTGCGAATCGCGTCTTCGAGTTCGCCAGGTTCAAAGCCCCGTGGACCAGGGTCCCCAACCCAAGCGAGCTTTCCGTTCTTGCCCACCAGATAGAGCCTATCCGGATAAGCCGCATAGGCCTGTGAAGTGGTGTTCTTCATGTTGTCGAGCAACATCCTAAGGGGACTCATGTCCAGCGCACCCTGGCAAGTAGTAGCCACCTCCCGACGCTCCTCACTGGTGATTGGGTCCTGCACCACGGGGTCGCCTCGGCGAGTGCCCCCGGGCATGGGTGAATCAATAGCATGGGCTTCGGCGATATAGACCATCAAGAACTCAACGTCCTTACCGTACTTCGAGTGCAGACGCTTGAGCCGATCGACCGACCGGCGAAAGGGAGGTCATGTATAACTGCCAAAAATCAAAGCAACGGGACGCTTGTTCTTGAATGACGACAGCTTGATGGTCTTGGGTTTAGCTGCTTTGGCCTTGGTCTTCTTGCCCTCCTTGGGCTCCTTGGGTTTTGCCTCGGGCTTTCTATCCTTGCTGTTCCCGTGTGACTTGGGAGTCGGCGGGGGCAGGATCTCCAGATCAAAGTCGGGGGCGACCTTGCCCACCTTGAGAGGCGCACCACGCCCAAGTCCGCCCCGACCATCACGACGACCGCCAAGAGCGCCGCGGCCACCCCTTCGACCCCGACCTCGTTCGGTGGATCGCCCCATGACCTCATCCCGCAACAGGATCCCATCTCCATTCTTATCGAGCCGGTTCCAACGCTCGTCCCCACGAGAGTACTCCTTGCGAGTGATCTTGCCGTCGCCGTTGGCATCATGCTCTTGTGTCAGAAGTTCCCAAGCATCCGCAGGCTGTTTCGGGGCAGGAGCAGGTTCAGGATTTTGAGTACAACACAATAAAAGGAGGGCACCAATCATCATGTTCGCAGCATGACCGAGTGGGCAAAGGGGCGCAAGTGGCCAATTCGGCCCACCCAACCTCGGACAAGGCCCCAACTCAACCTGGGCCTGACTTGAAGCCTTAGTGAAGTCAGCGCAGAATGGTCAATAAGGCGTGAGAATCGCGCCTGGGGATGCTTTCAGGGACGCTCCAGATGCAGTACCTGTTGTATCGACTGCCCGTGGGCTACCCCTGCGCCTATCCTGGTGCCCATGGCAACCAAGACCTCCACCCTCAAGCAGTACCTCGCCAACCTGGCCCCTGATCGGCGCAAAACCATCCAAGCCCTACGCGAAGTCATCAACAAGAACATCGACAAGAAGTTTGAAGAGGGCATGCAGTACGGCATGCCCAGCTGGTACCTGCCCCATTCAATCTACCCTGCGGGCTACCACTGCAAACCCAGCGAACCCCTGCCCTTCGCCGGAATTGCCTCCCAGAAGAACCACATCGGCCTCCATCTGTTCTGTGTATACGCCGACGAGGCAGAGTCAGAGCGCTTTCAAGAGGAGTGGCTTGCGACGGGCAAGAAGCTCGACATGGGCAAGTCCTGCGTACGGGTCAAGAAACTCGAAGATGTACCGCTACCTGTCATCGGCCGCGTCTTCAAACGCATGACCGCAAAGAAGTTTGTCACTGCCTACGAAGGGTCTCTGGCCGGAAATGCCACAAGCAAGGCGAACAAGAAAAAGAGCAGCAAGAAGGCCACCGAGAGGAAGACGACCAGCAAGAAGGCAAGAGGGTAGAAGCCTGGCTGTACAGGAGAGCTTCGCGCTGAGCCCTAGGGGTGTATTCTGGTTGACGCCCCAAAGAATCTCCTTTTTGGGGGACTTTCAGACCCTGCAGATGCCGCTAGAACCAGAGGAGCAGTCCAAGCACCCCTAACAGAAGATGGGCTCAGCCCATGACTCGCAGCACTTCGCCACCAACGCCCCCAATCCCTGCTCCGCACGGGAGAGTCCTCCTCGCGCTGCTCGCAATCGGAGTTCTCGCCGGACTCCTACGCTTCCCAGGTCTTGACTACCTGCTGCCTCTGAACATCGAGCCCGACGCCCACATCGTGGTCCAGGTTCAGACCATCGAAACGGGGATACCGCTTGCCAGTGAGAGCGATGACTGGGCCAAGTACCCCCTTGTCACCGCGTATCTCGCAGCGCTCACCGCAAACCCCGCCCCGCTGCCTCCGAAGAACGCCACCCTCGACGTGCATCTGAAAGCAGCTGCTGCCCCCGTCCTGCGCGTGCGCAAGACAGTAGCCTGGCTCTCCTTGTTGGTGGTTCCAGCCGGCTGGCTGCTGGCACGCAGGTTCATGAGCGACCGCTGGGCTCTCCTCGCGGCCCTGCTGGCAGGCACGAGCCTGCTGGCGATCCACTTCGGCACTCAAGCCAGACCCCATGGGGCAGCTGTAGCCTGGCCGGGCCTGACGGTGGTCGCCTGCATGCGACTCGCTCGCTCTCCGACCATCAAGAACTACCTGCTGGTCACCCTGGTGGGTGGGCTGGCCATTGGTACCCTGCAAAGCGGAGTTGGTCTAGGCTTTCCCGTGCTCTTGGCGCACGTCTTGAAGAATCGCGGCTGGCGCAGGCACCTACGCTTGTTGATTCCCCTAGCCGGCCTGACCTTGGCCTTCTTGTTCTGCTATCCCTTCCTCTTCGAGGGTGTGAACCTGACCAAGACCGCCGACACTTTGGAATTGGGTGGACACGAGATGTTTCTCAGTCAGTTCAAAGGTGGAGGCCTTCCAATAATTCTACGGACCTTGATCGGCTGGGAACCGGCCTTGACCATTGGGGTACTGCTGGCCCTGCTAGTCACCCTGCGAAATCGCATGAGTCAGGGTCTGGCAGCAGGAACACGCATCGAACGCCGGATCACCTTGGCCTACGTGCTGCCCTATTTGCTGGTCATCGCGCTCAATCCAAGGACCGGGGAGCGCTTCATGCTGCCCCTGATCCCGTTCCTGGCCGCTTGGACGGCTTGGGGGCTCTCCCGCCTGAACACCCAGGGAGCGCGACGCCTGGCCCTCACGCTTGCCGCCCTGCTCGCCTTGTTTCCCACCCTGGTCGGAATCAAACTCTGCGTCCTGCGCCAACGTCCGTCGACCCTTGATCATGCGGCACAGTGGCTGGCCACACATGTTGCGGACAAAGATGATCCCATCTATGTCTTCCGCCCGAATGTACTGCCACTCTTCAAGACCGATGAGTCCACGGCCGCCGACGAAGCAGACCATCCACTGGCCCATCGTCGGCAACTCAACTGGTCTTCCTACCAACGGGATCAACTCCAAGGCCGTCCACAGGAGCAAGCCTGGAACCTACGATTCAGTCCCATAGAAAAAGAACGCCTGAAGACAATGAAGGATGATCCGGCCCGATACTTGGAGGATCTCACTGGTGGCCGGCTCTTCATCCTTGAGGTATATGAAGACCACCGTGTGCTGCACGCATTCAACAACTTGACCGAAGCGGTCCGCTCCCTCTACCCCAAGCTGACAGAGTTCAAACCCGGACCGCCCCATGAAGTTCCACTGGCCTACCAGGACCTGACCCGGCCAGCTCCGCCAGCATTTGCCCTTCGCGTCTTGCGGGCCGAGCGCTTCGGACCTCCCCTGGAGGTCTTCGCTTTGAATGCCATGCGCCAATAGGCTACTTTTGCGCCCATGGTACGCACGCTGATCATAACCACTTGTCTGCTTGCAGCATGCTCACACCCAAGCCAAGAGGCGGGTGAATTCAATCTATTGATCATCACCATCGACACCCTGCGCGCCGACCATCTCGGCACGTATGGAGCCGAGCGAGAAACTCCGGGAATAGACGCCTTGGCCAAACAGGGCGCAGTGTTCGAGCAGGCTTGGAGCGCAAGTTCCTGGACCCTGCCGAGCTTGGCGACCCTGATGACCGGCCGCCATGCGCGCTCTCACGGTGCAGTTGATGACCGCAGAGGTGTAGGCAATGAAATTCCCACGCTCGCACAAACAATGAGTGCCCGCGGATACACAACAAGCGGCATCGGCTCTCACATTTTCCTGGGCAAACGATTCGGCCTCCAAAATGGTTTCGATGAATACGACGACGAACTGGTCAAACACTACAACCAGCGTCGCGAGTCTCACGCTCAAGTCAGCTCCGAACGGCTGAGCGACAAAGCCATCACCTGGATCGATCAACGCCAACAGAATCAGCCCTGGTTTTTGTGGGTGCACTACTTTGACCCCCATCATATCTACCAGCCTCACGAAGGACTCACCCGAGGGAACTCTATGCCGGCGAAGTCGCGTTCACCGACATGCACATCGAACGCCTCTTGCAACATCTTGAGACCGTCGGACTAAAAGAAAACACGCTGGTGCTGCTTGTCGCTGACCATGGCGAGGAGTTTCAGGAGCATGGAGGGTCGATGCACCGACGCACCCTTTACGAAGAGGTCCTACGCGTTCCCCTGATTATTCGCATGCCCGGCCTGGCACCCACGCGAGTGACCCAGCCCGTATCCATGGTGGATTTGGCTCCCACGCTCTATGAGTTGCTGAACATTGCTCCCCCCGCGGGACTGCAAGGTCGCA